>Ga0102924_1005829_pt1 | contig 11738 bp, 3 predicted proteins | sample PaiPotPPM11metaG_FD_80116 | JGI IMG/M metagenome (GOLD analysis project Ga0102924, IMG submission 80116) | Iron sulfur acid spring bacterial and archeal communities from Banff, Canada, to study Microbial Dark Matter (Phase II) - Paint Pots PPM... ...
CCATGAGACCGAGTCGGGGAACATCGACGCCAACTGAGATCATGTTCGTCGCGAGCAGCACGTCGATCGGTCGCCGCTCGCCCCGGCCGCGGGCACCCTTCTTGGCCTTCCCAGGCGGAACCGGCGCTCCGCCGGGAGGAGCGGGCGTGAAGGGAAGGCCGAGCTGGTCAAGGATGGCTGGGATTTCGCCCGAGTCGATCCGAGAGGTGAGCTCCTGGCTCTCCCGGATGAATCGCCGACCGAGACCGCGGTCCGCGATCGAGGACTGGGCCAGCCGAGTTGAGACGTCATCATCAACCAGGCGAGTCATTCCGGCCAGCTCGCGCAACGCGGAGAAGTAGCCGACGAGCGTCATCCACGGGTCGACCGCCTGTCCGTATGTGTCGAACAGCTCCTGGGCTGCTCCCATGAGCGCGACGTACAGCCGGATCTCGACGGCCTTGATCCTCCGGCCCGGCGCGCAGACACCCAGATAGCGCCGGCCGGCGACCGCGTCCGTCGGCCGTTGCCGGGCGAAGAAACTGTCGGAGGCGTCGAGACCCGGTGGGGGGAACACGTCGAGGCGGCGCCAGAACACCTGGTCGGCCTGTTCCTCCGCCCGCCGGACAGTGGCAGTCGACGCCACGATCTTCGGCCTGACGCGCACCCCACCAACAGACCAGGTGGCGAGCTCGTCGATCGCGGTCTCGTACAGACCCATCAAGCTGCCCAACGGCCCGGAGATCAGATGCATCTCGTCCTGGATGATGAGATCCGGCGGCCGCAGCGGTCCGGCCGCGACGGTTTTGGCGGCCGGCTCGGCGCCGCGGCGCTGATGGCTGTCGCGCTCGTCCAGCTCCTCGTCGAGGTCGGGATGGCGATAGCCATGCCGCTCGCACCGGCGGCTCACTCGACCGAATAGCGCGCGGGTCGGCCCCTGCCAGGGCAGCTGCGCGAACTTGTCGGCTGTCGCTATCACCATCGACGGCACCAGGCGGTAGAGCTCGTCGTCGACCGTCACCACCGGCAGCCCCTCGCCTGGCGCGTGGCGGCGGGTGAATGCGCACTTGCCGAGGGGATCGCCGCAGAAAACGAGCGTGCGCTTGCGGACCGGATCATGCTCGGCGTCCTTGCCGGCGGTCACCGGGGCGCCACACCACGGGCAGATCGTGAGCTGCACCGGGTTCGCGCCGCCGCCATGCCACGCGGACCCACGCGCCTCATCGATCGCCTTAGCGGCCTGCGCGTTCTTGGACGGGGTGACCGAGTACCCGACCCACAGGCCCAGCCGGAACGGTTCCTTCCCCAGACGCGAGTCACCTGCGGCGTGCGCGTCAAGCCGGATTCGCTCGCACGCGCACATCAGCGCGGCGGCTCGCTGGAACTGCTGAACGGTGAGCAGGCGCAGCGTGTAGCGCATGAGCACCGCGACACCGTCGGACCCGTCGTATCCATCGACCACACCTTGGAGACGGCGGATCGCCAGCGTGAATGCGGTGAGTCCGAGGTACGCCTCCGTCTTGCCGCCGCCGGTTGGGAACCAGAGCAAATCGACAAGTCCCCGACGACCGTCCTGTCGTTCTTCGTGCGTCGGGTCGGCGAGGCTCGGGAGGTTCAAGAGGAGAAAGGCCAACTGAAACGGTCGCCAGCTCCGGTTCGCGGCGACATCGACCTCGACGAGCACGTCGGCAGCAGCCAAGGAGGGATCGGCGCGGCGTCGGTCAGCAACCATGGTGTGCACACGCTGGAGCCACATCGCCCGATTAGCGAACTGGAACGCCTCGGCAACCTCGGTCTTCGTCGGATCGCTGAGCAAGTCGATCCCAGCTTGGATACGGGTTGCGGCTTTCTCGCACTGGTCCAGGGTCTCGGCTGCCGCCTTGGCGTGGTCGTCGAGTCGGGCCGCCGGATCGCCGATCCGCTTTCGTTGCTGCGCAATCCAGGAGCGGTAAGCGGCCACGAGAGACTTCAGAACGCCAGGTAGATCGGCGGCCGGAGCCTCGGCCAGCACCTTCATGTCAAACGCGACAAGTCCAAGATCGGGCTCGTCCACCGCAGACGGCGCGTCGGTTCGAGGGACCTCGTGGGTGGGCACCGCGGACGTGGCCACCCGATGCGCCCGTCGTGGGTCCGCCGGGTCGGGCTCGGCATGCACGGCGACCCCATGCCCCACGACGAACTGGACCTCGTCCCGGTACGCCATCTCGAGTCCCCGGGCCTCGGAGTCACTCATGACGTCGTACACGATCAGGCTCCGCCGGAAGACGGGCTTGTCGGCGGGGTCAGACGCGGCAAGGCCGGCCTGGAACAGCCAAACCGCGTCCTTGTCGCCGCTTGCCTCGGCTTGGCCGTTCACCAGGAAGGCCGTGACGATCCAGACACCACCCTTCCGACGGATCCGGCCCCGCACGACCACCTCGGGCTGACTCGCGTCGGGACTGAACGGACAGAAGTCCCCTTCCGCCAGCGGCAGCGGGATCGGGCCACCCGCCGGTGTTCGTCGCCATACCCGCCGAGGTTTGCCCTCTTCGTCGTCGGCTTCGGTGTGGACCCGCTCGTACCGGCCCCACGTCGCCTCGAGCACCACTTCAGTGCAGGCTCCGTCGACGCCAAACGTGAACCCCAGGGACGACGGGAACAAAGACGGTGCCGCGACCTCAATCGGATCGGGGGTTACCTCATCCGACTCAACGTCCCCCTCGACTGCGTCGTCGTCCTGCTGACCGTCGAACTCGCCAGCCTCCGCGGCAACCTGCTGTGGCGCCAACATGCCGACGAGGTAGTACTCGCGTACGGACGCACTCCCCGGCAGTTCCTCGGTAGGCCCGCCCTCGGGGCCCAAGATGTTCGCGACGAGCATCGACTCGAGCAGGGCCCGCAGGTCCGCGGGCCCTGGCGGCGCGAGTACGGGTTCGGTCATCGGGAAGAACCTACGCCGGGCGTGTGACACGGACGGCCGCCGCGGCTTCGCGGAGGACGTTGACACCATGGCGTGACAGGCACCTTCTCGGCTCCTCGGGGTCGACGCATCAGTCAGAAGAGCTGCGAGCCGGCAGACCGTCCGCGGTTGGGCGCAGACCGCGGGCGTCTTCCCGACGCGCCCCGTGCGACCTCGTCGGTGTATCTCGCGTGATTCAACTCAAGCACTCGTGCGAGCACGTCTGCGCGGGCTGCAGAGTCGATCGTGTAACGCACGCCCTGTCGAGTCTCATAGAAACCCGGATTCAGATTGAGGTCGGCCCATCCATACGCTTCGACAACAGCGCGATCGAGTTCGTCGTGGAGGCGCCGAAGGTCTTCAATGTCACTCGCAATCTCGGTCGGGTTGTGTACTCGGTTGTAAACCTTGGTGAGGCCCTCCTTCCGTTCGAGCATCACGACCCGGCGGTGATCGACGAGCGCCTCGGCGCGTCCTCCGTCAACAAGTGCGCGATCCGGAAGCGGGAACGTCTCAAAACAGTCAGCCGGAGAGTACGTCGGCACCCCGGCTGGCTTCATCCGCGCCCGAGCCCAAGCGTCGTGGATGGAGCTTGCGACGACAGCCAGGGCGCTGGACTCCTCGAGCGCGAATACAACCAGCTTGTCGCCAAAGACATGACCGACGGCCGCGAAACTTGGTTGGAGCACCCAACTCGCGCGCGCCATCACAGTGACGCGCTTCATGTCTCTGATTGTGTCGTACAGCAGAGGTCGCTTGTCGCCGTAGATCCACCATCGCTCGCGGTGTGCCTTCCGATTCACGGTGTCTCGGTAGGGCTTCACTCGCGCCCGAACGATGGCCAAACATTCCGGGAATTCTTGCGCCCCTTCCAGCGACCAATCGAAGAAGTTGATCGCCCACCTTGTCGCCTCTTGCTCTGGATGGTTGTTGATGTCATCACCTGACAAGAATGGAATCAACACCTCTCGGTTACGTGAGTCGGCCTCGACTAGTCGCTCGTACTCCGACTGGTCGACTAGGAAGCCGTTTCCATTTAGGACGGTCCCCTGGAACGCGATCTTCTTTGCGCCAAGTGAATGTGGCTCGCCGACCACATCTCCGGGCTCCAGGAGTGAAGAAATGCGACGGACCGATCGATCATCCAGCGTGGCGGGACCAACCCAGCCGAGGCAGTTCATCCAGAGCTTCGCGATGACAACTGCAGCCTCGCCGGGCCAGGGGACGCTCTTGACAGCTCGATCGACAACCCATCGCTGCTGAAGCAGCGGCTCAAGCGTCACTAGGCGCGTATCACCCTGTGCGATTGAGCCCGTCGACAGGAGACCGAAGCGACGGGACAACGTCGCCGCCCGCAAGAAGAAGTAACCAGATAGGTCACAACTACCTGTCCGGCCTCCAGCGATCCAGCGCACGGCGTGTTCACGGAAATCCGACCCCATCGCGCCCGAGATGCGCTTTCCTCCCAGAAACGGGGGATTGCCGATCACAGCGTCGAACCTTGCATCCTCGTGATCGAGAAACACCTCCGGGAACTCCAGGATCCAGTGGAAGCAGCGGCGAGCCGGGCCCAATGCCGGCCGGCCCTGATCCAGCCAGTAAGTTGCCTTCAGGCGGAGGTCATAAAGCCGCGCTGCCCGAGCATCGTCGAACTGCTCGAGAGCTAGCGCGCTCGTGACGTCTGCAGCAACGGAAGCTAAGCGGCTGTCCCCTGCGTCCTCTGTGGCCACTGAAGTCGACAACGCTGCTCCGACGACAAGGTCGGCAACGATCTTCAGGTCATCGAGCAACGCGGCGGACTCTTCGAGTAGGCGCCGCTTAGTGTCGGCGTCGGCCAGGTCGATGACCGTGAAGGACTCGAGTTGACGACGCTTCTCCAAGGCTGCCTTCACGAGAGGCTCGATTTGTGCGGCGGGATCGAAGAGCGTGCCGCCATGGAGAACTCGACCTTTGGACGGATCGAGATGAAAGCTGCTCAGCTGCTGCAAGTCTGTGACGCCCAGGAGCGAGTCGCCACAGCGCAGGGCGTGGTCCACGAAGGTGAAGGGACGGTCCTTCGCCAGAGTGACGAGCCACATGGAGAGCTTTGCCATTTCGACGGCCATCGGGTTTCGGTCGACCCCGTAGAGGCAGCGGTCGGCGACGAGACGACGCGCCAGGACCTCACGGTCCGTCTCGTCGTCCGGCATGGTGATGGTCGAGCCCCCAGGCAGCCGCACGGGTTGGCCCGCAATAAGCCCTTCGGCGTCCCATGCTTCGAGAACCCGCTCCGATAGGTACCGGCAGGCGGCAACTAAGAACGCGCCGGAGCCCATGGCCATGTCGCACACACGGAGACCGAGAAGGTCGATACTCCCCTTGAGCTTCCAGTCAGCTCGCTCGAGTCCGTCGACTGGCCCGGGGGCGTAGACCAGCGGCTCGAGCGTGTGGGTTACCATCTCCTCGGCCAGCGCACGGGGCGTGTAGTACGCGCCAGAAGAACGCCGGTCGCTCGATTTGGTGACGTAGTAGCTGTCGGCCAAGTAGACCTGGGGGAGGCCGCGGAGATCGGTGCGGAGGAGCCCGAGGTACGGTGCGACTCGAGCCGCGAGTTCGGGGTCGTTCTCGCACGCACTCGCCAGCCGGTCGAGCTGGTCGGGCTCCACGACCGCCGCCAACGTTTTTTGGATCGTCGGAGGCTTCTCCCCGGTCAACTCGGCGAGCCAATTGATGAGCGCGTCGTGTCCTCTGGCGGCTGCTTCCTCGACGAGAGCGAGCGCTACCTCTGGTTCGGTCTTCCCCGTCAATGCCACGGCCTCGGTGGAGACCTGGACGACGCCGTGATCGAGGAGGCCTTCGTAGACGTGGCCGATCTGCTCGACGCCAAGGGTGCGAAACGAGAGGCGTCGGGCCTCCTGCCATCCGCCCTTCCCGCGGAAGCGGAGCACTTGGAGGGCGTCGAGGATGTGCTTGATAGTGCGATTGTCGATGCGAAGCGGAGTTGCCGGCTCGTGCGCGGGGTGGTCGAGGCGGCGACCCTCGAGGAACGGAAAGCGGTCCGGATCGAAGAGGCTGCCGCCGTAAGGCGGGAGTCGAAGATTCACGTGGGCGGCGCCGGCGTGAACCATTCGGAAGGTCGCGAGTAGCCGGTGCCAAGCGTCAGTTCGGCGCTCCAGGACGTCTTCGCCGTAGCGGTTAGCGTCCTCCTCCAGCTGGGCGAGGAGCGTCGAGACGGCGTATGTGGCGTCGTAGGTCGGGTCGCCGAGGAGAAACAGGCCTCGTTCTTCTGCTGACAGCAGGAACACGAGCCGCATGAGCACGGTCACGGCCGCTTCGTAGATGAACGGCTCGAGGTCCTGGTCGAGTTCGGCGTGTGCGAGCTCCTGGAAGACAGTCCCGCCGCGTTCGCGGTCCGCTCGGCTCATGGCGTCGACGAGGAGTTCGACGGCGGCGCGGACCTGCTTACCGAGCTGGTCTGTGACCTCCGCCTCGGCGTTGGCGGACTGCGCGAGGAGGGCTTCGAGGGTCTCGCTGTCAGCGACGGTGAAGAAGCGTCGGACGCCTAGCAAGGTGACGAACGCGTCGAGCGTTGTGCGCTCCTCAGCCCACAGCGTCGCGTCCCATGTCGCGGTGCCCGTCGTGCCATCGACTGGCGCGTCGACGAGCGTCCAGGTGTCGCCATTGGTGACAAGGCCCAGTCGGACTGACGTCGCGCGGCACAGTTCCGCCGTCCGGTCGATCGGGCTCGCGGCCCAGCGTTCACCGACTGGGCGCTCGGCGAGGTCCGTCCCTGCCGGCCAGAGGTTCACGATGAGGCGCGCTCTCTCGGTACCGTCATCGGCCCGTTCGACGACGGCAAAGTCAGGGCGAAGGGTCTGGCTGTGCTCGGCCACGCGGTGGGTGAGGCTGGGGCCGATGCTGGCACCTTCGCGGAGGACTTCGTCGGGGAAGCCCAGGAGCCTCGTGATGACCCATCGACTCCAGACGGGTTGGAGCGTTGGGTCGTCCTCTACTTCGCGCTGAGCGGTGTGGAGCTCAGCGACTAGGTCTGGGTCGGTGGGCTCGAGTCCGCTCCGGAGTCGTTCCGTGAGAACGGGGAGCGTTAGGAACGGTCCGTCGATCTCGAGAAGGTTCAGCCATTCGGCATGGAACGTGGCGATGCTCACGATGCCGCACTCATTTCGCGGCTTCGCGCTGGGGGATGCACAGTTCGACCGCGGCGGGGAACAGCCGTGGAGTTGGCTCGGCGTATCGACGGCGGACGTTGGCGGACTCGGCCTCGATCTCGAGGGGAATCTCGTCCAGCCGTCGACGCAGAGCCTCGATGTCACGCTCCACCTGGTTGCGCTCGTCGGCGGCGAAGAGCGGAAGCTGGAGCTGGATCTTCTCGGCGCTCTCGGCCAGTTCAGCCCGAATGGAACGCTGGAGCTCGTTGAGGACGGCCACAATCGAGGCGACGTCCTCATCAGCGCGCTTCACCAACACGCTCTCGAGGCTCTCGGCGCGGTCGGTCTTGCGTCGTTCAAGCGCCAGGAGAACACCATCAGCGATCTTCGGCCAGTCTCTGACAAACGCTCGCCGTTCCGAATCCGATGCGGGTCGGACCGTGGGGGCATCGATGACCGTTTGGAGCTGCCCGAGGGTCGTGATGCGGGCAAACCGCCCCTGGCGAACGAGACCGCCGCCAGCGATGACCTCCTCGTGAAGCCGCCGGCCGTCGCCGCCAGTTATGACGAGCCGACCATGGGCGATCACCGTTGGTGCCTCAACGATCCCGTCGGGGATGACGCGGGCGGTAACTCGCGCGAGCCGGGCATCGGCCTCGGGAAGCCAGATCTCCGCGCGCAGCAGCCAGAGTGCCTGCTGCACGAGCCGATGGCCGAGATGGGCCAGGACGACGTCGTCGTGGCCTGACGCAACCTCGTGATCGAAGGTGACTGGCCGCGTCTTGCCAGTGACCGGGTGGGCCAGCCCCTCGGTCGCTCGTGCCCAGGATCCAGTGAGCCGCGGAAGGGTCCAGGCCGGTACGTCACCACCCCGGCGGCTGACAGTCGTCCCCAGGAGATCGGGCTGGCGGGCGAGACCGAGCGCGGTGCGAACAACACGTTCGACGTTCTGGGGCTGGAGGTGCAACTCGGTGATCGAGGCGTCCAGCGCGCGACGGAGGTCGCGAATCCGCTTGGACAGCTCCCGGTCGAGCTTGGAGATCCTGCCCTGCGGGGCAGCGCGATCGACCTCGGCCTCATCGAGGGCGCGTCGCTTGCCGAGCATCCGCTCCTCGACTTGATCAGCGATGACCGGTCCGGCGGAGCCGAGATCCTCCCGGATCGTGTCGACCTTGCGGGCGACGAGGAGCAGAAACTCGAGGTCCTCCTCGATCGACCCCGCCTGCGCCTTCTCGTAGCCAGCGCCGACGAAGTGCTGGACCAGCACCCTGGGCGCCTTCTGGCCATGCCGGTCGACGCGGCCATTGCGCTGCTCGAGCCGGTTCGGGTTCCACGGGATCTCGTAGTGGACCAAGCGATGGCAGTGCAGCTGGAGGTCGATGCCCTCGCTGGCCGAGTCAGTCGCCAACAGGATGCGAACTGGGTCGAGGGAGGGGTCGGCCTGAAAGACCGCCTTGGTGTGCTCGCGCTTGTCCTCGTCCATTCCCCCGAACAGCAGCGCCAGGCGGTCTCCGCCGAGACCATGCGCAGTGAGGAGATCGGTGAGCCACCGCTGGGTGTCGCGGTACTCGGTGAAGACGATCACCCGCTCCTTTGACCATCGACGCTCGCCCGTGGCTGCGTCGACCGGACGGACGACATCGTCGAGCCAGGCGATCAGCGCCTCCGCCTTCGCGTCGGCCCGGCCCTCCGCGCTCGCCGCCCAGGCCTTCAGGTCGCCCACGAGCTTCCGCTCCTCAACGGTCAGGGGTGAGGCGAAGCGGCTTGCGACCGTAAGAGCATCCCGTACCGCTGCTGGTGCTTCGACATCATCGACGTCGTCCTCGCTTCGGGCGACCGCTGCCGCCAGAACACGCACGGTCGGCGCGATCTGCTTGGAGCGGGAACCGTGCTCGACGGTCTCCATGTGGACATCGAGCGTGTTGGCAAACGCCGCCGGCGAGGAGAAAAGCCGCTTCTTCAGCAGCTTCAGCGAGAACTCCGACGCCGTTCGTGTCGCGTCGTCGCCGGCCGTCTTCCGGCGGCTCTCGGCGTAGTCAGCCAGCCTCCGATGCGCCGCACGTTCGGCGTCTGGGTAGTGGACCTCGATGGCCTCGATCTCACGGCGGGGAAACCGCGGCGTGCCATCCTCAAGCGGGGGAAGCTCGGACTTCAACCGGCGGACCATGATCCGCTCGAGCTGCCGCGGATCGGCGTCGACTCCGCGGGCGAAGCGCTGGCTGTCCAGCAACTCCAGGAGCGCTGTCCAGGACTCCCGGTAGCCGTTGTGAGGTGTCGCCGACAGGAACAGCCGATGCTCGAAGTGAGGAGCGATCGTCCTGATCGCCATTGTGCGCTGCGAGTCGGTCGCGTACTTGCCTCGGCCTGATGGCGCTGCGTTGTGGACCTCGTCGACGATCAGCAGGTCGAACTTCCGCGGGTATGTCGCCACCGGCGGAAGAACGTCCCGCAGAAGTCGCATTGGCCGGTCCCGCTTGACCCAGTCCATCGAGACGATCAGCCGGGGGAAATGCGTCCAAGGGTTTGCTCGCAGGCCTCGCGTGCGCCGGAGGTGTCGAAGAAGGTCGGAATCGACGATCCGGAACTCGAGACCGAACTTCTCGGCCATCTCGTCTCGCCACTTCACGCAGAGGCTCGCCGGGCACACGACGAGCACTGTGCGGGCACGGTGGCGCAACAGGAGCTCCTGGGCGACGAGGCCGGCCTCGATCGTCTTGCCGAGCCCGACATCGTCGGCGATGAGCAGATTGACCCTCGGCATTCGCACCGCCCGGACGACCGGGTCGAGCTGGTAGTCCTCGATCGCGATCCCCGACCGGAAGGGCGACTGCAGGGCTGTCGAGTCGGCGGAGGTCACGGCACCCCACCTCACGGCATCAAGGAACGCCGCCAGGCGGTCTGGATCGTCGAACCGGTCGGGGTGAGGTGTCGGGAGGGTGGCCCGCTCCATCACCCGCGTGCCCGGCTCGACCTCCCACAGCAGCTGGACGGTCTCGTCGAAGGCGTCGTCCTCGACCGATGTCAGGGAGACGAGATGCTGAGGCGTGTCGAGGTCGCTCCGATCGACCTCGGCCACCACCCACGACCGCCCACGAGCGCGTACAAGCTGTCCAGGCTCGGGCACCACGCGCAGATCAGGAGCACTCGTCGACGAGCTCATTCGGTACGACCTTACGAGCGCGCTGTGACCGATGCGGAAGATCGCGGATGTGGTGAACGCCGCTGATCTTCGCGGCGGCAAGAGGGCTTCGGCCGGGTTCCGGCCCGGGTATCTCTGCAGAGCACACTGGCAGGTCCCGCGACGGGGACCTGCTAGGTGTCGCGCCTTCCGCTTGAATCGAACGGAACTTCACACACAATGTCGCCACGACCAGCGCCCTGACCTGCATCGGGGAGGTCGTGCGCGATCAGCCCGACGTCATCTCGGTGGTCGCGGTGGATCGCGTGCGTTTCGTGCTGTTTGGTGACCTAGCAGATCACGCCTCGCGTGATCTGCCAATGTGCTCTGCAGAACTACGTCACCCGCGACGGACACGCGGTCGTGGTCGATCCCAGCGGTCCGGCGCCGACACCACCCGGCCGCGGCCACCCTCGATGCGACGTCTCAGCCGACGTACGACCAGCGCTGTCCTCCCGACGTCGCAGGACGAGATGGCGGGAGCCGTCGTCCAACCGTGACCCCGGGAGTGTCCACGATCGGGACCGGCTCGCTGCGAGCACCGAGCCGCGCGCTCGACGCGTTCGTGGGCGGCGCGTGCGATCACGACGGCGTCGTGTCACGCGTCGTGACCGAGGTTCTCGGGCCGCGAGACGTCTCGTCGGGGGCGTGTCCGAGGCTGTGGGGCAGCGAGACGTCTCGCGGGGCGTCTTGTCCGACGTCGTGTCCGAGGCTGTGGGGCAGCGAGACGTCTCGCGGGGCGTCTTGTCCGACGTCGTGTCCGAGGCTGTGGGGCCGCGAGACGTCTCGCGGGGCGTCTTGTCCGACGTCGTCTCCCAGGCGCGGTGCTCGTCACGGTGCGCGGACCCCCGACCCTCGGTTGACCCCGGGGACGTCGGAGCGCGGGGTTCCGAGCAGGACGGGACCGTCAAGGGCGGTCCGTGCGCCCCGACGGCGAGGCTGTCGGGACGTACTCCCGTCGTCACGACGACCGCCTCCGGCGGCCCTGGACGGCGTGGCCCAATAGTCACCGGCGCGGGTAGGAGGTTTCGGGTCGGCGCCCGCAACCTCCTTCAACGGCGCGGGCCCGTCGGTATCGATCACGCTGACGACGACGATGAGCGTCGGTGCCGCCGTCGTCTTGGCGGACGAGTCCGTCGCCCGGGCGTTCGATCGCGTGCTCGACGGCCGCACGCCGGGCCGCGGTCGGCCGCATGACGACCCGGCCCGAAGCACGCCCGGCATGGCTCACACCTTTGCACTGTCAGTGCGGGCAAGAAATCGCCGGCGCCGCCGCAACTTCTTGTCCCCTTGGCCGGGTCGAAAAAGGGCTCTGTACGACGATGGTCTACGAACAGCTGCAACTCGACTTCGACGTCGACGACCCCCCCGAGCCCGAGCTCGACTCCGACACGCCTCCCTCCGGTCGGCGCTGCCGCCCCGGCTCCTCCGTCGCCGGGTTGCCATCGGACGATGCCGCGAGCGCGCTCGACCATGAGGTCGAGGCCTCCCCCGGACC
>Ga0102924_1005831_pt1 | contig 11735 bp, 9 predicted proteins | sample PaiPotPPM11metaG_FD_80116 | JGI IMG/M metagenome (GOLD analysis project Ga0102924, IMG submission 80116) | Iron sulfur acid spring bacterial and archeal communities from Banff, Canada, to study Microbial Dark Matter (Phase II) - Paint Pots PPM... ...
GCACTCGTAATGCGTAGGTCATCGGTTCGATTCCGATAGGCGGCTCCCACAGCAGCGGCCAGCCACCTCAGGCCGGGTAGCGCTTGGGTTCCTGGGTGTAGGTGCGGCCGGTCGGAGTTATCCACTGGTGGAAGCCCGGCTTTGGCTGGGTGACCTGCCAGCCCGCTGACTGCTTGATCCGGTGGCACCTTCGGCTTCGCGCGCCGGCGTTGCACGCGCACGTCCGTCCGCCCTTGTCATACGGGATAGCGTGTTCGAAGTCGCTCTCGCGGGCGTGGCGGCTGCACGGCGGGAACGTGCAATCGCCGTCGCGGACCTGGACGAGGTGGCGAAGGGTGTCGTTGGGCTGGTACGCGTGCGATTCGTGGGCGTGGTCGCACGCGAACGTGGGCACCGGTTCTAGGCGCACGGTGAACTCGCGGCCGCCGGGGATGGTGAGTGTCCAGTTGCCGTAACCGCTCGGCGGGCCGGTGCCGGGGTGCGGGGCGAAGGCCCACGGGCTGCCGCGGCTGGCGTTGGCGGAGGTGGCTAGGTTCTGCAGGTCGGTGAGCGGGATGGTGAGGTTCAGCCGGGCCGGGAGGGCGGCGGAGCCAGGGCGTGGATCTTGTCTGGCCTGCCTTGTCTGTTCTGGTGTGCGGGGTACTCGGGCGCAGCCGTGGCCGATCGCGATGCCGTCCGGGTCGGTGACCGTGACGCAGAGCTTGCTGGCGGGACTGTTCGCCGCGATGGCCGCGAGGTCGCGGCACAGGGCCGGGTCGAGCGGGCCGAACTGATGGCTTTCGCCAGGGCGGTTACCCAGGCCGAGCAGGGTGGCGAGGGGGATGACCAGGTCCGTCCTCGGCCGCGCGGCGGCGTTCGAAGACGGGGACGGGCCCGCGGGCTGGCCCGGGTCTGGCGCTCCGCCACCCGGATTGCCGCCGTCATCGTCCGGGCCCGCTTCTGGTCCGTTGCCCGAGCCATCGTCGTCTTGAGGGCCCGCTGGGGGGCCATCCACTGGACCGCCGTCGTCTTCCGAGATGGGTGGTTCGTCCCCGGAGCTATCGCCGCCGGTCCGGGTGCGCGCGTTCGCGATGCGGGTCTCGGCGGTGACGCTGTTGAGGAGGTCGAGGTAAGCCATCGCCCGGAGCTGGTCCATCTTCGCGCCGGGGAAGGCCCTGGAGCCCTCGTACTGTTCGGCGCGGGCGCAGACGTTCGCGTGCGCGGCTAGGGCCTCGTCCGGTGGTAGGTCGAAGCCGGCCAGGGCGGCCGCGCCGGACTGCTCACGCCACAAGCGAACCCGGGCGGACTGCTTCTCCGCTGCCTTGCGGCGCCGCTCGTCCCCGTCGGGGTCGACCCGGCTGGCGGCTGCAGTGGCGAGGCGGAGCACCTGCTGATAGGTCTTGCCCTTCAGCTTGCCGAGGATCAGCGATTCGGCGTGGGCCGCGTTCTCGTCGGTCAGGTGTTTGAACGCCTCGGCGATCGCTTTCGCCTTGCCGTAGGTGAGCGTCCCGTCCGTTAGCAGGGCATCGATGCCCGGGAGGCGCGTTCCTAGCTCCCAGGCCAGCCAGGCGACGCGGTCGGCCGAGCCTGCCGAAGCGGCCAAGGCGAGTGCGAGCTCGGCGGTTAGCGACTCGCTCCATGCGGTCGGCTCGTCGACCGCCCTATCGGCGGGCTGCCAGGGGTTGTCCTCGTGGCGGACCAGCTCCCTGATCGCGCCAAGCTTGGCCGCGCCCGCCCACGACTCGATCGCCGCCCAGCGGTGGACCATGCCGACGATCTCGTCGTCGGTCGCGCCTGGGCACCGCCATTCCGGTCCCGAGAGCGATTCAAGCAAGCCAGCCAGTTCGGCCGACGGCGGGCAGCTATACCGTGCGCCGCCCGCGGTGAACCCGGCCAGTCGCTCGTCGCGCAGTGCGTGGTCCATATCGGGTGGGGCACCGTCATTGGACTCGGCGTCGCGGTGTGCACCGTGACGGGGCGGGCCGAACTCGGGATCGGGCAGGTCGCCTGCCCTATGTCCCGGTTCGCGTCACCCCATCGCGGTACTCCGTTCTTATTTTTTAATATTTTTATCTAGCACTCGAATTCTATCACGACTTCATGCCATTAGAGCGTCATCTGGGTCTTTAATTGGCTGTATTTTCGAACTGAGATAGCTAGAAATTTCCGAATTGTCGGGTATCTGCGAGCGTGAGAATGGCTCAAGCGCGGCCGTTACGGTTCCTTTGGTCAGTGAGACGCCGGCCATCGCACAAGCCCGAAACGCTCACGTTCCGCTCGCGTGAGGAGAGGCGCGTAACCGTCGGGTCCGGCGACCAAGAACGACCACAGGACCGTGTCCCGGGTCGCGGCCGCCTTGTTCAACAGCTGGAAGATCTGCTTGTCCGCCCGGCTGGGCTTGCCCGGGGCGGGTCGGCGAAGGATCACCGCGGCTATAGCGGTGCCGTAGCATTCCGGCTCGCCAAGCAGGTCCACGACTGCTTCGCACTTGGCGGTGAGGTTGGCCCGGTCCGCGGCGTCCAGTCGGTCGTCGACGGGGACGACCGCGCGCACCCAGACGCCCCAGTCGCCGAGCAGGACGACCCAGAGGCTGCGGGAGCATTCCTCTTCCTCACCATCGAACGGTTGCTTGCCGATCCGGCTAGCCAACTGGAAGCAGGCAAGCGCGGCGTCGATCGGCTCGAGCGGGAACGGGAACGACGGAATGTCCTCCGGTGACCGGGGGCAGGGGGGTTCATATTCTTCTAGGTAGGTATCCATGTACGCAGTGTGACATCGGCCACCGACAAAGCAGCCTGGCGTTCAGCCACGCAGGTCACGGGTCAAGCGGTCAAGCGGTCAAGCGGGCACCGCGGTCGCGGAGTTGTCCCGGCCAGCCATGACGACCGGCCGGGACGATCCTTTCCAGGCCGCGGCCAGAGCCGCGCCACGGCCAGCGCCGCGCGTCACGACGATGCGGCGGCCGGGGGCTGGTCGACGCGGACCAGGTTGCCCGACGGGTCGCGGACGGCGAAGTCCTTGGTGCCCCAGAACTGTTCCGTGGGCTCCTGGACGATGTCGGCGCCCGCGGCGCGGACCTTCTCGAAGGCGGCGTCCAGGTCGTGGGTGCTGAAATGAACGCCGTTGAGCGCGCCCTTGGCGATCAGGGCCGCGATCTGGTCGGCGTCGGCCGGGCTGCCGTTCAGGTAGTTGGTGATGACGATCGATACGCCCGGCTGCGTGGCGGCGCCCACGGTGATCCAGCGGAAGTTGTCGCGCGCGACGTCGTTGCGGACCTCGAGGCCGAGCGTGTCGCGGTAGAACGCCAGTGCGAGGTCGGGGTCGTGGACTTGGATGAAGCAAGTCGAAAGAGTGAGATCCATGTACGCAACGTTAGCCAGGCTCTGCTCCGCGCGCTTCTTTGATCCTGCTCGACACGCGGCTCGGCCTCGTCACCTGCTTGGCGACGCAGCCGGGCACGGTCACGAGCTCGCCGTGGTCACGGGCACGGTAGGCCGTCGGCGTCTCGCCGACGAGTTCGGTGAAGCGCGCGCTGAACGAGCCGAGTGACGTACAGCCGACCGCCAGGCACACGTCGGTCACGGACCGGTCGCCCAGGCGCAGCAGCGCCTTCGCCCGCTCGATGCGGCGCGTCATCAGGTACGCGTAGGGCGTCTCGCCGTAGGCCTCGCGGAACTGCCGGGAGAAGTGCGGTCGACATCAGCGCGGTGCGCGCGAGCGTCGCGACGTCGAGCGGGGTCGCGTACTCGCGGTCCATCCGGTCGCGGGCCCGCCGCAGTCGCGCGAGGTCGGCGAGCTTCTCTGGCGTCACCCCGCCAGCGTAACCGCAAGCAGGCGTTTCAAGGCTGCGGGCGGGGCTCGGTGATTCCCGCGCTCGCGTCCGCGCGCCTCGGCTCGCGCTCGGTGACGAGGCCGACCGCGTTCCTGACCGAGCCGTCGCCGAATCCGCAGGCCTCCGTCAGCCGGGTCAGCCGGGCGACGGGTTCGATGAGCGTGTCGGTTAGCCACGTGAGGTACTCGTGGGCGGCGTCGTCTTCCTCCGTGATCACCGCGGTCTCCGGATCACCCCAGTTCACCACGTGGTCGGGTCGCTCACTGCCGCGCGGCGCGTCGCTGAAGAACAGCCGGAAGCGGTGGTCACGGTAAGTGGCCCTGGTCCACGTCGCCGCCGTCATCTTGGCCCGGAACCCGTAGGGGAGCAGGCCCATCACGGCGTCGATGAAGCCGAGCCTGCCGTCGACCGGCACGTCCTGCGCCCGCAGCACGCACACGGAACGGCCGGTGAGCAGCAGCGCGGCGACCCGGAGCGCGAGCGGGTCGATGACGGGGGGCCGCCACGGCCGCCCGGCGACCGGCACCCGCAGCGGCGCGCCGCTCGCCGTGGGCAGCCGCCGGTCGTGAACCGCCTCGTGCATAGCCAGGTAGGTGACGCCCGCGGCGGCGAGGGGTCCGTAGGGCAGGCAGAAGTAGTTCGTGTAGGTGAGCGGCCTGCCGTCCTTGTCGAGCGCGGGCTGCCCCTGGTCCGCGGGCTTGTGGATGGCGAGCGCCAGGTAGCTCCGGCCCGACTTGACCGGCCGCGCGTAGCTGACGGAGACCTGCGGGAGCGCGTGCAGCGTTCCGAGCTGGAACCTGCTGATGGCGTCCGCGAAGTTCTCCGTGGCCAGGTCCCCGGCGGAGCAGGCCAGGACGCGGTCACCCGACTCGCCCGTGCGCCTGCCGTACAACGCCCACTGAACGTCGACCACGGTCTCCGCGCCCGTCATTACATCTCTTCCCGCACCGGCGCCGGCTCGGGCTCGGGCTCGACCGCGGGCAGCCGGGTCCACAGCGCGCCGTGCGTCGCTTCGTCGAGGTCCATCCGCGCGACCGATCCGTAGACATACGCCGCCCAGGCCAACTGCGCCTGCCCCTCCGGTATCTTCCGCAAGACGGCCGCGAGCAGCGCGGGCGTCGGCGCGTCGGGCGTGTGGGCCAGGATCTCCGAGATGGTCTCCTCGTCGAGGCCGAGCGGGTACTGCTCTTCCGGAAAGGCCGCGATGAGCAGCTTGCTGAGCGCGTACACCTGGTACTGGTCGTGCCCGACCTCGCGCACCGCCTGGGCGAGGTACCCGTTGTGCGCCATCACGCGCCTGAGCTCCGCGCTGCTGTACCGTCCCTGCCGGTCCCGCAGGTACCCGAGCGTGACGTCGCAGAACAGCCGTCCGTGCTCCTTCCTCCGCCACGTCCCCCGCGCGAAGTCGCTGAGCAGAGCGAACGCGTCGACCGCGCGCGATCCGAGCCACTTGTCCAGCTTCTTCGTGTCCAGGGAGGCATACACGATCAGCGTCGTGCGCATGTCGGCCGGCCCGGACCGGTCGATCGCCTCGAGCAGCGTCCGGTGCACGGACGCGTCCTGGGTCCGGCGCACGCAGTCCTCGATCAGGCAGAAGCCGTCGTAACCGACCGGGCCGCCGCAGGCAAGCGGGATCAGCGTGTCGTAGAGCTTCCCCTCGTACTTGCCAAGCAGTGGCTGCGGGCGGAACAGTTCGAGCCTGCCGATCAGCGCCAGGTACCGCCGCCGTTGCGCATCGTCCATTCCGGCGGCCGCCAGCCGCTTCTGCAGCAGGTCGAGGTCCTGGCGCAGCCTGGTCAGGTTCGGCCCGCGCACGTGGTCGTCGCAATCGCGCAGCAGCCCTTCGACCGGGTCCGCCTCGACGGCGGCCGCCTGCGGCCCCTCGCGCCGGTCCGGCGGGTCGGGTGCCATGGGCTTCAGCCGTGGCCGCCGCCATAGCCTTATCTCGTCCACGAGGCGCAGCGCCTCGCTGTCGGCCGAGTCGCCGAAGCCGAGCTCGCGGTACATCTGGGTGAGGCTGGCGAGCGGCGTGACCTTGTCGGCGAGCCAGCCGTAGTAGTGGCCGGCGTCACCGCCGGGAACCTTGACCAGTTCGGGCTCTCCCCAGAACACGACGTGGTCGGGCTTCTCGCCCGCGCGCGGCTCGCTGCTGAAGAACAGCCGGAACCGGTGGTTGCGGTGCGTGGGCCGCGTCCAGGTCGCCGCGGCCATCCTGGCGCGGAAGCCGTAAGGGAGCAGCCCCATGACCGTGTCGATGAACCGCAGCCGCTCCTCGAGGCCGGTCTCGTCCGCGCCGAGCACGCAGACGGGCGCGCCGGTGAGCAGCAGCGGCGCCACCCGCAGGGCCAGCGCGTCGATGCTGGGGATCTGCGGGTTGGCCACAGTGATAGGCAGCTCGCGCGGCGGGCCGTCCCTGACCGGCAGCGTGACCGCGCCGAACGCGCGGTACATGTCCAGGTAGGTGGTGCCAACCGGGGCCAGCGACGCGTAAGGCGCGCAGAAGTAGCTGGTGAACGTGGTGACCCGGCCCTGGTTGTCGACCTGACCGACCCCGTCGGCGTAACGCTGGCCGTTCGCGGCGAACCAGTGAACGGCGAGCGCCAGGTAGCCGCCGCCCGGGCTGCGGGTCGCCGGCTGCAGGTAGCTGAGCGACACCTGCGGCAGCGACGCGAGCTGGCCGAGCGTGAACCGGCCGAGCGCGTCGGCGAAGTTCGCCCGGCTCAGGTCACCGTTGCTGCACGCGATGACCCGATAGCCCTCATCGTCAAGCACCTTGCCGTGCAGCGCCCACTCCGCGCGCACCGAGATGGTCTTGCCGGTCACCTGATCGCCGGCCCTCACGCGTTCAGCGTCATCTGCCGGACCAGCCAGAGGATCGGCTCAACCACGTTGATCGGGTTGACCGGCCCCCTGACCAGGGACTCGCCGGATTCGATCCGGTAGACGTTCTCCGTGTCCTGCCCATCGAACACGCGCGTGCGCTTGTTGAGCATGAACCCGACCGCCGACGTGACGAAGTAACTGATCCGGTCCGGGTGGAAGTACTGCTCGAGCAGTTGCGGCACGACCTCGCCCATGCCGTTGCGCGAAACCTTGCACAGGCTGTGCATGAGGTCACGCGCGTCGCTTTCGTGGACGCGGGGGAAGCCGAGCGGGTCGTGCTCGTCCCACACCAGCATGCCGAGCGACTCGGCGGTCTTGAACACGCGGGGATCGTCGAACTTCGTGACGCACACCGCCACGTGATGCGGCAGCCTGCCGTCGAAGTCGGGGTCTTCCGCCACCGCCGCGATGAGGTCCATCAGCAGGCTGTAGGTCTTGTCGTACGCGTCGCCCCGGTTGAACTCCCTGATCGGATCGAACATGTAGAGGATGCCGCGGCTCTTGGCCACGTGGTCGACGAGCTGCTCCCGTGGCTGCAAGCCGACCTGGTCGGGCCGGGAAAGCTCGCCCGTCGGGTCGGTCAGCTTGAGCGCGAGCTCGACGTTCTCCTCGTAGGAACGGCTGCTGCGCCGATGGCCCGTCCGCTCCACCTTGCCGCTGAGAATCCAGTCGAAGATGTCGATCCCCATGGTGGTCAGCGGGAACCTGCCTTCGCTGGTCAGTGCCGTGTTCATCTCGACGAGGGCCCTGCGCGAGGCGGGATCGCGGCACCAGACCCGCCAGTCTCGGTGCTGCTTGAGCAGCGCGATCTGCAGCGCGCCGAGGAACGTCGACTTGCCGCTTCCCGTGGCGCCCAGCATGGCGATGCCGGGCTCGCCGCGGAAGGTCGACGCCCGCCCGGCCTCCCTCCCGTCCGTTCTCGCGTTGTTCCTGCCGAAGCTCGCCACGTCGCACTCCCTCAGTCGACGAAGGGGAACGGTATCGTCTGCGCGGCCTCCCGCAAGCCAAGCCGCGTCGCGAAGTCCTGCATGTCCACCGGGTCATCCACCGTCGCCACGATGTCCGCGCCGAGTGACCGCCAGATGTCCCCGCGCGCGCCGGCGTCGCGCAGCGCGCCGAACAACGCGCCGAGCGTCCTGATCTTGTCGTGCTGCCACTTCCAGTTCACCCGGTCCGGACACGGGATGAGCGTAGTCCGCGTGTCCATCGCGTGCGGGTGCGGCGGCCGTCCGCCCGCCGTCACGATCACCGGCCGCCCGTCACGGTCCGACAGGTGCCTGGCGACGATCTCAAGCGCGCATTCAAGCTGCGCCGCCCGCCGGTACTCCCGCGCCTCGGGCAGGCGCCCGGACAGCGCGCGCAGCTCTTGTTCCGCGCGGGCGCCCGGGCCCGCCCAGGACCGGACGGCGATCGGCTGCTCGTCCACCGACCATGCGACCGAGTGCGGACCGTAGGTGACCACGGAGACGCGCAGCCGCCCCGCGCCTTTCTCCGCCTCGTCGATGAGCTGCGACAGCCGGTCGATCCGGAGCTCGAGCCGGTCCGCATCACCGCTGACCTCGACCAGGCACACCAGGTGGACCGGCTCGGCGGACGCCAGCCGGTCGGGTACCTCGTTCTTGACGCTGTCCCACGCGCCGGTGAACTTGCTCAGCGGCACCGGCAGCCCCTGCAGCAGGACGCGGCCCGGCCGGGATAGCACGGCGGTCAGCTCGTAGGTGTCGGCGGGGACCGGCGCGTACTGGATGTGGACCGGCCTGAGCGGCTGGGCGTTCGGCGGAACGTCCGGCCGGCGGTCGCGGGTGACGACCGCGAAGACCGTGCCGTCGCCGTCCGTCGGCTCGCAGCGGACGCGGACCGCGGCCCGGTGGCCCTGGGTCACGCCCGGCGGGAAGAGCTGGTGGCCGGTCAGCACGAGCCGCCCAGCGTCCGGCCGCCCGGCCGGCACCTGCTTGAGCACGGCGAGCTCATAGCCGAGCACCAGCGGGCTGTCCCTGATCGCCTCGCGCACCTGGTCCTCGAGCGGCGTGCGGCACTCGTAGACGGGCACTCCGCGCGCGCCCGGCAGCAGCACGAGCAGCTCGTCGGGCAGGCTGGCGGCCGTCCGGACGATGAACGCCGGGTTGACCTCACGGTAGAACGAGTCCGGGTCCTTAAGCGCCGACTCGCGCACCCGGGGCTGCTCGGCCCGCGGCGTCCCGTTCGCATCGCGGAAGACACGCCAGATCGTCAGGCCGATCACGCCGAATTCCACCACCGTGAATCTGGCGTTTCCGGTTAGCCGCGCGAGCTCATCGGAAAGGGCGTCGCGAACCTCGTCTTCAGCCCCGATCATGGCCAGCCCTTCCCCGCAACAGGTCGTCTGATGCAATGTCTAATCGCACCATCAGGGTAGGCGCCCCGCAGCACTGCGGGGTTGGGCCTGGTTACCGCCCCCTATGCTGGGACCGCCGGAGCCCTCGGAGGCGCATAATGCGGAAGTTCCACCAATTGAGGAGGCTCGTGCTCGCGCTGTCCGGCGCGGACGAGGAGATCCTCGCGTACGTTCCAAGCGAGCGGACGAGGTTCGAGAGCTTGGGCTGGGCGATACTCATCACCAGCGGCATGGCCATGATCTCCATGTGGTTCGCCCTGTCCAGCGCGCTTAGCATCAACGGGATTCTCGCGGTACCGGTCGCCGTGTTCTGGGGCCTCGTGATCATGGGGATCGACCGCTGGCTGATCACCTCGATGCCCATTGAAGGCCGCCGCAAGTTCGCCATCGCCGTGCCCCGCGTCCTGCTCGCCATACTCCTCGGCACGCTGATTTCCACGCCGCTGGTGCTGCGCATCTTCCAATCGGAAATCGACGCGCAGATGGCGGTAATGCAGCAGAAGAACTACAGTTCGTTCCTTTCCAATCAGCAGAGCAGCCAGGTCAACCAGCAGGTGACCACCTATTACAACGAGTTGCAGCAGCTCGACACCGTTATCAACTCTCACGGCGCGCAAACGGGCAACAACGCGGCCGACCCGCAGCTTGTCGCCTACAACGATCAGCTGACCCAGCTGCAGTCGCAGCTGACCCACTGGACGAACCTCAAGGCGACGTACTACAAGAACTACATCTGCCAGCTGTACGGCGGCGCGGACTGCCCGAAGAAGGGCGACGGGCCCGCCGCCAAGGCGAGCGACGCCAGCTACCAGCAAGCCGCGCAGGAAGTGACCAGTACCCAGGCGCAGATGGGCCACGTGCAGGGCGAGATACAGCAGCGCGACCAGGTGCTGAACTCGACCAGCGCGGCGAGCCAGCAGGAGCGGTACGCGGAGGCACTGAACCAGCGGCCGATCGTGCAGGCCGAGTACAACACGGCGGTGCAGCGCAGGAACCAGCTGCAGGCCACCTTCTACGCGCAGAACCAGGCATCGCACGGCATCCTCATGCGGCTGGAGGCGCTGAGCCAGCTCAGCAGCGGTAACTTCACCGTCGCGGCGGCCCGGCTGCTCCTCTTCCTGCTGTTCCTCGTGATCGAGTGCCTGCCGGTGACCGTGAAGCTGCTGCAGCGCCCCGGCCAGTACGAGGCGGCGCTCAGCGAGGCGAAGAAGGCGGAGCGGCGGGACTACGAGAAGTTCTTCAGCACCAGGTCCCGCCTGCGCCAGGCCGTCGGCGCTCCGACCAGCGCCCCGACCAGCGCCTCAGGCGGTGCCCCGGCGGGCGTCCCAGCCGGCGTCCCGACCCAGCGTGCCCACGCCGCGCCGTTCACCGCCGAGCCGCCGCCGGACCCGATATGGAACCGCACCAGGCGGATGCCGACCCTGCTCGAGACGCCCGACGAGGAGACGCCGACCGAACTCTTCGAGGACCCGGGCACCGCCAGCCGCGGCCGCGGCGCAGGCCCTGGTCGCGGCAGTGCCTACGGTCCACCGGAAGAGACCATGAGGCCGGACTACCACTGGCGCGGCGCCGACGAATGGCGCAACCACTGGTCACACCAGGAGGAGGACGAGCCGGACGCCCCGCCCGCCACCCGAGTGGACTACGGCTACGCGGACGAGCTGCGGGAAGACCGGTACCGCGCGGCGGATCGCCGGGATTCCGCGGACGCCTACCGCGAGCCGCCCGCGCCCGCGCTCGAGCCGCCGACCGACGATGACGACGACGACTCGCTGCGGGCCCGCGCCGCGGGTAACGGCGGTGGCATACCACTGAGCTGGGATGACGAGTGACACCGCAACCGGTGCGGCTGCTGAATAACCGCTACCGGCTCAAGGAGCGGCTCGGCCAGGGCTCGATGGGGAGCGTGTGGAAGGCGTACGACACGCGACTCGAGCGCACCGTCGCGGTGAAGGAGCTCGTCCCTCCGCGGGACGGCGGCGAGGAGCTGGAAGTCCGCCGGGAGCGGGTGCGCCGGGAGGCGCTCGCGCTCGCCAAGATCGAGCATCCCGCCATCGTCACCATCCACGACCTGATCTACGAGGGGCCCGGGCAGGATCCGTGGATCGTCATGGCCTACGTGCGCGGCCGCTCGCTCGACCTCATCATCAGGGAAGAGCAGCCGCTGGACGAGCGGCGGGTCGCCGGCATCGGGCTCGCCGCGCTGCAGGGCCTCATGGCGTGCCACGAGCGCGACGTCTACCACCGCGACGTCAAGCCGGCGAACATCGTGCTCAGCGACAACGGCGCGGTGCGCCTGGTCGACTTCGGCATCGCGCGGATCGTCGGCAAGAACCCACTCACCATGGACACCAACGTCATCGGCACGCCGGAGTTCATCGCGCCCGAACTGCTCACCGATCACCGGGCGGGACCCGCGACGGACCTGTGGGCGCTCGGCGTGACGCTCTACTGCGCGCTCGAGGGCCGTTCCCCGTTCCGCGCGGAGACGCTGGCCGCGACGATCGCGGCGATCCTCAGCAAGAACGTCGCCGAGCCGCGGACCAGGGGCGAGGTCGCCGCCCTGGTGCTCACCATGCTGCGCAAGCGCCCGGCGGAACGGCCGGACGCCGCCACGGTCGCCGCCGTCCTGCGGCGGGTCGCGAACGGCGGTGGACAGTTCCGGCC
>Ga0102924_1005833_pt1 | contig 11730 bp, 11 predicted proteins | sample PaiPotPPM11metaG_FD_80116 | JGI IMG/M metagenome (GOLD analysis project Ga0102924, IMG submission 80116) | Iron sulfur acid spring bacterial and archeal communities from Banff, Canada, to study Microbial Dark Matter (Phase II) - Paint Pots PPM... ...
GATCCAAGCCTTGCAAACCAACTCTACGCTATTCTCTTGCCCGCGTTCAGGAAACAGTCAACAGCGGACAGGCTCGTGATCGTACCGGACGGCATTTTGCATTTGCTGCCATTTGAGACACTGCGTGATGCCTCAAACTCGCTCCTGCTTGAAAACAAGATCATCAGCTACGCGCCTGCCTCGACCGTCCTGTATGTTCTGCGCAACGCCAGGACCTCCCACGTTCACCGTAGAATGCTGCTCGCGGTTGGCAATGCGCCGTATCAGAATCAAGGCAACGTCTCAGCAGAACTCGTGAAACCAACGGGTATGGAGAAAAGACTGCTCCGGGGCATGTCTGATTCTTTCCGTACACCGCTATATGATCTGCCGGAAACGCGGGACGAGGTTCTCGATATCAAGAGAATACTCGGAAATGACTCAACCCTTCTGCTAGGACCAGAAGCTACTGAAACAGCTTTCAAGGCCGAACGGTTGAGCGACTTCCAAATCATTCACCTGGCCGTACACGGATTTTCAGATTCTCGGTTTCCCGAGCGTTCGGGCGTTGTGCTCGGTGTTGATTCGGCAACGTCCGATGATGGGCTTTTGCAGGTCCGCGAGATCATTCATCTTCGATTCAACGCCGATCTCGTAACACTCTCGGCGTGCGATACGAGTGTGGGAAAACTTCAAGGAGAAGAAGGCGTAACAGATCTTGCCGAGGCATTTCTTGTGAGCGGAGCACGATCCGTTGTAGCAAGTCTTTGGAGCGCGGACGATACATTCACCCATGCACTGATGGATCGGTTTTACACTCACATTGTGGAAGGGCAGGACCAAGCGTCGGCACTGCGGAACGCCAAGCTGGATCTGCTTGCGAAATATGGTAAAGAAGTTTCACCCTACTACTGGGGAGCTTTCGTCTTGACAGGCGACGGCGGCTCGCCGATCCGATTGGATGCCCAATGAGCCTTGAACCTCAAGCACGCGAGAAAATCTACGCACGAGTTTCCGAACTCGTGAAACGGAAGCACTTTGATCCTGGGATGAACGGAGCTGACTGGACTGCCCTTGCATCAGCCAGGCGGGATCAGGTCCTCCAAAGTAGTTCGGACGACGAATTTGAGACGAGAATGCAGGAACTGCTGAACGAACTGAAGACGAGCCACACCGGATTCCGGCACGCAAAAAGCGCGAACGTTCCGGGTCGGCACGCAATCAGCGCAACGTTCATGCGCTTCAATCTGGACGGTGAGCAACGCTGGATGTTTCAGGATGTTCACGAGGGAGGACCGGCGCACACCGCAGGGTTACGGCCCGGAGACATCCTTCTCCAGGTCAGAAATCGAGATTTACGCCCGCCCGATCCTCCAATCTTTCCGGTCGGGGAGGATTCGCAGTACGCCGTTCAAAAGCCCGACGGAAAGCGCGTGACCGGCAATCTTCAGGTGCCTTCACCGCGATCCAAGAAGCACCCCGTCATTGTTCCGAAGTCTGTAATTTGTTCGCAACTACCCGAAGGGATCGGCTGGCTAAAAGTCACGATGTTCCCCGGCGCAGTCGGTATTGATCTGGCGAAGGCCCTCGACAATGCGTTTGCTCATCTACGGGAATCGACTCGTCTAATTGTGGATCTCCGAGGCAACACAGGAGGAGGCATCGGCGGTTTACGACTGATGAGCTACTTAACACCCGGCAAGATGGAAGTCGGCTATAGCCTTACGCGGAAGCGCAAAGAGAAGGGATATGCCCGCGAGGACTTGACGAGGTTTGGCCGCATACCATCACACAAATCCACGCTGATCTGGTTAGCGTTGCGGTACGGATTCATCGACAAATCCATACTCGTCGTCACAGAGGGATTAGGGCCGCAACGCTTTCACGGGCGCGCGATAATTCTCGTTAACGAGCACACCGCCAGCGCAGGAGAGATGGTCGCGGCATTTGCCGAGGAGAATCAGCTTGCTAGGATCGTCGGGACGAAGACTCCCGGACGGCTCTTGAGCGGCAGCGCGTTTAAGGCTGGCTTCGGATACATCGTGGGACTTCCCGTGGCTGCATATCTAACCTGGCAAGGCAATCTGATTGAGGGGCGAGGTATAGTGCCAACTATCCCAGTCGCACAACCTCCTGAGCAGCTTCTTGCCGGCGAAGACCCTCAGATGCAGAAGGCGCTGGAACTAGCGCGTGCGCTTTGACTCAGACTACCTCTGGCTCGTTGTATTCTTCCTGTGCCGACGCTTTTTCCACTCCAGCTACCGCGCGAGTCAAACAGCGAAGCTCACGCGTTTTCAGGTCGGCGAACACGCCGAGCGAGATTGCGAAAACCGCAAGGACTACGCTGGACATTGCTGACAGCAAACCGAGTCGGGACCAATAGCGATAGAAAATACCGCAAAGCAATAGGGATGGTACTACCGTTAAACTCAGTGTCGTGACAAAGGCTGAAAGCCTGTCGTCGTAAACTCCGATCCACGGAAACGAAATCGCAATGCCACGCGGGGCCGTTGCCACCGCCGCGCGCAGGTGCAGGTATAAATACCCGAACGCAGCCATGAATGCCAGCGGCAACGCGACGACGCAGAGTTGCCCAGGCACGGTCACACCGAGGATCGCTACGTCTCTAAATGCTTGCTGTTGCTGTTGCATGTAGCTGATCGCTTCATTCAAAGACCTACTTGAAAGCAGTGACCACTGCTCATGCAAGTGCGGTAGCGGTGCCGCCTCTCGCCCCGGCGCGAACAAGTCTTTCAACCTCGGGTGTGTTCGTAGCCAAAGATTAACGCTACCGGCTCCAATGTTTCTTGTAGTCAAAGGTGTCGTGTCGCGGCTCTGTACTACACCTTCAACCACCGAACACCCTGATTTATCGATGGTTTGCCTCCAAGCTGGGTCCCACCGTTTTGGGTCCTCCATGCCTATGACTTCGGGCCACCAAACATCGATTTGTTTTGGAGGGAACATGCCGTCTTGGAGGAATGCGAAGAATCGGTAATCCGAACTCGGCCAGACCACGGAATCGGACGGTCGTGTCGAGAATACGTTGACGTCATCAGGTTCGACGGCAAAGAAAAGTAACATCCGATACTCTTGGTCCTTCGGCCTTTCGAGCCAGCGCGTATCCATTGAAATGCTTGCTTTGGCCCAATCGGGCGTCCAAAATTGCGCTGGAGTATCCGAACTCATCCACTTCGACCACTCTTCGAGTGAACCATTCTTCGGCGGCGGACTGTATTTCAAGGCCGCCTTCGCGCCCCAATCCGGTGACCACATGGTACTGATGCAGCAAACCTTTTTCCCCTGCAGGAACAACAGGATGTCACCAGCGGCACCGCGACCCGTTTCGATGCCCGACTTTGGGAGAACGTCGGGACTTGCAACCATTCCCCTAACATACGTTTCGTATTCGGTTATATTCAAGCTTTTCAAAAGAGCCGCTTCCTTGAGCGCTTCCGTGTAATCGACTTGAAAAGGCGCGAATAGGACGATCAGAGCCGTGGCTGCGACTCCGATGCCTAGCAAATGCGTCAGCCGGAGAGTCTTAAGCGTTTCCTCGCTGATAGAAACATCTGCCACTTTGCACGCTCTCGTTTCAGCGAATCAGTAACGGGAATGATATCCATTCGGAGGCCTGTCTGCGAATCTGCAGGACGTACCTGCCGGGATTAAGAACGTGGTTTCTCAAGTCCAAGTGCAGAACTGTTAGTCCTTGTTCAAGTTTGGCCTGCCCTGTCGTAGAGAGCACTGGCTGTGCGCTATCCAACGCGAGACGAATATCATAAGAGCCATCGCTACTCCCCAACGGTAGGTAAATGTCCAGATGAGAGACGTTCCGTGGGATCTCCAGCGGCGGCTCTGTTGGAGGCGGTTCAGTTCCTCGCGCCATAGAGCGATCTCTCAAATCGACTATAGCGCGGGCAATCTGCTCATTGTTGTGACGACGCAGCATAGCCCATGTCGCCAAACCAACCACAATCAAGACGCTCGCGGCGACCGCGAATATCATTCGCAACCGGCGTCGGCGACCATCCGCCTGAAGGCGCAAGAAATCCTGGTAGCACGGGCTGCAGGACGTCAAATGATCCAGGTGCGCTTCCGCCTGGGACAGCGGCATCTTATGCGCAGCAATGGCAGCGACAATCTCGTGACCAGGGCATCCAATGCGCTCGGGATTCGGGAACTCGTCGCGAAGCCCTCGATCCAATGCAGCTAGGACATCCCTCTCTTCCTTTGCGGTATATGTCTTTTCGCTCAGACCAGCCTCACCTTACGAGAATTGAACGCCTTAAAGCAGTCAGACTCAACAGAAATAATTTATAGGTCACTGACCGGACTTTCGCTTGCGCGTCCTGAGCAGACTCTCCCGAGTCTTCGCCAGACCGTATCGAAATTTCATCTTTGCCTGCTGCTCCGTTACACCCAACCACTTTGAGATCTCCTTCCACGAATAGCCATACTGTCGCGCCTGCCAAATTTTTCGGGTCCGGCCATCCATCTGCCGAATGATTTCTCCAACCGCAATCGCAGTTTCCAGTTCGGAAACCCACCGCGTGTCCTGTGCAGTCGCAATTTTATCGAAATCCATCGACGACGAAACAAGTTCAATCGCGTCGTCTCGCCTCTGTTCTGATTTCAGGAATCTATTGAAGCGATGGTGGAAAGCGGCGAACAAATATCCTTCGAGGTTCGCAACCGTCCGTCCCTTCTCGCGGTTCCTCTGAAGGGCCTTGGCAACGGACTTTAGCACCGATTCCCAGACCTCTGCGGTCAAGGCTTCAGTCTCACCCTCGGAATTCTTGCTGCGAAGTTCTAGTCTGGCATGTGCTAAGACGCGGGGCCACGCTGCGCGAGCTGCGGCCAGCAACGTTTCATCGACTGGCGCAAGGGTACCGTCCTTTGCTTCAGTGTTCTGGCGGAGTACCCATTCGCCATACGGGTCTGGTCTCTCCATCGGATCACTCGTCCAGGCTCCGGCCAGTGGGAATGGGCATTAAAAGCGTGGCACGCTGTTTGTTTCGATGTCAATAGAACCCCAAAGGCACCCTTAAGTTGTGCAGATTTTTCTTCTTACTTTTTTCTTCCTCAAAGCCTCCTTGTAAATGAGGGGAGTTCTCGCAGAATTCTCCGCTGCGGGCTAGGCTGCTACAAACCTCACCTGTGAGCCGCTAAGCATCGCAGCTAGCCGACAAACGTCAAGCCGGACGCGAAGGTGGAAACCCTCTGGTAGGAGCGCCTGCTCCAAGTGTGCCTTGACCGCGTGCAAGGACTTTCAAACCAGGAGAGCGGTTCTTCGACCTTGCGTTTGGCTGACGGCTTACGGCCCGAGATGACGCGAGAACTCTCCCAACAACTCTCAGGCGAGATCGAACGCAAAGGAGTTTTCCCAACATGAGAACCATCTGGCGAAATGCAAATCGATTAAAGGCAGCTTCCCGTCAGGCGTGCGTAGTTGTGGCAGGGCTGTTCCTGGCTACGCCTGCCTTCGCCCAAGGGACTTCCCCCTGGGAGAACGCCGTTAGCGTGCTGCAGCAGGCTTTCACCAGCACCATCGCTCGCGGCCTCTCGCTCGTTGCTATTGTCGTGGCCGGCTTAACATTCGCCTTCGGCGAAGGAGGCTCAAAACGTGTCCTCGCCGGTGTGCTCTTCGGCGTCGGCATGGCCATCGCAGCAGTGAATTTCTTGTCGTGGCTTTTTCCTGGCAACTGAGTCACGCAGGTCGTAAAGGAGAAGCACGTGGCGGAAGCAAGACGAATCAACAGAGTGCATCGGTCGCTCTCCCGACCACTGACTATCCTCGGGGCCGAGCGAAAGCTCTTCTTCTTCGCCATGTGCCTTGGCGCCGCCACCTTCAACCTTCTCAATAGCCTATTCGGGGGGTTGCTGATGTTTTTGTTGCTCTACTTCATGGCTCGCTGGGCCACCCAAACCGATCCGCAGATTCTGCGATTTCTGCTGACGGCTGCAAGACTCCGCGCTCAATACGACCCGATGAAATTCTCTCCGATTGCAATCCGAAGGGATGGCCATGCTCAGGCTTAGCCGAGTCTTCAAAAACTATAACGAAACCGGCTCTCTCAGCGAGCAGATCAATCTCTATGGCTTCATCGGCCCCCACGTTTTTCTCACTAAGAGCGGGGAGGTGGGCGTCATCCTCGAAGTTCGCGGTGTTGACTATGAGTGTCTCGATGACGCGTCGATTGATGGTTTCACCAAACGCCTCGAATCAGCCTTGAAACTGTTCGACGAAAACTACCGCCTCTACCAGTACCTTTTCAAGCGCGACAATGAAGCCATCCCCTATAAGCTCTACGACAGTTCCATAGTGGACGCCGCGATCAAGAATCGCATCGCGTACCTTCGCAGCAAGGCCGACACTCTGTTTTCGCTCGCCGTCTATTACGTGGTGCTGTACGAGGGATTTCAGACTTCACAGAAACTCGGAGGAGCGCTCGCCGAATTTCCCAAGAATCCAAAGAAAGCCTTAGCGGACCTGCGGGCGCATTTTTCGGGTCAGAAGCAACTCGTCGTTCTGGGGCAGCATGTCAGCAACGCCCAGGCCGCGCTGCTTCAAAAGGCCCGCAGCTTCATCCTCCAAGTCAGCGACTTCCTCTCTGTTCGAATGCTCGACAAGAGAGAAGCCTTCCGCGTTCTCAAGAAAACGCTCAACTTCCATCCTGACAAACTCGAACTCGCCAAACTCAAATACGACACCTTCCTCGACTACTATCTCCCCGAATCTCCCATCGAATGCCATCGCGGACATCTTCGCCTGGACGACTATTACGTCAAAGTGTTGACGCTCAAGGAGCCTTCCGCTCAGAGCTTTCCGCTCATCTTCAAGCGCCTGCTTGAAGTGGAAGCCAATTATTACGTCGTGACCGAATGGAAAAAGGAAGATTCCGGCAAGATGCGCCGGGTCATCCAGAGCAAGCGCCGCCATTTTCACAACACCAAGCGATCCTTCGTCAGCCAGGTCAACATGAACGACTCGGCTCCGCAGGGTGTGCTGCTCGACGATTCGAAAGAGAGCCAGGTCCGGGAACTGGGTGAAGGCATCAAGGAGATCGAGCTGCATGGCAATTACTTCGGGCAGTTCTCTCTCACTGTCGTCATTTACGACCTCGACGTGGCCAAGGTTGAGCGAGCGTGCGCCGACTTCTACAAGGTTTTCAGTGTCCACGACGCCCAGCTCTATGAAGAAAAATACAACCTTCTGAACGCCTTCCTCGCGGCGGTTCCCGGCAACCACGTCTTCAACCTACGTTCCCTGTATTTGCTCAACACCAACTATGCGGACTTCTCGTTTCTCTTCACCCTTCATCGGGGCGAGCCGCACAACGAGCATCTCCGGCAGGAATATCTTGCGGTCCTTGAGACCAACCACCGCACCCCTTATTTCTTAAACCTTCACTACCGCGATGTGGCCCACACCATGATTCTTGGGCGAACGGGAGCAGGAAAAAGTTTTCTTTTGAACTTCCTGATCACCAACCTGCAAAAGTACGCGCCGCACACCTTCATCTTCGATTTGGGCGGGAGTTTTGAAAGCCTCACTCAGCTTTTCGGCGGGTCGTATGTTCGAGTTGGGCTTGAGTCCGAGGACTTCAAGATCAACCCGTTTTCGCTGCCACCCACGAAAGAGAATCTCGACTTCCTAGCTCTCTTCCTGAAAGTCTTGATCCAAGGCCAGAGGGTGGGCGAGCTCGACCCCGCCACCGAGCGCGATCTCTTCCATCAAGTCGAGAACCTGTATGCAGTGGACCCCGTGCTGCGCACGCTTAGCGTGCTGGCGAATACGCTCGGGCATGATGTTGCCAGCCGTCTCTCCAAATGGACCCGAGGGGGCCAGTTCGGATTCCTCTTCGACAACTCCGAGGACACGATCTCGTTCTCCCGCTTTCAGTGCTTCGACTTCCAGCGCATGAGCCAGTACCCGGAACTTCTGGAACCGCTGCTTTTCTACATTTTGCATCGCTCCAATGCTGTCATTGCGGACCGCCAGATTTCGTCCGTTTTCAAAGCCTTTTTCATCGATGAAGCGTGGGTGTTTTTGAAGAACCCCAGCATTCAACGGTACGTCGTCGAAGCCCTCAAGACCTGGCGGAAACACAACGCCGCAATGGTGCTGTCCACCCAATCTCTCGACGAACTCAAGCGTTCGGACATCCTCGACGTAATCATCGAAAGTTGCGCCACCAAAATCTTCCTTGCGAACCCCGATATGGACCGGGATCTGTACCGCCGTCAGTTCCACCTGAACGAAAACGAAGTCGAACTGATCTCGACCCTCATCCCCAAGCAGCAATTCCTGATTAAGACGCCAGAGCTGGCGAAGGTCGCCAATCTCAATGTCGATCCCAAGAGCTATTGGCTCTACACCAACGATCCTTACGACAACAAAAAACGGAAGGAGGCTTTCGAGACCTACGGCTTCGAACGAGGTCTTGAAGTGCTCGCGGGAGGGCAACAGTGATTTTTCATTGTTTTCCACAAGCGTGCGTGCCGGGGAGCGATCCTCTTTACGCGTTCCTGCCTCTCGCGCTCGCGGGATTCGCCACAACAATTATTTTTGGCGTTCAGTGGTGGTGTGTTGTGGTCATTTCCAGTCGCGACCAAGGTTCCCTGAAACATCAATCAGTCTCAAAAAAGGAGCAGATCAATGAAACAAACGTTTCATGCTCAGTTGCATAGCCTTCTCTTCCGCGTCTTTGCCCTCCTAGCTGTGGGCGCAGCCGTCTTCCACGCTACTCCCACGCACGCCTCAACCGAAGCCGCGGCGCGGGTCGTGAAGTACTCGAAGGAAGATATCGTCCCCGTTCGGGCCAAGCTCCGCTTTTCGACGCTCATTGTTCTTCCCGAGGATGAGGAGATTCTCGACTTCACCACCGGCGACAAGGAGTTCTGGGTCATCAACGGTTCGCACAATTTGTGTTATGTCCATCCGGCGCAGACCGGTATCCGCAGCAATCTGAATCTCATCACTGCAAGCGGTCACGTGTATTCGTTCCTCCTGACCGAAATCAGCAACCAACCGAATGCCGAACCCGATCTCAAGATTTTCGTCGAACCAAAGGAAGGCTCCGGGATCGCGGCAAATACCGGACTGCGCGGCTATGTGAGCGCGAGCGAAGCGAATGCCTACAAGAAGGAGTTGGAAACGCTCCGCTCACAGACTGCGGATCAAATCCGCGCGGCGCAGGCACAGTCCGCCGAACAGCTCAACCATTTCCGGTCCAGCTACGCACCTAAACTCCAATTCGACTATCTCCTCGACTCGAAAGCTGGCCGCGAGCCGTTCCTGGTGTCCGCCATCTACCACGACGACTCGTTCACCTATATCAAGTGCGGCGCACGGGAAAAACCCGCTCTCTATGAAATCAAGGATGGTAAGCCGAACCTGATCTCATTCCAAATTGAGAACGGCGTTTACATCGCACCCAAGATCATCGACACCGGCTACCTCGCCATCGGCAAAAAGAAACTGCCGTTTGCCCGCCGCGTTGCCGCGAACCGAGGAGCGAGCGATGAATCAGCCGAACCAACCCGCTAACGTTCAGGAGAAAACGCAGAAACCCCTGGGCCTTCTCCCAAAGAACGTCCAATCCTGGCTTCTCATCGGCCTGGCGTTCCTCATGGTCGCCATCATGTGGCTGACCGGGGGTAAGAAGCCGCCAACGCCAGCCAAAGCAACGGCGTCCGCCGCGTCCTCACAGGCACCGTTCGAAGTCAACGAAACGAAGATCGCCGACCTGCAGAATCGGATAGAAGAGTTACAACGCCAACAACTGGTGGCGCAGAGCGCTCTTGCCCAGCAGACTCGCGTGCTTGGCCCGCAAGATTCGCAACAACCCCAGCAACAGAGCGTCTCCGGCAACGTTTCTAATCAGGGAGCGGAGGACCCAATTCAGGCGGAGCGGAAGAGACGTGCCTACGTGTCGCTGTTTGCCTCGAATGTCGCTCTGACCTACCGCAAGGCACCTGCAGCTCCGCCAGCACCTCAACCCGAGGCACTCGCTGCTGCCGCCCCCAACCTTGTCCCCGTGGGACCGGAGGACCCACAGGTCGCACAACTCCTGAAACAGATGCAACCCAATCCGCTTTCGCCCGCGCCCGATGCTTCATCGCTTGCGCCGGTGCGAAGCGATCTCCCGGAAGCAGCGAATAACCGAAAGGAGGAAAGGAAAAACCCTGCCGCCGTGTCCGCTGGATCTGCCAATGCTTCGGCAGGAAAAACCTACCTGCTATTTGAAGGAACTATCCTCGAAACCGTTCTCATCAATCGCCTCGACGGGAGTTTCGCAGGCCCCGTCGAATGCCTACTCTCAACCAACGTCTATTCCAACGACCGCCAGCACTTGTTGATACCCGCAGGTTCAAAGCTGCTTGGCGAAACCAAGAAAGTGGACACCTTCGGCCAGACACGTCTGGCCGTCGTGTTCCATCGAGTGCTCATGCCGGACGGCTATTCCGTAAGCCTCGATCAATTCAAGGGTCTCAACCAAATTGGGGATACAGGCTTGCGCGATCAGGTGAACAACCACTATCTCCGCATCTTCGGAGTTTCGCTCGCCATCGGTGCTCTGGGAGCGGTCGCCGAAGGTGGAACAGCAGGCTCGCTCAACGCATCCAGTTCTGACCTTATGCGCCAGGGATTCGCGCAAAGCACCGCGCAATCCTCAGCGCAAATCCTAGACAAGTTCTTGAACATCATGCCCACGGTGACCATCCGTGAAGGCCACCGAGTCAAAGTCTATCTCTCGGGCGATCTCGCATTGCCCGATTACAACAACCACAAGATGCCTTCTGATTTGTGAAGGCGGAAGGAGAACAGTTCGATGAAAAAAAAGATTCTGGTTTGCGTCCTCGCGTTGGGATTGGGCGTTGGCACTGCCACCGCTCAATTCGGTAGCGGAATCGTCTACGACCCGACGAACTATCACAACGCGCTGCTCCGCTACTACCAACTCCAGCAGCACCTGGTTCAGTTGCAAAAGAGCTACGCCAAGATCACCAACCAACTCAACCTCGCCATGCAGATGGCCACATTTATCCGAAACATGCCCGCCCGTTACCGCGCGGTATTTTCCCAGTGGCGAAATGTAACCTCAATGAACACTTTTGGGAATACCGGGTCTTGGATTAGCGGTATCAACTCCGGTCTGTTCCCAACCATCAACACCGGCTACCTCAAGGCGACAACCCCACTGTCCCAGTACGACCCGTACGAACTCTCAGGAATGGATTCTGCCGAACTCGGGCGCGTTCAGTCCCAGTACGCCTCTGTGGAACTGGCCGACGGCGCAAATATGAATGCGATGGCCACCATCGGGTCGATCCGTGGCAACGCCCAGAGCATCGAGGCACAGATCGCTAACCTCGAACAGGACTCGTTCTCGGGCGATTCCGATCTCAACAGTGAAGTCTCCGTCCTCAACAAGATCAATGCGGCGGGTGTTTTGACTCTCCGCACGGTCCAGGACTCGAACAAACTCCTCGCGTCGCTTCTGGAACAGCAGACAATCCTGGCAAAGCAACAGCGCGACGCCACAACAAACGCCATTAATACCGACATCGGTCGCCAAGCGAGCATCTCCGGCAACATGGCTCAGCTGACCGGAACGCTCACCAATTCACTCCAGAACTTCCGCATGCAGTAAGCCTGCACCGGAATTACAGCCCAGGTCGAAGGAGCCGACGCCATGCAGCAGCAGCCAGACTTCCTGCAGTTCATCTTTCAGGCGATCAACA
>Ga0102924_1005834_pt1 | contig 11728 bp, 9 predicted proteins | sample PaiPotPPM11metaG_FD_80116 | JGI IMG/M metagenome (GOLD analysis project Ga0102924, IMG submission 80116) | Iron sulfur acid spring bacterial and archeal communities from Banff, Canada, to study Microbial Dark Matter (Phase II) - Paint Pots PPM... ...
CTCACCGCTGGAGGTGCATCGGCATGATCACGTGCAAGGAGTTGTCGCTGCCGACCGGTTTGAGCAGCACCGGAAGGGTCTGCCCGGAGGTCGCGGAGACGGTCACTTGCTGCGTGTGGATGGCGTCGAGGGCATCGGTCAGGTAGGTGTTGTCGAGCGCAATGTTGGCGCTGCCGCCGTCGACGACGGCATCGATGTCGGTGGTGTTGTCTCCTACCTGGGCAGCCGTGGCTTGCAGCGTCATGACGCCGGGACCTACCTCGCCTTCGGCCGCCTTGATCTCGATCTTGAGCGCATTGTTGGCGTCGCGCGACACGAATGAAGTGAAGCGGGCCGACCGTTGGAGGTCGGCCGTGGCAACGGTCGCTCGCACGTTATGGCGGGCCGCCTGGTCCAGCACGCGCTGAAAGTCGACGTAGTTGCCGTCGATCAGACGGGAGACGATGTCGATGCTTTCGGCGTGGAAAAGAAGCTGACTGCGATTGGGCTTGACGGAGATGCTGACCGGCTCGTCCAGTGCTCCCTGGACCCGCGCCACTTCCGCCATCGTTCGCGCCGGCACGATGAGATCCATCTCTTCCGGAACCGGCTCGCCCAGCGCCACGCGGGAGACGGAGAGCCGGAAGGAGTCACAGCCGACCAAGGTGAGCTCGGAGCCGCGGACCCGCACCAGCAGCCCGGCGAGCTGGGGACGGGTCTCGTCTTTGGCAGCGGCGAATTGGACATCCTCGATCCCCTGGCGAAGCTCCGCGGCGGGTATCTGCAGCAGCGGTGTTTCCGAGACCGGGTCGATACGCGGAAACTCGCTGGCGTCGAGTCCCTTGACGTGCGCCTCGAAGCGAGCTCCCTTCACGCGCAGCGTTTGGGTGCGCCTATTCAGGTCAAGCTCTACACGGTCGTTGGGCAGCGAGTTGACGAGGTCGGTGAAGAGGCGTGCCGGAACACTAATGCTGCCCGCATCCTCGATCTCGGCGCCCAGCCAGGAGACGATGGCGATGTCCAGATTGGTGGCGGACAGCTTGAGGCGACCTTCGTCCGTCGTAAGTAGGACATGACCGGTGACCGGCAAGGTGCTGCGCGGCGCTACCGCCCGGCCAACAATCCCCAGGCACTTGCTGAGCTGCCCCTGCGTACAGGTGAGATGCATACTGCCGATCCTTCTGTCCAGGCGCCCCCACGAGCTTCGGGCGCAACGTCATGCTAGACCCCCGCGGAATCTACGTCTATGAGACATTTGCTCTACGCCCTTTGGCGGCCTCGTCGCCTCATCGCCTCATCGCCCGCTGCCCCGCCAGCGCCCCCACGCCGAAGATGGCGCAACCGATACCGGCGATGCCCAGCGCGTTGTTGACGGGCATGACCTCGGCCGCGGCGCCGATGGCAAGGCTACCGATGGGCACTAAGCCGGAGTTGACGATCATCCACAGGCCCAGTGCGCGCCCCTCCGTGCCGGGCTCGGCCGCCAGTTGAATCGTGGCGCCGGCGGTGGCGAGAAAGCCAATAAGTGCTGCTCCAAACACGGCCAGGCTGATCAACCCAAGGAATATTCCCGGTGACCAGGCGAAGGCTGCCAGGGCGATGCCGGTAGCAATCTCGAGTACCGCCAGCGCGCGGCCCGGGCGGCGCGCTACGGAGGGTAGTCCGGAGATGAATGCGCCGACCGTAGCTCCGACGCCAGTGGCGGTGAGGAGGACGCTCAGGCCCCCTGCTCCTTCGTGAAACACGTCGCGCGCCATCTTGGGTAGGAAGTTGCCGTAGGGAAGGGCAAGCACGCAGAGACCAAGGGATGGGAGCAACACAGCGTAGATGCGGGGGGTGCGCGCCACGGTGAAAGCGCTGGCCAGCATTCGCCCGCTCGGCCCGGAGCGCGGCTTGCTGCGGGTGCGAATGGCCGCGATGGCGGCAATGACGGCCAGAAAGCTGATCGCGTTGGCGGCGAAACAGGCGGCGGCGCCGTAGGCGACCAGGAGCCAGCCGCCAATGGCGGGGCCGGCGATGCGGGTCAGGTTGAAACGGGCGGAGTTGATAGCGACCGCCCGCCGAAGCTGCTCCGGCCCGACCAGCTCCTTGATGAACGCTTGCCAGGAGGGGCCGTTCAGGGCGTTCACCACGCCGTTCGCCGTGGCGATCAGGAGCAAGGCGGCGACGCTGGCGCGGCCCGCCGCCTGCAAGATGGCGAGCAGCGCGGCCAGCAGCGTGGCCCCCGTTTGCGTGACCAGCAGGATGCGCCGCCGATCCGCTCGGTCTGCCAGCGTCCCCGCCGGCAGACCGAGCAGGAGCACGGGAGCCGTCGATACGAAGCCGAGCAGCCCCAGCAGGAAGCTGGAGTTGCCCAGCTGCAAGACCGTCCAGCCGAGGGCGACCGACTGCATCCAACTGCCCAGGCTGGAGACGAAGGCCCCCGCCAGGAACAGCGCGTAGTCGCGGTTGGCGAGCGGACTGTTCCGCAACCAGCCTGGCCGCCCCACGATCGCGAGCTACTGGCTCTTATCCAGCTTGAGCTGTTCGTTGACGTGCTGGACGATCTGGTCCATGGCCGGCTTGGGGTCCATCTTCTGCTGCATCACATTCTTCTGGGCCGTGCCCATCTCGTTCCACAACGTTTGGGCCTCGATGGTCACCGGGCGGTTCCAGGCCTTCGGGAGCTGATCGAAAAACTTGTTATGGATGGGGTCGGCGCGCATCTTGGGATCGTCCGCCACGGCCTTGAGGGTCGGGATGTGCGCCGTCCCCAAGCAGTAGGTAAGCAAGCCCTCCTTGCCGGTCGCGTAGTTTACCCAGGAGTACCCTTCATCGAGGTGCTTGGCGCCCTTGGGCACCGTCAGGGACCAGCCGCCTGCCATCGAGCTACCGGGACCGTTCGGTGACGGGATCGGGGTAAGGGTGAACTGCAAGTCGGGGACGTACTGCTTGATGGTCGCGAGGTCCCAATCACCATTGACCCAGCTCGCTACCTTGCCGGTGTAGAAGTAGGTCTGATTGGTCTGTTTGGGCTGTGAGCCCATGAACGTGTCGACGTTGGTCTGCCCCCAGCGCTTGGCGTAGGTCTGCATGTAGGTGAAGGCGTCCACGTTCGGTTGGGTGTTGGCCGTACAGGTGTCGGCCTTCTCGTCGTAGAACTCGCCGCCGAAGTTCTTGCACCAGATCTCGTGGAAGCAGTTGCCAATGGTTGGCCAGTAGCCGAGCTGCTGGATATTCCCCTGTGCGTCGGCCTTGGTCATTTTCTCGGTCCAGTCCATGAGGTCCTGGGTGGTCTGGGGCGGCTTTGTTAGGTCCATGCCGGCCTGCTGGGCGGCCTGGTTGTTGATGTAGAGCATGCGAATGTCGGTGTCGAACGGCAAGACCCACTGCTTCCCTTGCCAGGTCGCTTCTGCCCAAGCGAAGGGCAAGTACTGGTCGGCGCTGATCCCGGCCTTGGAGTTCAGCGGCGTGAGGTCCGTGAAGATGCCCTTGTGGGCCCAAGTCGCCGTCAGGAAACGATCGGCGTAGTAGCTGTTGGGCGGCTCGCCCGCGGCGATGGCGGTGAGCAGCTTGTCGGCCAATTGGTTGCTGTAGTCGACGTGGATATTCTGCACGACGATCTTGTCGTTCTTGGCCTGGAAGTCGTTGATCATCTGCATGATGGCGGTGATGCCGGTCTTGTTCTGGCTGTTCGGATCAAACGAGCTCCAGAACTCAATCAGCGTCTGGCCGGCCTTGACCGGGATAGCTGTCGGCGCGGGGGTGGCGCCTCCGGAAGCGGAGGCCGCGGCGGACGTCGCCGCCGACTTGGCGGCGGTCGAGCTGGCCGCGGTTGTCGCCGGACTGCCGGCGCCACAGGCGCTGAGCAGCGGCGCGGCCAGCAGCCCTGCGCCAACGACCGTCGTCAGACGGAGAAAGGCGCGCCGAGACGAGAAGGATGGTCGGTCCATTGCTGTGCCTTTCACGATGGGCGTATCTACCGAACGGCGAGACACCAAAATGCTCGCCGCGGGCGGTGCGGGGGCAGCTTCCCACAGCATCACTTGCAGTGATTGTATACTGCGCAAACGCCGCGCGCACCGCCTGATGACGGAGGACCCTGACGTAGCTCGGACCCTCGACGATGCAGGCATCGTCCGCATCGGCTGGCGAGCCCTACGCGACGCGCAGCGCAACCAGGTCGCCCCTACGGGAAACACCACAAAGGGAGGGAGGTAGCGCAACGTGGAACGGTTGTACCGTAGGGGAGCGGCGCTTGCTGAGGAGATTGCGGCGACAGTCGTCCCACCCGGCATGGTTGCGCTCTGGTTCCTCGGCCAGGCCAGTATTGCTCTCAAGAGCGGGGACGCTGTTGTCTACGTTGACCCGTACTTCTCGGATAATCCCCATCGCGTCTACCCGACACCGCTCTCCACCGGCGACCTCACCCGAGCGGACTGGGTGTTCTGCACGCATAACCATCTCGACCACCTGGACGTGGCGACGTTGGCGCCTATCTCCCAGCGCTTCCCCACCTGCCAGTTTGTCGTTCCCGCGCCGCACGTGGCCGTGCTTACGGGAGCCGGCATCCCTGCAGGACAAGTCCATGCAGCGAGAGCTGGCCGCCGACTGTCTTGGCCGGAGTTGGCGGTGACACCGCTGCGCGCCAAGCACGAGGAGTTCGAGCAGGACGCCAACGGCGACCACCTGTACCTGGGTTTCGTTATCGAGCTTGACGGAATCCGCGTGTTCCACTCCGGCGACACGGTTGGCTTTGAATGTCAGGCTCAGGACTTGACGCCCCTGCGCCCGCACATCGCTTTCCTCCCTATCAATGGTCGGGACTGGTATCGCAACCGGAGCAACGTCGCCGGCAACATGAATTACCGGGAGTCGCTGGACCTCGCTGTCGCGGCCGGCGTCGACCTGATTGTCCCCATCCACTACGATCTCTTCGCTGGCAACACCGAGAATCCGGCCTTTTTCGTCGACCACCTGTACCGCACAGCGCCCGCCCAGAAGTTCAAGCTGTTCGCGGTCGGGGAGCGCATGCTGTACGTGCCCTGATCGGCGTGTGGAACCGTGGTGGAGGTTGAATCGGCGGGATGCCACCGTTCCGCTCCCGCGTCGCATGGCGCGATCTGATCACCGCGGCCGGCGTGTTGGTCATCATCGCTTCTTTTCTGGGTCGTCTCCATTTCCAACTGCTGTCGTCACGGCCTCAAGGGACGGCCGTCACTCAGGTCGGCGTCGCCGACACCGCCGCAACATCGACGGTGCAGGTGATCACGGAAACGCTGGCGCCGTCCATTTCCGTCGTTGTAACCGACACCGTCACTGTCAGCGTCTTGGCGCCGAGTCCCCGAGCCGGGACCACGGCCGTCGCCGCGGCGGGTCCGACGGCAAGTCCGCCAACGGCCACGCCGCGGCCCGCGAGTGTATCGTCTACGACCGAACCGCCCAGCTCGAATGTGCGAGCAGTCGTTCGGGCGCCCAGCGCAACTCCGGAAACCGCGGCTGCCCCGGCCGCGGCGCCGGTGGCGACGAGTCCGGCCAATACCCCGCAGCCAAGCACCCCAGCGGCCGCCGTGCCGCGCCCTACCGTCGCTCGGCAACCGACCGCCACAGTGCAGCGGACGCGGTCCCCAACCGCTCAGGCGCGCCTGACCGCCCTCGCGAACGCGACCGTATCAAGCACGCCGATCCCGCGGCCGACACAACTGCCGTTACCGCCGCTCGGGGCCAGCGCCATCCAGGTGGCCAAGTACAATGTGACGCGAGGCGCTCAGCAGCTCGTCGTGGTGGTTGCCCCGGCCCGGACCGTGGTGACGATCAATGTCGTCTATTCCGGCGGTTATCAAGCGAGCTACCGCGGAAGCACGGACGCCGATGGCGTGTTGCAGTGGGCCTTCGCCGTCCCCGATGGCGCGAAGGCGGGCATGGCCACGGTGCAGGCCGTCACCGCTGCCGGGGACAAGAGCACATCCTTCTCGGTGACATAGCCCGGACTCCTCCGGATTGGTCGCGGGCATCCCGCGTCACGGCGGTGAGGCGGACGCCACAAACTGCCCACAGCGTCGGCAGAAACCAACAGGGCGGCTATACCAGGCCATCGTGACGGCACGCGGATCGTGCCTGCCCAGCCAGCAGAGCAGACGCCCGATGAAAGAACGTTCGGTCAGTGTCTGCATCACCACCTCGCCGCGCTTGTCGCTCGACCCCGTCCCACCGTAACCCGCGTTCCTTAAGCCCCGATGAGGATCCACTAAAGAATCTGGGGGCCGACGGAAGCGGAGTATGTGGCGGTGCGAGACCACGGTTGCCTCAGGACCCCGCCCCAATGTGGGCCGTGGTGACGCCATTCTGGGAGACGATCTTGATGGCAATGTTGCCGACTGCGATGTTGGTCGTAGAGCTCCCATTGCCGGTGGTCCCTGGCGATACCTTCACGGTGAGGTCCGCGCAGCCGTCCGACCGGCTGACCATGGAGGCGCTGAAGTTGTGGCCGTTGATGAGCTGCTCGATGGCCTTTTCCGCCTGAGGATCGGAGGTCCCGCAGATCCGGAAGGTGCCCCCCGGCGTCGCATTGGCCGATACCGACGTTGGAGGCTGCTGGGCGCCTGATGCGCCTGCCGTCGGTGATGCGGAAGCTGCCTGCGCTGTTGGCGACGGCTCCAGAGTCGCAGCCGCCTCTGGAGTGGCCGTAGGTGGCGATGGCGTTGCCGTGACGACCACCACAATCACCCGTGGCGTCGTGGTCGGCCCGGGTGTAGGCGAGGCGATTGTTAGCGGCTGCGCGCCGCAGCCGGCAAGGAGCAACGGGAGCACGAGCGTCGTTGCTCTGAGGAATCGCATGAACCTCTGCTCCTGTCCTCAGCGGCGCCGATCCCAGTGTACCGTTTCGACTAGTGGGTCGTTTGTGTCGTCGGGCGCCATTCGCCGCGCGATCGCGCAGCATCGAACGGCCGGGTAGGGGCAGGTCTCTGTGCCTGCCCTGTTTCCCGCACCAGCGGGCGCCACCGTGGAAACGGCGACCAGGGCAGGCACAGAGACCTGCCCCTACCCGGACGGCTCGGAATGGCATGCCGCACGACAACCGGCCCACTAGATGGGAACGCCGGGCGCAGCAATGCAGCGGCACGTGCCATGCCGCCGCCACTGGCTCACCCGGCTCGGTCCCGCGATCGTCGTCATCGCAGCCGCGGCGGTCGCACCGCGCAGGCCGCGAGGAGGACGAAGACCAGCGCCAGGACACCTTCTATTTCTACGTTGAGCCGCCACAACGGCGCATGCCAGATGCCGGCCAGCGGCGGCTGCTCGACGCCGGTGAGAAAGCCGGGGATCGGCAGCATCGCGACGTAGGGCGCCACGCCCGGGCCTCCAGGATTCGGCAACACCGACAGCAAGGCGTCGAGCGGATTGGCCGCCGACGCGATCCAGGCCAACGTGGGCACTTCCGGCGGCCCGCCGGTGAGAGGACGCGTCGGCGCATTCAAGACGGTCGCCGCGATGGTCGTGCCGAAGACCAGGAGAAAGGCGAAGGCATAGCTGAGGGCGATCGACGTCTGCGTTCGCTTGCTCAGAGCCGACGCGCAGATGCCGCCGGTGGCCAGCGCTGTCGCTGCCGTCGCGTAGAGCAGGTAAATGCGCAGCAGCGTCTGTGGCGCCACGCCTCCGAACAAGAAGACCAGGCTAAAGACCGGGAGCGAACCGAAAATTACGACAACCAGAAAACCAACGGTGCTGACCAACTTGCCGGCCACGATCCCAATCCCAGATAGTCGCGTCAACAAGAGCAGCTCGAAGGTGCGCCGTTCGCGCTCACCGCTGATCGCCGCCGCCGTCAGCGCCGGCGTCAGGAAGGCGATGAGCAGCAGCTCAAACGAAGCAAGGGTATTGAACAGCTCCGGTCCTTGGGCCGGTCCCTGTGCCCCGCCGTACGCTCCGCTGGCCGACACTTGGGTGGCGTAGATCTGGCCCAACGCAATCGCGGCGAGGATCCCGAGATGAAGGCCGATTACCAGCGCTGGGCGCCAGGTGCGCATCCTGCCCAGTAGGTCCTTGCTGACCACGCCGACGAGCGTCACGCCGCCTCCATCGAGCTGCGCACCGCTGCAAAGTAGACGTCTTCGAGCGAGACGGGGCGCCTACCGTAGCGCAGGACCCGGCAGCCGGCGCGGCCGAGCAGCACGAAGAGGTCCGCGTCGACTTCTGGACCGCCGGCTGCCTGCACGTCGAGCGCCGCTCCGTTGACGGTGATTCCCGTGACCGCCGGCTGGCGGCGCAGCGTCTCGACGGCTAAACGGGCCGAGAGTTCATCGACCAACCGTATCTGCAACGGTCCGGACAACGATGGCTCTGCCAGCAACTCCGCCACACTGCCCTGCAGGAGGAGACATCCGCCATGCACGATGGCCGCATGGGTGCAGATGTCGCCCAGCTCGGGCAGGATGTGCGAGCTGATGACTACCGTCTTCCCCATCTGCGACAGCTCTCGCAGCAGCGTCTGCATCTCCATCCGCGCCAGCGGGTCCAAGCCGGAGGCCGGCTCGTCCAGTAGCAGGATCGGGGGATCATGTACGAGACAGCGCGCGATACCGAGACGCTGTTTCATGCCGCGCGAGAGCACGTCCACGAATGAGCTCCGACGGTCAGTCAGCCCGACGATCGACAACAGGTCGTCCAGCAGTTGTCTCCGTCCACCCCGCCCCACCCCGTGCGCGGTGGCGTAAAAGTCCAGGTACTCCAGGACCGTGAGGTCGTCGTAGACGCCGAAGCTATCCGGCATGTAGCCCAGCACCCGACGAACACGGCGCGGATGTGTCGCGACGTCGCTGCCGCCGACGCAGGCTCGGCCGGCGGACGGCGCCAGCGACGTGGTGAGGATGCGCAGTGTCGTCGTCTTGCCGGCGCCGTTGGCGCCCAACAAGCCGAAGATGCTGCCTTCGTCGATGCTGAGGTTCAGATCGCGCAGCGCCCAGGTGTCGCCGTAGCGCCGGCCCAGGTGGGTCGTGGTGATGATTGGCGTCATCGACCCGGCTCCGAGCGCGTGAAGCCGATCGTCATCGGCCCGAGCGTCACGATACCGGTGCCGGAGTGCTCCAGCCGGAACAGCATTGTCCCATCGGCTCCGAGAAACCGGCTGAGCTGGTTGGTCCCAATCGTGGCGTCCAGCTCGGTCGCGACGAACTTGGGCGCCTGCGCGACGGCCGGCGCCGGAATGGTCAACAATTGCGGCCGCGGGGTAGGTGTGCCGTGGGTTGGCGTCGCCCCGGCGGTCGGATTTGCCACCGCCTTGGATGCGACGGCTACGGCGAAGCCCTGGCTGGAGAACGATGGGAACGGCGCCGCCTGCGTCTGGACCTGCGTAACAGCCACCTGGGTCACGGCGTCGTAGGCTCCGGTAGCTCGGTCGTACGCGCTGATCGACATGCTAGAGGACGACTGGCTGCCGGGTATGGTCACGCTGAAGGTCACGCTCCGCACGCTTGCAGGGGGGATGGGAAGGCGCCCAACGACGGTCAGATCGCCGTTGCCCAAGGCTACATTCGCGCCCTGGGTCGGGGCGTTGCCATTGACCGACCAGAGATGCACGGGAATCAGGCCCGGCGGGACGACAGCGGTATGGTCGACGTCAACGGGTAGGCCGGCTGCCAGCAATCCGATGCCTGCCTGAGGAACCGGAGCGCCGTCGACGAGGGGCGGGGACCCGGCCGGCGGCGTCCATCCCAACAAGAACACGGGGCCGAGCTCGGGGGCGACGGAGCTGTAAGGACCGAAGAAAGTCCAGAACGCGCTGACCACCTGTTGCCGTAGGCGCATCTGGCGCAACACCGCCGGCGGTAGATCATTTTGGGCCGGCGAATAGCCGTAGACCTGGCCGAGTGGCGCGGCCGGCGCCGTTGGCGCCCGTCGCAGGTCGACGTGAGCGGAGCGTCCTGGCGCTAGCGTGCCCAGCCGCTGCGCGCCCCACGGTCCGCTGACCACGCAATCTTCCAGCGCCTGGCTCGTGTGGTTGACGATTGTGCCGGAGATGCCGGTACCGTCCACGCCGAGGCTGGCGTCGATCCCGGCAGCTCCTATTGTCCACGCATCGCTCCGAATGGCGCGCATGCCCCACCGCGGTACGGGAAGCAGATCCACCCGGGCTGACGCCGAGTGAACGTCGAGGCCAACCGACGGCTCCGGTGTAGGCACGCCGGCGATGGGTGGTGCGTAGCGCTTATAGGCAGTCACCGGCAGGCTGGTGATCGGGCCGGGCTGACCAAGCTGTAGGTGATAGTACTGTTCCGGTGGCGCGAACAGGCCTACAAAGGTTAGCAGCTTGCCCACGTGCGCGCCAGGCGGGAACTCCGTCACGGTGATGGTGTTGACCACCGTTGGACTGCCCTTGGTCCGAAAGGCCACGCCGTAGGTCAAGATGGCGAAGCCGGCGGCGAGCGCCGGCAGCGTCAGCCAGCTGAGTCCCCGCCGCCGCATGCGGCGGAGCAGGAGGTAATTGACGGGCGCCGCCAGTACGACGTAGAGGGCGAGGAGGACGGCGAGGATCCGCAGGGATGGCGGCAGGTCGGCGGATATCGTGCTCAGCGGACCGCCCATATTCCCGTAGGGGTCATTGGCCATCTGCAGAGGGGACGACGGGGCGAGGAGCGTCGCCGCTGGCAGCGCCAGCACCAGGAGTCGCCTCCAGAGCTCGGGGGTCGCGGCCCAGTGGAGGAGGGGCTCCGCGCAAAAGTCCAGGGCGGAGAAGACCACGGCGCCGCTGCCACGCTGCGCCAGCACGAGCAGCGGCACTCCAGGCTGCCCGACTAGAACCGTGCCCTCCGCGGCCGTGGCCGCCGTCAACAGCGCCGGTTGACGGACGGGCGGCGCGCTTTCGACAAACGTCCCCATCATCTGAAGATCGTTGACGGTTTGCAAACGAGGGCTACGAATGGGAATCAGATCCTGGGGGAGACCGGCTGCCACGCGCTCCCAGCCGGCGCCCCCGCGAGCAGCAGCACCCCGCCCTGCTGGACCCAGCCATCCAACGCGGTGCGCTGCTCGGCGCTCAGCACGCTGGTCGTCGCGTTGTCCAACACGAGCGCGTCAAAGCTGGCAAGCTCGCTGGGCTGGACGGGCAGCTCGAATGGCGTCATGGCGGCAACGTCGGGCGTCTCCGCGCCACCGCTGTTGGCGTGCGGCAGGGACGACTGTTGCAGCGACGGGAGCATCGCTCGCGTATCCGACACGAACCCCACCAACAACTGGCGATTGCCCAGGACGGTGATCGGCGCCCTAACTCCGACGACCGCGTGCCCGGGGGCGACCAGATCGAGCGAGACCTCACGTGCCAGCGAGCGCAACGGAACGTCCAACTGGAATACCTTGTGGGAGCCGTGTGGCAAGGTGACGGTCAGGCTGTACCGCGTGCGAAACAACTCCGGCGGTCCCGGCGCGGCCGGCCCCGCCGGGTCTTGGGGATCAATTGCTACCAAGGTGGCGGTCACGTCGGCGCCGCTGTTCGTCACTGCCGCGAGAATAGGGAGGGAATGTCCGATGCGTCCGTACCCATCGAAGCCGGCGGTGACCTGAAGTGTCAGGTCCGCTGTCGCTGCCGCGTCCGCCGGCAGCGCCCGCCAGGCGCCGCTCAGGCCGACCACGAGCAGACTGAGCACGACAAACGGAGACACGCTCCTCGGCACTCGCCACTCCGGCTTGCAATCTCACGCCACGGTACGGCGCTCTCTTAGGAATATAGACGCTCGCGCCGTCGGAAGGTTCCACTCCCAACCCCTAACCCCCAGCC
>Ga0102924_1005835_pt1 | contig 11728 bp, 11 predicted proteins | sample PaiPotPPM11metaG_FD_80116 | JGI IMG/M metagenome (GOLD analysis project Ga0102924, IMG submission 80116) | Iron sulfur acid spring bacterial and archeal communities from Banff, Canada, to study Microbial Dark Matter (Phase II) - Paint Pots PPM... ...
GACCGGGACTCCGCGACAGCTGCGCTGCTCCCGGCGGTGGCAGCGAGGGGGGAACGGCGAGCGCCCGGAGGATCGGATCGAACGCCACCTCCCCTGGTGTCGAGGCTGGCTCCCCTCGAGCAGCCATGGTCGGAACCGGATTGAGCGCGGCATCCAGTCCTTGCTGAAGATCGACCAGCCACGGCTCCAATTTGCTGTATCCGCGACTCTTCGCCGTTTCGAGCGCCGCGCTGACCTGTTGCAGCAACGGCTGCGACGCCACGCCGATGTCGGCGGCACTCATATTCGCGTTGATCGCGAGTCGAAAATCACGCAGCGGCGCGATGATGTACTGAGCGGTCTGCGTATCCGGAGCAATGCCGTACTTTTCCAGATCGGTCGCCGACGCGATCAGCTGGTCGAGCGTAGCGATCATGGCGGTCGAGTCCGGCAGGGCCGCCCCCGTCCCGGCCTGCAAGACGACCCGGGTCCGCGCCGCGGGCGGCTCGGGCGTCACACTCTCCACCCAGCGAACAGCCGGCGGTGTCGGGGGCATCCCGGGGGCGGTCGGCCCGACAAAGAAGAAGAGGATCGGGTCGTTTGGGGCCAGCCCAGTCGTGATCCCCTTGAAATAGATCGTGCCCAGGCTCGGCACGGTGATGGCCGTCACGCGCTGCGGCCGCACCAGCCGCGGGTGCAAGATGTTCCAGGCGGTGCGCGCGGCGACCTGGTCGGAGGTTTCGAAGGATTGCGGCAGCTCGCCCGGGCCCGGGAGACTCTGGGCGCGGGTGCCCGCGGGGACCGGAACCGCGTGGTCTGGCTCGAGGGTGAACGCGAGGTACACACTGCTCGCAACCCCCGGACGCAGACGGTAGCCGACAAGCCGGGCCAGCTCGAGGATCGACCGCCGCTCGGTCGCGGTCTGGAGGTACCCTTCGTTGGCGATCCGTTCCTGGTAAAAGGTGAGCACGTCGGCGACCGTGGCCCAACCATCGAGCAGCGCGATGGCGGGGTCCTCAGGCAGCCGCGTCCGAAGCCCGTCCAAAGCCGCGACCGCGGAAAGGCTGGCCTCCATGCTGGACAGGAAGGTCGCATGGGTCCCCACCCGATAGCCGATGGCACCAAGGCCGGGACGGTTGGCGATGGGCGCAGGCGTCAGTCTGGCGATTCCGGCGCAGCAGCCGCAATGAAGGCTCACCGGCCGCCTCGCATGTCGAGCAGGAGCAATCCGTGCTCGGGAAAGCTTGGATCGTTATCAAGTTGCGGCACCTCGCCGCCGGTCAGCGCCAGAAAGCCCTTGGCGAGCTCTCCCCGTGGGCCCTCGGCATAGCGTTGAAGCTGCGTGATACGCACGCTCTCCACCCCTTCCACCGCCTGGGCCGTCGCGATCAGCGTGCTTGCGAACACACCGTTGCCGAACGTCAGGTTGTCCGGGTGGAAGAACCCTTTGTCTCCACCGGGAAGTAACCGGTTGCTGAAAACTTCGAGTAGCGCCGCCTTCACATGGCCACGGAAGTAGGTGGGCTTCACGCAAACCTGCATGCCAATCTGCAGCGCCACGTAGTGCGCACCCTCCACGCGAAGGTCGTGCACGAGCCGCCGATATGGGTTGAGAGCGGAATCCACCGCGGTCAAGAGCGCCGCGCCGGCGTCCTCGGTTCCGATCGGATCGATCGCCACCGTCGCCTCGAACCAGCTGCCCGTCCAGCGAAGCCTGGTATTCGCACGCTGCAATCGGCGGTCTCGCTCGGCCAGCCGCGCGTAATCATCCGCGGTGACGGCTCGTTCTCGAACGTCGCGAAAGGCGGTCGGGGCAAACAGCTTGACCTCGCTGATCGGCTCCGGATCTGTCCCACCGACCGCCGCCATCGGGTTGAAGATCTCGAGGTGGCCACCACTCGACGAGCCGCCGCGCAGCACCATCCTGGTGATGGTCTCGGCGCCCACATTTCCCGCTCGCCCGTTCCCCACGCGGTAGGAGGCGCTGAATCTCGCGCCCGCGTCCGGGGCGGCGCCCGACTCTCCATCGCCGAAGCGGAGATGGGTCTTGCCGGTGTTATCAGTTTCCACCACGACGTGCCGGTCGCGCGCGCCGCTCTCTAGCAGGTCATATCGCGAGACCCAGTCGCTCGTTTCGGTCGTCCCGTCGGCTCGGGTCCGTGTGCTCGACAGCCGAAGCTGTGGCAGGGCCTTGTGCGGATCCTGGCGCAGCAGCGACGAGCTCGAGGCGTTGGCGCCCGGGCTCTCGGCGTAGGTGAGCGGTGCCCCAGCCAATACTGGACGAAACGGCCCTGGATCGGCCTCCTCCTCGGTGGGACATCCCCGGTCGCAGCTCCCAACGACCTCGATGGTTGGGACGGTGCCGAGATCTTCCGGACTGTCGGTTGTCCGGCCATTGTCGACGAGGAGCACGTTGCCGCAGGCGACGCTGACGTCGACGATGGGCTCGCACCCGGGAGGCTGCCCGACGGACGAGACGCAGATCGCGAAGGGCAAGGCGTCGGTCCCGTTCCATTCCACGTTGAGAACAGGCTGATCGTTGAGGGGATCGATCGCCTGTTCCACCTGGGTCAGGCGAACCGCCCATCGCCGTGTCGGGTCTGCGTCCGCTGGATCGCCCGTGACCGCACCTTTGACTTCCATGAAGACCAACACGTCGTCGGGTCCGAGATGCAGGGCGCGCTGGCGAGCTCCCGTGACGCCCGATACGTGGGTCAGTTGCGTGTCGGAGGCGGAGACCCAGGCATCCTTCAGCGTCGCGCTGGTGGCACCGGCCGGAAGGCAACACTGCGTGTTGCCCCACGTGTAAAAGGCGATGGTGCTGTTGTCGGCATAGGCGGAGATCGACGTCTGTCCATTCAGCAGGACTGGCTCGAACACCTCGTAGGTTGCCGCTGGGACCACGCGCAACTGATCCGTTGTCAGCGCCGTTCCTAACGGCGGAACCGACTCGAACCCCGTGACGAAGAAGATCGACGACGCCGGCACGTCGAGGAGGTTGGTATCGGTCCGAACGCACAACCAGGCGCGGGCGTTGCAACCTTCGTGCATCAGATAGTCGACGAGGCGCGTATGACGCCGCACCGAAATTCGATGCTTGGCGGTGTCGAGGTAAGCCTCGGTAGCGACGGCATCCTGGTAGTAGCTGAGCTCGTCGCCCAGATAGGCGAGCAGTTCGACAAGGGCGATGCCGATATCGGGCGCGTGGGTCTCGCGCCATCCAGGCATGATCACCGCCAGGCGATCGAGAATGAGCTGCCGGAAGCTCGCATAGTCCTTGGCCAGGTAGTTGATGTCCGGCGTCACCTCTGAGATAGGCGGACAGAAGGCCTCCTGCTTGCAGTCGAGATCGCTTGCACAGCCGGCATGGAACGTGAAGTCGAGGCTCGTGTAGCGCGGGTCAAGGCTCGGCAGCGGCTGTGTCGTCGGCCGTCCGGCCGCGTCCATCTCGACCAGGCTGAGCGTATAGGTGGAGAAATCGCCCGCTTTGCCCAGCTCCACCGTGATGCGATCGTCGGGCTCCGGGTCCACGGCCGGCTGGATCGTGACCCGCGTCACGTTCAGGTCGCGAATGCGACGCCCGCCGGTGATGCTCACATTGCCGGGAACCAGCGGTGAGGGCGCCGGACCCAGGCAGTAGATCGTCACGGTGCGGCCGTCGTCGCTGACCTCGAGATAGTCCAGGCCGGTGGTTTTCGGATTGGCCCGAACGGCAACCCGCCGCTCGTCGGTCTCGCACGTAAGTGTGGCAGGCGTCATCCGGCGTTCCCCGGCCTCGTAAAGGTGGCCGTCCGCAACTCCTGCGTCAAGCGGATGACGTACTGGACGAGGACGGTCACCGTGCTGTCGACGCTGTTCACCTCGACCCGCTGCACGTCGATCAGGTCGCCTAGCCACCGCTGGATGGCTGCCTGGATGGCGAACTGGAGCGCCGTCGCCAGCTCTGGGCTGGTCGGCGAAAAGACCAGGCCCAGAAGGCCGCTACCGAGTTCGGGACGATTGAGGCGCTCTCCTGGCGACGTCAGTACGAGCTCCTCGATCATGTCGCGGATATGGCCGGCGTCGTCCGCCGAGGCGGTTCGGCCGGTCGAGTTGAACTGGAAGGGATAGGCGATGTTCATCAAGCGCCCTTGGTCTGCTGCTGGGTTTGCTGAATTGACGGTGGACCCGCCGGGATCTGATCGGCGCTTTGACAGAGCCCCTGGCTATCCACCAGGAGCGCCGGCTGGCCCTTGATCGTGACGCGCGCCGCCGCGACAAGCCATTGGACTTTCACGCAAGGCTGCGGCTTGGGCCCCACCATGAAGGGGCAACCGGCGATCGTGAACGTGTCGTTCATCACAGCGGCGACCTGGCCGCCCACTTTTAAGGTTTGGCTGCTGCTGATGGTGACCGGGATCTGGTGAGGGCATTGCACGATGGCCCCCACGTGAAGCAGATATCCCGGCATCAGGTCACCTCGAGTCCGCCGTTGTTGACGTTCATCGAACTGCCGCTCAGCTTGATGACGGCCTGGCCGTTCGTTACATCGACGTCCTGGCCATTCAGTGCCAGATGGCTGCTCGCATCGTTCTCGACCGCGAAGTTGCCGGCACCCGGGGAGCTGTCATCGATCTTGATGCTGACGGTGTCGGTGATCAGCACCTTGGTCTCCGGTGCGGCTGGCGAGGCCGGCACCTCGCCGTCGGCCCAAAAGCAACCAGCCCAGATGGGGCGCTCGGGATCGCCGTGCTCGAACTCGATCCAAACCCACGCACTGACCGGTGGCAGCAGGAAGAGTCCAACACCTTTGCCGGCATATGGAACACAGGGCGTGGCCCACCCGCTGTCCTGGCTGCCAAAGACGTCCTGCACCTGGGCCCGGATGCGACCCAGGTTGTTGGGATCCCGGTTATCGGTCACGGTTCCGCGGTACTTGCCATAGAACGGGGGGCCGCTGTTCGTGCCGTCGCCGTTCATACCGTCACCTGGTCTCCGGTTGCCCCCTGCCCGCCGCGCTTCAGCGTGAAGGACTGGTCGTATTGGCCGCGCTGCAGGTGATGTGTCACCCTTTGCACGTAGTAGGACCCGTCGTAAGAGCGCCCCGCACCCCGGACATCGACGAGGCGGCGGGAGCGCAGGGCACGGCCGTAGCGCAGCGCATCGAGCTTTCCCTCACCCGTCACAGAATCGGATGAACCGGTAATCAAGGCGAGTGCCATGCGGACGGCTTCCGAGAAGCTGAGGCTGGCCGCATCGCGCGGCACGGTCTTGCGCAATGGTGTCGACGCGATTCCCGCCAGTGACGGGTTCAGTCCGGTCGGGAGTGGGATCTGGATGGGAAGCTTGGTGAGCGGTTCGACGATCGTGATCACCGGTGTGACCGGGGCAAGTGAATCGAAGGTGAAGTTCAGCTCGTCGACGTTGGTCGACGGTCCCATGTTTTGCGAGAGGGCATTCTGGTGAAGACCAAGGCGATTGTCAGGCCCCCAGTACGCCGTGTTGATGGTCGGAATCTCAGTCGGTTCGATATAGAAGACGAAACCGTTGCGTTTGGCCAGGCGGCGAATGCAACCAAGGTCGGTCTCCTGCTGGCTCGGGACTCGATCGGTGACCGCCGGGGTATCCGTCGTCTCCATCACCTCGGGAACCAGGCCGTCATAGTTCGCGAGCAGCTGGGTCACGATCATCGAATCCGGCTGATTCGGAAACGTCGCGCTTTTCGGTTCGAGGTCGAGCTTCTTCGTGAAGTCGTCTCCCGTCACGATGAGGCGGGACTGGCCCGGTTGTCGGCCTGAAATGACCTGATGGTGGGTGATGATTCCGTCGATCAGCACCTGTGGCAGCGCGTTCATGAGGACGATGATCACGACCCGCGCCGGCACATCGAAATAGCCGTTCGTAAGGAGGCCGTAGTCGAGTGGCGAGTCCTTTCCGATGCTGAAAGTCATTCGAAAGGCGTCGAGATCGGTGTCGTTGTTGTAAACCTCCAGGTCGACGAGCGCATCCATCACCGCGTACGGAGCCGGAAGTGGAATGGTTGGGCCGAGTAGTAGCTGCAGGCGGACGCCGAGGTCAGGCATGTCCGGTTCCAGGAAATGGGATCTTGATCCGCCGGCCGATCACCGTGAGCTCCGGCGGCTGCATGGCGTCGTTGGCGTCGCAGAGCCGCCAGAACTGCTCGGGGTCACCGAGGTGCCGTGCCGCGATGTTGTCGAGCCGATCACCCAGCACGACGAGGTGCTCGGCGACGATGACCATTCCGCCGGATTGTGGGACAAAGCGCCGGAGCAAATACGGGATGACACTGCCGTCCCGTTTGACGTAGAGGCCGGTCCCGACAGCAGCGTACCGACTCGTCACAGGGAACATGCGCTACCTCACGGCAGGTGCAGAGCCGAGACGACGCTCAGCGCTGCCGACGGGTTGAAGTTCCGCGTGGCGAGGATCTCTTTGGCGATCTGGTACGCGAGGAAGATCGTGTAGCCGGGATGCGTCGCCTGCAGGTCGGCATAGCTGAGGACGGCCAGCGTGAGGTCGACTTTCGCCTGGATCGGGTTGAGCGCCTGATCGTAGGCCGTCTCCGTGATGCCGAAGTTGGTGAGACGGACCGGAACGACCCGCTGCGCGCCCCAGACCAACAGCGTCATCGGCGCTTCCGGAGGGATGATTTCGATGTTGCCGAGGGCCTCGAGGATCGCATTCGCAATGACAAGGCTGCTCTTGGGATAGAGGAGCATTTCGAGCGCCGAGAGGACCGGATAGACACCGTACTTGACCGCCTGGTCATCGGCCACCTCGAGTCCGTCGGCAGCGTCGACCTCCACGCTCAGGGTGATCGTCTCCCTGGGTGGCCCAGTTAAGCGGAACGGCTCGATTCTGTCGCTTCCTTCGCCCCCACCCGACTCGCGGGCCTCGAGCCGGCGGGTCATGCTCTCGGGGTTGTATTGAAAGACGATCACGCTCGCCAGCGGATTAGCGGGGTCGAGCCCAACCAGTGCTCCTTTCAGCAGACGGGGGGAACCTGGAAAGCTGCTCATCTCACTTGAAGGACCTGGGCAGGCCGGAACGGTACTCGCTGAAGAACTGGCCGAGCAAGTAATCAATCTCGTTGCGAGCGTCTGTTAGATAGGTTCGAACTCGGCTGTTGTACGCAGCGGTACCCGGCGTCAGGCCCGAAGAGCTGATCTCGGCGTCGAGTCCGCTGTAATGGCGGTCGTAGACCTCGCGAATTTTTGAATTATGGAGTTGCATGCGGCCGACATCCTCTGGAGGGATGCCGCGCATGTTGGCAAAATTGTTGAGTTCGGGCTCGGAGAACACGCCGGGGTACTTGTCCAAAACTACAAGCTCGATCGCATGATGAACTTGGCCGCCGGGCCCCACACCAAGCCGCTGCGCGAATCCGGCACGGAGCGCGTTAAATCGATCACGGGCGGCAGCGGCTACGCCACGCAGGGTTGGCCGCGCCGGCCTCGGTCGGGGCGAAGGAGCACCTGTCGGCTCGTTCTCTTCAACGATCCCTTTTTCAACGGCAGCATTAATCTCAGGGTCACCGGTGCGACTCACGCCGCCGTACTTGATGTCGGCACCCGTGGTGATCCCGGCCATCACGGCGGCAACGACGAGCCCCTTTGGATCTTTCAGACGGTTGACCAACTCGGTCGTAAACTGGTCCCAGGTGATCGCCTGGCCTCGCAGGGCGCGATAGACGCCGTCGACGGACGTGGTGAAAGTCGTCGAGAGTTCCTGTGTTAACAGGCCGCTGACCAGTCGCGAAAAGGCTATCCGGCCGAAACTCCGTACAGCCGGATTGCCGGCAAGGGACTGGAATAGCCCTTCGGAAATCTTGCCTCCGAAACGCGCGAGAATCAGATTGACTGCGACATCCACCGCGACCCTTGCCCAATCCACCTTTTCTCCGAGGGCAGCCTGTACTCCAGCGGTCCCTACGGTCGCGACAATCGGCGCGCCGGTCGCAATTAAGTTGGCCGTAGCGACGGTGCCAACCTCAAAACCGAAGGCCGTCGTGGTTGCCGTGGCGCCCGCCGCTCCCGTCGCGCCTGCGGCTCCCGCGGCTGCGCCGCCCGTAGCGATCACCGCCAGAACTCCCAGTGTTATGAACGCGGCGTCACGCGTGTATTCCAGCACCGTTACCGTCGCTTCTCCGGTGCTGATAATCCCCTGCCAGTACTCTTGCCAGAGTTTCGATGCGTTAATGGCGCATTCTTCAGACTTGGCGAGCCGCTCTCCGGCCGCAACGAAATCGTCGGCCGCGAGCGCACTCTCCACGCCATCCGCGTAGATGCCGGCCATTCGAGCCTGAAACGTGAGGAAGGGGCCGGGATCCTTTACGCGGCCGACGATCTGGATGATTGGGGCGACGATCCAGTGCTCCTTGTTGATGTCTGACTGCGTGTCATAGCCGGTCTTGGCGGATTCCGCCCTGCTTCGCGCACGACGAAGGTTGCTCCGAATCCCTTCCTTGGTCTTGGCGTAGAGGTCGTCGCGTTGCTGCTGAGATAGGGTGACATCGCGGCCCTGCCACTTGACCGAATACAGCCCGCTCGCCACCGGCGACGGCTTCACACTTTGGACGAGCTGCATGGCCTGAACGATCGTGGCCTCGTCGTTTCTCGCAAACGTGGGGAGCGGTGGATCCTTTGCGTCCGCCTCTACCGGGGCGCTGGGCGGCATTGACGCGAGAACATCGCGCTGGATCGCTAGGTTAGGTCGCTTCGATATTGGCCGAACCTGCTCCGTCGATGGGGAATTAAGGATGGACCTACTTGCCTCATCGGCTTCCCGTTCGAAATTGTCCCCCGGTACGCCAAGTGGTATCGAAGCGAGTTCACTACTTCGGTCTACTCGATGGGGTTGCTGCAAAACGTGCACAAGTTCGTGCGCAACGAGTTGCTGGCGACGCGTGCCGCCCAATTCCTGAGCTTCACGACTGAAGACCACGTGGGGACCGACGGTGTACGCTCGGGCGCCTAGCGTGGCGGCTGAGGATGAGGCCAAAGCGTCTGTATGCACGCGCACATCGCTGAAATCACGCCCAAACCGCGACTCCATCGAGGAACGGCTTTTGCGGTCGAGCGGTTCCCCGGGCACCCGAACAACTTCCTCCACCAGGCGCCTGAAGCCGACGAGCTGGGTAGCGAGTGAGGTGGCCGGCCATGGGTGCCGGAGCACCGCCCGTGCCTCAGGCAGGTTGTTCGGCACAGCCGCGGACTTGCTCACGGGCATATCTCCCCCGGGCCTGGAACGCAAACGTGTAACACCTTCTTACCTCTGACAGTCTCGACGCTGACCTTGGCCCCCGGATGCTTGTCTTTGAATTGGAGCCACGTTCCCGTAAACCCCGTCGAGGGTGGCGGCTCCCACCACTTCCGAACCGCCGTGGGCGAGAAGTGAAGACCACTTTCTGGAGTCAATACATCGGTCGTCTGCTCTTCGACGTAGTCCCGAATGAACTCGTTAACTCCACCGGCATAAGTGGCACCGGCCGGCGTCCGGATACCGGATTTCGCGGCTACGGTATCCTCGTGCTCCCAGGAGGCGCCCGAGAAGAGCAAGAAGGCGTGGCCGAACTCGTGAGCCAGAGCCCAGGTTTCCGAATACAGGATCCACGACTCATTCGGGTTCGGTGTCACAGGCCCGGAGTAAAGGATGTCGCTGGCCAGCGCCCGTCCTTTCGACGGGATGGTTACGCCGCCCGCACCGAGGATGGTTCGGCCCATCGCACGAAGACTGATCGAGACTTTGCTCGCCTTGAGCTTGCCGTCTTTGAATAGGTCGTGGGGCGGGGCGTTGGTATCCATCCCGATGGCGCGCACGAGGAGAGTCTCAGACGTATCGGCGATTATGGTTTTGAGGATGTTGAACCGAAAGGGATCGTCAAGCTTCCCCGGCGCCGCTGTTTTTAGCGACACGTCTTGTGGGGCCTTCCCGCTCGTCGCGAAGTTCTTCGCATCGTTTTCGGTCAGAAGCCATTGAAAATCCCCTGCCTCCTTAGGCCCTTGGATCTTCAGCTTTCGCTGTATCGTCGGCGCGAACCGGTGCGACGGCCGGACGCTTGCCGGCGAAGCAACCCTGGCACTCAGGCTCGCGGCGTCGGCTTGCGCCTCCGCTTCAACATGAGAGGAGCTCGGCGCCACATCATCGCTGGTTCTGCCTTGCTGCACCACGTGGGCGAGCTCGTGGGCGAGCAAACTACGACCACTGTCTGACTCGGGGGCGTATTCACCGCGCCCGAAGACGATGTCGCGGCCAACGGTATAGGCGCGAGAACTCACAGCGGTCGCCGAATCGGCTGCTTGCGAATCGGTATGCACGCGGACCTGGCTGAAGTCCTGTCCGAAACGGGATTCCATGAAGGTCCGGTCCGCCGGACGAAGGGCCTGGCCAGGCGACCGAAGTACATCTCCAACCACCGCCGGCGCGACGCCGCCGTCTTGATGCGGCCGAATGGCGTAAAGGAGCTGGGTCATCGCGAAGTGCCCTCGTGTACCGCTTGGGCAACCTGGGCCGCAATCGCCCGGACGTCTCTGGAGTTGACCGGATGAGCCTGAAGACGCTGCTCCAGCTCGCGGGTCAGGCCGGCCGCGATGGCATCACGAGATTCGACGGAGCGCGGCCGACCCTCGAGCACGAGCCGGTCGATGTAGACCCTCGTTTTCACGCGGCGGCTCCGGCGGACTCGTCCCAGTGAAAGTCCGACTCGTTGATCGGGCGGGCCAGCTTCCGGTATTCGGCTCGAGCGGCGTCGAGGACGACCGGCATGGTGACGGCCCCATTGATGGTGCTGGCCAGGAAGGCCGCATTGAGCGCGATGCTCTGAATGTTCCCGCCGGCCAGTGGCAGGCGCGCCAGGAAGTCGAAGTCGAGCCCGGAGATCGGCGTCTGCGGCGGAAAGATTCGCTCCCAGATGCCGCGACGTTCGGCGGCGCCCGGCAACGGGAAGTTCACGATGAAACGCAGCCGTCGAACGAAGGCCGGATCGAGTGCAGCCTTCATGTTCGTTGCCAGGATGGCCAGCCCGGAGAAGGCCTCCATCCGCTGCAGCAAGTAGGCGATCTCGATGTTCGCGTAGCGATCGTGGGCCTCTTTTACCTCTGAGCGTTTGCCCGCCAGCGCCTCGGCCTCATCGAAGAACAGGATGGTGCCGCCATCTTCGGCGGCGTCGAACAGCTGCTTCAGGTTCTTCTCGGTTACGCCGATGTACTTGTTCACCACTTGCGAAAGGTCGACCATATAGAGGTTGAGGCGGAGCTCGTTGGCGATCACTTCCGCCGCCATCGTCTTCCCGGTTCCGCTCTCGCCGGCAAAGAGCGCGCTGATCCCGAGGCCACGGTTCATCCGCGAGCGAAACCCCCAGGTGTCGTAGACGAAGGCACGGCGGCGAACCTGGTCGGCCAGCTGCCGCAGCATCGCCATCTCCGCCGCGGGCAGGACGATGTTGTCCCAGGTGGCCCGCGGCTCGATCCGCCGCGCCAGCGATTCCAGTCCCGTCCGGCCGCTTGACAGGCAGGCTTCCCACAGCTGGTCGCGATCGACCAGGCCGGTGGAGGCGATGTTGCGGATGGTCGCCAGACTGAAATCGAACTGGCCGGCCAGGACCGGGGCGCTCGCGGCGGCGGGTCCAAGGTACGTGGTCCAGGCGGCCTCTTGCTCCATCGGCGTCGGCTTCGAAACATCGACGGTGACAACCGGCCGGCTGAGCCGCGGCCACGCGCCCCGGGCATCGAGAAAGAAGATGCCCTCACTC
>Ga0102924_1005837_pt1 | contig 11721 bp, 11 predicted proteins | sample PaiPotPPM11metaG_FD_80116 | JGI IMG/M metagenome (GOLD analysis project Ga0102924, IMG submission 80116) | Iron sulfur acid spring bacterial and archeal communities from Banff, Canada, to study Microbial Dark Matter (Phase II) - Paint Pots PPM... ...
AGGCGCTCGACCGGATCGACGGGGCCGACAGCGATGTCGCGGTCAACCGCAACTGGATCGACCCCGGCATCCCGTTTGTCCGGGCCGTCGCCGAGCCGGCGCATGGCCTCGTCGTCACCTCGGCGACGCTGACCGATGGCGAACCCGACCCGGCTCTCGCTTGGCAGGCGGCCGAGGCGGCAAGCGGGCTGCGGCATCTGACGGTGAGCCCGAAGGGAGCGCGCATCTCGTCGCCGTTCGATTACGAGAAGCAGACCCGGATTTTCATCGTCACCGACATCCCGCGCGACGACATCGGCCAGGTCGCCGCCGCCTTCGCGGCGCTGATGACGGCGTCGCACGGCGGCGCGCTCGGCCTCTTCACCGCGATCAGCCGGCTGCGCGCCGTGCACGAGAAGATCGCGCCGGCGCTGGAAGCGCGCGGGCTGCTGCTGCTGGCGCAGCATATCGATGCGATGGCGACGGCGACGCTGGTCGACATCTTCCGCGCCGAGGAGGATTCGTGCCTGCTCGGCACCGATGCGGTGCGCGACGGCGTCGATGTACCGGGCCGCTCGTTGCGCCTGATTGTCTTCGACCGGGTGCCGTGGCCGCGGCCCGACATCCTGCACCGGGCCAGAAGGCCGGTATTCGGCGGCGCCGGGTACGACGACCGGATCGCCCGGCTGCGGCTGCGGCAGGCTTACGGCAGGCTGATCCGCCGGGCCGACGATCGCGGCATCTTTGTCATTCTCGACCGGGCGTTGCCGTCGCGGCTGCTGTCGGCGTTTCCGCCCGGGGTCGGGGTTTCCCGGATTCCGCTCGCCGAGGCGAGCGAGGCCACAACCTCTTTTCTTGCCGATGGCGCTTGACAGGGGGCGCCCAGCTTTGGTCTGTGCGGCGGCGCAAACCAACAGGAGCGACGATGCCCGATCCCCATCGCGGTCTGATCTACACGATGGTCATCGTTTCGGCGGTCGAGAAAGAGCTGCAGCAATCGGAACTGCAGACGATCGCCGACATTGTCGGGCACCTGCCGGTGTTCCGCGATTTCGACCGGCACTCGCTGCCCGGCCTGCTGAACGATTGCACCGAATTGCTCGGCAGCGACGAGGGGCTCGAAAAAACGCTGGACGCGATCAAGGCGGCACTGCCGGCGAAACTGCGCGAAACCGCCTATGCGATCGCCTGCGACCTCGTCGCCTCCGACGGCGAGGCGACGCAGGAAGAGCTGCAGATGCTCGAACTGATCCGTCATCGCCTCAATATGGAGCGGCTCGTCGCCGCCGCGATCGAACGCGGCGCCCGGGCGCGGTTCCAGACGGTCTAGCGTCCGCTCCCCGGCGGCAAGGCGCGGCGGATCGCGTCCTTCACCTCGGGCGGCTGCCCTTCGAGGGCGTCGCACAGGCGGCGCATCTGCCGGCGCAGGCTGTAAACCTGATCGAGAAGACCGAGCACCAGCGCCATCGAATCGTCGTCGACCGCATAATCGCGGCGGATGTCGAGGATCAATTCGACCCGGGCGACATCGACCTCGCGGAAGACGAACCCCTCGCCCTCTTGCTCCGGCAGGATCCACCGGTTCTCGACCCAGCGCGTCAATTCGGCGGCGTCAAGCCCGGCGAAATGCCGGAGCAGTTCGTCGAAGCCGGTAATCACGCCATGCCTCCCAGCCCCATGCCCCCGCGCGGGTTGATCGCCTCGCGTTTGCTCCAGCCTTCGAGGAACTTTGCCAGATCGGGATCGTCGGGGGCGCCGATCACCACCTTCAGCGTCACGTACTGATCGCCTTGGGCGGTCGTGCTGCCGCCGCGCCGGGTGATGCCCTTGCCGCGCAGGCGCAGTTGGGTCCCGGTATCGGAGCCTTTGGGGATCGTCATCGTAACCGGGCCGGTCACGGTCGGCACCGGGATGCGGGCGCCGAGCACCGCCTCGGCGAGGCTGACCGGCAATTCCATGCGGATATTGTCGCCGTCGCGGCGGAAGAACGGGTGCGGCGCGATATGCACCTCGATCAGCGCATCGCCTGGCGGCCCGCCGCCGAACCCCGGCGAGCCCTTGCCCTTGAGACGCAAGACCTGGCCATCCTCGATGCCAGGCGGGATCGTCACGTCGAGCGACTCGTCGGGCGACAATTGCAGGCGTTTTTTGCCGCCGGTCGCCGCCTCGACAAAGTCGATGGTCAGCGAAAACATTCGGTCGCCGCCCGGCATCTGGAATTGCGCACCGCCCCTGCCCCGCCGGGCACCGCCGGCGCCGCCGCCTCGGCCGAACATCGACAGGATGTCGTCAAGATCGCCGATGTCCATTTCCTCCTGTGGCCCGTATTTCCGGCCCTGCGCGCTCTCGGCATGCGGGCGGTAGGAATAGCGCGGCCGTTCGGCGCCGCTCTCGTCGATCTCGCCGCGATCGTAGCGTCCCTTCTTCTCGGGGTCGGATAAGATGTCGTAGGCGGCGGTGACCGATTTGAAGCGCGCTTCGGCCTCCGGCTTGCCCGGATTCAGGTCCGGATGCAGCTCCTTGGCGAGCTTGCGGTAGGCCTTGCGGAGCGCATCGGGGCTGGCGTCCGATTTGACGCCGAGCACCTCATAGGGGGTCTGAGCCATGCCGGATCAGCGTTGCGTTGCCGGCTTGCCGCTACCGGTCTCTGCGGCCTGCTCGACCCGGACATCGAGCTTCTGTTCCCCGCCGCCGCGGCGGACCACGGTGAGGCCGACATCGTCGCCGATACGCGACAGGCCGATCGTGTTGCGCAATTGCGTACCGCTGCGCACCGGCACGCCGTTGACGGCGATGACGAGATCGCCGCTGCGCAGCCCGGCGCGTGCCGCCGGCGAGCCGGGATCGACCCGGCGGATCACGGCGCCGGTCGTCTGTGCCGTGTTCATCGCCTGTGCCAGTTCGGGGGTCAGGTCCTGGATCTCGACGCCGATGCGGCCGCGCTTGACCTGGCCATAGCGGATCAACTGGTCCATGACGCGGCGAGCCATGTTGATCGGCACGGCGAAGCCGATGCCGATATTGCCGCCGCCGGGGGCCAGGATCGCGGTGTTGATGCCGACCATCTGCCCTTGCAGATTGACCAGCGGGCCGCCGGAATTGCCGGGATTGATCGAGGCGTCGGTCTGGATGAAGTCCTCGTAGCCCTCGATGCCGAGGCCGCTGCGGCCGAGCGCGCTGACGATGCCCGAGGTCACGGTCTGGCCGAGGCCGAACGGGTTGCCGATCGCCAATACGAAATCGCCGACCTGAAGGCGATCCGAATCGCCGAGCGGCACGGCCATCAGCCCCCCTTCGGACGCAATCTGCAATACGGCAACATCGGTTTCCGGATCGCGCCCGACCAGATGGGCGGGAAAGCGCCGGTTGTCCTTGGTCGTGACCTCGATGCTGGTCGCATTCTCGACGACATGACCGTTGGTCAGCACATAGCCGTGCTCGGCATCGACGACGACACCGGAGCCGGTTGCCTGGGTCTCGCGCTCCTGCATCTGCTTCTGCTGCGGCAGGTTGAAAAACCGGCGAAAAAACGGGTCCTGCAGCAGCGGGTTTTCTTCGCGCACGCGGCCCTTCACCGAGACGCCGACGACGCCAGGGGTGATTCGCGTCAGCATCGGCGCCAAGCTCGGGACCGCGCCGCTGACTTCCGGAATCGGGGCTGCGGCGAAGGCGGTTTGCGCCAGCGGCGCGAGCGCGACGCCGCCCATAAGCAGCAGCGACCGGAAAACGGGCTTCATCAGCGATGGAACCTTGCGAACAACCCTGCGCGCCGACAAACGGCGCAGCTTTCGAGGGGTTTCCTGCCGCTGTTATGTAAACCGGGCAGCGAAAGCGTCAAGGCGGCGACGCCGCGCCGGGGGCGTGGGTCGTCGAAGCAACCTGCGGTGGATGCGTCGGTTCCAGCGTCGCTGCTAATGCAGCGAAAATGCAGCGGGATTTCGCGTGCAAGTTGAACAACTCCTTCTGGTCGTTTTTCGACGCGAGACGCCGAGAATCGGGCCGGTGAGCACCAGAGATGGCAGCATTTAGTGTGCTAAAGACGCAATTGCAAGTACCACAAAGAAACATTGAGAAGGCGGCGCTCAATCTGGCAGCACTCTTGTCATTCGGCTGCTAACTATCTGTTTTCTTTTAGTTTTTTATTGCCTGAGGAGCGATTGTCAAGCCATCCTTGTTACCGTAGGTATGTAACCGTGATGGTGCATCAGTGAGCGCTTTGGAATTGCAGCTCCGTGGTTACCGTCTCACCACGGCAGAAATCATCTACCACCTGCCTGACCATCCGGCTCTGCTACAGAGCTTCATCTGGCAGAAATTCGACCTTGCGCCGGATTTTCCGGTGTTGCACCAGTTCCTCAAATTCTGGAGCCGCAGCATCGAGGGCAAGCTGCACTCGGTGAACATCAAGCAAGCCAGCGGCGTGGGCTCGCCTCGGATCCGGCACGTCAACCATAACCTGACGCTGCATTGAGGCATGCCGCCGCGGCTATAGCCGCGGCCTTGCCTTCGTGCCGCCATCCCATCACCTTGGCCGCCCGCGGCTTGGCCGCATTTGCTCCCAAGGATTTGCGTGCCTGTTTCGACCACCATCGCAGCGCCGGTCTCCGCTGCAGCGGACGGTAGCGATACCGCCCATGGTCTACGCCCCGTCGCGATCTGGCTGTTCGGCTGCTGCGCGATGATCTTCGCGATGGTGGTGATCGGCGGCATCACCCGATTGACCTGGTCGGGGCTGTCGATCACCGAATGGCAGCCGGTCACCGGGATATTGCCGCCGCTGTCGGATGGCGCATGGGCGGCCGAATTCGAGAAATACCGGCAGATCCCGCAATACAAGCTGCTCAACGCCGGGATGAGCCTCGTCCAGTTCAAGACGATCTACCTGTGGGAATACACACACCGGCTGTGGGGCCGGCTGATCGGCGTCGTCTATCTCCTTCCCTTTCTGTATTTCCTGGTTCGCCGCCGCCTTCCGCGCCGCCTCGCCTGGCCGCTCACCGGGATCTTCGCGCTGGGCGGGGCACAAGGCGGGCTCGGCTGGTACATGGTCGAGAGCGGCCTCGCCGACCGGATCGAGGTCAGCCAATATCGGTTGACCGCGCATCTGGTGCTGGCGCTGGCGATCTATGCCGCGACGTTATGGATCGCGTTGGAATTGTGGCGCGGCCGGGCGCAACCGGGCGCGCCGCTGTTATGGCGACGCGCATCGGAAGGGCTGATCGCGCTGGTGGGGCTGACGATCAGCGCCGGCGGGTTTGTCGCCGGGCTCAATGCGGGGCTGACCTATAACACCTTTCCGCTGATGGACGGCAGCTTCGTCCCGGCGGGGTACGCGCAACTGCAGCCGTTTTTCCGCAACTGGTTCGAAAACGTCGCTGCGGTGCAGTTCGATCACCGCCTGATGGCAATGACGACCGCGAGCGCGGCACTGGCGATGTGGGTCCTCGGGTGGGGCGCCGCCTTGCCGCGTGCGGCCCGGATCGCGCTGCATGCGCTGCTCGCCGCGATGGCCGTGCAGTTCGCGCTGGGAGTCTCGACGTTATTGCTGGTCGTGCCGATCCCGCTGGCCGCGGCGCACCAGGCCGGCGCCGTGATCCTGCTGACCGCGGCAATCGTCTGGCGGCATACGCTGCGGGCTGCCTAACCCTACAGCGGCAGGCGGCTGTCGAGCCAATCCTGGGCGCGGGCCAGCGAGTGCGATACCGCCTCGGCGCCGCGGGTCATGCCTTCGAGCCGGATGAAGGACAGATCGAACAACCCGATCGTGTTGAACACCGCGCGCAGGTAGGGAGTGAGGAAATCCGGCTGAGCCGGCGGCGCGTCGCCGCAATAGCCGCCATGCGCGCTGACCACGAGCACCGGCCGGTCGCGCAATATCCCGACCTTCCCCTCGGGCGTCGAGCGGAAGGTGCGGCGGATGCGGACGATGTGATCGACCCAGGCCTTCAGGGTCGAGGGCACGGTGTAATTGTTGACCGGGGTGCCGATGACGACCCAATCGGCCGCCTCCAATTCGCCGATATAGCGCTCGGACAGGCCGAAATCGGGGTGATTGTTATCGGCCGGCGACAAGATCGCGTCGTACAGTGCGAAATCGGGATGCGGCGGCGGCTCGGCCGCAAGATCGCGATCAACGATCCCGGCCCCGGGATTGAGGGCGACCAGCCGCGTCACGATCTGATCGGCAAAGCTCCGGCTGAAGGAATTCAGCCGCGGGCTGACAAGAATTTTCAGAATTGTCGTCATGCGTCGCCGGCAGCCCAAATGGACGTGGTATTCAGGCCGGCTTTATAATCGAAAGATCGCGCAGCGGCGCGGGAGAGATTGCGATGGCAAACAAGAAGCTGTCGATCGGAAGCAAAGAGGGTGACGGCGCGGTGACGGAACGGTGGTCCAACTTGGCTGCCGCCGAGCTGCGCGGCAAGCCGCTCTCCGATCTCGACTGGCAGACGCCGGAGGGCATTTCCGTCAAGCCGCTCTACACCGAAACCGATCTCGAGGCGATCGAGGCGGCGGGCTTTCCCTGGCGCGATGCGGTGCCGGGCCTGCCGCCTTATCTGCGCGGTCCGCGGGCGACGATGTACGCCAACCGGCCGTGGACGATCCGGCAGTATTCCGGGTTTTCGACCGCCGAGGACTCGAACCGCTTCTACCGCGAGAATTTGAAGGCCGGGCAGATGGGGCTGTCGATCGCCTTCGACCTCGCCACCCATCGCGGCTACGACAGCGACCACCCGCGCGTGGTCGGCGATGTCGGCAAGGCCGGGGTCGCGATCGACTCGGTCGAAGACATGAAAATCCTGTTCGACGGCATTCCGCTCGACCGGATGAGCGTGTCGATGACGATGAACGGGGCGGTGTTGCCGGTACTGGCCGGCTACATCGTCGCCGCCGAGGAACAGGGCGTGCCGCAGGACAAGCTGACCGGCACGATTCAGAACGACATCCTCAAGGAGTTCATGGTCCGCAACACCTACATCTACCCGCCCGGGCCATCGATGCGGATCGTTGCCGACATCATCGAATACACGGCCCGGCACATGCCGAAATTCAACTCGATTTCGATCTCCGGCTACCACATGGAGGAGGCCGGGGCGACATCAGTTCAAGAATTGGCCTTCACTTTGGCCGATGGGCTGGAATACGTGCGCGCCGCGCTGTCGCGCGGGCTGAAGATCGACGAGTTCGCGCCGCGCCTCTCGTTCTTCTTCGGCATCGGCATGAACTTCTTCATGGAGATCGCCAAGCTGCGCGCCGCCCGGCTCTTATGGGCGCGGCTGATCGAGCAATTCGCGCCGCAGAACCCGGCGAGCCTTGCTCTGCGCACGCATTGCCAGACCTCGGGCGTCAGCCTGACCGAGCAGGACCCGCACAACAACATCATCCGCACGACGATCGAGGCGCTGGCGGCGGTGCTCGGCGGCACGCAGTCGCTGCACACCAATTCCTTCGACGAAGCGCTCGCCCTGCCGACGCCGTTCTCGGCCAAGATCGCGCGCAACACGCAGCTGATCCTGGCCGATGAGACCGGCATCCCGCATGTGGTCGACCCGCTCGGCGGCAGCTATTACGTCGAGAGCCTGACGCATTCGGTCGCGCAGGTCGCGATGAAGTTAATCGACGAGGTCGAGGCCCTCGGCGGCATGACCAAGGCGGTCGAGAGCGGCATGCCGAAATTGCGCATCGAGGAGGCGGCCGCGCGGCGCCAGGCAGCGATCGACCGCGGCGAGGAGGCCATCGTCGGCGTCAACCGGTATCAATCGAGCGAGGCCGATCACGTCGATATCCTCGACGTCGACAACGACGCGGTGCGCAAGTCGCAGATCGCGCGCCTCGAGCGCGTCCGCAAGAACCGCGACAACGAGCGCTGCAAGGCGGCGCTCACCGCGCTGACCGAAGCGGCGCGCAGCGGTAGCGGCAACCTGCTCGAACTGTCGGTCGCCGCGAGCCGGGCACGGGCAACGGTCGGCGAGATTTCCGATGCGCTGGAAGCGGTGTACAGCCGGTACCGCGCCGACATCCATTCGGTCGCCGGCATCTATGGCGGTCAGTACCGCGGCGACGAAGCCTTCCAGCGCATTCAGCGCGAAATCGCTGCCTTTGCCCGCGAGGAAGGCCGGCGGCCGCGCATGCTGGTGGTCAAGCTCGGCCAGGACGGCCACGACCGCGGCGCCAAGGTCATCGCCACCGCCTTTGCCGATATCGGTTTCGACGTCGATATCGGCCCGCTGTTCCAGACACCCGAAGAAGCGGCCAAGCAGGCGATCGAAAACGACGTCCACATCGTCGGCGTGTCGAGCCAGGCGGCCGGCCACAAGACGCTGGTGCCGGCGCTGGTCGAGGCGCTCGGCAAGGAAGGAGGCGGCGATATCCTCGTCGTTTGCGGCGGGGTAATCCCGCCCAAGGACTACGAGTTCCTGAAGAAGGCCGGCGTCAGTGCGGTCTACGGCCCCGGCACCAATATCCCGCGCGCCGCCGCCGAGATCCTGTCGCTGATTCGGACACAACGATTGGCGGCCTAAGTCTTTTCTTTATCTCAATACTGATTGCACAAGCGGATCGGCGCACCGCATCTTTCCAATAAAGAATTTTTGCCGTATAAGCGGTAAAACGAAGATAACGGACGCCAAAAATGGCCGAAGATTCAAGATATCCGGGCGCCTATCCGCGTCTCGTCACTAAGATCATTGCCAGCTATGTGTCGCATCACAATCTCGGGCCCGATCAAATCCCGGAATTGATCAAGCTGGTGCATCGAACAATGGACAATCTCGGCAAGCCGGCCGAGCTTGCGTTAATCTTGACCCCAGCGATACCGATCCGCCGCTCGGTGCAGAAGGACGCCGTCATCTGCCTCGATTGCGGCTGGCGCGGCAAGATGCTGCGCCGTCATCTGAGCACGCGCCACGCTCTCTCCGGCGAGGAGTATCTGCGGCGCTGGAAATTGCCTAGCGACCACCCGCTGACCGCGCCGAACTATTCCGAACAGCGCTCCGCCCTGGCGAAGGAGCTGGGCCTCGGCCGCGGCCGCACGCCTCGCACGACCGCCAGACCGGCCGCAAGCGCCCCGTCTCGGCCGCGGGGCCGGCCGCGCGGGCGTCCGCGGGCCACCGAGCACTGATCGGGCAGCGACATCAGCGCTGCCGCACCGTTGTTTCGGTGACGATCAGGTCCATCGGGATGTCGAACGATTGCGGGTGGATCGTGTCGAGCTGTTGCGCCTCGAAGCCGACGCCGATCGCCATCGCCCGCGGCGACAGCACCGCCAGGGTGCGGTCGAAATAGCCGCCGCCGTAGCCGAGCCGATAGCAGGCCGCATCGAAGCCGACGAGCGGCGCCAGCACCGTCGCCGGCGTCACCAATTCGCAATGCTCCGGCACCGGAATGCCCCAAACGCCGTCGGCCAGCGGCTCGCCCGGCCGCCAGGCGCGGTATTCGAGCGGCCCCTTCTTGTCGACAACGGCCGGCAGCGCGACGGTGCGTCCCGCGGCAACGGCCCAGTCGATCAATGGGCGCGGATCGAACTCGGCGCGGAACGGCCAGTACACGCCGAGGGCGCCGGGCCGGTCGGCAAGGACGTTCCGCACGGCCTTCTCGATCGCGACGCCCCATTGCCGCCGCCGCTCGGCCGGCACATCCATGCGCCAGGCGATCAGTCGTTCGCGCTCGACCTTGCGCCAGACTTTTACTTGGTTCGGCTCCACGCTCTTAGAACAAGCCTGTAATGCGACCGTCCTCGGTCAAATCGATGCTGTTGGCCGCCGGCACCCGCGGCAGGCCCGGCATCGTCATGATCTCGCCGCAGATCGCGACAACGAACTCGGCGCCGGCCGACAGCCGGATCTCACGAACCGGCAGGATATGATCGGTCGGCGCGCCCTTGGCATTGGCGTCGGTCGAAAAGCTGTACTGGGTCTTGGCGATGCAGACCGGGAAATGGCCGAAACCGCCCTTCTGCAGTTCGGCGAGACGGGTTTCGACGGCGCCGTCGCAGGCGATGTCCTTGGCGCGATAGATTTTCTGCGCGATCGTCTTGATCTTGTCGCGCAGCGGCATGTCGTCGGGATAGAGAAGCTTGAAATCGACCTTGCCGCTATCCGCGATCTTGACGACCGCGCGGGCGAGATCGGCGGCGCCCTCGCCGCCATAGGCCCAGTGGTCGGCAATGACGGCCTCGACGTCGTGCGCGGCGCACAGCTCCTTGAGCTTGGCGTGCTCGGCCTCGGTGTCGGCGCTGAAGCGGTTGACCGAGACGACCACCGGCACGCCGAAGCCGCGCAGGTTTTCGAGGTGACGGGCGAGGTTGGCAAAGCCCTTTTCGAGCGCCCCGACGTTTTCCTCCTTGAGCCCGTCGCGCGGCACCCCGCCATGCATCTTGAGCGCCCGCACGGTCGCGACGACGACCGCGGCATGGGGCTTCAGCCCGGATTTGCGGCACTTGATGTCCATGAACTTCTCGGCGCCGAGATCGGCCCCGAACCCGGCCTCGGTGACGACGTAGTCGGCGAGCTTCAACGCCGTCTTGGTGGCGATTACCGAGTTGCAGCCATGCGCGATGTTGGCGAACGGGCCGCCATGGATGAAGGCCGGGTTGTTCTCGAGCGTCTGCACCAGATTGGGTGCGACCGCATCCTTGAGCAGCACCGCCATTGCGCCCGACGCCTTCAGCTCGCCCGCACGCACCGCTTCGCGGCCGCGGGTTTGGGCGACGATGATGTTGGAGAGGCGGCGCTTCAAATCGCTCAGGTCGCTGGCGAGGCAGAAGATCGCCATGACCTCGGAGGCGACGACGATGTCGAACCCGTCCTCACGCGGGAAGCCGTTGGCCACCCCGCCCAGGGAATTGACGATCGAGCGCAGGGCGCGGTCGTTCATGTCGAGGCCACGGCGCCAGGTCACCCGGCGCGAGTCGATGCCGAGCTCGTTGCCCCAGTAGATGTGGTTGTCGACCATCGCGGCGAGCAGGTTGTTGGCGGCGCCGACCGCGTGGAAATCGCCGGTGAAGTGAAGGTTGATGTCCTCCATCGGCACGACCTGGGCGTAGCCGCCGCCGGCGGCGCCGCCCTTCATGCCGAAGCTGGGGCCGAGGCTCGGCTCGCGCAGGCAGAGGATCGCCTTTTTGCCGATATGGTTCAGCGCGTCGCCGAGGCCGACCGTCGTCGTCGTCTTGCCCTCGCCGGCCGGAGTCGGGGTGATCGCCGTCACGAGGATCAGCTTGCCGTTCGGCCGGGAGTCGAGCGAGCGGATGTAGTCGAGCGACACCTTCGCCTTGTAGCGGCCATACGGAGAGAGAGCGTCGTCGGAGATGCCGAACTTGGCCGCGATCTCGCCGATCGGACGCATCGAGGCGGCCTGGGCGATCTCGATGTCGGATTTTGGATTCTTGTGCTGATCGGCTCCGCGGGCCACGGCAATCCTCCTTTATTATCGCGGGCGAGGTCTTAGCCCGCTCCGGCGCATGCCGCAACCGGTCTAGCCGTCGCGGCAGGGCAGCAAGCGGAACGGGTTCGGCCGGTCTCCCGGGGGATAGGCTCGTATCCTCCCGCCTATAGTTTTCGATATTGCGCAACTTTTCGGTTCGAGGTGAGGGATGAACCTGGTGAAGCAAACCTTCCGGCGGCCAAGGATCGGCTTTGCCCTTGCCGCCGTCGCGCTTGGGCTCGCAGCCTGGGCGGCCGTGCCGTCGGCCGCCAACGCGCGGGTCTTTGTCGGCATCGGCGTGCCGTTTCCGGGGCTCTACCC
>Ga0102924_1005839_pt1 | contig 11721 bp, 15 predicted proteins | sample PaiPotPPM11metaG_FD_80116 | JGI IMG/M metagenome (GOLD analysis project Ga0102924, IMG submission 80116) | Iron sulfur acid spring bacterial and archeal communities from Banff, Canada, to study Microbial Dark Matter (Phase II) - Paint Pots PPM... ...
GGGTTGGCCGCCTGCACGTACCGCAGATCGGCGACCTCGACGTCTGGTGGCTGGTGGGATACGGCGGCGGGATCTTCGTACCGCTGAAGGACGCGACCTCGGGGACGACCACCTACGGCGGCGGCCGGTACGTCATCGACACGACGAAGGGTGCGGACCTGGGTGGCCACCGCTCGACACTCGTCGTCGACCTCAACTTCTCCTACAACCCCTCCTGTGCCTACGACCCGATGTGGGCCTGCCCGCTCGCCCCGCCGGGCAACACCGTCACGGTCCCGGTCGTGGCCGGTGAGCTGTCGATGACCGGCGCGTGACCACGAACGCGGACAGGCCGGTGGTCAATGGGACTGCCGCCACCAACCCGATGCTGCCGACGAGGGTGCGCACGATCTCCTCCGCGACGCCCTCGCCCGTCGCCACCCGGCCGAGCGGCTGGCCGGCGAGGGTGAACAGCAACAAGATCGGCAACGCGGCGCCGGCGTAGGCCAGCACCAGCGTGTACACAGTCGAGGCAATGTGGTCGCGGCCGACCCGCATCCCGGACCGGTACAGGTCCGGGAACGACCGAGCGGGCTCTGCGGCGTGGATCTCCCACACCGCCGACGCTTGGGTGACGGTGACATCGTTCAGCACCCCGAGCGAGCCGATGACGATGCCGCCCAGGAGTAGACCCTGCAGGCGGACGTTCGCCACAAAACCTTGGAGGAAGCTGGTCTCTTCGTTGCCCAGGCCGCTGAGCGACGATCCGTGCACGGCCACCTGCGCGATGACCGCCACCAGGGCCAGGCTCACGAGCGTGCCCAGCACCGCTGTGGTGGTGCGGGCCGTGACCCCGTGCGCGACGTACAACACCAGAAGGACCACGATCGCGGCGCCCACGACGCTGACCGCCACCGGGTCACCCCCCTCGAGGATCGCGGGCAAGACGAAGCGGACCATGACCAGCCACGTGATGGCGAGACCTACCAGGGCGCCAAGGCCGCGCCAGCGGCCGACCACCACGACCGCGAGGGCGAAGATCCCTGCGATCAGCGCGAGCGGCGACCCTCGCTGAAAGTCGTAGAAGCCGTAGGTGGGGCCCTGTGTGCCGACACCGCGAACGAGGAGAACCCGGTCCCCGACGTGCAGGGTCGGCGACCCCGCTTGCCCGAGCTGGGTGACCGGGACCTCTTGGCCGGCTTCGGGCCCGCTGCGGACCCGCACCTGCGCCGTCTCACAAGGGGGCTGCTGGCCGGCGGGCGGGTACCCGGTTGAGGGGTCGTTGAAGCTCCGGCACTCGTAGAACCGCACGAACGTGACCGAGCCACCGATCAGGGGCACGTTCTGCCTCAGGCTCGGTGGCGTGGACGGGTGTTGGTGAGCGGGCCAGAGCACCACTGCGGCCGCCGCCGTGATGAGCATCGCCACGGCGACGGCGACGGCGAGCGCCCACATCACTCGCCGGTCGATCGAGGTCTCACCGCCTCCGTGATCGTGCGCCATGACAGCTGTCCACCGTAGTGAACGGCTGCATCCGCCCATGTGGGTGCCAGCCACCCGGCGATCAGCGCGGACACGCCCAAGAGCAACCCCACCATCACATCAATGACGTGATGCTGTCCGGCATAGACCCTCGAAACCCCGACCCAGGCGACCATCGTCGCCGGAAGCACCCAGATGATCGTTCGCACGACTCGGTTGGTCACCTGCGATCTCACGAGCAGCGCAACGGTGACCCACGTCACCAGGGTGGCCGCGACGTGACCGGACGGGAAGCTGAACGTCGATGGGGTCGAGCCGAGGTGGGCCACCGAGGGGCGAGGGCGTGCCACCAGATAGTTGACGGTGAGGAACGTCGAGAGCTCGACCGCGAGCGCGCTCCACAAAGCGATGACCGCCCGGTAACAGCGCCGAACCGCGGCGACGAGGCTGACCGCAACTCCAGCGGCGACGACGCTCATCGTGTTGGCGAGGAACGTGCCGTCGAGGCTGAGGCGATTGCCGAGCGGGCTCCGCCGGTCGGCGAGCCAGCGATTGACCCCCTCGTCCCACGCCCGGACCCCGTGCAGGGGACCCCAGTGCACGAGGGCCGAGCCGACTGCGACCAATACGACGCTCAGCGCCACGTAGAAGGCGACGAGCGTGCCCGCGGCCCAGAGGACCCGACGAGTGGGGGGATGATGGACCGTCACCCTGGCGGGCACCTCGGTGCCGGTGCGGCCCAACGTCGTTGCGAGTGCCATCCCTCCGCGTTTACCGGCTGCCCCAACGGTGAAACATTGAATCAGGAGGGAACATGTTCGTCTTGGTCATGGTGTTCGCATTCGCGGTGCTTGTCGGTGCGGCGACCTACGCCGTCATCAACCGCCCTGGGACAGACCCCGGCGCCCCCAACGCGATACCAGCCGCCGCCCGGGCCGGTCGAGATCCGAGACTCCGGCGTCTCTTGCGCCGCCGTCCCGACCCGGCGGCGGCAACCGGCACCCTCCTCAGCGGGTCAGCCGTCGCCATCGCCGCCGGCGCGATCGCGGTTGGCGTGCTCGCAGGGATGGTTCGCACCCACACCGGCTTCGTCGTGTTCGACATGTCGGCGACCCGCTTCGGCGCCCGGCACGCTACGCCGATCTCGACCCGGGTGCTTCGCCTCGTCACCCAACTCGGCGGAGCCGTGGTGCTGGCCCCGCTCACCGCGGCGTGGGGGGTGACGGAGATGGTGCGGTGGCGGTCGTGGCGACCGGCCGCGTTCCTCACCGTTGTCGTCGGGGGCCAGTTCGCCATCGCCGACGTGGTCAAGGTCATCGTCGGAAGATCGCGACCCGACGTGCTGCGGCTCACAGGCTTCTCCGGCCCGTCCTTCCCGTCTGGTCACGCCACTGCCTCGGCCGCCGCGTTCGCAGCGTTCGCATTGCTGGTGGCCAAAGGAAAGAGTCGCCGAGCCCGAGCGTTGGCCGGAGCGGTGGCCGCCGGCCTCTCCGGGGCAATAGGGGCGACTCGGGTGCTGCTCGGTGTCCACTGGCTCACCGACGTCGTGGCGGGATGGTGCCTCGGGTGGACGTGGTTCGCCGTCTGCTCGGTGGCGTTCGGGGGCCGACTGCTGCGGTTCGGAGCGCCCGTCGCGATCGCCGAGGGGGCGGTGGCAGACGACGACGCGCGAACGGCCAGCCTTCGGGCCGGGTAGCTGCGACACATACACCGACGAGCGGGAACTTGCGCAGCTCCAGCTTTTGACCCCTGGCAGCAGGCCACCATGGGCTAATGGTCTGAACGATGGTGTTCGAGCCGAGCGGCAACCCGCCGGCCGGGGTGGTCCGGATCTACGGCGGCCGGGAGCAGATCGAAGAGTGGATTCAGTCCCCAGAACTTCCCGGAGACGGTGATCCGAGCCGGGATGCTGCTCAACAGTCTGCGCTTCTACGGAGAGGTGCTCGGCCTGAGCGTCTGGTCGAGCCCTACGACGGAGAGAAGTTCGACGGCCGCGAGGCCATGCTGCTCGACCCCGCCGGCATCTTGGTCGAGCTCCACGCCCTCCCGGTGTAACCACTCGGTCGCCGAACAGCGCAGGCCCGCCACTGCCCGTGGCCGCCCGGTGCGGTCCGCGGCGAAATGGGTCGTGGTGAACAAAAGGTGCGGGGCAATTCGGGATCTTTCGATCGAAGCACTACAAACCGCCAGCGATTGCCGATTGCCAAGGAGGAGACCGCCGCCGAGGGGCCGAATTCCCGACTCAGGCGGAAACCCAGGGACAGGAGCACGACATGTTGATGCTGCGGCGCCGCAATGACGAGGCTGACGCTCCGCCCCTGGGAGGGTGCGATCGTCATAGCTTCGAACGGGCCGTCGGGGCCTGCGGATCGTGCCGATCCTGCTTCTGCGAGGAATGTCTGATTCACCCATTCGGACCGAGCAAGCCCGGGCTGTGCATCAACTGCGCGCTCGTCAAAGCCGGCGTTCGCCGGTAAGCCGGCCGCCCGGACGGAAGGCCCGTCCCAGCGCCCTATTGCCGTGCGCCCGCCGGGCTTTCGGCCCGGGCCAGGAACACGGCGATGACCAGCACCCACACGGGCGCCAGGAAGAACGCCAGGATTCCTAGCGGACCGGCAAGCGTCAGCACCCCGAGCACGATAGACGCGACCCCGATCCACTTGGGCAGAGTCGTCCTGGCCAGCACGGCGAGTCCAGTGCTCAAGAACAGGGTCGCCAGCCCTCCCACAATTACGAGGAAATCGTTGTTGTCGAGGAGGTTGAGGACGCGGGCGACGTCCGGCTGCCCGTTCTCGGCCGCCTTCACGAGCGCGAAGCGAACGGCGGCCATGAACAGCAGACCCGTCGCCGCGATCACTCCCCCTCCGAGCACCACACCCGGGAGCGGGTCGTTCTCACCGGCTTGACGCAGGTCGTTCCGGAGGTGACTGGCGAAGAACACGAGGCTGACGGCCGCAGCGACCATGACCAGAGTCGCCGACTTCGCTCCTCCGGAATGGCTGTGGAAATAGGAGACCACCTTGTCGCCCTGCGCCTTGTCGTTCGGCGAACCACCGCCGAGCACGAAGACGCCGAGGACATAGAAAACGAAGAACAACACACCGGGAAGTACCCACCACCGCCTGATTCGCGCCTCAGCCATTTCCGCATCCCTCCCCTCGCTCGGGACTTCCGCCTCAACGGAGAGTACGCCAGCAGCGGCCCCGGCGACGGATGACCGCGCAATCGCGCAGAGCTACCGCAGCGCAGGCCCCCAACCGAATCTGGCAGGACGCGACACCACAGGCCGACCGACGACTTGAACCACAATCCCCGTAGGACCGCCACTGCACGGCACCGGTCGGGCTCGGCGATACCGAGCGCCTCGACGTAACCGCCAAAGTAGCGGTCGCGTGAGTTACAGGTTCCTCGTGCGGCACGAGGAACACTCCACCAACGTCAGCGATGACCGCTCGCAACCCCATGACGTGCGGGGTAGCGACGCGAGTGCGACGCAGCGCCGGCGGAGCGGGTGCGACGGCGTACGCAGTTCGCGACGGGTCGCATAGGTTGACAAATGTGCTTCCAGCGGGGATGTCGATCGAGGCCGAGAGAGGTCGGGAGTACGGATGGTTCCGTCACCTTGTCCTCGTCCGTTCTCGGGTCGTCCTGTGTCGAGCAGACGGCAAAGCCTTCGTCCTGTTTTCGGAACAGCACTGGGACGACGCCCTCGCGAAACGGGACCGTCTCCGGAGGGAGGTCGCACAGGAGTCGTTCGAGGGCTGGAGCGATCGATATGTGGTCCCGGCATTGTTCTTCTCCGCCGATTAGCGCGGCCCTCGCGTCATTCCCCACCTTGCCCGTGCGGGAAAGCAAACCTTGCGATCAGGTCAACGCGGAGCGGTACTCGACTCGGCTGCAGCCGCTAGGCGATCGAGCGTCTGCTCCATCCCCGCCCGGTTGTGCGTGGCACGATCGGCAACTCCGGTCACCCTCGCAGCGATCGGCTTGAAGATCCTGCCTCGTTGCTCAACCCACGTTTCCGTGACGCGACAGCCCATGTCCACGGGTTCGAACACGTAGCTCCACTCAGCCACCTTGAGGCCCATCGCCGTCACGCGGAAAGAGAACCGCCGACCGGGATCGGCATCGACGACCGCGGCCAAGGTCTTCCACTTCCTCCTGCCGACGCGGTTCGTGGCCCGGAATCTCGCGCCCGGCTTCGCCTCCGAGGCATCGCCCAGCCAAGTGCCGCTCTCATTCTCGGGCGACCACTCCCCCATTCGGGTCACATCTGACACCATCGCCCACACCCGCTCGGCTGGGGCATTGATCTCCCTGGTAACGCTCACCTGTTCGGTCACTCGCGCCACGATATAGGTTCAAGCCACGGGCCTCCGCGTAGTTCGCCGTGCCGGCGGTGACCGTGATCGTGGCGTTGGGGAGTCGATCGTGCGCCTCGCCTGGGTACCGTAGCGTCTCGGCATGGCCGCCGTGCTTCGCGAGGTGATCATCGACTGCAACAACCCGCGCCAGGTCGCAGACTTCTGGGTGCCGTCCTCGGATGGGACGTTCACGAGCACGATGAGGTGCTCTGGATGTCGGAGTCCGGCGCGCCGTTCCGGACCTGCTCCATTGTGTTTGTCCCGGTGTCCGAGACCGAGACGGTGAAGAACCGAGTGCACCTCGACGTGAGCCCCGTCGGGTGTGATCGTGCCGAGGAGGTCGCGCGACTCGAGGCGCTCGGCGCGACTCGGCTTGGCATCGGACAAGGCGAACGGGGCTGGGTCGTGCTGGCAGACCCGGAAGGGAACGAGTTCTGCGTCCTGGGTCGGAGAGTCGACGTCACCTGATCCCCGGTCCGGGGGTGACGCCCCGCTGATCGGTGTCGACGATCCTCGAGCGGAGGATGTACGAGCCTTACTGGGCCTCCATCTCGCGTTCTCTCAAGGGGTCACACCCGCGGCGTACTCGTTTGCGTTGGATGCGAATGAACTCGCCGAGCCCGGCGTCACCTTCTTCGCCGCTCGACGCACGGGAGTCCTGATCGCCATCGCGGCGCTAAAGCGTCTCGGCGAGGGTCATGCGGAACTGAAGTCAATGCACACTCGGGATGCCGAACGAGGGCGTGGAGTAGGAAGGGCCATGGTCGAGCACGTGCTCACCTTCGCCCGGCACAAGGGATACCGGCGGGTGAGCCTCGAGACGGGCGCGACCGACGATTTCGTCCCCGCTCGCGAGTTGTACGCGAAGGCGGGATTCCGACCCTGTGGACCGTTCGGCGACTACAAGCCCAGCCCCTACAACACCTTCATGACGATAGATCTCGACCCGGGTCCGGCGCCCCAGGGTCCTGATCGTCTAAGCCCCCCGTAAGCACTCCCGCTGCGACACCGCACGACGCGCATGGCCGGCTGCGACGACAGCTACGCGAGCGGGAGGCCGAGCTCGCGTCGGAAGCCGAGCCCGTCCCAGACGATCCGGTAACCGCGGATGCGACGGTCTCGAACCACGAACAGATCGACCTCATCCACCTCGACCCGACGTCCCAAGGGGGCCTGACCGTCGTACTCGCCGTCTTGGGTGCCGCTCATCGTTGACCGAACAACGACGTCGTCACCCTCGGCGACGACCTCCCGCACCGTGTAGTGGAGGTCCGGAAATGCGGCGAAGTAACAGGCGAGCACTGCCTTCAGGCTTGGCGATTGATTCGGCCCCTTCGTCGGGTCGCAAGGCAAAGTCATCCGACAACAACTCGTCGGTGGCGTCGAGGTTCCGACCGCTGGCCGCCTCATCGACGAACCGAAGCACCACCTCCTTCTTCGCCTCAGACACTCGTCCGTTCAGATCAAGGAGCCGAACATGGCCCGGCAACAGACACGGCTGGCATCGGACAACGAACCGGAGTCACGCCGGTATTGGCACGTCAGGTCCCACCGCGGGGCCGAGGAGGGCCCCGAACGCCTCCGCGGTGACCGGACGCGAGAAGTGGAAGCCCTGGACCAGTGGACACCCGAGGTTGCGCAGGGCCTCTGCCTGAGCGGGCGTCTCGACGCCCTCCGCGACCGCGCTCAGGCCGAGCATCCCGGCGAGGGACACGATCGCGAGCGCCAGAGACGATTCTTGGTTTTGCGGCTTCAGTTCTGACACGAACGTGCGGTCGATCTTCAAGATGTCGACCGGGAAGCGGTGGATGTAGCTGAGCGAGGAGTAGCCCGTACCGAAATCGTCGATCGCCAGCCGAATCCCAAGCGACTTCAGCGCCTCCAGCCGCCGGAGGGTGGTCTCGATGTCGTGCATCATCGCCGTCTCGGTGATCTCGAGGACGAGACTCCCGGCCGGCAGACCGGAAGCCTCCAGGGCCTGGCGCACCTGGTCCATCAAGTCGTCATCGTGCAGTTGCCGAGGCGACACGTTCACGCTGACACTCAGGTGCATCGCGCCCGGATGTCGAAGCTGCCAGCCCCGTGCCTGCGAGCACGCCTCCATCAGCACCTGGCGACCGAGCTCACGTATGAGCCCGGTCTCTTCCGCCAAAGGGATGAACAGATCCGGGCTCAAGAGCCCCTTCTGCGGGTGCATCCACCGCACAAGGGCTTCGGCTCCGACCATCTCCCCGGTGTTGAGGCGAAAGATGGGCTGGTAGTGCACCCGGAGTTGTTCACCGGTGATGGCTCGGCGGAGATCGGCCTCCATCTCGAGGCGCTCGACCGCGCTGTCGTGCATCTCCGGTCGGTAGATCTCGAAACACGCCTTGCCCCGGCGCTTGGCCGTGTACATGGCCAAGTCACCGTTACGGAGGAGCTGGTCGCTGTCCGAACCCGGTCGGCCGAACGCGATGCCGATGCTCGCGCTGACGAAGATCTCCCTCCCTCCGGGAACGAAGGGCTGCTGCAGAGCTGCGGTCAGGCGCTCGGCGGCTTCGACGACCTCGCGCTCGTCCGAGACGTCTTCGACGAGCACCGCGAACTCGTCGCCACCAAGCCGCGCCGCGGTGTCGGTCGCCCGCAGGCACGCTCGCAGCCGATCGGCCACCGCGACCAGCAGTTGGTCGCCAGCAGCGTGACCGAGGCTGTCATTGACGGTCTTGAAGTTGTCAAGATCCAAGAAGAGGACGGCGACAGCGCTCGTCGTGCGTGCGCATCGGACGAGCGCGTGATCCACCCGGTCCCGGAACAGTGCTTGGTTGGCCAGGTTGGTCAGTGAATCGTGGAACGCCTGGTGGGAGAGGTCCCGCTCGAGACGCCGCTGATCGGTGATGTCGCGGAAGCTCCATACCCGGCCGACCGCGACACCTCCGACGCGTTGAGGCGTCGAGAACCGCTCAAAGATCCGACCGTCGCGGAACTCGATCACATCTTGGCTCTCCGCGTCGGGCTGGGTGTAGAGATCCCGGACCTTGGCGAGGAACGACTCCGGATCGGACAACTGACCGACCACAAAGGCCAAAGCGGCGTCATCGTCGCCGGTGGCGAGCACAGCGGGCGGCAGGTGCCACAGCTCGGCGAATCGACGGTTCGAGCTCGTGATCTTGCCTGAGCTGTCCACCACGAGAATCCCGTCGGCCGTCGCGTCGAGTGTCGCCTCGAGCAACGACAACGTCTGGTAAGCCGTGTGCTCGGCCTCTTTCCGATCCGTGATCTCCTGGATGGTGCCGACCATGGCCGACGGGCGTCCGTCGACGTGCTCGCTGACCCTCGCCCGGCAATGCAGCCAGCGCACGCCGTCGGCCCGCGTGATCCTGAAGTCAGCCTGGTACGGGGCTCCTTCGGCCCAAGTCGCCGCCAGCCCAGCCTCGACCGCGGCCCGGTCTTCGGGATGGACACATCGGTAGAACGTCTCCCGATCCGCGACCGCGGAGTGGGGGTCCAGGCCGAGCAGCCGATAGAACTCGGCCGACCAGCTCGTCTCGCCGGTGGTGAGGTCGCGCTCCCACCCACCGAGGCGGGCGACCTCCTGAGCCTCCTCCAGCTGCTCCTGCCGTTCGATCACGCCGGTGAGAAACGACTCGTTGAGCCGCCAGGAGGCGATACCGGCCGAACTCATGCCCAAGATGAACAATCCGTGGATCCCGGCCCACTCCCACGGGTGGTTCACCGCAGACTGGTGATCGTAGACCGCTCGCGGCTCGAGGGCCCCGGCCAGGCCGTGCTGCAGCACGACGTAGCCGATAGCCACCAGAAACGGCCACCAATCCTGGTACAGCGTGATCACGCCGACCATGACGAAGTAGTGGAAGTGCATCTCGATGGCACCGCCCGACAGCCGTACGAGGAGGGCCGAACACGTCAGCAGTCCGAGCGATGTGATGACGGTGCTGATGCGTCGATGGTCCCGCGAGCGCCGGACGGCGACCCCGAAGGCAACGACGACCAGCGCTTGAACCATGCCCGCCAGAAGGCTCCGGTGTCGGGCGAGCGCGAACACAAAGACGCCCGGGGCGTGCAGCCAGAGCACGGCGACGATCCACCGGTGCCGCTGGGCCCAGACCTCATCCGGCAGGATGCTGCCACGGGGAAGGACGTCGCGGACCTTGCGCACCGCCTTGCGGCCGTTGACACGCAGATCGTTGGTTTGTGAGCGACCCATGCGGTGAACCACCAAGCAGACCGCGCCGATGGCGACCGCGACCTCGACAGCCGCGGTGAAGGAGTCGGTCATGCCGATCCGCTCGGGCTGCCAGGCTGTCGGGCCAAACGGGACGCCAACCGTGCGTGAGACGACCCAGATCCCGACGGCGATCAGGTCTCCCGCCGCGCCGGCAATCAAGAGCCAGGACCGCGGGAAGGCGAGGACCGTCGCGGCCCAGAGCAGCTGAAGAACTGCGACGGCGGCGAAAAACAGCCCAAACAGGGTGGACTCGCGGAAGTGGGACGGGCACAGCCCGGCGTGCACCAAGCCGGTGAGCACTGAGGCGCACGCGACGTTGCGGAGAAGGCCGCCGATCCGTGAACGATCCGGCTGCGCTGATGCTTCGACGCGTCCGGTGACCTGACCCGCAACTCGCTGTACCGCGATGGTCATTGATGGGCTATCGGCTGATTTGAACTTTATCTTAGTTAAACACGGTCTGGGGGAGGCACTCCTCGCCGTCTTTGTGGCGGCTGGCTTGCGAGGCAGTGGCTGGCTGGCGGGGTAGGGATCGAACCTGATCGGTGCTGACCCGAACCACACGCGCTGGTAGTCGATCGAGTGATACGCATGGTCGACGACGATGCAGGTCCTGGATCAGGCCCGCCTGATCCAGCAGGGAGGCCTCCTCGTCGAAGTGGACGAGGAAATCAACGTCGCTGTCCGGTTCCGCCTCCCCGCGGGCGACTGACCCGAACACGTGAGTCCTGGACGGCCGAGCCGGTACTCAGCTCCGTTCTTCTTCAGAATCGAACCCGTGAGTGACGTCGAGGGGTTCGAGGTCATCGAAACCGCAACGGGGAGATGGCAGGTCAGGGTCGGGCGGGTCGAGTTGTTTAGGGTGAAGTTGGGGTTGGACGAGCCGGTCGCCTTCGGCCAATAAACGGAGGGCTTCGTCGCGGTTGAGCCGCTGGAGCTGGTCGAAGCCCAACGGCGTGAGCTTGACGAGCTCGACGAGCAACTGGGCCATCTTGGTGATGGTCTGTTCACCTTCGCAGGCGGGCGAGGGTTACGCTGAGCAGCGCTTGGCGGCGTAGGGCGATCTGCTTGGCCCATCGCGACCCGCGGACTCCGGCGAAGGCGAGGTTCAACGCGTCTCGGGTGGCGTCTTCGTCGCTGCTGTCGAGGAAGCTGACGATCCGGGCGACCAAGTTCTCCCACCCGATGGGTGTACCGATGGTGTGGGCGATGAGGTCACCGGCCACCATCGCGAGGGGGCGTTGGGTGTCGTCAACCGGTTCGAGCCAGTCGGTGCCGTGTCCGGGCGGGGGAAGGAAGAACCATCCGATCGGCAGGTTGAAACACCGGGCGAAGGCGACTACCTCGGCGACGTCGATGTTGCGTCGACGGTCGCTGTCGTAGGTCTTCAGTTGACGGTGGAGTGGGAGCGATCCCGCGGTCGCTACGATCTGTCCTTTGTGTGACTGGGGCATCAGAAGCGGATCCCGCGTGCCGCGCTGGAGCGGTTCATCGAGCAGACCCTGTGCCCGCCAGCGGCCTGACCGTCTCCACTGGACCTTCGCGAGAGGTTGGCGGACCGGGGTAGCAAGCCGCCCCTCCAAGCGAACACCCGCGGTGGTTGCATGTACCGGCACGCTGTCTGCCCGGCAGCGGAACTGCACCACGCCTGCTGACCAGATTCATCCGACC
>Ga0102924_1005841_pt1 | contig 11715 bp, 10 predicted proteins | sample PaiPotPPM11metaG_FD_80116 | JGI IMG/M metagenome (GOLD analysis project Ga0102924, IMG submission 80116) | Iron sulfur acid spring bacterial and archeal communities from Banff, Canada, to study Microbial Dark Matter (Phase II) - Paint Pots PPM... ...
GTCTCGGCGTCTTGCTCGGCGGCGTTCCCGGCGTCGCCGCGGCCAAGGTCGTGATCCTCGGCGGCGGCGTTTCCGGTACCAATGCCGCGCGGATGGCGATGGGGCTCGAGGCGCATGTCACGGTGATCGACCGCTCGCTGGCCCGGCTTTACGAGCTGGACCTGCAGTTCGGCTCGCAATTGCACACGCTGTTTGCGACCGTCGAGAACATCGAGCGCGAGGTCACCGAGGCCGAGTTGCTGATCTGCGCCGTGCTGGTGCCGGGTGCAGCGGCGCCGAAGCTGGTCAGCCGCGAACTGGTCCGGGCGATGAAGCCGGGCTCGGTCATCGTCGACATCTCGATCGACCAGGGCGGCTGCTGCGAGACCAGCCGGCCGACGACCCACGCGGCCCCGACCTATGTCGAGGAGGGCGTCGTCCATTACTGCGTGACCAACATGCCGGGCGCGGTCGCGCGAACCTCGGCGGTGGCGCTGAACAACGCGACCTTGCCCTTTGTATTGGCGATCGCTGGAAAAGGCTGGCGCGGCGCGCTGGCCGACGATCCGCATCTGCGCGCTGGGCTCAACGTCTGCCGCGGCCGGGTCAGCCATCCCGCGGTTGCCCAGGAATTCCGGCTGCCGCTGACGCCGCCCGAGGTCGCGCTGGCCGATAAAGAAGGAATGTAAGCGTTTGTATCGAAAAACCCTTGAGCGGAGCGCGGCTCCGCCTTATCTCAACCGGTAATGAATCGCACCGGGATCACGGTCGTGTCCATGTTGCCGCCGGCAGTGCCGGCGGGCGAGTTGATGCCGCAGCCTTTCCCGTTCGAATCGTTTCCACCGCCGCCCGAGCCGGTGATCGAGGATGTCGATGCCGCCGCGCTGGCCGCGATCACCGACATCTACCGCGAAATCATGCCCGAGGGCGGTGCGATCCTCGATGTGATGTCGAGCTGGGTCAGCCATCTACCGCCCGAAATCGACTATCGCCGCGTCGTCGGAGTCGGCGTCGACGCCTGCGTTCTGGCGGAAAACCCGTTTCTCGACGAATGGCGGGTACAGGACCTCAATCGCAGTCCGACCCTCCCCTTCGCCAATGGCGAGTTCGACGGCGCCGCGATCTGCGGTGCGATCCAGCACCTGACCCGGCCGGCCGAGGTGATCCGCGAAGTGGGCCGGGTGTTGCGGCCGGGGGCGCCGCTTGTCGTGACCTTCTCGCAGCGATGCCTGGCGACCAAGGCGATCGCCTGCTGGTGCCTCCTCGACGACACCGCCCAGCTATGCCTGGTTGCGCGGCATTTTGTCGAGGCCGGCAACTGGACCGACATCCGCTGCATCGACCGCACCCCGCCCTCTGGCGGGGTGCCGCTTTATGCGGTCATCGCCAGCAGCCGCGGCACCGTTTTTTCCGGCAACAGCGACTGAGTTATCGCCCGAGCGCTCGCTCGGGCAATTGGTGGCCGGCAAACATCTCGCGCAGTTTCGTCTTCATGACCTTGCCGGTCGCGGTGTGCGGCATCTCGGCGATGATCGCGATGTCGTCCGGCAGCATCCAGCGCGGAAACCGCCCGGCCAGGATGCCGATCAGCTCGTCCGCCGCGGGCCGCTGCCCCGGCCGCGGCATCACGACAAGCAGCGGCCGCTCGCCCCAGCGCGGGTGCGGTACCGCGATGACCGCCGCCTCGGCGACGGCCTCATGCGCCATGACGGCGTTTTCGAGGTCGATCGTGCTGATCCACTCGCCGCCCGATTTGATCACGTCCTTGCGGCGGTCGCTGATCCGGATGTAGCCGTCGGGGTCGATCGCGGCGACATCGCCGGTATGAAACCAGCCGTCGGGCTCCACCGCCGCCGCGGTCGCCTCGGAATCCTCGAAATAGCCGCTGACGATCCACGGCCCTCTGACCAGGAGTTCGCCGACCGAATCGCCGTCATGCGGCAATTCCTGGCCATCATCGCCGATGATCTTGAGGTCGACGCCGAACACCGGCCGTCCGGCCCTGATCTTGACCGCCATCAGGCTGGCGCGGTCGAGCCCCTGGTGCTTCGCCTTTGGCACCGCGGCCGAGCCGAGCGGGCTCATCTCGGTCATGCCCCAGCCCTGGATCACCTCGATGCCGTAGCGCGTCTCCAGCGCCTCGATCAGCGACGGCGGCACTGCCGAGCCGCCGGACAGCACCCGGCGCAATGTCGAGCAGCACAGCCCGTTGTCGCTGAGATGGGCCTCGAAGCCGAGCCACACCGTCGGCACTCCGGCGCTCATCGTCACGCCCTCGGCCTCGAACAATTCGTAGAGGCTGGCGCCGTCGCGCTTCGGGCCGGGCAGCACCAGCTTGGCGCCGGTCATCGCCGTCGCATAGGGCGCGCCCCAGGCGCAGGCATGGAACATCGGCACGACCGGGCACACGACGTCGCGCGCCGAGATCGCGCAGGCGTCGGGCATCGCCAGCGCAAACGCGTGCAGGACCGTCGAGCGGTGGCTGTAAAGCGCGCCCTTGGGGCGCCCGGTCGTGCCTGAGGTATAGCACAGGGCCGAAGCGGAGACTTCGTCGAGGGCCGGCCACTCGAAGTCGTCAACCTCCGCATCGACCAGTTCGTCGTAGATGCCGAGCACCGGCAGGCTGGTTTCGGCCTTCCCGAGCAGCACGATGCGGGTCTCTTTCGGCAATTTCGGCGCGAGCCGCTCGATCAGCGGGATGAAGCTGGTTTCGACGAACAGGAGCCGGTCGCGCGCGTGGTTGACGATGTAGGCGATCTGCTCGTCGAACAGGCGCGGATTGATCGTGTGGCAGACCGCGCCGATGCCGGAGATCCCGTAATAAAGCTCGAAATGCCGGTAGGTGTTCCAGGCCAGCGTGCCGACCCGGTCGCCCGGCGCAATGCCGAGCCGCGACAGCGCCCGCGCCAGCTGCTTCGACCGACGCTCGGCCTCGGCATAGGTGTAGCGGTGGATCGGCCCTTCGACGGTCCGCGACACGATTGCGGTATCGCCGTGAAACCGCGCCGCGTGCCGGATCAGCATCGACACGAGCAGCGGCTGCTCCGACATCAACGCCCGCATCGTTTCCTCCCAACGTGCCGGTTTGACCTGGGAGTATAGAGCGAGCCGCCCCGCCCGCCAGCGCTACGCTTTAACGTGTCGTCCCGGAACGTGTCGTCCTCAGTACCGCCGCAATAGCCCGACGAGGCGGCCCTGCACCTTGACCCGGTCGGGGCCGAAGATGCGCGTCTCGTAGGCCTGGTTGGCCGGTTCGAGCGCGATCGAGGCACCGCGCCGACGCAGCCGCTTCAGCGTCACCTCCTGGTCGTCGACGATGGCGACGACGATGGTGCCGTTTTCGGCCGTCTCGCAGCGCTGGATGATGACCGTGTCGCCATTGAGGATGCCGGCTTCGATCATGCTGTCGCCTTCGACTTCGAGCGCGTAGTGGTCGCCGCGGCCGAGCAGCGCGCCCGGGATCGGCACCGTCGCGGTCTCGTCGCGCAGCGCCTCGATCGGCGTGCCGGCAGCGATGCGGCCGTAGAGCGGCAATTCGACCGCCGCGGCGTCGGACGCCACCGGCGTGCCGGGCAGCGCGCCGGCGAAATCGCCGCGGATCACCGTCGGCGAGAACCGGCCGCGTTCGCCGGCCACCGCGGCCACCGGCTGTGCCGCGCTCTCCTCCGGCAGTCTGACGACTTCGAGGGCGCGGGCCCGGTGCGGCAGGCGGCGGATGAAGCCGCGCTCCTCAAGCCCGCTGATCAGGCGATGAATGCCCGATTTCGAGCGCAGGTTCAGAGCGTCCTTCATCTCGTCGAAGGACGGCGCGATCCCGGTCGCGGCCAGCCGCTGGTTGATGAATGTCAGCAATTCGTGCTGCTTGCGTGTCAGCATGACGATGTCTCCCGCCTTATTGGCGTAGGAACAAACCCAAAACACTAGATGTTGTTCTACTTTGGTTCCCGCAAGAGGTCAAGCGCCTCCGCGCGCAAAAAAATTTCGATCCCGGGCGATTGCCGCCGCCACGGACCGCGTGGTTTATTCCGCGCCTGTTTGCACCGAACCTTGGGAGCCGTGCCGTTGCGCATTGCCAGCTGGAACATCAACTCGGTGCGGCTGCGCATCGACCTCGTGCGCCGGCTGATCGAGGAGGCGGCGCCCGACGTCCTCTGCCTGCAGGAGACCAAGACTCCGGACGAACATTTCCCGCGCGAGGCCTTCGAAGCGCTCGGCTACCGCGACATGCTGGTGCACGGCATGAAGGGCTATAACGGCGTCGCGATCCTGTCGCGGCTGCCGTTCGCGACCCAGGGAACCCGCGCCTGGTGCGCGCGCCAGGATTGCCGGCACGCGGTCGCCGAACTGCCCGGCGGGATCGAGCTCCACAACATCTACGTGCCGGCCGGCGGCGATATTGCCGACCCCGAGGCGAACCCCAAATTCGCCCACAAGCTGCAATTCCTCGACGAGGTCACCGCCTGGTTCGCCGCCGAGCGCAATGGCGGCCGGCCGATGATCGCGGTCGGCGACCTCAATATCGCGCCGCTCGAAACCGATGTGTGGTCGCACAAGCAATTGCTGACCGTCGTCAGCCACACCCCGGTCGAGGTCGCCCGGCTCGGCGCATTGCAGCGGGCCGGCGGCTTTGTCGACGCGGTGCGCCATTTCGTGCCGGCGGAGCAGCGCCTTTATACCTGGTGGAGCTACCGCGCCCAGGACTGGGCGGCGTCCGACCGCGGCCGCCGGCTCGACCATATCTGGGTGACGCCGCCGCTGGTCGGCGCGCTGGCCGCCGCTCGCGTCCATCGCGACAGCCGCGGCTGGGAGAGGGCGTCCGACCACGTCCCGGTCGTCGTCGACTTCAAGCTTTAGGGGCCGGGACCAAGCCGCCGCGGGACCTGGGCGCTCCCCCTTTGGTTTTAACGGCATTTATCTGCAATCCGAACTGATCCACGAGGAACCCATCGCGAGGAAATAGTTGTTTAACCAATGCAGGGTAAATAGAGCAGCAAGATCGCCTAGAGAGATCTGTGGTCATGAAGTCCCGAAAGACCATAATTGCAGCGACCCTTACTGTGTTCTCCGTGCTTAGCCTGGGCACGATCAGTGTCGCCGCTGTCGGGACCGCGGTCGCAGACCGGAACAATATTGATCAAACGCGCTTCAATGCGACCGCACGCTGCTCCGACGGCACCTGGAGCTGGAGCAAGCATCTCGACGCGCCGGAAACCTGCGCCAACCACGGCGGCATAGCCCGGTAGTCGTCTCGTCCGGGCCTCAGCGATCTTCGGTCAATCGTCGATAAAGGTGATAGCGGCCCGGCGCCACGCCGTCGGGCAGCGGCAGCGGCGCCAGTTCGGGCGCGACAAACGGCGGATCGCTGACCAGCACCGCGCCTTCGCATAACAGCGGCAGCAGCAACGGCAGCAGCGCGTCGGCGAGCGCCCGGTTGCCGACGGCGTCGCCGGTGCCGGCGTCGAGATGGGCGAGCGCGACCCTACCGCCGAGCGTCGCCCGCGCCCGCGGCAGCGTCTCGCGCATGTCGCCGAGCAGCAGCCGCTCGGCCGGCGGGATGCAGGCGGGATGGGCCGCCACCCGGCGGTCGCAGACAAAGATGTCCCGGTCGGGGAACAGCTCGCGCAGATGGTCGTAGGTGCGGCCGTTGCCGAGGCCCAGTTCGAGCACCGCCCCGCCCGTCGTTTCGATCACGCGGGCGGCGTGGTTGAGGCAAGCGCGCTGGGCTTCGAGGCGGCGGATGAAGCTGTCGAGCCGGCTCATTCCGCCGGGGTGGCCCCGACGGTCGCGCGCAATTTGCCCAGCTCGGTGCGGGCGGCGCGCAGCTGGTTGTTGTTGGCTTCGAGCCGGTGCGCCAGTTCCTGCATGATTGCCACCGCCATGTTCGGGAATTCGCGCACCATGCGCATGAACGGGTCTTTCAGGATGCGCAGGCAGACGAGGCGGGTCTTCGCCTTCACCGTGGCGGTTCGCGGCGCATTGCAGATGATGCCGATCTCGCCGACGATCTCGTTGCGGCCGAGGGTGGCGACCGTGATCGGGCCGGCCGGTCCCTCGAGGATGATGTCGGCCTCGCCCTCGATGATCAGGTAGGCCGCATCGGCCTGGTCGCCCTGGTGACACAGCTCCTTGCCGGGATCGAAACCGACCCGCTCGCTCATGAAGGCAAGCAGCTTCAGCTTTGCCGGTTCGATCTCGGCGAAGAACGGCACCCGCCGCAACAGATCGTATTCCTGAGCCAAACTCACCGCATTCCTCCCAAACCGTGGGTTCGCCGCTCGCGCCGGGTCATTCGGCCGCCATCATCAGGGCGGAGAACGACCCCTTGCCTTCGAGTTCGGCGAACGGTCCCTGCTCCTCCAACTTGCCGCCGCTCATCACCAGGATACGGTCGAAATCCCGCGCCAGGCTGGCCCGGTGCAACACCCAGACCAGTCCGCGCCCGGCCAGCTCCTGGCGCACGCCCTGCCCGACCTTCTGCTGGGCCGGGCCGTCGAGCGCCGATGTGGCCTCGTTGAGGATCAAGAGATCGGGGCGCTTCAGCACGGCCCGGCCGATCGCCGCCCGCTGCCGCTGCGCCAGCGACAGCCGCAAGCCGCCGGAGCCGACCTGATAATTGAGGCCGACATCGATGACCGCCTCACGCAACGACAGCGACGACAGCACCTCGCCGAGGGCGAGCGGGATGCGCGCCGCCGCGTCGCCCTCGCCATAGGCGATCTTGCCGAACAGGATGTTGTCCTGCAGCGAGGCGGCGGCGTTGTAGCGCTCGGGGTCGAAGAATTCGATCTGGTCGCGGAAATCCTCGGGCAAATCGGCGCGGAAGACGTGGCGCGCCTCCAGCAGCCGCAGCCGCATCGCCTCGTCGATCACATCGAGCCGGTGCCGCGCGGCAATCAGCTTGAACGGCAGCGCCAGCAGCTTGCGCCGCTGCTCGTCGTCGAGACCTTTGCTGCCGCCGCTCTCGGCGTCGCCGAGGATAGGGATGTAGTCGCGGATCGCGTCGGCCGAGATGAAGCTGTACTGGCGGAAGAATTCGTGCTCCGGCGGCAGGTCGGCGAACAGTTCGACCATCGTTGCCGCAACCCGCCGGCCGGCTTCGACGAGATCGTCGGTCAGCCCGGTCTTGTCCAGCACCTGCAGGACATAGTTGTTGTCGGCGAGCGTCTCGTAATCGAAGGCGGGGCCGGTTGGGGTGCCGAACAGCAGGTTCTCGGCGACCGTCGCGTTCATGTTGAAGCGGCCGGGGTCGTAGGTCTCGACCAGGTTGGTGATGTCGTCGGCAACGAGCCGCGCCTCGAGCGCCTTGCGTGCTTCCAGCAGGCGCTCGGCCAGTTCGGGATTCTCGGCGGGATCGAGCTGCCAGCGCAGCCCGAAGCCGTACACATCCTCGGCGAAATCAAGCCGTTCCAGCACCTCGCTCACGCGCCGCGACAGCTCCGTCGCATCCTTTACGCCGGCACTTTCGTAATCGATCCAATCGGCGTGCAGGTCGAAATCGATATTGCCCGAGCGGCGCGCCTCTTCGAGCTGATAGGCCCGGCGCTTCGCTTCGGCTTCTTCATACTCGACCGGCCGCAGCGGCCGATGGCGCAATCCGAGCAGCAGGTTGTCGCGCAGGCTGCCGTTGAACAAATACGGGGTCGTGGCGACATAGCCCATCCGCCGGCCGAGCACTGCAACGGGCATCTCGGCCAGGGGCTTGCCGCCGATCGTGATCCGGCCTGCGGTCGGGCGCAGCAGCCGCGCCAACACCATCGCCAACTCGTTCTTGCCGCTGCCGCCCTGGCCGATGATGGCGGCGTGGCGGTCTAACGGCAGGGTAAAGCTGATACCGTCGAGGATGTGGATGTTGTCGTCCTCGACCAGCGACACATTGGCGACGGCCATGTCGCCGATCAGCGGCTCGATTGTCTCAGGCTCGGCCAGCAGCAGCTGCGCGTCGGCCATGCCCGGCGGCTGGAACTGCTCGACGATCTGCTCGTAGGTGAGGCGCGAGTTTTCCGAGTTCTGGTAGAAATCGAGCAATTCCTTCCACGGCGAGGCCATGTCCTTGTAGGCGGCCAGCACCGCGACCAGCGCGCCGAACGACAGGTTGCCGCGAATCACCAGGTAGCCGCCGAGCGAATAGAAAAAGAACGGCGTCAGCTGGCCAAGGAAGTTGTTCAAGAACTTGGTGAAGAACTTACGGCGGTAGATCTCGAACCGGATGTCGTAAATGAAGCCGAGGACGTGGGCGAAATCGGTCAACTGCAGCTTGACGGTATCGTTCGCCTGGATTTCGATCAGCCCGGCCGAAGTCTCCTGGACCCGGTCGGCGACTTGCCGCACGGTGCGCACGCGGCGCTTGCCGAGCTGGTTGGTGCGGCGCTGCAATCTCGGGATCACATAGCCTTGCACCGGATACAGCGCGATCGCGGCAGCGCCGAGCAGCGGGTCCTGAATGAACATGAACAGCACGATCGTCAGCAGCTGGCCGCCCTGGAACAGCGGCAGCACGAACGCGTCGCCGATGAAGCCGCCCAGCTGTTCGCATTCGACGGTGATCATCGGGATGATCTGGGCCGACGAGGTCTTCTGGAAATAGCCGAGCGGAAAGCATAACAGCCGCTGGTACAGGGAATAGCGGAAGCGCCGCAGCATGCGCTCGCCGAGCTGCCCCTTGAACGTGTTGATGTAGTATTTGAACGCCCCGTTGACGCACACGAGCGCCAAGAACGCGGCGCACAGCGTCATCAGGTACGGCACCTGCTCGAGGTCGATGCCGAGGATCGCCTGCGGGAATTTCTTGCCGCCGATCGCGTGGTTGACGATCGTCTTCGGCAGGTCGAGCGAATAATAAAGGAACGGGAACGAGGCCAGCGTCAGCAGCAGCAGCATGATCTGCTGCTTCAGACTGTATTTCAGGATGAAGCCGTAGACCGTCGGTTCGAGTGTGCTCGGCTCGGGCTGCGGCGGCTTGGCCCCGGGCGATGCCACCCCGGGAGATGCCGCCCCGGGAGATGTCGCCCCGGGAGATGTCGATGGCGGTGCCTCGCCCGAAACCGCCGCGGAGCGTCCTGTCTTCTCCTCAACCGTGGCGGCGACTGTCGTCATCCTTCACTCACAGAACCGCGGAAAAGAGCATTTCGTCGGTTCGCCCTCGTTATGTGATAGTAACATTGGCCTGGTAAAAAACCATTCGGTTGCCGGGCAGGAGGTGTCGCGTGGCAGTCCGCCGCGAACACAAACGCATCCTGATCTACAGCCACGACACGTTCGGCCTCGGCCATTTGCGCCGTTGCCGAGCGATTGCTCATGCGCTGGTCGGGGCAGAGCCGGCCCTTTCGGTGCTGATCCTATCGGGATCACCGATCATCGGCAGCTTCGATTTTCGCTCGCGCGTCGACTTCGTGCGGGTTCCGGGCGTCATCAAGCTGCGCAACGGCGAATACGTCTCGCTCAGCCTCGATCTCGGCATCGACGAGACGCTGGCGATGCGCTCCTCGATCATCCGCCACACCGCCGATATCTTCGACCCCGACATCCTGATCGTCGACAAGGAGCCGCTCGGCCTGCGCGGCGAGATGCGGCCAACGCTCGATCTGCTGCGCAGCCGCGGCACGCCGATGATCCTCGGCCTGCGCGATGTGATGGACGATCCCGGCGCGCTCGAAAGCGAGTGGGAGCGCAAGCACGCGATCCCGGCCCTCAGCGCCTATTACGACGAGATGTGGGTGTACGGGCTGCCGCAAATTTGCGATCCGCTGGCTGGGCTCGACCTGCCCGCCGGGGTGCGCCGCCGCATGGTTTATACCGGCTATCTCGGCCGCGGCGTCCCAGAGGCCGCCAGCGCGGTGGAGGCGTGCGATCTCGCCGGCGACCAGTTCCTGCTGGTGACGCCCGGCGGCGGCGGCGACGGCGACGGTCTCGTCGACTGGGTGCTGGCCGCCTATGAGCACGATCCGGGCGCCTTGCCGCCGGCCCTGGTGGTGTTCGGACCGTTCATGACGCCCGATCAGCAGGCCGGTTTCGCCGCCCGCGCGGTCAGCTTGCCGAAGGTGCGCACCCTGACCTTCGACGCCAGGCTCGAAGCCTGGATGGCGCGCGCCGCCGGGGTCGTTGCGATGGGCGGCTACAACACGTTTTGCGAAATCCTGTCCTTCGACAAGCCGGCGCTGATCGTGCCGCGCACGACGCCGCGGCTGGAACAGGCGATCCGTGCCCGCCGCGCCGCCGAACTCGGTCTCGTCTCGGTGCTCGAAGACGAACACGGCCGCGATCCGGCAGTGATGGCCGCGGCGCTCTTGCAGCTGACCCAGCAGAAGCGGCCGTCGCAGGTGGTGGTGCCGGGTCTCCTCGATGGGATGGCGAGCGTCACCCGCCTCGCCCGCAAATGGCTCGACAGCGACCGCGCCGACCGCTTCCGCTACGCGGCCCTGCGCAACGGATGACGGCATCCGCCCCGCCCGCCGCCCGCTCTCGCCGGGTGGCGTTTGTCGTCAAGGGGTATCCGCGCCTGTCGGAGACCTTCATCGCGCAGGAGATCGCCGCGCTCGAGGCGCGCGGGCTCGACATCCTGATCGTGTCGTTGCGGCAGCCGACCGACCCGACGAGCCACCCGGTGCATCGCCGCATCCGGGCGCCGCTGCTCTATCTGCCGGAATACCTTTACCATGCGCCGCTCCGGGTCTGGCGCGGTTGGCGGGCGGCGCGCCGTCTTCCGGGCTACCGGGCGGCTCGGAGTGCGTGGCTGGCCGATCTGCGGCGCGACCCGACGCCGAACCGGATCCGCCGTTTCGGCCAGGCGCTGGTGCTGGCGGCCGAGCTGCCGGCCGACATCGGCCGGCTGCATGCGCATTTCCTGCACACGCCGGCCTCGGTGGCGCGCTACGCGGCGGCGATGCGGGGGCTGCCCTGGTCGGTTTCGGCGCATGCCAAGGACATCTGGACGACGCCCGAATGGGAGAAGCGCGAGAAGCTGGCAGACGCCGAATGGGCGGTGACCTGCACCGCCGCCGGACACCGCCACCTCGCCGCTCTGGCGCCGGCCAACGAGCGGGCGACGCTGTGCTATCACGGCCTCGACCTCGACCGGTTTGCCTCGCCGCCCGCGCGGCCGCATGGCGGCGACGGCAGCGATCCGGCGCGCCCGGTGGTGCTGCTGTCGGTCGGCCGGGCGGTGGCGAAAAAGGGCTACGACGACCTTCTCGCCGCGCTGGCATTGCTGCCGCCGGAATTGCACTGGCGGCTCGTCCATATCGGCGGCGGTCCGCTCGCCGGCGGGCTCAAACGCCAAGCAGCCCGCCTCGGGCTTGCCGGCCGGATCGACTGGCGCGGCGCCCAGCCGCAGCCGCAGGTGCTGGCCGCCTGCCGTGAGGCCGATCTGTTCGTGCTGGCGGCCAAGACCGCGCCCGACGGCGACCGCGACGGGCTGCCCAACGTGCTGCTCGAAGCGCAAAGTCAGCGCCTCGCCTGCGTCGCGACCCGGCTCTCCGGCATCCCGGAGCTGATCGAGGACGGCCGCACCGGAATGCTGGTCCCGCCCGGTGACCCGCCGGCGCTGGCGGCGGCGCTGAATGAGCTGATCCGCGACTGCGAACGGCGGGCCCGGCTCGGCGCCGCCGGCGAGGCGCGGGTGCGCAGCGCCTTCGATCTGACCGCCGGCATCGATGTGCTGGCGGCGCGCTTCGGGCTGGCCGAGACATCCGCGGCCGGCGGCCCGCCGGCGGAGACGAGCCGGGCGGCATAGCGTGCGCA
>Ga0102924_1005845_pt1 | contig 11709 bp, 13 predicted proteins | sample PaiPotPPM11metaG_FD_80116 | JGI IMG/M metagenome (GOLD analysis project Ga0102924, IMG submission 80116) | Iron sulfur acid spring bacterial and archeal communities from Banff, Canada, to study Microbial Dark Matter (Phase II) - Paint Pots PPM... ...
ATGATATCCAGGGCCTGCTCGACTTTCTGGATCGAAACTATCTTGGGTGGTCCGCGAGGATGGCGCCCGTCATCATGGGCAATCCCGACCGACCAGAACTTTCTGCGGAACTCGCCAATAGTTTTTGCCGGACTGACCCGGAGATCGCCAAACATTTCGCGCGGGTCACGTTTTTATCAGATAATCGTTCTGATCTGAGGAATGTGGAAACACCGGCGGTGATCCTGCAGTGCGCCGAGGATTCGATAGCGCCGCTGCCAGTGGGCCGCTATGTTCACGACCACCTGGCGAACAGTTCTCTAATCTTGATGAAAGCCACTGGGCACTGTCCGCATCTCAGCGCGCCGGAAGAAACGATTTTAGCTATAAAGCAAGGACTCGAAGCACTGAAGACTTGAAGTCGCTTGTCGAACAATGGAAACGCCTCTGATCTACGAAAATGCGCAGGAGATGTACGAAACTGCTCCGTGCGGTTATATCTCCACCCTTGCTGATGGCACGATCGTAAGGGTTAACCAAACACTCCTGAACTGGACTGGTTATGCCCGAGAGGATCTCGTTTCGTCCAAACGACTGCAAGACTTGTTGACCGTCCCCGGGAAGATCTTTTACGAAACTCAATTTGCCCCATTGTTGCAAATGCAAGGACGAGTTAAAGAAGTTGCATTGGATCTCGTTTGCCCAGATCGGGCTCCGCTGCCGGTTTTGGTGAACTCTTCCCATCAGGCCCGGCCAGACGGAGGTCCATCTTTAATTCACAGCGCTTTTTTCGATGCTACCGATCGCACACGCTATGAGCGTGATTTGTTGCTGGCCAGGCGGGAACTCGAAACCGAAGCCAAAAACCGGACGGCGGAGCTAGAGAGAGAGGTCCAGGAACGGAAGCGTGCTGAAGACGACCTCCGGGAACTCACGACGCAGCTCTTGAGGCTTCGGGATGATGAAAGGCGACGTTTGGCTCGCGAGTTGCACGACAGCGTTGGCCAAATGCTTGCGGCGGTGCGCATGAATGCTGCTTTGATTGAGGCAGAGTCGAATACACTCTCACCGCAAGCTAGCGCGGCCGTTTCGGAGAACGCGCGCTGGATTGAAGAGATCAGCTCGGAGATACGTACGATTTCGCATCTCTTACACCCCCCTCTGCTGGACGAAGTAGGACTTAAATCAGCTTTAACGTGGTATGTAGAGGGTCTTGCCGAGCGCGCCAATATGAAAATAAATCTAAACATGTCTTCTGAGATCGGAAGGCTCCCGGAGGAACAGGAAGTGGCAATTTTCCGCATTGTTCAGGAGTGTCTCACGAACGTGCACCGTCATTCCGGAAGCGCGACAGCGTCGATTCGAATTGCGATCTCCGAAGAAACCATCCAGGTCGAAGTAATGGATCAAGGCAAGGGAATAAAGCGCGAAAGACTCACTGAATTGCGCACATCAGTCGCCGGGGTCGGTCTTCGCGGAATGCGTGAGAGGGCAAAACAGTTTGGTGGAAGTCTGGAAATCAGTTCAGGACCACACGGAACCTCAGTCACTGCAAGGTTTCCCAAGCCCCCCACCGGGTAAATCCCCACTCGTTCCGTCTTGGCGTAAATGCCGTCTCATGTCTGCGACCGTGAGTGAGTCACGGCACAAGGCACGGTGACGTCCAGATCGGAGTAAATCTTGCTCCGTTTATGTTCCACGAACTGTTACTATCCCCTACTGAAATCGCTTCAGGTAGCCATCCGTGCTGCGTAGTTTCAGTAAGTTACCATCGGCCCTCGTACTTTCAAGGCGATGACAACTTGGCGAATGGGATCGGTTGCCGTAGCGAACTATGGGTTTTGTCCGCTGTGTCCTTTTTGTGTCCTTCGCAGTTAGACGCCGTTCGATTTCGCCAACTTTTTCAACGTTTTTGGAAGCCGTCCATGCGGGTCTTTTGATCGTTAAGTTATTGTGGCGACTGCAATTGTTAACGCTGCAGCCAAATTGAGAACCATAACTCTTAATCAGTAGGTTGAAGGTTCGATTCCTTCCGCGCTCACCACCTTATCCCCTTGCAAGCCCAGTATTTTCGCGGTGTTTGAGGTTTTTTCCACTTTCTCGCCGTCGCACCGCCAGTCGCCAAAAGTAACGCTCAGTAGCCTAGGGTCCCGAAAAATCCCCGAACTTTTTGCCGGGGCGTCCCGAACTCCGCTACGTCACTGAACCGTATCCGTCGCCGGAGGCTTGCCAGTCGATGGACTCGTCGCAACCCTGACCGCCCGTTTGCGAGTCGCTCGCCGGTCGCGCCGCTCATTCCGAACCTTCTTCTGGAATGCGTCCTTCATCGTCGCCGGCGTCGGATGGACGTACTTCCGCGTCGTCGTGATGTTGGCGTGCCCAGCCGCCCGCTGCAGAGTGAACGCGTCCACTCCGGTAAGGCCGAGGTTAGTCAATGCCGTATGACGTGCGCTATGCACGCATGCGTCCCATGGCAGATTCAGCAGGTTTCTCATGCGTTCTTGCTGCTGGATCAGCGTAAAAGCTGAAATTGCGCTGATTCGATCCTCCCGGGTGAAGACAAGATCAGACTTCGACTTCGCCATCCACGTGACGAGAATGTCTTTGGCACGAGCGGTGATCGGCAGGCTACGCTTGCGGAATTCCGTCTTGCCCTGCCGAATTTGCAGATAACCATAGTGCCCCCACTCGTCAGCCTTCAGCGTTATGTGGACATCCGCTTTGAGCAACTCGATAATTTCGCCCTCGCAGATGCCGACTTCGCATGAGAACTGGACAAAGCTATTGAGCGGCTCCGGCGCCAGTTCGTCATACTTTTTTCGAAGTGCTTCCGTGAACACGAATGACCGTTCTCGTTCGCCCTTGAGTCGCGGGATCTCTGGCATAGTTTGTATAACCTTCCAGCGGCGTGCCATACGAAGAGCCTTTCGCAAGGTAGCTCGCCATCGGTTCACGGTGGCGACACTACAGGTGCGCTCTTCATCCCTTTCACAGGTGCGTGCGAGCGCCCAGACCGTGAACCTCTGCACGAGCCGTTCGTCAATCCTATCGAGACGCGCCTCGGCGAGAGGCTCATACTTCAATAACGAATCGAACGAATACGTGTAGAACTGCACGGTTTTCGGCTTGTCTTGCTTTTCCGCTTGGACTGCTGTGATGAAGTCCTCGCGGAATGCTCGCAGCGTCGGCACAGACTTCGGTTCCCCGATGCCTGCCTCGCCTTTCACCAGCGCGGTGAATGCCGCGTTGGCGATCTTCAGCGCCTCACGCTCATTCGTCATCTTTGTGCTTTTGTGGTACCGCTTTCCGTTAAGCACGAACTCGTAGTGCCAAAAGTTCGTGCGATTCGGCCTGTATATCCTCATTCCTCCTTCTTTCCAGAGTCAGAGCACCGCCATTCTAGTCGATAAACCTACTGAAAGGCATGAACGGTATTCCGCTCAATGAACTCCACCAACCGGTCTGGGCGGAAGAGCACCCGGCTACCGACCTTTACGTAGTCGATACGGCGGTGGAGGACGTGATCGCGCAGCGTCTTGGGGCTTATTCCGAGCACCTTCGCGGCTCTGGGGACATCGAGCAGCCCCTCAAGCTTCTGCCCGTTCGGCGTTGATGTTTCGGTCGGAGTAGTAGGATTTGGCTGGGTTGACATAGGGTCCCTCATTGTCGCGGGAACTCTCTGGTCCGCGACAGACGCGCCGGGCGTATGGCACGACCGCCCGGCGCAATGGAGCAAGCCGGGATATTGCGGCAGCTAGCCGGAGCGCGTAGTTTGAGTCCTTTTATTCGGAACGGAGATTCTGGTCAAACGGACCCGTGTTTTCCGTCCCTAACCGGCTTTAAGGGAAAGGATTATGGTGTGGATCTTCCTGTTGCGGCCTATGTTACGGTCCCCAGGTCAATTGCCAGACGGGCCTTGATCTGTTCACCACCCAAACTGCGTACAATCGGGAATTCGTCAGGAGTTGGGGTTGCACGTGAAACGAAAGGTCAGAAGCTGCGCAGCAGAAGATCTCTCGCGCTTCCCAGCACTTTCTCTCGCATCGCAGGATCTGGCAACATCCGGGCAATTTCAATTGCCCCGATCATCGTTGAAAAGATGGCAAAAAAGGCCCGTTCTTTGTCCGCTTTGCGCCGGCCAGGCATGAACGGCACCATGCGGACCTTGTAGTTCACCAACTCCGCCACAATCTGAGGCTTCATTCTCTTGTCCGCCCGCGCTAATTCCGGCGCCAGCGCCGCGAGGGGGCATCCGCGCTCGGGATGATCACAGAGGTCGAGACTCAGATACGTCGTAACAACTGCTTTCCACACCTCGCCAGGGGGCGACAGTTCAGCGGCATGCGCCAGGGTATCTTCGATTTCCCGGAATCCCACGCGAAGCGACTCCACGAGCAGGGCGTCCTTGTTCTGGAAATATTTGTAGAAGCCTCCGTGGGTCAAGCCGGTGTCGCGCATTACAACGGCCACCGCGGCGCCATTCAAGCCTTCAGCGCGGACGCGAAGCGAGGCGTCTTTCACGATCTTCTGATGGGTCTCGAGTTTGTGTTCGGGACGATATCGCATGGCTATATAGGATGCTGCGAATCATCCTAAGGTGCAACCCTAACCTTCCAAGGGCCTGAAAAAACAAATTCGAATCCATAGGATGATTATCATCATCTCACGAAGCAGGAAAAAGATCCCATAACTGACGGGAGCAAAAACCATGCAATATCTGGTTCAAATGAAAATCGTGCCTGAAGGTCGGCCGATGAGTGCGGAAGAGGGAGAAGCCTTCTTCGAAGAGTTCATTCATCCCACACTTGAACAGTGCAAGAAGCTCGAAGCTGAGAAGAAGATTCTCGCGGGCGGGCCAATCAGCGGAACCATAGGTCTCGCGCTAGTCGTAAAGGCGGACTCCGCAAAGGAGTTGGACGATCTTGTGACGGGCCTGCCGGTATGGCCGCGAATGGAAACCGAGGTTACCCCACTCACGACTTTTGACGACCGTGCGCTATCGATCCAACGCCGGCTGAGCGATTCACGGGACAAGCGGCCGGCGCCATAACGTATCTCGCCTTGCCGAAATGCCGTCGGTCTAGGGATTGAGTTAGGGCTTCGATTCGCGAAGCTACGGAGGATTTATGAAATCCGTTCGTTTGTGGGTCGGGTTATTACTGTGCGTTCTGCTACTCATCGTTGTGGCGCCCGTCCTTCTTTGCAGCCGTGACAAGCGATCCGCGAAGCTGGACAGCCCGGAACTCGAGTATCTGAAGGCCGTGAACAGCGTCGCGCCACCAAAGGACCCGGAGCTGATGTTCATACTGATGGGCGAGTTCGCCAGTTCGAATCTTCAGGATGAGGGGGCAGAATTTTTCAGCGCGCGTCTCAAGGAATTCGAGCCACAGTTGACACCGGTTCAGAAGTCTTTGTATCTGGGAATCATCGGCTTGCTGCACGCTCAGAATGCGTCCCGGGTGCCGCTGCTGAAACGCTACGGATATTTAAAGGACGCGATTGCCAATCTCGATCAGGCGAAGCAACTCTCGGGCGGACAGGTTTTCGTCGTGAACTGGATCGCCGGCGTCGTCCATACTGAGCTCCCCGGCTTCTTTCATCAGCGAAAAGCGGCGCACGAGGAACTCACCTGGTGTGTCGAGCACGCAGACAAAGGACCTCACCCGGCGTGGTTGCGCGAAGTTTACTTTCATCTCGGCAAACTCGCCCTGAAGGATGGCGACACCGCAAAGGCAAATGAGTACCTGCGGCGCAGCGGCTATCCCAATTTCGATCATCCGATCACGCTGGCAACCCCTTTCTCCGAAGACAGAGCCTCAGGTCACGCATTTGCACCGCGACGCATCGTCGAGGTTGTGCCCGGTCGTGTCTATGCACTGAGCGGTTTCGAGTTCACGGAATACTACTTCGTGATCTCGAAAGATCGCCATCAGCTCATCAGCATCGACGCTGGCACGCGGCCGGATTTCGCAAGAGGTGCATACGAAGCCCTGCAGGCCTATGCACCGGGACTGCCTCCATTGACAACCGTTTTCGTTACCCACGCACACTGGGACCACGTCGGCGGTCATTCTTACTTTCGCAGCCTAAGCTCTCATCCCAAATTTTACGGACGAGCCAACTATCAGGAGGAGTTCGCAAAAAAATTCAACGGACCGGATGTCTTCGGGAAGGAGTTCTTCGGCCAGCGATTCAATACCGAGGATGTCCGGAGCTACAAACCGGACGTTGCGATCGACAACCGAACGGAGGTGAACATCGGCGGAACGAAATTTGAGTTGATCCCAGTTAGAGGCGGAGAGACACATGATGCCATGTTGATTAATCTCCCCGACGAAAAAGTCATGTTCATGGGCGATGTCATCATGCCCTATCTGGGGGCACCGTTTGTTGAGGAGGGCGATCTCGAGGGACTGTTCGATGCGATCGATGCGATCGTGAGCAGGAATCCCCAGTACCTGTTGCAAGGGCACGAGCCGCTCACTCGCACCTTCAACTCGCCGTTGATCCTGAGCCACCTGAAAACGGATTTAACGTGGTTGCGAGACCAGGTGCTCACGGCGATTCACCGGGGTGACGATCGGTCTGCCATTCAAGAGGCGAATCTCATCCCGTCGGATTTCCTGGCCACGCAGCCCGATGCTTTTCTGCCTTACTACATTCTGCGCGAGCATGTGATCGACCGAGTCTACGATCAAAACGTCGGGTATTGGCAGGCCAACCTGCAAGGGCTCGCTCATCCGAGCCGCGCAGATCGTGCCGAACTTCTCGTTGACTATCTCGGAGTCTCCGAAGGGCAACTTCTCAAAGCAGCGGACCGCCTCTCAGCAGACGGCAAGTATGCAATGGCAGCGGAGCTGCTTGAGACCGCCGGGCCAAAGTTCCCCAACAGCGAAGCTCTCAAAAGAGCCAAGCGGTTCGCCTATCTGAAGCTGATGGAAAGGAATCAGAACACGGATCCGTTCAAATTCATCATCTATTCGTCAAAAGCCGGTGAACAGACTCCGCAGATCAATCCGGAAGATGTTAAGGAAGCGGGAGGCTCCACACGATGACCCGCGAGATCCCGTCCGCACAAGTTTGGTTTGCAGGTGGCGAACGCGTCGGCTACGACCCCAATGCTCGCGCAATCGTTCAAACACCGGAAGGCGCGCGCAGAGTGTTCGTAAGGCGGGAAGGAGATCTCGCTCACGCTCATGCTGTCTCCTTCCTCCCAGGATTTCCCGATGGCTCCTTTGGATGGGCGAAGGTTCTGCCCTATCTGCCGAGTGGCGCCGATATGCCGAAACTCTTCCTCGACTACGTCGGGATGGGCGATAGCGACAAGCCCAAGGACTACGCCTATTCAACCGCGGAGCGTACGGATCTTGTCGAAGCGATCTGGCGGGATCTCGGCGTCCAATCGACGACGCTGGTTGCCTTCGACTTTTCCTCGCTTGTAATTCTCGAGCACTTGCGGCGTCGGCTTGAGCGCGCTGGCCGCGGTGAATCCGCCGGCGGCGGGCCGGATATACACGGAGTTTTCATCTTCAATGGCGGTCTTTTTACCGACGGGCACACCCACCCGTGGTACACCACGCCGATGTTGCGCCGCCTCCCCGACCGGGCTCGCCAGGGTGTTGGCCGACCGTTGTGGCTGTTCAAGAGGATGCCAGGAATACGGAAGATGTGGTCCAAAGACTATCGGGTAACAGACGCCGAGCTCGGCGAGCTCCACAGCGCCTTGGACCGGCACGATGGCCTGTTCTACCTGGCCGCAGCAGCCGCCTTCGTGGCTGATCATAAAGCTCAAGGAGACCGGCTCGACTTCGGTGACTTGTTCAGGGCTTATCGCGATCAGTTCCCGTTCCTGGTAGGCGGCAGCGATGAAGATCCCTTTGAACACCGGCAGGTGGACCTCGCGCAGGAACGGTTCGAAACGCTCGGTCTTCGGATCGAGCGTTTGCCCGGTGGTCACCTCACCACTCATGAGCAGCCTGCAGCCTTAGCTGCGCTGATCACAAAATTCGAGCAAGGACTCGCGAGAAAGCCAGAGCGAGCGGAAGACTATAGCGATTGACAAACATTAGAGTACGAACGTACTCTTACAACATGCGATATTCGCGAGAACACAAAGCACAGAACCACGAGAAAATCCTTTCCGTGGCCGCCCGCTCTTTCCGCGAGAGAGGCGGTGACGGCAGCGGCATCGGAACGGTGATGAAGAAGGTAGGCCTGAAAAAGGGCGGGTTCTACCGGCATTTTAAGAGCAAGGACGACCTGTTCGTCGAAGCAGTGGCACGGGCGCTCGAGGAGACGGGAAGAGGCATGGTGGAGGTTGCAAAGTCCGCGCCCGAGGGGCAGGCTCTGCGGGCGATCATCGAGCGCTATCTAAGTACCGGGCATGCAAATTCGCCGGGAACCGGTTGCGTGCGCGCGGCCTTGGGGCCTGAACTCGCACGAAAACCGGTTGCCGTGCGGAGAAGGATTGAGACATTGTTGGAAGCGTATCGTCAGCGGTTCTTGCCATTCATGCCCGGTCACACGCTTCAAGAGAAGCAAGCGAAGATCAGGTTGTTATTTCCCAGCCTGGCAGGCGTATTGATGATGGCGCGAGTTAGCCCCGACCCTCAAAGGCGTGAGCAGATCCTGATGGAGGCTAGGAATTTTTTCATAAAGTGCTTCACTGAAGCCTAATTTTTTTGATCCTTAAGAGTACGTACGTACTCTTATGATAGAGAGCGATTGAAACCTTCAATCGAGAGGAGAACCTAATGAAATACACGATCCCTTTGCTTGTGGCAGCGCTTACCGTACTGTCCGTCGCGCAATCGCAACCCGAGAGTGGCCAAGGCTTGCCCAGCGGGGCCATACCGAAGACCACCGCAGTGCTTGTCATTCAGACTCCCAAGCAGGGCGTAACCGTTCAACAAGTCATGGCCGTAATTCCGGACGAGATTCAGGCGACTGTAAAGCTCTATCTCGACGGGAAAATTCGCGAGTGGTATTCGCGCGGCGATGGGAAAGGCGTCATCTTCCTGGTGGATACGAAGACCGAGGATGAGGCGCGGGCCATTATGGAAACGCTGCCGCTCGCGAAAGCACATTTGATGGATCACGAGTACATTCCCGTCGGGCCGCTGATGCCGCTGAGAGCACTGAACCCAGCTGCATTCCAGTGACTCCTCGAAATGGCGCCGCTGCAGGAGGGACGACCGGCTCGCTAACCTCAGTCCTGATCCGCGACTGAAGCCTGTCGCAGCCGCGATCTGTTAAGAGAAGAAACAGGGCTATATCACTGGCTCGAACTTTGGGAAGGACAACTTGATCATGCCACAACAGACACAATCCGGGGCCGCTTCAGGCGTGCCCAGCATTCCTACACCTAAAACCACCGCGGTGCTGGTCATTGAGACTGCGAAGCCGGGCGTGACCGCGCAACAAATCATGGCTGTCATCCCGGCAGAGATTCGGGCAACTGTGAAGCTCTACCTCGACGGGAAGATCCAACAGTGGTATTCGCGCGGCGATGGCAAAGGGGTGATCTTCCTGGTCAACGCAAACACCGAGGACGAGGCACGAGCCATCATGGAAACCCTGCCGCTCGCAAAGGAAGATTTGCTCCATCACGAGTACATTCCCGTCGGACCCTTGATGCCGCTGAGGGCCTTAATGGGTTCAGGAACGCAACAGTAACTCTCTTCGCGAGAGTACATTGGAGGCGGTCATTCGTGAGGAAAGCCGCCAGAAAGGATCGAACATGCCATCTGCAGTTTTGTTCGGAATCAGTGTAACGTTTGGTTTGGCTGTTTGGGGGATAGTGGCGCGGCAATACATTTGGCCGGTGCTAAGTGAACGCCCCAGCCCCGAGAATCTCAAGCCCATCCTGCTGCTGCACGCGTTCAGGTTCCTCGGATTGGCGTTTGTGGTGCCCGGTGTTGTGTCTCCAGAATTGCCTGCCACATTTGCTCAACCAGTAGCTTACGGTGATTTCATAACCGCGGTTCTGGCTTTGCTCGCCGTAGCTACGCTGGGAACTGGCACGGGGAGTGCGGTGACGTGGGTTTTCAATATCTTCGGAACAGCGGACCTGCTCTTCGCTTTTTATCTGGGAAGCCGCATATCACTCCCAAATAACCCAGGCTTGTTAGGCGCCGCCTATTTTATCCTGGCTGCCTACGTGCCTCTTCTTCTCATAACCCACGGCCTGGCGTTTCGGATACTGCTGCGAACGAAGGTTGTGGCGCCGTCACGAAGCAAACTCAGTGCCACATGATGTCACGCGGGTTCAGCCTGATGCTTAGCGCTCCGGCTCTGGTTGTGCCTCTTCTGCTCATCACCCAGGAACTCGCTCTTTGGATTCTTCTGCAACAGCAAGATGAACCCGCAATGCGGGTAAACCGGATCTAAAAATGCTATTGGGGTACCTGATCGCTGAGTAGAGAATTCACCATCTGCCTGGCTTCGGCTAAGCTGCCACCGTAGAGTTGTCGAGCGGCGTACGTGGCGGTGATAACTTCGCCCCGGGTGGCGAGTTCGCGCAGTCGTTTTTGTTGGTCATCGCGGCTGAGCGATTTGAGACGAGTGAAATCCTGCGTTAGCGAAACCGGATCAGCAATGACCGTGTAGGGGCGTAGAGCCTCAAGGAATTTGTGTGCGCCAGGCACGACGTCCCAATGGATACGAATGAACTTCGGTGCAATCATCCTGACTGGATAATCCCGGTAAAGAGTCGAACTGGTGCCATACCAGCGTTTTTCTGTTGGGGCTTGCTCGGAGCGCTCAGCCTGCAACGCCTCCGCAAGAGGCGCGGGATCGGTGGATAACTCAAGTTCGATATGGCGCAGGTATTGGGTTTGCGTAGCGCCTGGCTTTGCCGGATCGGGAGTTTCGACGCGCTCTTTGATCAGGCGCGCCGACGCGATCTCGCCGAGCGAAAGAAAGAAGACCGAAGGGTCATTGGCTGGCAGCTGATAGTTCAGATAAGAGCGATATTGCACGTAAATTCCCGTCTCGTTCATCCGCACGAGCCAATTGGACGGATGGAAGCGCGCCGTGACGAATCTCGCAGTCAGAAGCAGGAAGAACAATAAAAACGGGCCGAAGATGTAGCCGGGCGGCCACTTCTGATTGAATGCCTTGAGGAATAAGGCGGCGGTGGCGGCGTCCGGCAAGCCACACGATTAAAGCTCGCAGGCGTGCGTGGCGAAAAACCAGTTCCTTGGGGCTGATCTCGACGTCTTGAAGGCGTAGCAGGCGCATAGCAAACTCGGATAAACGCAACGAGTTTACCTCGCCCGGGGTATTGGAGATAGTTGCCTGCGGTAGGGACCGCTATTGGAGCTTGGGATAGGCCGCCCAGCCATCGGCTGCTCTTTAGCGGACGCAGCGGAACTGGTGTGATCCCTAAGATAAACGATGAGTGAGGCAGCACCCCCATAGCCGCGCCAGTGGGCCAAGAACGCTCTGCATTGATATGCTTCGACGTGAGTTGCCAGAAGGCGGCCCTCGCAACTAGAGTGTTCTCACGGAAGGGCTTTTCCCTGCACAATTTCCGACAATCTTACTTACCCTCTCGATGTTTCGGAGGATTTCGTCGAGCGCTACTGGTGTGTGGCGCTCGGCATGAGTCGCATGCAGCTTGGGGAGAACGACAAGCCGGTGAACTCCCGCGGCTGCGTATCCTTCGACGCTGCGCTCGTCGAAGCGTCCTATCGGGGTCACCGAAATTTCCAGTTCTCCCAGTTCGGC
>Ga0102924_1005846_pt1 | contig 11709 bp, 9 predicted proteins | sample PaiPotPPM11metaG_FD_80116 | JGI IMG/M metagenome (GOLD analysis project Ga0102924, IMG submission 80116) | Iron sulfur acid spring bacterial and archeal communities from Banff, Canada, to study Microbial Dark Matter (Phase II) - Paint Pots PPM... ...
CCACGGCACGGCGGCGGGTGGGTGCGGGATCTACCGCAAGGAGGTCTCACCCGTGAAGGGTGTGAAGAGCGCCGAAGCCGTTATTGACAACGGTGAGTTTGGCGTACGCAAAATCAGGTTTGAAACCGGCCGTCTCGCCCGTCAGGCGTCCGGCTCCGCTCTCGTCGTGCTTGACGACGAGACGGTCGTCCTCTCGGCGACCTCCGCGTCCAAGCAGCCGCGGGAGGGTCTGGACTTCTTCCCGCTGACCGTGGACGTCGAGGAGCGGATGTACGCCATCGGGCGTATCCCCGGCTCGTTCTTCCGCCGCGAGGGCCGCCCGTCCGAGGACGCGATCCTCACCTGCCGGCTGATCGACCGGCCGCTGCGCCCGTCCTTCGTCAAGGGCCTGCGCAACGAGATCCAGATCGTGGAGACGATCCTCGCGCTGCACCCCGAGCACCTGTACGACGTGGTGGCGATCAACGCCGCATCCATGTCCACGCAGCTCGCGGGCCTGCCGTTCGCCGGCCCGATCGGCGGCGTCCGGGTCGCGCTGATCAAGGACCAGTGGGTCGCGTTCCCGACGCACCCGCAGCTTGAGCTCGCGACGTTCGACATGGTGGTCGCCGGCCGGATGCTCGAGGACGGCGACGTCGCGATCATGATGGTCGAGGCCGAGTCCACCCCGCAGACGCTCAAGCTGCTCGCCGACCCGGAGACGACCGGTGCGGTGGCACCGGACGAGGAGACCGTGGCGGAGGGCCTCGAGGCCGCCAAGCCGTTCATCGCCGCGCTGTGCGAGGCGCAGCGGATCCTCGCCGCGGCGGCGGTCGAGGCCGGCCTCGCGCCGTCCAGCACGGCGCAGTTCCCGGTGTTCGTCGACTACGGCGACGATGTCTTCGAGGCGGTCGCCGGCGCGGTCTCCGACGAGCTCGGCAAGGCGCTGACCATCGCCGGCAAGCAGGAGCGGGCCGCCGAGGAGGACCGGGTCAAGGTCCTGGCGCACGAACGGCTCGGGGAGAAGTTCGAGGGCCGCGAGAAGGAGATCAACGCCGCCATCAGGTCGCTGACCAAGAAGCTGGTCCGCCAGCGGGTGGTCAACGACGGGCTGCGCATCGACGGGCGCGGGCTCACCGACATCCGGCCGCTGTCGGCCGAGGTCGGCGTGCTGCCCCGGGTGCACGGCTCGGCGCTGTTCGAGCGCGGCGAGACCCAGATCCTGGGTGTCAGTACGCTGAACATGCTCCGCATGGAGCAGATGATCGACACGCTCAACCCCGAGCGCACCAAGCGCTACATGCACAACTACAACATGCCGCCGTACTCGACCGGCGAGACCGGCCGGGTGGGCTCGCCGAAGCGGCGCGAGATCGGGCACGGCGCGCTCGCGGAGCGGGCGATCCTGCCGGTCCTGCCGACCCGCGAGGAGTTCCCCTACGCGATCCGCCAGGTGTCCGAGGCGATCAGCTCCAACGGCTCGACCTCGATGGGCTCGGTCTGCGCCTCCACGCTGTCCCTGCTCAACGCGGGCGTGCCGCTCAAGGCCATGGTCTCCGGCATCGCGATGGGCCTCATCCACGAGGGCGGCCAGTACGTCACGCTCACCGACATCCTCGGCGCCGAGGACGCGTTCGGCGACATGGACTTCAAGGTGGCGGGCACCGAGCAGGTCATCACGGCCCTGCAACTCGACACCAAGCTCGACGGCATCCCCGCCTCGGTCCTGGCCGGCGCGCTGAAGCAGGCGCGCGGTGCCCGGATGACGATCCTCGGCGTGATGCGCGACGCGATCTCCGCCCCCGGCGAGATGTCGCCGTTCGCTCCGCGGATCATCACGCTGAAGGTCCCGGTAGACAAGATCGGCGAGGTCATCGGCCCGAAGGGCAAGATGATCAACTCGATTCAGGACGAGACCGGCGCCGAGATCACCATCGAGGACGACGGCACGATCTACGTCGGTGCCACCGATGGCCCGTCCGCCGACGCCGCGCGGGACGCGATCAACGCGATCGCCAACCCGCACATGCCCGAGGTGGGCGAGCGGTTCATGGGCACGGTCGTGAAGACGACCACGTTCGGCGCGTTCCTGTCGCTGCTGCCTGGCAAGGACGGTCTGCTGCACGTCACGCAGATCCGCAAGCTGCACGGCGGCAGGCGGATCGAGAACGTCGAGGACGTCATCCACGTGGGCGACAAGATCCAGGTGGAGATCCGGGAGATCGACGACCGCGGCAAGCTGTCGCTCGTTCCCGTCGAGGTGCTCGAGCGCGAGGCGGCGGGCGAGGACCTGAGCGGGGGCGAGACCGGCGGCGAGCGCGAAGAGCGTCCGCGCCGTGACCGCGGCGACCGTGACCGCGGTGGTGACCGGGACGGCGGAGGCCGCACCCGGCAGCGTTCTCGCGGCGGGCACCGCGAATAGATGGGTGCCTTTGGTTCTCCTCTGGATGACACTCAGTCGGCCGTGCGCAGGACCGTCCTTCCGGGCGGCCTGCGCGTGGTCACCGAGTTCCTGCCATCCGTTCGGTCGGTAGCGCTCGGCATCTGGGTGGGCGTCGGCTCGCGTGACGAGGACGAGGCGCACGCGGGAGCCACGCACTACCTTGAGCACCTGCTGTTCAAGGGCACCGGCCGGCGCACCGCACTTGACATCTCCGCGGCGATGGATGCGGTCGGCGGCGAGCTGAACGCCTTCACCGCCAAGGAGTACACGTGCTACTACGCGCGGGTGCTCGACGCCGACCTGCCGCTCGCCATCGACGTGCTCTCCGACATGGTGGCGAGTTCGCTGATCGAGCCGAAGGACGTCGACGCCGAGCGGAACGTGGTGCTCGAAGAGATCGCGATGAACGAGGACGACCCGGGGGACACGGTCCACGAGGCGTTCACGGCGCAGCTCTTCGGCGACACACCGCTGGGCCGCCCGGTCCTCGGCACCGTGGACTCGATCAACGCGATGAGCCGCGACCAGATCTGGGAGCACTACCGCCAGTTCTACTCGCCGCGCCACCTCGTGGTGGCCGCGGCGGGGAACCTGGACCACGATGCCGTGGTCGCCGGCGTGTCGGCCGCGTTCACCGCGGCGTTGGGCGACGCCCTGAGCGCCGCCACCGACCCGGCGTCGCCGCGGCTGCGCGGCACTGGCGGGCTCTGGGACGGCTACGGCCCAGCCGCCGGGTCCGGCGTGAAGCTGGTCTCCCGGCCGATCGAGCAGGCCAACCTGGTGCTCGGCTGCGAGGGCCTCGCCCGTACCGACGACCGGCGGTTCGCGCTCGGCGTGCTGAACGCGGCGCTCGGCGGCGGCATGTCCTCACGGCTCTTCCAGGAGGTTCGCGAGAAGCGGGGCCTGGCCTACTCGGTCTACAGCTTCGCATCGCAGCACGCCGACACGGGGCTGTGGGGCATCTACGCCGGCTGCCTGCCGTCGAAGGCCGACGAGGTACTGTCCATCTGCTCCGCCGAGGTGGCGAAGGTCATCGAGTCAGGGCTGACGGACGCGGAACTGGAGCGCGGCAAGGGCCAGGTCCGCGGCGGCATCGTGCTCGGCCTCGAGGACCCGTCCTCCCGGATGACCCGCCTCGGCAAGTCCGAGCTCGTCTACCCGGGCCTCGAGCCGGTGGACGACGTCCTAGCGGCCATCGACGCGGTGACGCACGACGACATCCGCGCGATCGCCTCCGAGGTCCTGGCCCGCCCGAAGGTCCTGGCCGTCGTCGGCCCGTTCGAAGACGACTCGTCCTTCAAGTCGGCCCTTTCATAAATTCCCAGGGCTCGCCCTTTCATGTTCGCGAAGGATTTTCATCGCATGCGATGAAAATCCTTCGCGAAAGGAAAATCCTTCGCGTAAATGGCGGGGTCGGCGGCGAGTGCCGCGCATCGCCTTTACGTGCAGCCCTGTCTGCATCAATCGCCACAGTGGCAGCAGGGCTAGTCGAGGCCCAGCAGCGGTTCGATGCCGACGGTGAGGCCGGCGGGCAGGCTGGCGATGCCGCGGACCGCCAGCAGCACGCCTGGCATGAACGAAGCGCGGTCTAGGGAGTCGTGGCGGATCGTCAGCGTCTCGCCGTGGCCGCCCAAGAGCACTTCCTGGTGGGCCAGCAGGCCGGAAACGCGGACCGAGTGGACGTGGACGTCGTCGACGGTCGCGCCGCGCGCGCCTTCTAGTTCCTGCTTCGTGGCGTCCGGGGGAGCGCCGAGTCCCGCCTTGGAGCGCGCCTCGCCGATCATGGAGGCGGTCCGCAGGGCGGTGCCGGACGGCGCGTCCATCTTGTTCGCGTGGTGGAGCTCGATGATCTCGGCCGACTCGAAGAAGCGGGCGGCCTGAGCCGCGAAGCGCATCATCAGCACCGCCCCCACGGAGAAGTTCGGCGCGATCAGCACGCGGACGCCGGGGGCGGAGTCCAGCCAGGACCGTACCTCAGCGAGGCGCTCCTCGCCGAAGCCGGACGTGCCCACGACCACGTTGAGGCCGTGCGATACGCACCAGCGCAGGTTGTCCATCACGGCGGCGACGTGCGTGAAGTCAACCACGACGTCGCTGCCGAGCAGCGCGTCCAGCGCGTCCCCCTGGTCGACGCCGGCGCTCAGCTCCATGTCCGGCGCGCCCTCCACGGTCTCGCTGACCGTGCGCCCCATCCGTCCTCTGGCCCCGAGCACCCCAACCTTGATCGTCACGCGCAGGATTCTACGCCGCAGGGCTGCGCTGGGCCCGATCGACACCGGGGCCGGCCACGTAGGCTGCCTTTTATGTGTCGTTCAATCAAGACCCTGCGCCCCCCGTACGCCGAGGCAGTGACCGACGCCGACGTACGGGCGGCGGCACTGCAGTACGTCAGGAAGATCAGCGGTTTCCGCGCGCCCGCCGCCCACAACGCGGCCGCCTTCGAGCTGGCGGTCGAGGAGATCGCGACGAGCACGGCCCGGCTGCTCGAGACACTGGAAGTGCGACAGCATGCGACGGGCCATTAACGGGTAGTAGCGGATCATGAGGCTGATCCTCAACCTGATCTGGCTGATACTCTGCGGCTGGTGGATGGCGATTTTGTACGTCCTCGCCGGGGTTCTGTGCGCCATCTTGATCATCACGATCCCGTTCGCGATCGCGGCCTTCCGCATCGCGTCCTACGTGATCTGGCCGTTCGGCCGGTCGATCGAGATGCGCCGCGACTTCGGGTGCGCCTCCGTGATCGGCAACGTCATCTGGGTCATCCTGGTCGGCTGGGAGCTGGCGCTCGGCCACCTGACCGCGGGCATCCTGCTCTGCCTCACGATCATCGGCATTCCGCTCGGCCTGGCCAACTTCAAGCTGATCCCGATCTCGCTGATTCCGCTCGGGGTGCGGATCGTCCGGTCCGACGAGTTCTACCCCGGCTACTCGGCGCGCGACGCCGGAGGCACCTACACATAACGCCGGGCCGGGGCAGTAGCCTTGCCCCATGGAGGAGACCGAGAGCCGGGTCGAGGTGTACGTGACCACGGACACGTCCGCCGCGCCGCACAAGGCAGGCGAGCCCAAGCTTTACGTGATGTACGACGCGGCGAAGCCGGAAGCGGGCAAGCTGTACTTCACCGAGGCCGAATGGGACGCGTTCGTGCTCGGCGTCAAGGACGGCGAGTTCGACCTGGACGAGCACGGCAACCTTCCGCCGGTTCCCCTCGATCAACAAGAGCCGAGCGAGAAACGGTAAGCCAGCGACGGTATCGCCGCCGCCAGGGTTCTGTTCACGGTCTGGTATCGCCCGGATTGTTGCGGTTACGCTACCTTCTATGTGTCCCCGGGAAACCCGGCCAGTGCTTGACTCCGTTCGCTTCGGCCGGACTCCCGTGCTCTTCATGCTCGGGCTCGTCTTCTGTTGCCTGATCGCGATCGTCGCCCTCGTGATCGTCGTGGTGCAGCGAGGCCCGGCGCCAACCCTGGTCGGCCTGTTGCTCGGCCTGCTGCCGATCCCGCTGCTCGTGGCCCTCATCCTGTACCTGGACCGGCTTGAGCCCGAGCCGCGGGCGCTGCTCGCCGCGATATTCGGCGCGGGCGCGGGCATCGCGGTCATCACCGCGCTGCTCGGCCGGGGGCTGCACACCGGGGTCATCACGACTCCAGATCTTGAGCCGCACGCGAGCCTCGTCGCCGGGGTGTCGGTCGGTGCGGCGCTCGGCGGCGCGCTCGTCGCCGAGACGCTCAACGGGCTGGTGCTGCTCGCCCTGCTCGCCTCGCGCCGCACCGAGATCGACGGGGTCGAGGACGGTGTGGTCTACGGCTCCATGGTCGGCCTCGGCTTCGCGCTCGTGGCCAACGTGTACGCCTACGCCGAGGCGTGGAATTCCGGCGCGGGCGCGATCGCGGAAGAGTTCGCGCGGCGCGGCATCTTCGGCCCGGTCTTCCAGGCGATGTTCACGTCGCTGATCGGGCTCGGCGTCGCCTATGTGGCGGCTCGTCCCGCCGCGCCCGGCGGCCGGTACCTGGCGATCGTTGTCGGCTGGGTAGCGGCGGTCGCGCTCGATGCGCTGTGGAACCACTCCGTCGGCGAACGGGGCATCGAGCTCCAGGTCACCTACATCGTCCTCATTGCTGTGCTGGTGGGCCTCGTCGCGGTGGTGATCGCCGACCATCGGCGCGTCGTCCGGCTGATCACCAACTTCCTGCCGGAGTTCGAGCATCCGGAAGTGGTGACCATCGAGGACGTCCGCATGCTCGCCAACCTGCGGCTTCGCCGCCTCGGCAGGCACTGGGCGCGGCTCAACCTCGGTATCGCGGGCAGGCAGGCGATGACCCAGTATCAGCTGGCCGCGACCGAACTCGCGATGGCCTGCCGCCGCCAGAGCCTAGGCCAGACGACCGACGACGTCTACGTCAGGCACCGCGACGACTCGCTGACCCTGATGCGCGCCGCCGCGGAGCGCATCCGCCGCCAGGAACAGCTGTACCCGCCGCCGTGGATCGCCCCGAACTCCCCGTCCGTCTTCGTTTCCTACCGCCCGGAGCCGCCCAAACCGCCCAGGTGGCCCACCTCCACGTAAGCGGGGTGCGGAAGACCGATAACCCGAACAGCGTCGGCTGCAGGTCCGCCGCGCTCTTGATCCCTTCGTGGCGCAGCAGCCACTCCTTCCGTTCGACCCCCCAGCCGTACCCGGTGAGCGAGCCGTCCGCGCCGATGACCCGGTGGCACGGCACGATGATCGAGATCGGGTTGCGCCCGTTAGCGAGGCCGACGGCGCGGGAGGCGACCAGCGACTTGCCGAGCGCGAGCGCGACGTCGCCGTAGCTGACCGTCGAGCCGTAGGGGATCTTGACGAGCTCCGCCCAGACCGCGAGCTGGAACGGCGTGCCGCGCGGCGCTAGGGGCAGGTCGAACTCCTTGCGCGACCCGGCGAAGTACTCCGCGAGCTGGCCGGCCGCGGCGGGGAACAGCCCCTCGCGGCGCGTCCATCCTGCCCGGACAGACGCGGAACGTTCGCCGGCGTCAAGCAGGTAGAGGCCGTCGAGCGCGCGCTCGTCCCCGGTCAGCAGGATCCGCCCCACCGGCGTGTCCACGATGTCGTACCAGGTCGGCGCGGCCGCACCGGCAGGCAAGAACGGACTTGTCATCTCCTCATCCTCATCTTTCTCATCGATCAAGACCGGACTCGAGCGCGGCCCACAGATGGTGCGTCGCATAGGACCGCCACGGCCGCCACCGCTCCGCCGTCCCGAGTACTTCACCAGCGCCACTAACTTCACCAGCCCCACTCGCCCCGAGCGACCGCAGCGCCCGCAGCACGCCGACGTCACTCGGCAGGAACACGTCCGGATCGGACAGCGCCCGCATCCCGATGTATCCGGCCGTCCACGGCCCGATCCCCGGCAGCGCCACCAGCCGCGAAGCGGCCTCCTCCCGGTCGGCGCCGGGATCCAGGCTGATGTCACCGGATGCGAGCGCCTCGGCCAGCGCGACCAGCGCCCGGCCGCGCGCGAGCGGCATGGGCAGGGTCACGGGGTCAAGCTTCGCGATGGTCGCCGCATCGGGAAAGACGTGCGTAAGCTCGCCGTCGCCGCAGAAGTCGGCCGCGTCAAGTGAGGAGGGCAGCGGGGTGCCAAACCGCGCGACAAGCCCCGCCGCGAGCCGCCGTGCGGCCGCGAGCGAGACCTGCTGGCCGAGCACCGCCCTGAACGCGATCTCGTTCTCATCGACCGCCCCCACCGCCCGCCGCCCCGGGCAGGCGGCCGCGAGCGGCCCGATCACCGGGTCGTCGGCGAAGAACCCGGAGATCGCCCAGGGGTCCGCGTCCAGGTCGAGCAGCCGCCGGCCGCGCTGCGCCGCCGCGGTCACGTCGCGCAGGTCGGAAAGCGCCAGCGAGCACTCCACCCAGTTCATGCCGGTAACGGGACGCAGCGAGAGCAAGCCGAAGCCGTTCGGAAGACTGATCGTTCTCGTGTATTCGCCCGGGGAAGCGACCTCGACGCCGGGAATGGCGCGCGCCGCCAGGTAGCCGAACATCCGGCCCAGGTCGATCGGCGGGCGGAACGCCAGCCGCAGCCGGAGCACGCCGGTGCCCGCCTCGTCCGGCGTGCCGCCGTCCCTTCGCACGGCCCGTTCCCGCAGCACAGAGGGCGGTGTGGCGTACACCTCGAGCATCGTCGCGTTGAACTGCCTGATCGACGTGAATCCCGCGGCGAAGGCGATGTCGCCCAGCGGCAGCGCCGTCGTCTCGACCAGGACCCGCGCGGTCCGCGCCCGCTGCGCCCTGGCGAGCGCCAGTGGGCCCGCCCCGACCTCGGCGGTCAGCAGCCGGCCCACCTGGCGCGGCGAGTAGCCGAGCGTGGCGGCCAGCCCGGTCACGCCCGAGCGGTCCACCACGCCGTCCGCGATCAGCCGCATGGCCCGCGCCGCGACGTCCGACCGGATGTTCCACTCCGGCGAGCCGGGCGAGGCGTCGGGCCTGCAGCGCTTGCAGGCACGGAACCCGGCCTGCTGCGCCGCGGCGGCCGTCGGGTAAAAGACGACGTTCTCCCGCCGGGGAGTCATGGCCGGGCAGGACGGCCGGCAATAGATCCCCGTGGTCCGCACCGCCGTGAAGAACACGCCGTCGAACCGCGCGTCCCTGCTGCTCGCCGCCGCGTACTGCTGCTCGTCGTCCATCACGGATCCCACTCAACCACCCGGCAGCCGCCGAACACTAGCGGAAATCGGACAAGAACGACGACGTCGGCTGAGGCGGTCACGCGGCTTTCCCGCTCACCGCGCCAGAAGAAGCTGATCCCGAACGGATGTGTGCTTACACCCGCCGGCGCCGCCGCATCTCGCGGCCTGGCGGCGACTAATCAGGCGCGCCAGAAGTCGTACGGGTCGTGGCCGGGGCGGAAGCCGGCCGCTTCGACGACGTCGACCGCCAGCTTGAAGCGGTCGCCCACGCGGTTGGGCAAGTGCGCGTCGCTGCCGAAGGACACGGCCGACCCGCCTTCCTCGCGCCACCAGCGCACCAGGTCGACCGACGCCAGCGGCGACTTCGTGTTGATTTCCAGCACCCGCCCGGAGGATGCGAGCGCGCGCAGCGCCACCCGGTACTCCTCCTCGAACGGCTCTTCGCGGTAGAGGTGCGGCCCCTTGGGCCAGTACCGGCGCGGGAAGTCCAGGTGGGCGAGGACCTGGAACAGGCCGCTGCCTTCGATAAGCGCGACAAGTTCCGTGAGGTAGTAGCGCATCGCGTCGTCGGCCGACATGACGCCGAACAGCGCGTCGGCGGCCACCAGGCGCCCGTTGTACGGTACCGCGTGCAGCGAACCGAGGATCCGGTCGAAGTCGTGCGCGCCCACGATCGCGCCCGCGCTGGCCCCGAACAGGTGCGACTCGCCCGCCTCCACGCCCGACAGGATCCGCAGGCCGGAAAAGCGCTTCCGGCAGTCTTCGACCGACGCCATGTAGCCGGTGACGTCGAGCGGCCTGATCCGGCCCCACCACCGGTGATCGGTGGCGATGTCGACGATCGCGTCGCCCGCGCCGCCAACCGTGAACTCGAGGTGCTCGGTGAACGCGATGGCGGGAAGCCCGATGGCGACGGCCTGCTCGCAACTGCGCACCATCGAGGCGTCCGCAGACGTGTCGTAGGACCACTCGGTATGCACGTGATTGTCCGCAGGTAGCACCCTGCAATGCTACCCGTGGGCCCATGACCCCCCGTTTACCGGTAGTCGCGGTCCCTTGCGGTCGTGATGACGTAGATCTCGCCGGTCTGCCGCGGGTCCTGGGGCGCGGGCCCCTGGGGCACCTGGCCCGGCACCTGGCCGCTCGCGGGGACCAGCGCCCCCTGGCCCTTCTTCCCCGAATTGGTCAGCTTGCCCCAGCGTTGTTCCCACTCGGCGACGTCGCCGCCGCAGGCGTTGACGTAGGCGATGAGCACGGGAAGCGTCGGGAGCCGGAGCCCGCCCGCCGCCGAGGCTAGCGTCCGCATCGTGTAGTGCGACTTCTCGGCCATGTCGGGGTAGTCGAGCCCTCCCTTCGACCGCAGGACGCGGAGGTCGCGGGCGAACGCGGCGACGTTGTCCGTCTCGATCGCGGCGACCGGCCCCTTGGCCCCAGGCACCGTGTCGGGGAGCGCGCTGTCGCGCTGCCTGATGACCGGGCTGCCGACGCGCGAGAACCCGCCCGTGTCACGCATGCCTGGACCACCGGGCCCGGCGTACTGCTGGCCGGGATATTGCTGGCCCTGGTACGGCTGTCCCTGGTAGGGCTGCTGCCCCGGCGCGTACTGCCCTTGATCGAACTGTCCCTGACCGGGCGCCCAGCCCGGCGCCTGCTGCTGCGGTGGCGGCGCGGCCTGCCACGAGCCCGGCTCGCGCGGTCCCGGCCCGCCGGGTCCTGGCGCCCAGCCTTGTCCCTGCCCCTGACTCGGCGGCACGGGTCCCGGCTGCTGCCAGCCGCCGGCCATGGGGCCGGCCTGACCGTGCGGCGCCTGCCCCGCGGACCAGTCCGGTCCTTGAGCGGTACCGGCGGCCTGCCAGGCGCCCGTGTTCCTGATGCCAGTGTTCCCGGGGCCCTGGCCGTACTGACCCTGACCGCCGAACTGGTCCTCGCCGAACTGCCCGGGCCCGTACTGCTCTTGACCGGGCGACCAGCCGGCCCCCTGCTCCGGACCGGCGGCCTGCCACGGCCCGGGGCTCCGCGGGTCCTGGGCGGGCTGTCCCGGCATCTGCGGGCCGCCTGCCTGCCCGGCGTACGGGTTGGCGCTGTACGGGCCCGCGACGAACGGTGCCTGGCCGTACGGCCCGCCTCCGGGCGGCTGGCCCTGAGGGTACGGTCCGGGAGCCGACGGCCCCTGCGCGTAGCCGCCGGGTCCTGGCCTCGGCGCGGGTTCGCCCTGTCCGTAGCCGTACGGGCCGGGCGCCCACGGCTGTTCCTGCGGGTAGGGCCCCTGCCCCGGCCGAGGTCCCGGCCCGGCTCCGGCCGGACCCTGCGGTCCCGGCCAGGGCGGCTGACCCTGGCCGGGCGGCATGCCGCCGCCCGCCCACTCCTGAGCGGGCGGATATCCCGGCGGCGGCCCGGACCGGCCCTGCCCCTGTCCTTGGAAGTTCTGCCCCTGATACCCGGGCGGCCGCTGGCCCCGCGGTCCCTGCTGCCCCTGGTACCCGGGCATCTGCGGCCCCGCGGGGCGGCCGGCGGGGCCGCGACCCTGTCCGGGTGCGTAGGCGTCGGCAGCGGGTCCCTGTGGCTCGTAGAACCCGGCGGGGCGTGCTCCGCGCGGCGGCGCCGGACGCGGCGG
>Ga0102924_1005848_pt1 | contig 11705 bp, 9 predicted proteins | sample PaiPotPPM11metaG_FD_80116 | JGI IMG/M metagenome (GOLD analysis project Ga0102924, IMG submission 80116) | Iron sulfur acid spring bacterial and archeal communities from Banff, Canada, to study Microbial Dark Matter (Phase II) - Paint Pots PPM... ...
CCGTAGGGGCGTGGGCTTGCCCCGCCCAAAAACGGTGTATTGTCAGGCCAGGGCGGGGCAAGCCCACGCCCCTACGGGATTCCCCCTCAAGGACGGAGAGCCTATTCACTCGCAGAGCGAGCGTGGCAGAGCTTACGCTCCTACTGGTTTCTCCTCGAAGGATGGAGACCCGCTTAGCCTAAAATATTGACGGCGCGCCCTACCAGCAGGATGATGATCGACACTGAAATCAGTGCCTCGATCATCATCAGTATCTTGGCGCGCTGCGTGAGCGGGTACGTATCCGTCGGACTGAGAGCGGTCGCGCCGGTGAAGGCCACAAAGAGGTAATCGAGGAAGAGGGGAACCCAGCCGCTGGTATTGCCGTCCACCTGCTGCGGAAACATGAGGTCCGTCGCTTTATGTCCCGACAGGTGTCGCTTGAGCGGGCCGCCGCCGTCAATTTCCCAGTACCACAGCGAAAAGACCAGCACATTCGTGGCCCAGAGCAGCGCGGCAGCTTGCAGCAGTGACTCGGCATGGGAGTTTCCCGGCAGGGTGATAATAAGCAAAGCGACACCGCTTGCCAGCATAGCAGTCACAAGCCCTAAGATGATCAGGGTAATAACGCGCGTCACCATGTGGTGCAGTCTCCGCCTGGTTAAAGCGGAGAAAACGAGTGGTGACAGGAGAACGATCTCCAGCGCCAGCGGCATCCAGCCAGGAATAATCTGCAGGTGAGCCGGCAAAATAAGATAAATTATCCCGATCAACAGCGTGCCAGCAATGGGCGCCCAGCGCCGCGTTTGCAGAGTGTGCTGTAGTCCCGCGGGCATAGTTTGCTCATTTGCGGCTTTCGTTGACTCAGGCATGAGTCTGTGCTCCTGCTGATGGTGTATCGAGCGGAGCTGGATTGTCATTGACTTCCACGTCTGGTACTTGCTCTGGCGTAATGCCAGCCGCGCTCAGCAGGTGAATAAGCATTTTTGTATGCTTAAGCAGTTCCGCGTCTTGAGCGGCAAGGTGCTGCATTACCTCTTCGATATCATGATAGGTTTTCTGCGTCGTATTGAATTGTTCATCCGCCTGAAGCTCCGCGTGATGTCCAAGCACGTTCTGCCCGACAGAAAGGATAGGTAACATCACAAGTTGGATGAAGGTCTGCGAGGCCCAGACGACCAGCAGCGCGACGAGGGGGCTGAACACGCCGAGAATTGCCAGTAGCCCGACAATGGCAAGCACTGCGAAAGCATAGGCAGTCCACATTGTGCCGACGCTCTTTGTCAGCCCGACCGCGATGCGCGTGTTCGTGCCGCTTGCCGCCTGCTCTGCTCTGTGCAACGCGTTCACGTTGCGTGGCTTGTAAGGATACGGGTTGTGCTGGAACAGGGTAGTGAGCGGATGTGTTGCGCGGCGTGTTTTCAACGATACCTGTTCTGGTTGTTTTGCTTCATTTTGCATATTTATCCTCCGTGCGGTGTGCGTAACAGTAGCATATAATCTCACTATACCATCGTTCTGTTGTTCTGTATAGAGATGTGTTCGGTGAATCGACCGCAATTCATAGTGTCTGCCTGTGTACTCAGCCTGTCAGGAAGACGACCTACAATGAGTATATAAACAGGTATCATGACAATCTATTCACAATACCCTTGATCGCGTGCAAACGACGCGGCCATCTGCTATAGTAAAAGGCACATTCTATAAAAAGGTGGGGAAAAGATGGAAGTGGAAACGCTGCGCGAGTCTGTCAACCTCTCTCTGCACGCGCCAGAAATCATCACGGCTTTGCTCACTGATCTGAGCGCGGTAACAGACTATCGTATCCTGCGCGATAGCCTGCCCAAACGCCTGGCCGCTTTGCTCAATTGCCGCTGTGTGCTGCTTTACCAGCGCAGCGGCGAAACGCTGCAATTTGCCGCCGGTTCATTCGATAACGTTCCCGGCTGGTCGGCGGCTCTGCTCTCAGTCGCTCATATCAACCCCATCGCCCTCACCGGCGATGAACTCGAAGTGCAGGCATGGCGAGCGCGTCATGCCGTGATCGGCTCTCTCGCGAGCCATGTCCCGTTGTCGGTTGCCGTTCCTCTGATCTACCGGCAGCGCGCCATCGGCGTCATGACGTGTTTTCGCGGCGACAATGCTCTGTCCGCCACCGCGTGGTCGGTGGACGATAGAGCGGCTCTTGAAGCAATCGCGGGCGTTGTTGCCTTACTGCTGGAGAATGCTCGTCTGCTGGAACGTGATCGCGAGCGCATCCATGAACTTTCGCTGCTTAATACCATTGTCAGCCAGTTACATTACGCGATGTATGATGCTGGGCGTATCTCCCATATCATCGTACAGCGCGCGCGCGAGATTACCGGCGCGGACGAATGCGAACTGTTGTTGTCCGGCAATACAACCTCGTCATCATCCTGGATCACACCTGCCCTCTATGAAAAGTTACTCGCGCGCGTTCATCGCCAGCGCGAAGGCCAGGCGTCACCGCTGATCATCGAACGTGCAGGTGATAGCTTTGCCGAAGATTTCTTGATCGACGTCCCATCACAAATCAAAACACTCTTTGCCATACCCTTGTTAGTCGGCGAAACTGCTCTACACGGGATCGTCATTGGAGCCTTTCATCATGCCTGGAAACTGCGCCGCGAAGAGATCGTGCTGCTGCGCGTCCTGGCAAACCAGGCGAGCGCGGCCCTCGAAAACATTCATCTCATGACCGAGGTGATCGAGGCGCGCAACGAGGCCCGCAAACTGCTGCGCCGGGCGCTGGACGATCAACGCCTCAAAGAGTTGATCCTGGAAAGCGTTCCCGACGGGCTACTTACCGTTGATCTCAACGGGCGTGTCGCCACCTTCAACCGCGCGGCGGCGACTATTCTGGGCTATCATTCCTACGAGGCATTGGGACAGCCGTTGCAGAACATCCTGCGCCTGCCTGTCCCTCTTGAGAAAATGCTCGCATCCCACAGCGGTTTCCCCGCAAGCATGGAGAGCCAGGCAGTCGTCACCGTTGACGCGGCTGAGCATGAACTGGCGCTAGATGTGTCTGTTGTCCCATTGCTTGATGAGCAAGGGCAGCGCGTTGGATTGCTGGCGACGTTCACCGATATCACCGCGATCCACCGGCTGGAGGAGGAAAAACGCCGCCTGGACCGGCTGGCAACGCTCGGCGAAATGGCCGCCAATGTTGCGCACGAAGTGCGTAATCCGCTGGCCTCGATCAAAACTTCCGTGCATATGTTGCGCGATGACCTGGCTTCCGCGGCCCCCAACCTTGCCTCCGTTCAGGAATCGCTCATCATCGTGCAGCATGAAGTCGAGCGTCTGGACGCTACCGTTCGCGATCTGCTCCAGTTTGCGCGCCCGCGCCAGTTGCATCGTGTGCCATCTGACCTGGTCGCTCTCAGCGAGCATGTCTTGCGCGTCATCCAGCCGCAGTGTATCGAAGCGGGAGTTGTTGTTCACCGCGTCTATCACGACCTTCCTCTGACGCTGATCGATGTCGGGCAAATGGAACAGGTGCTGCTCAACCTCTATACGAACGCTCTGCAAGCCATGCCTGATGGTGGCATTTTGACCGTCGCCTGCCAGGTTGCGTGGGAAACCGGGGATGCGCTGGCGCCGGGCGAAAACGCTGAGAAAACTGGCGGCTCTCTTGAAATGGTGGTGCGTGATACGGGAAGCGGTATCGCTCCCGATCATTTGGGACGTATCTTTCAGCCATTTTTCACAACAAAAGCGCATGGGAGCGGTCTTGGGCTGCCTATCACCCGGCGGCTGGTAGAAGATCATGGAGGACAATTGCGCGTCGAGAGCCATCTTGGCTACGGTTCAACGTTCACGGTGCGTCTTCCTCTCGTCAACACCGCTCAGTAGGGGCGTGGGCTTGCCCCGCCCACAAAAAGGGAAATAGACGGGGGCTTGCCCCGCCCACAAAAAGGGAAATAGACGGGGGCTTGCCCCGCCCACAAAAAGGGAAATAGACGGGGGCTTGCCCCGCCCGCAAGAGGGGGAACGTGTGGTTCGGTGGCTTGCCCACCTCCGAAAAGATGGAAAGTGTAGGGGCGGCGGCTTGTCCCCGCCCGCGTGGGAGTATCTATGAGCTTGACTATCCTGATCGTTGATGATGAGCCGTATCTTCCTCATCAGTTTGCGCGTTTTCTGAATAAACATGGTTACGAGGTCATCACGTCCGACGATGGCGAAGCGGGTCTACAAGCCCTTCAACAAGGCAGTTTTGACCTGGTGTTGCTCGATCTCCTGCTGCCGAAAATCAATGGTCTGGAGGTTCTCAAGCAGATACGCGACCATGACCAGGAGCTGCCGGTCATTATGCTTACAGCGTATGCGAATGTTCAGGACGCGGTCGCGGCGATGAAGTTAGGGGCTTCGGATTATCTCTTGAAGGGCTTCGAACTGGATGAGTTGCTGCTGGTAGTGCAACGCGCGCTCGAACGAAGCGCGATGTATCGCGAGTTACGCCGCTTGCGGCAGGAACGGAGCGACGATTATCATTTTGGCTACGTGATCGGTCATAGTGAGCGGATGCGCGAGATTTTTGACCTCGTTGCCCGCGTTGCTCGCAGCGCTGCTTCTGTCCTGATCACCGGGGAAAGCGGTACGGGCAAAGAAGTGATTGCCCGCGCTATTCATGACCAGAGCGAACACGCCGCTGGCCCTTTTCATCCTTTGAACTGTGCCGCCATTGCCAGTAATTTGCTCGAAAGTGAGCTGTTTGGTTATGAGCAAGGAGCCTTCACCGACGCTCGCAAGCAGAAAAAAGGGTTGCTCGAACTGGCCGAGGGTGGGACGCTCTTCCTGGATGAAATTGGCGAAATGCCTCTCGAAATGCAAGTTAAACTCTTGCGCGTCCTGGAAACGCGCTCATTCTGCCGTCTCGGTGGCAGCAAGCAGGTGACGATCAGTACGCGCGTGCTGGCGGCTACCAATCGCGACCTGGATCAAGCGATGAAAGTGGGGGTGTTTCGTACCGACCTCTTCTTCCGCCTGGCCGTGTTCCAGATTGCTTTACCGCCGTTGCGCGAACGCCCCTCTGATATTCTGCTCTTCGCCTCGCGTTTTATCGAAGATTTTAACAAAACGTTGGGACGCACAGTGCGTCGTATCGCTCCGGAGGCGCAGCGTCTGTTGCTCGCCTATGGCTGGCCGGGCAATATTCGCGAACTGAAGAACGCCATTGAGCGAGCCATGATTCTGAACAGCGGCGATGAACTCTTGCCTTCTCACCTGCCCTATGAAATCGCTGGGCAAACGCTCGATCATGTCGAGCAGACACAAGATCCCTGGGAACGCTGGTTGCATTCATGTCCGTCTGGTCCGCTCTCATTGGAGCAGGTCATCAATCATATCGAAGCCTATTATGTGCGTTGGGCGCTCGAAACCGCGCGGCACAACCGGGGACAGGCCACCGATCTCCTGGGTCTGGCGAAAGTCGATCAGTTGCGCTACTTAATGCGCAAACATGGCATTGACTAGTTTCACGCTCTTTTCGCTCCGATTGACAGCAGTTCGGCTTCGATCTCGCGTAATGCTTGCAGTTCTGCCTCCGCGTTGCTGATTGAGCCGCCTTGTCGAAGCGCCTCTTCCTGGATATCCATGGCCCGTCCCCAGAACGTTGCGAGGATGGGTAATTGCATTTCCCTTGAAGGCATCATTTGTAAACTGATGCTGCTGAGAGGATAAAACTCATCGTTTTCAAAAGCAAGAGAAGCGAGATGGCTAAATACCTCGAGCAGCTCCATATATTCTTTGGAGAAATAATCCAGTTGCGTGCTGGAGGCGATGATGCATCCTGCGATGCTGCCACTGAGCATGATGGGGTAAGCTGCGGCGCTGACCTCGTATGCAGTGCGGCGTATCTGCCGCCTGCTTTCCGCTTTGAGATCGGCAACGTTGGAGAAATAGCCTTTTTGCGTGACATAACCTCCAAGTGACTCAGCTCCCAGGAAAATGGACTCTGGTTCGAGATCGGGTTTCCACGGCGGGGTACCGCGTCCGGCTAATTCTTTCAGAGAATAGATCTTCTGGTTATGTTCTGGCGTAGAGGGCATACAACGGGCGATCGTAATAGCCATGCCCAACCGGTGTGGATCAAGCAGGAGGATGGCTTTGTCCAGTACGGCCTGGCTCATGCGATGAAAGAGTAATGGACCTGATGTTGTTGCGCGTATATTCAAAAGTTCGGCGAAGAAGGCAGAAGAGAGTTGCTCTATCCCCTCATTTTGATACAAGAGGCGAATATCCGGGAAATCTATCTCCAGGGCATCCAGCAGTTCATCGCGTAGTGATGGATTCACCACATGGAGTAAGCGCAATATATGGGCCTTGTGGGGAACAGATTCTCCGCTGATCCAACGAGCCAGAGTCATTGGAACGAGACCGATGATGCTCGCCAGGCGTTGACGCTCGCCTGCCGGCTTGACGATGCGCCTCAGGATGGTGCGCCAGGACTGGGGATTGGGTGTTTCCATGCTACCCTCCTCTAAATAGAATAGTGATGGCGCTATCATAGCAAAGGCCATATCATTCAGTCAACTATTGCAGAGGAGCGGTTCTCCATCCTTGCTGGGGAGGAGTCTCGAAATCTCCGTAGGGGCGCGGGCTTGCCCCGCACAGGACTGGCACTCGATGACAAGGGCGGGGCAAGCCCGCGCCCCTACCACGCTAAAATGCGCGCAGACATTCACATACTTGATACTCGATGACAAGGGCGGGGCAAGCCCGCGCCCCTACGGCGTCCCTCTAAAGGATATTTTCTCCTGGAAAGGATAGTTGATGGGAAAAAGGGCTACCAAAGTTGTATCTTTTGCGCGAACCCGGTAAGATAGCAGTGAGTAAGCATCTGTGCCGATGATCGGGAAAGGATCAAGAGAGCGCGGCGGTAGAAGGTGGGAATGGTGAAGCATATTATTGTGGTCGATGATGATCGGGAAATTCGCGAAATTGTAGCTTTTGCTTTGCGGCGTCAGAACCTGGACGTCGCAATTGCCAGCAATGGTCAGGAGCTACAGCAATTGCTGGCGGCGCAGTTACCCGATCTTATTATCTTAGATGTCATGATGCCGGGTGAGGATGGCTATCATCTTTTCGGCTCGCTGCGCGCTGGATCGCTTACGCGGCATATACCGGTCATTATCATGACGGCCCATGCCGAAGAAATCTACGAGCGCATCAGCGCCGACCTTGGAGCAGCCGATCACATCACTAAACCATTTCATCCGCTGGAACTCGTTGCATTGGTTCAAAGCCTTCTGCAAAACAAAACGCAAAATTGAGGCCGGAAATACTTGTTTCTCTGCTTAAAAGTTGGTATCATTACAAGCAAGAGCGTTTTGGCGAGTTTAAGGAAGCGGTCAGCCTATGCCAAATAAATATGAACGTGAGATCGAAGAAATCCTACGTAACCTGGAAAGCACGGGTCCCAAAGCGAGCCGTGGGCAAAAATTTGGTGAGAATTTCCGTCGCAAATCAAGCAACCGCCCGCTGTCACGCGGATGGAATTATTACCTGTTGCGCCTGAAACCCACCGATTGGTTCATTGTTGCTGCGGTAGTAGGGGCATTGATCGCCGGGGGCGTTGCTTATGCGCGTGGAGGTGCAGTTTTTGTCACCGGGATCATTGCTATCCTGAGCTTTCTGTGTTTACTGGCTGCGATCCTTTCTCCTTTTATCTCTCGACCACCATCCAGACGCTATACGCGCGAGGGCAATATCACACGTTTGCGCTTTAACCCCTTCCGGGGCATCGTCACGCGCTGGAATCTCTTCGTATTAAAGAGGCGCTACCGTCGGAAAAACGATCGCTAAACCGCTGGTCTCGCCATGGATTTTTTTCAGCTTTCACTCCGCTACCTTCTTGACAGAGCGCCAGCGCCATGTTATAGTAATCAGGCATCGACGAGAAGCATGTCGTGACGGGGTGTGGCGCAGTTGGTAGCGCGCATGGTTTGGGACCATGAGGTCCGCGGTTCAAGTCCGCGCACCCCGACCAATCCAGCATCTTCTCCAGAATGAATACGCGGGAGTAACTCAGTGGTAGAGTTCCTGCCTTCCAAGCAGGCTGTCGCGGGTTCGAGCCCCGTCTCCCGCTCCCTTCACCCAGGAAGCCAGTTCTCATGCGCCTTCACGGCAAGCAAGCAGTACTGGCTTTTTTCGTTGGCATGTGCAAAACGTGTTCAACGGACACCTGCCTTCATTTCTGGCAAGTACCTGCCTCGCGTTGCGCGTACTGACAAAAGTGTTCGCGACCCCGCATAGGCAGGTGGTTCCCAACTGGAACTGCTGCTAGAGCAACTATAAAGCATACATTGAGAAAAAACAAGGGAGGCAGGTGTTCTCACAAGGGAATGGCAAAAAAGTCAGTCTGTTTTGGTCTCCTCTTTTCGAAGGGTGCAAGTAGGGTCTGCTAATTGCCGCCGCGGAAAAAACATTGTTGATATTCCTGGCACCGCCTATTGTCTCTCCCCATAACGTCTCTATTCCACCGGTATTGAGAGGATTTGCGCTGTTCAGCAAAAACGAGTATAATGGTACAAATTTTCGTAAAGTAGGCAGATCTCTATGTTTGCACATTTTTGGAGGGAGTAGCAAGAAAGGACACCAATGTGGTATCAAGAAGAAAAACCACACTTGAGACCATGGAGGTGTCCGATGCCAGTCCCTATTATATGCCTGGATGAAACGTTTCGCCACACTGTGGAGCAGTTCCGCACGGTGTTCAGCAAGCCTCAGTATCAGTACTTCGTGACCGTGCTGCTGGGGTTGATGCTGTGTGAAGGAAGGCGGACCTTGTCGGGACTGCTGCGAGAAGTGGGAGCGAGTCCGAGCCTGTTCGGCTTGAGCCGGTTTCTGTCGGAGTCGCCCTGGTCGGAGGAAGTGCTGGTAGCCGCGTGGCTAACGCAGTTTCGCGAGACGATGCAGCCCGAGGTGGCCGCCGAGCGAGAGCGGCAACAGCAAGCACGGCCTAAGCGTCGTGGGCGTCCCAAACAGCCCTCCGTGACCGGGTATGTGATTGGCGACGACTCAACGATGAGCAAACCGAAAGGGAAGACCATGGAAGGACTGGGCAGGCATCACTCGACCACGGAGGACAAGCGCATCGTGGGCCATAGTCTGGTGATGGGTCTCTACGTGCTGCTGGGGCGGCGCTCTCCACTGGCCCCACAGTTGTATCGGCAAGAAGCCGTCTGCGAAACGGAAAGCGTGCCGTTTCAGAGCAAGATCGACCAGATGGAAATGCTGATCCGCGCGTTCGAACCGGTGGTGGGAACGGTCACGCACATCCTGCTTGATAGCTGGTACTGCGCCAAACGCCTCTGGCGCGCGGCACGCGAGCGCGGCTTTCTGATCACCACCGGCATGAAGAGTAATCGCTTCCTGCGTGTCGCCGATGAGACGGCAGAGCAGGGCTGGCGCTGGCAAAAGCTCAGCGACTACGCGGCTGGGCTGAGCAAGAGCGCGTATGTGCCGATGACCTGGCCGCGTGGTGGCAAGCCGGTGTACGTGCATGTCATCACCACCTCGGTGCGCAAGCTCTACCGCTGTCAGGTGGTGATCGTGCGCCACTCCCTGAGCGCTCCGCTTTCCCAGGCGCGCTACTGGGCTTCCAGCGATCTGGAAGCTGACGCCCCGACGGTACTCACCCATATCGCGGCGCGCTGGGACATCGAGGTGTTGTTCGGCGATAGCAAAGAGGAACTCGGTCTGGATCACTATCAACTGATGAGCGCCACCGCCATCCGGCGCTTCTGGACCTTGGCGATGCTCGCCTACACCTTTCTGGAGCAAGAGCAGTGCCGCTTGCAGCAGCAGTGGCAGCGGCCCGTCTCCATTGGCGAGGCACGCCGTGAAATCCAGCGTTGCCACCGTCGCCTTGTGCTTCGCTGGCTCTTTGACCAATTCCAGTCGGGCGTCCAACTTGACTCCTTGTTTGACCTGTTCGCCGCTTGAGGCGGCCTACACCAAATTGTGCAAAGATAGAGAAAAAACCAACCCACAAGGAAGACTCTCTATGGACTATTCTACCGTACCACAACCTCCGACGGGTCTAGGGGAGACCAAAGAATCCGTGGAAACGATGCACCACAGCTTGTATGAAACGCTGCAAGGACTCTTCGATCCCCGACGCGGGGCAGGCAAACGCTATCCATTGCCGGTTCTGCTGTGCTTGCTGTGCCTGGCGAAGATGGCGGGACAAACCACGCTCAAAGGGGCGACCGAGTGGGTGCGTTTGCGAGCCGAACCCCTTGCCACTTCGTTTGGGCTCAAACGCAGCAGCATGCCTTGCCAAATGACCTACAAGCGCATTTTAGAGGTCATAGATGCCCAAGTCCTCAATGACCTGCTGGCCGCCTTCTTTACCCGCTGGGAAACGCAACAGCGCTGCGGGAACGAGCCGAGCCGCTTGCAGACCGAAGCGGAGCATCGGGAGCATGCCCAGGTGGCCATTGATGGCAAAGCGGTGCGGGCGACCAGTCAAGAAGCTCAGCCGGTGCATCAACTGAGCGCCTACGATGTCAAGACCGGCGTCGTGCTTTTCCAGGTCAACGTGCAAGAGAAACAGAATGAGATCAGCGCCCTCAAGCCGCTTCTGACGCCCTCGTTCATCACCGGACGGATTTTCACCCTCGACGCGATGCATACCCAAACGGAGCTGTGTGCGAAGGTGGATCGCTTTGGCGGCTACTACCTTCTGCTCGCCAAAGACAATCAACCTACCCTCGCGGCGGATCTGGCGGATTTTTTCACCGCTCCTCCTCCTGATTGGCACTCAGATCAAGCAGAGACCTGGGACAAAGCCCATGGCCGCCTCGAACATCGACAGATCACATGCAGTCCGGAACTCAACGACTGGTTTGCCAGCCGATGGATGGGCGTCGCGCAGGTCTTTCGACTGGAACGAACCACGACCCTGCTCAAATCCGGCAAAGAACGCCAGCAAATCGTGTATGGGATCAGTAATCTGTCAGTGGCTCAAGCTCCTGCCAGCCGGATGTTAGCACTGAATCGAGGTCATTGGGGCATCGAGAAGCGTCTGCATTGGCGACGCGATGTCACCCTTGGGGAAGATTCCTGCCAAACCCGGACCGGCGCATCTCCTGGCATTCTCGCTCGCCTCAACAGTGCCATTTTAAGCTTCATGGATCGTCTGGGGGTTGAGAATGTTCCCCGTCAGGTTCGCTTTTTCGATGCTCACCTCGATCAGGCTGTTCAGGCCATCTTCACTGGCCATTGCTCTGTTTATTAGAATGGGAACGCCCTGAGGTTGCGGGGAACATTCGTTGACAGGTCAGCAGTGAGATGATAAAGTAAGAACGACAGCAGGACACAGAAGGGGCATGCGTATGGATCGGATTGGTCAATCGTTTGGCAATTATGTGATTCAAAAAGCTCTCGGGCAGGGAGGATTCGGGCAGGTCTACCTGGGGCAACATACCCTCTTACTGCGTCAGGTAGCCATCAAAGTGCCGAGCTTCCTACTCGACGATCCCGATGATCGGGAAGCGTTTCTGCGAGAAGCGCACTATCTGGATCGCTTGAACCATCCTCATATCCTTCGGCTTTTTGATGCCGGTTTTGATGGAGAGACGCCCTACCTGATCATGGAGTACGCGCCCAAAGGCACGCTCAAAGAGCGCATGCGTGCAGCGCGCAAACTGTTGCCCTTCGCAGAATCCGTCACTATCCTCAGCCAGATCGGACAA
>Ga0102924_1005850_pt1 | contig 11698 bp, 9 predicted proteins | sample PaiPotPPM11metaG_FD_80116 | JGI IMG/M metagenome (GOLD analysis project Ga0102924, IMG submission 80116) | Iron sulfur acid spring bacterial and archeal communities from Banff, Canada, to study Microbial Dark Matter (Phase II) - Paint Pots PPM... ...
CGCTCTGGTCACACGAAGATCCTTTTGTCAGTGATGTGCCGAAAGTGACCGTTTCGCAGCGAAGAGTCGCATTGTCTGCCAGCATTGGCAGTGGGTAACCGGTCGAGCCGCATGCGTGGCCACCCGAACCGCGCAGGCCGGTACCCAAGAACGAAAGGGTCGCCGTGTCCTCGTCTACGGCCCGCCGCCCGTCATTCCGTGAAGTCTTCGCCCACCGCGAGTTCCGTGCCATCTGGGTCTCCTACGTGCTGTCCATGGGCGGAGACCGCCTCGCCCTCGTGGCCCTGACGCTTCTCGTCTACGCCCGGTCCAAGTCCCCCCTGCTCGCCGCGATCACGTTCGCGGCCGGCTTTGTGCCCTATCTATTCGGCGGGATGTTCCTTTCCGGCGTCGCCGACCGGCTGCCCCGCCGCACCGTCATGGTCGTCTGCGACCTGATCCGCTGCGTCCTGGTGGTGGCGATGCTCGCGCCCGGCGTCCCGCTCGCCGCCATGATCGCCCTCCTGTACGCGGTCACGCTGCTCCAGCCCCCGTTCGACGCGTCCCGCTCCGCGATTGTGCGCGACGTGATGGGCAAGGACAGCTACCCACTCGCCATGGCCATCATGAGCTCGACCACCCGGGTGGTGGTCGTGGCAGGCTCGGCGGCCGGCGGGCTTATCCTCGCCCTCTTCGGCGCCAGGCCCGCGCTCGGCGTGGATGCCGCCACCTTCGTCGCCTCGGCCCTGCTGATCCAGTTCGGCGTGCACGACCGCCCGGCCCCCGCGTCTAGCGAAGGCGGCCCGAACCCCCTGGGCCAGCTTGCCGACGGCGTCCGCCTGGTCTTCGGTGATCCCGCGCTCCGCGTGCTGATCGGCCTGGGCTGGCTGGCCGCCTTCTATGAGGTCCCAGAAGGAATCGCGGGCCCGTACGCGGGGCGACTCGGGGGCGGGGCGGTGGCGGCCGGCCTGCTTATCGCAGCTTCCCAGCTCGGCGCCGCGGTCACCACACCGCTGTTCATGAAGAAGATAGGCCCGCTGACCCGGCTGCGGTGGATGGGCCCGATGGCGGTCCTCACCTGCGGAATCCTCGCGGTGACGGTCCTTCGCCCTGACCTCATCGTCTCGATGGCACTGTTCGCGCTGTCCAACAGCTTCGCGATGTACCAGATCGCCGCCAACACCGCGTTCGTGGAACGGATACCGAACGAGAAGCGGGGGCAGGCGTTCGGCCTCGCCAATGCGGGCCTGATCGTCGGTCAAGGGGCGGCGTTCGCGGTGGCTGGAGCGGCCGCCGAGGTGGTACCGCCCTCGACGGTCGTGGCTCTCAGTGGGGGAATCGGCGCCGTTATCGCCTGCGGTCTTGCTGTCCGTTGGCGGGGAATGTCACCCGCCGTCGGCCGTCACACTGCGAGACATCTTGGCCGAGAGGCCTCGCTTACCAGGCAGACACCTATCCATGCGGCTCGTAGTAACTAGAGGTAAAGCAGATGATGAAGCTAAGATTTAACTACCGGGTCCAGGTGTCACGCATGATCTCATTTCCTTTCCGTGAGTCTCGGGTAATGCCTCGTGGGTCTTCAGGACCAAACGGTGTGGCGCACAGCACTCCCTCCTCACACGTAACAGCAGGCGCAGAGTGTATCTACGACCGCTTCATTTACTCTGGCTCGGATTCGTCTCTCCCGCCTCCAAGCCATCGCTGTTACGCACTATTAAGCTCCGCCTTGTCACGACTTGTACGGGAAACTTGCCGCAATAGTTACCAAGCCCGGCAAGATGGGTTATGGTAGCTATACGCAGCTAGTCATTTACAGTCAGCAGCTACTAGACCCGGGTATCTGGTATCACAGACGGAACGGTGGAACATGCGAGCCTCGTCCTTCGCCAGTCGCATCAAGAGGTGCGTGACGGTGCGGGATTGGCCCTGGTGGCAACTGCCATGGCTCATGCGCGTGTATGTCGCAGCGCCCCCGGTTGCGGCCCTCGTGGTCATCGGCATCGCGGCTAGCGACACGGACTGGAGCGTGTCCGACGCCGTCAAATTCCTCGTCCTCATGTGCTGCGGGATGGTCTCTATCGCGTCCACGCCGCGCATTGCTTACGCGCATCCCGGCCTGACGAGAGACTTCACCTCGGTGTGGGTTCTGCCGACCGCGATCTTGCTGCCGCCCATATACGCGGCACTGATCCCGATCGCGTTTTATCTGACTCTGCACCTTTTTGTGCATCCGGGAATCATTTACCGAAGAGTATTCACCGCCGCGTCGCTCAGCCTGAGCTATGTCACTGTCTCACTGCTATTCCGGTGGTTCCCGGCATCCTTCGCCGGGGGCGCAATCGGCGTCGGCATGCATGCCTTCACCTGGATACTCGCGGTTGCCGCCTGCGAGGTCGTCGGCAATAGGTTGCAGCACTTCTTCATTGCCTTCGCGGTGAAGCTGGCCGACCCGAAGACGCGGATTCTAGAGATCGAGTGGGACCGCGAAGCGATGCAAGGGCTTTTCGTTGAGACCGATCTCGCCGTCCTCATAACGCTCGCCGTCGGACTTAGCCCGGCGCTGGTTGTGATTGCCCTGCCGACCGTCTTGCTCGTCCGCCGGTTCCTTGTCCATCCGATTTTGGTGGCCCAGTCTCGCATTGACTCCAAGACTGGCCTGCTCAACGTCTCCACGTGGGAAGCCGAAGCCGAGGCCGAACTCTCCCGCGCCAATCGCACCAGCAATTCGCTGGCCTTGGCGCTTATTGACATAGACCACTTCAAGCTGGTCAACGACACCTACGGCCACCTGGTCGGCGACCGGGTGCTGAAGTCACTCGCCGAGGCGATCACCAGTCAGTCTCGCGACTACGATCGCGTCGGCCGGTTCGGCGGCGAAGAGTTCGTCCTCCTGCTCGTCCAGACCGCCGAGCGCGACGCCTGCAACATCGCCGAGCGCCTCCGCGGCTACGTGGCGTCCCTGGCCATCCCGATCGACGACCGGCCGGACGCGTCCACGCTGAAGGTCACGATCTCGATCGGCGTCACGGCCATGGCGGGCGGTGAGTCGTTCGAGATGACGGACCTCCTTGCGGCCGCCGACTCGGCCATGTACGCCGCCAAGCAGGCAGGCCGCAACCATGTTGCGTACGCGCCGCCGCTGCGCGATATGGGCCTCGACGCCTGGAGTTCCACCGCGGACGCCGACCCGGTCGTGCCGTCCACGGGCACCCCCCTGGGCGGCAGCCAGCTGTCCGGCCACCGAGCGGTGCTGGTCGAGAGCGAGCAAACCGCCGCTTCTTTATGTCTACGAAGGTTACTCTCCGTGCTCGATAGGGCACTGCCTGAGTCTGCAAAATGCTCCGCAACTTGCATCTCGGCTTCGCGTACGGCGGGGACGCCGCTTGCCCGCGTTAGCCGGACTCCCGATCGCCGGAACGCGATAGATCTCGATTGTAGTATCGCGCTACCATGAGGGGGCCGCCGCTGGCGGTGTTGTCTACTCGGGATGGCTCCCGGCCGGAAGGGCGACGTGAAGACGGCAGCGGACGTGATGCGGATCGGCGTGCTCGGGCCGCTCGAGGTGAGCGACGCCGCGGGCACGCCGGTGCGCGTGGGCGGGCACCGGGTGCGCGCGCTGCTCATCCTGCTCGCCCTTGACGCCGGGCGCGTCGTGCCGGCCCACGCGCTCATCGGCCGGCTGTGGCCGGGGGACCAGCCGGCCGACGCCGCCAACGCCCTGCAGTCCCTGGTCTCCCGGCTGCGGGTGGCGCTCCGCCAGGCGGGCGTCCCCGAGGGCGTGGTCGAGTCGGCCCCGGCCGGCTACCGGCTCGCCGTGCCGCGGGAAGCGGTCGACGCCGTCGCCTTCGAGTCCCAGGCCCGCGCGGGAAGCCAGGCCCTCGCCAAGGGCGACGCGCGGGAGGCCGCGGGCCTGCTGCGCGCCGCGCTCGGCCGGTGGCGCGGCAGCGCGCTGACCGACGTGGCGGGTGAGGAGTTCGCGTTCGCTCCCGCCGCCCGCCTGGCCGAGCTCAGAGCCGCCGCCACGCTCGACCGCATCGAGGCTGACCTCGCGCTCGGCGCCGCGGACGCGACGACGATCGGCGAGCTGCGCGAGCTCACGGCCGCCGACGAACTGGCCGAACGCCCGGCGGCGCTCCTGATGCGCGCCCTCGCCGCGGGCGGCCGCCAGTCCGAGGCCCTGGCCGTCTACCAGCTGACCCGCGGGCACCTGGCCGACCGGCTCGGCGTCGACCCTTCACCGCTGCTCGAGCAGGCCTACCTGGCGGTTCTCCGGCAGGAGATCCCGCAGGCCGCCGCGCCGCTTCCTGAGGGCGCCGCCGCGCCGCCGACGGAACCCGAGCAGGCGAGCGGCCCGCCTGCCGCCCGGGTGCGCCGGCCGCCGACGAGCTTCATCGGCAGGGACGACGACCTGGCCGGCGTGCTCAAGCGCCTGGGGGCCGAGCGCCTGGTCACGCTCACCGGGCCGGGCGGCGTCGGCAAGACGAGGCTCGCGACGGAGGTCGCCGCCCGGCTTGACGTCCCGGTCTGGTTCGTCGAGCTCGCCCCGGTCACCAACCCGGCCGAGGTGCCCTACGCGGTCCTCGACACGCTCGGCCTGCGCGAGCGGTCGATCTCCGCGCCGCGCAGTGCCGAGCTGGCGGCCGACCCGGCCGACCGCCTCGCCGCCGCCCTCGCCGCCCGGGACACGGTGCTGATCCTGGACAACTGCGAGCACGTCATCGACGCCGCGGCCGGCCTCGCCGCCCGGCTGCTCGGCGACTGCCCCAAGGTCAAGCTCCTCGCTACCACCCGCGAGCCGCTGCGGATCCCTGGCGAGGCCCTCGTCGTCGTCGCGCCGCTCGCCGCGCCGGGTGACTCCGACATCCCGGAAGTGTCCACCACCTACCCGGCGGTGCGGCTCTTCGCGGACCGCGCCGCCGCCGTCCTGCCGGGCTTCGAGCTCGACGCGGCCAACGCCCAGGCGGTAGCCAGCATCTGCCGCAACCTGGACGGCATGCCGCTCGCTATCGAGCTCGCCACCCCCTGGCTCCGCACGCTGACTCCCGCACAGCTCGCCGCCCGCCTCGACGACCGCTTCGCGCTGCTGACCGCGGGCAGCAGGATCGCGCTGCCGCGGCATCAGACGCTGCGCGCCGTCGTGGACTGGAGCTGGGATCTCTTGTCCGAACGGGAGCGTGTCCTTGCCCGCCGCCTCGCCGTCTTCCCCGGCGGTGCGACCCTCGCGGCGGCGGAGCGCGTGTGCGCCGGCCAGCCGGGCCAGGAAGCGGACCCCCTCCCGGTGAGCGCGGTGCTGCCCACGCTCGCCGGGCTCGTCGGCAAGTCGCTGCTCACCCGGTGGGACGCGGCCGCCGACGGCGAGCCCCGCTACCGGATGCTCGACACCGTCCGCGCCTACGCGCTTGAACGCCTGGCCGCGGCGGGCGAGGACGCCGCCACCAGGGACGCGTCCGCCCGCCACTACGTGGAGCTGGTCGAGGCGGCCGACCCGCAGCTGCGCACGAAAACACAGGGTCGCTGGTTCCGTGCGCTGACTACGGAACAGGACAACGTGCACGCCGCCATCCGCTGGGCCGTCGCCCGCCAGGACGCGGACACCGCGCTGCGGTTCGTGCGCGCCATGGGCTACTACTGGGTTCAGCGCGGCCACGGCGAGGCGGATGCGCTCTGCTGCGAGGTGCTGGCCATGAGCCCGCCGCCGCTGACCGTGAAGGTCGCCGAGGCGCGGGTCATCTGCGCGCTGCTCGCGGCCGGCTGGAACTGGGAGATCGACCGGATCAGGGAACCGCTGACCGAGGCGCTTGACGCCCTGAACGGCTTGGGTGCCGACTACACGTCCTTTCATCCGCTGGTCGCGATGGCGGAGCCCGTGCTCATGCAGTACGACGGCGCGAGCGACCAGGCAATGCAGCTGTTCGAGCAGTACATCGCTTCGCGCGACCCGTGGCTGCGCGCGATCGGGAAGATCTACATCGCTTCCTATGCGATCTCGCTTGGCCGACTGGACGGCGCCGAGGAGCGCTGCCGTGACGGTCTGGCCGAGTTGCGCGGGCTTGGCGAGCAGTGGGGGGTCGCGCTGGCGCTGACCATGCTGGTCGAGTTCACGGAACTGCGGGCCGACCACGCCGCCTCGATCGACACCCTCACGGAGGCAGCCGTGCTGGGCCGCCAGACCAGCGTCTGGGGCGATCTTGGGTATATGGAGGGACGACTGGGGGTGATCTACGCCCGGGCCGGCGACCTCGACCGGGGATACGCGGAGATGGGCAAGGCGCGGCGCGTCGTGGCGGCGCGCGGCGGCCAGGTGGACACTGACCGCTGGATCGCGTTCATGCTCGCCGAACTGGCATGGCGAGCGGGCGACTACGCCGAGGCAGCCAGGTGCTGCGAAGGGGTGCTCGCCGGCATCGCGGACAACGCGGCCCCGTGGTGGGAGTCGCTGCGCGCCCAGGTGAAGGCCAGGCTGGCCGTGGCCCTGCTCCGACAGGGCCATCCGGAACGCTGCGCGCTACTCCTGGAGGAGTCCCTCGGCGCGGCGGCGGCCCGGTTGGAGCACCCGTCCCTGGCGGCGGTCCTCGACGCCTGCGCCGTCTACGTCCTCGGCCGCGACGACCCGGGTGATCGCCCGGGTGATCGCCCAGTTGATCGCCCAGTTGATCGCACGGGCGCCGCCGAGCGGGCCGCCCGCCTGCTCGGCGCGGCCCACGCGGTCCGCGGCGCCTTCGACGAGTCCAGCCTGGACGGGCCGCCCGCCCGGGCGCAGGCCAGGCAGGCGCTAGGCGCCGAGGCATTCGCGGCAGCCTACGAGTCCGCGCGGGCCAGCACCTACGACTCGGCCCTCGCCCTCGCCCGCGAACTCCTCGCCCCGGCCTAGCCGGCCAGTTTTCGCGATCATGGAGGGCATCCCACCCAGATCAGTCAATCTTCCATTCTGACGGGCATGGGGTTTGCCGCCTACCGCCCGGTTGGGGAGATTGCGGGTCATCCGAGTCAGCGGCCCGGAGCGCCGTCCCGGTTGCGATGCTTTGGCGTACTTTGCCCCGTGCTCTGATCGGTCGTTTTCATCATTGTGGGTCATCTGTGGCGAATATCGCCAATTGTGACCCGCAATCTCGCTAGAAGGGCTTAGCCGGGGGCAGTTTGTTCTACTTTGCGGCGACGAAATGGCGTTCCTCGCTGTCCTTTACACGTTTTGACCCGCAATCACGCTTGCGGGTCGGCGTGAAAGCAGGATGAAAGGCTCATGGATTTCCCAGATTTGCCGGAGTAGGCCGGAGTAGGTACGTCAAGTACTTGACGTACCTACTCCGTGTCCATACCGTGGTGGCAGTAGGAGGGCGCCATGACCGCATTGCATTTTGAGAGCTATACCGAGGCTCGCGCGCACATGAAGGAGATGCTTGACGCTGCCGAACGGGGCCAGTCCGCCAGCGTCCGCCGGGGGACGCTGACCGCGATGGTCATCGACGCCGGCCGCCTGCAGCGTTTCCTGCTCGGCACCTACCCCTCCCGGGCCCAGGTGGTCAAGGAAGCCGGCGGCTGGTCGGTGGTCATCCCCGGGCTGCCGGTAGCCGCCGACGGTGCGACGTTCGACGAGGCCGTCACCGAGATGATCGACGCGCTCCGCGAGTACGCCGAGGATTGGGAGGATCACCTGTACAGCGTGCCGAACCACGCCGAGAACTGGCCGCTGGCCCACCTGGTCCAGTTCAGCGACGACGTCCAGTTGCGGGACTGGCTGGTCGAGTCGGCGTTATGACCGGGCCGGCGCCCACACGCGCGGAGCACGAGCGGTTCTGCCTGGTCGAAGGGTGGATCCGGGTCCGCGATGCCAAAGGCCGCACCGGGACACACCACGTTATCTACGAACTGACCCTGCCCGACGGTCGGGTGCTGCGGACGGGGATCTCCCGCCCGCCGGACCGGACGGGGTACGGGCCAAGCCTGTGGGCGCACATCCTGCGCGACCAGTTGCAGGTCGATGAGGAAAGCTTCTGGGCTTGCGTCCGTGACGGGCGGCGCCCCGACCGCGGCGTGCCCGCCATCCCGGAGAACGCGCTACCCGCGGACCTCGTGCACCTGCTGCTCACCCGGGTCGGCCTCAGGGAAGGCGAGGTGCGCCGCCTGTCCAAGGCCGAGGCGATCGCCCGCCTCGAGCGCTACTGGATGCAGGGAGACTAAGCGGCCGAGGATGACCAGGTCGGCCTCGGCGATGCGGCCGGGGTTGTCGATGATGTCGATGACGGCGACCTTGTCCCCGGCGATCGTGAACGTCGTGACCCCGATCGGCCGGCCCTCCGCCGCGTTGATGACGGTGACGGCCCCGTCGACCAGAGCCGGCACGCTCACCTGGGCGAACCGGGTGAAGGTGAGCGCGCGTCCGGCCACGGCCGCCGCGCCGCGGACCACGTCGGTGCCGTTGGCGCGCACGACGACGTCCGGATCGAGGACTTCGAGCAGCGCGTCGAAGTCGCCCTTGCGCGCGGCGGCGAGGAACGCCTCGACGATCTCCCGCTGCCTGGTTTGATCCGCATCGAGGACCGGGGCCACGCCCTGCACCCGGCGGCGGGCGCGGCTCGCCAGCTGGCGAGCCGCCGCGGGCGAGCGCCCCGTCAGGCAGCGCCACGCGAGGTGCCGAGACGGCGGGTATTGCTGCGGAAGTTCTAACGGAAGCACGTGGCACGTGGGATCGCGACTGCCCAGGAAAGCGCGCCAATGTGGAAACTTTGCACAAAGCGGAAACAAATCATGCACAGGACATGCGAAATTTCCATCTAGTGCAAAGTTTCCACCTAAGGCTGGAGGCGTCAACGGGCCGAGCTAAACCGGCGGCTCAGGCGGACGGCACCTTGTCGAGGAAACCCAGGACAAGCTCGAGCCGCCCGTCCGCGTCCCGCTTGGCCACGTCGAATCCCACCACGACGTCGGTGCCCTCGGGGCCGAGCTCCCAAGTGAACCTGGCCTGGTCGTGGTGCGCGTCGACGGCGCCGACCAGCCGGAACGTCATCCCGGCGAACTGCTGCTGCGCGGCGGCGATCACCGCGTCGATCTGCTCGCGGCCCGCGACCTCGGCCAGCGGGTCGATGTAGCGGCCGTCCTCGGCCCAGATCTCGTCGATCAGCGCGCGCCGCGCCGCCGGGTCGGTCTCGTTCCACGCGGCGATGTACTGCTCGGCGAGCTTGGGGAAGTCGGACATGATGGGTGTTCCTCCCTAGCGGTGGCCGGCGCTTGCCGCGCCGGCCGGTGCTTCGAGGATCGGGGCCGGTCGCGCTCCCGGTCGATTACGCCGGAGGTAATCGGGTCTGGCCTTACCCGGCAGGTAATCGCCGCTCCTACCGGCGCCGCCTAGCATGGCCAGGGTGAGCTCCACGACAGTTAACCCGCCGGAGACGGACGAGCCGGCCGGCGTCGGCAAGCTGCTGCGCGGCTGGCGGGAGCGGCGCATGCTCACCCAGCTCCAACTCGCGCTGCGGGCCGAGGTGTCGGCTCGGCATCTCTCGTTCGTCGAGACGGGGCGGTCCCGGCCGACGAGCGAGATGATCCTCCGCCTCGCGCAGCAGCTCGACGTGCCGCTGCGCGAGCGCAACGTCCTGCTGCTTTCCGGCGGCTACGCACCCGCGTTTCCCGCCCACCGGCTCGCCGACCCGCCGCTGCAGGCCGTGCACGAGGCGATTGAGCAGGTGCTCCTGGCCCACGAGCCGTATCCGGCGGTGGTCATCGACGCGGGCTGGGAGCTCGTGGCGGCCAACGACGCCGTGCCGCTGCTGACCGAAGGCGCGGCCGCCGCGCTGCTCGAGCCGCCGGTCAACGTCCTGCGGCTGAGCCTGCATCCGGACGGCATGGCGCCGCGCATCGCCAACCTGGCCGAATGGCGCGCGCACCTGCTCGACCGGCTGAACCGGGACATCGAGTCAACGGCGGCGCCCGCGCTCATCGCGCTGCGCGAGGAACTGCGCGGCTACCCGAGCCCGCCGCCGGGCCCGCAGCCGGACACCAGGGCGATCCTGGTGCCGCTGCGGCTGCGCGTTCGCGACACCGTGCTGTCGCTGTTCAGCACCACGACCGTGTTCGGCACGCCCCGCGACGTCACGCTGTCGGAACTGGCCATCGAGTCGTTCTACCCGGCCGACGCGGCGACGGCCGCCTTCTTGCGAAGGAGCCGGTAACCGAGCCCACGGCGGCAGTCGGACTTAGTCGGAGGGTATGAGCACGACGGGAACGCGCGCCTGGTTTGTGACCTGGTGGGCGACCGAGCCAATGCGCAAGAGCCCGAACCCGCCGACGCCGCGCGAGGCGATGACGATCATGTCCGCCCCGGCGGCCGCGCGGAGGATCTCCTCGGCGGGAAAGCCCGTGGTGGCCTCGACGGTGACCGACGGGGGCCGCGATTGCGCGCCGTCGAGGATGGTGTCCGTCTGCTTCTGGGCCGCCTCGCGGGCCTTATCGGCGCGGTCCTCGTCCCCCGGGTATTCGACCGGGCCGCCCCCGTAGCCGACGATCGCCTGGTTGACGGTGAGGACGGTGAGCGGCGCGTGCCTGACCGCCGCCTCGTGAACGGCCCACTCAAGGGCACGACGGGAATGGTCTGAGCCGTCGATACCGACGATAATGCCTGGCATTTCTTCTCCCTACGTGGACCTTGCCTTAAGGAGACGTTAGGCTCACCGGCCACCGGAGTCCAGAGGCGAATATCCTGTCGCGCGGGTGTCTCAGGCTGGCCGCCGGGCGAGCGTCCGCCGCGAAGCGGGAGCGGCGGGGCCAGCCTGGCGTTATGCCGCTCCGCCGCTGCCCGGCCCTGGCGGTGGCGGCGGCGGAGCAGAGGAAGCCGAATTCGTTCGGACTAATCGCTCTTATGTCTTTCGATATAAAGGGACATCGATGGGCAGAACGGAATCGGCTTACTCGCCCAGCGAAACTATTCCCCTGGCGGGCGGCGGTTACGTGCGGCGCCGGTAGGCGGCGACGGCGATCGGGGCGAAGACCACGAAGATGCCGACCGCCCACAGCAGCGAGCGCTCCACGGCGGTGGCGGCCGGGCCACCGACGAGCAGGGCGCGCTCCGCGTCGCTCAGGTAGGTGACCGGGTTGACCTTGGCGAAGGCCTGCAGCCAGCCCGGCATGGTCTTGGTCGCCGTGAGGATGTCGCTGCCGAAGACCAGCGGGAACATGAACAGGAAGCCGTACAACTGCACGCCCTGCGCGGACTTCACCAGCACGCCGAGCATGGCCGACAGCCAGCACATCGCGAAGGCGAACGCCATCAGCAGCAGGCAGCCCGCGACGGCGGCGGCCACGTTGGTGTGAATGCGGAACCCGAGGACGTAGCCGAAGCCGAGCGTCACCAGGATCGAGATCAGGTACCGCACCAGGTCGCCGAGGATGGCGCCGGCCAGCGGGGCCCAGCGCACGATCGGCAGCGCGCGGAACCGGTCGAAGACTCCGGTGCTGATGTCCTGGCTGAGCATCATGCCGGTGCCCAGCGTGGCGAAGACGACGGAGAGCACCAGGATGCCGGGCAGCGACTGCTGCAGGTACTTGTGCGTGCTGCCGGAGATCGCGCCGCCGAACACATACGTGAACAGGACCAGGTACATGATCGGCTGGAGCCAGAGCCCGAAGAGGTCCTCCGGGTTCGTCTTGATCTTGAGTACGGACCGCCAGGCGAGCGTGAACGAGTTCGCGACCGCGGACGCCGGGGTCGGCCGGCGGGCCAGGGCGGGGA
>Ga0102924_1005852_pt1 | contig 11696 bp, 6 predicted proteins | sample PaiPotPPM11metaG_FD_80116 | JGI IMG/M metagenome (GOLD analysis project Ga0102924, IMG submission 80116) | Iron sulfur acid spring bacterial and archeal communities from Banff, Canada, to study Microbial Dark Matter (Phase II) - Paint Pots PPM... ...
CATCAGCTCTATGACGGTTCCAAGGTCTTCCAACTGCCCGCTGCAGCCCCCACCGCTCAGACTTCAACGGAGGCAGCATGAATTGAAAAAATCTCTTGAAATTCAAGAGAGAATCTACCAGCTCTCTCCCCGCTTGCGGGGAGAGGGACAATTAGCGACCCAGTGAATCGGGCGGCATCACTGGAGGTATGACGTCCTCTGCTCTCCCTCTCTCACCGCTTGCGGGAAGGGCAGGGGTGAGGGAGAAGGCGGCGAACCCTGACAAAAATATCATGACGGTCACCCTAACCGAGCCGTGTTACGCCTAAATTCGTGTTCTTCGGCCCCGGCAGCGGCAACCAGATCCTCCGGCGTGTGAACCGGTGGCTCGCAGGTATTGCCCAGGCAAACGAGCGCCATCGGAGCATTACCCTTGGCGAGCAGCAAATGGGGCAGCGTGGCTGCAAGCCCCGGCGGCAACTTCGAACCCTCGACGGCTTCAGGCTCCATAAACAGGACACGTTTTCCAGCTCGCTCGACTCCATACGCAGCGCGAAGCAACTTCATCGTGCGCTCGTCTTCCTTATCTCCAATTACCACCACTTCCAGGGAAGTCCGGCGATGATTCACCACGGCCAGGCCGTAAGATGCCACATAAAGGTCATACTCCGCAGCTTTTGCGGCAAACAAACTGAGCGTCTGCCCAGCCTTCTCGTAGTAATCCGGCTTTTCGGCCCACGCTGCCAGGCGGTCGAGCGCCATCGCAGCCATGGAATTAGCAGCAGGTGTGGGAGAGTCCTGGAGACCCTTCCGCGCCAGCTTTAAGTTGCCTTGCTTCGCCTCGCGGTCCGTGGCGGTGTCAAAAAACCCGCCATCCTGGCTGTCCCAGAAGCGCCGCAGGGTGATTTCCATTAGTTCAAGAGCGCGGTCGAAATAGCCGCGCCGCCCCGTCACTTCAAAAGCATCCAGCAAAGCATGGATTGTGAAGACCTGATCCTCGATGAGCCCTTCAATTTCCGCCTGGCCTTTGACTTCTCCTTGATCTTCAATCAGGCTGTGATACATACCAAGGTTTGGATCAAAGGCTTTCTCCATCAAAAGGTCCAATGTCTTTAGAGCTTCACTCAGTTCAGATTCGAGGCTCAGGGCCCGGTAAGCCTCGATCAACGCGGAAATCATCATCCCATTCCAACTTGTGTAAAAGGTCTTGTCCACGAACGGCGTGGGCCTTTTGTTGCGCGCCGCGAGTAGCTTCGCCTGGGCGCGTTTCAGAATTTCCTCAACTTCGAATGTAGCAATCTTCATCCGCTGGGCCATCGCATCCACCGGCTGGTCGATAAACAGCACGTTTTTCCCAGGATGATGGTGCATCTCACCTTGTTCTTCCACGTGGTAGCGCAGGGCTATCACTTCCGCTTCCACCGGGTCGAGCACAGCACGGACTTCCTCAAGTGTCCAGGTGAAGTAATCACCATCATCATCCAGATTCATGTCTGCGTCCTGGCTGGCATAAAATCCGCCGCCCGGACTGGTGAGGACGGATTCAATGAAACCTAGAATTCCCAATGCGATCTCGCGGAAGAATTCCTTACCGGTGATCTGGAAGGCGCGGAGGTAATTCACTAACAAGCCGGCGTTATCGTAGGACATCTTTTCAAAGTGCGGCACGATCCAGCGTTCATCTACGGAATAGCGATGGAACCCGCCGCCAATCTGGTCGTAAACCCCGCCCCTGCCCATCGCTTCCAGCGTCCGCTCCACTATTTCCAGAAGCGAGGTCTGTCGAGTTTCGAGGTAAGCGTCCATCAACAGGTCTAGCGCGCCCGGATGTGGAAATTTGGGCTGTGACCCAAAGCCACCATGCTCAGGATCAAAGTTCTTACCAATGTTCTCCAGAATCTGATCCACCAGCGTTGGGCTGGCCTCGGCTCCGTCGTTGCCATACCTTTCCAGCTTGCTAAGAGCCTCTGTGATGTTATCCGCGCTCGAAAGAATTTCGGGTTTGTTGCGGTCGTAATGGTTGGCGATGCTTTCCAGCAGCCGCATCATTCCAGGCCGCCCGTGCATGTCCTCGGGCGGGAAATAAGTCCCCCCGAAAAACGGCTTACCTTCCGGGGTCAGGAAAGCAGTGAGCGGCCATCCACCCTGCCCGGTTAACGCGCTCACCGCCAACTGGTATCGCGCGTCGATATCCGGCCGCTCGTCGCGGTCCACCTTGATGGCGACGAAGTACTCGTTAATCAAGCTCGCAATCTCCGGGTTTTCGTAACTCTCGCGATCCATCACGTGGCACCAGTGGCACCACACTGCGCCGATGTCGAGCAGGATGGGCTTGTCTTCAGCGCGCGCCCGCTCAAAAGCGCGATCGCTCCATTCCTGCCATGCCACGGGCTGGTGTCCGGCGCTGCGCAGGTAGGAGCTGCGGCTGCCGGATAATGAATTCGTGCTTAGATTTTCCCCTCTAATAACCCGATCCTTTGTTTTCATTTGCATCCTAACTTCGTTTCTTCAATAATTTTGGGGCCGGAGCGGCCAGCGGGGTTTGCGATCCGGATTGCATGTGGATTCCCGCTTGTGCGGGAATGACTACCAAACTCCAAAGCTCCGAAGATTGAGCCGTGTATATTGGGAAGATCCTGGCGAGATCACTGCATCCGGGAGTTGCTGGGGTCTTCGGGTTCGTCCTCGCCTTCCAGCGGCTTGCGGCCGGCGAAACCTTCATCCATGCCGTGCCAGTACCCAATACGCTCTTCGCCCATCTTCCAGCAAAGATAAACCTCCTCGCCGCCCACGATGGCCGGAAAATCCACCAGCCCTTCCTCAAAGTCCTTCACCACACATCCAGTTTCCTGGATGTTTTTGATGATCTCCTCAATGCGGGTCATCACCTTGTCCCGCTCGTTCTTCTTCTTCGCCAACTCCTGGTAAGGCGGCTGCGAGCCTCCAGCCATCATGATCCTCGCCGCCGCCATCGCCAAGTCCTGCTCCAGAGGCTCGATGGACTTCTTCTGTTCCTGGGCGCGTTGCAGCGACCTGCCAATCATCGGTAGAAGTTCTTCCGCCTCTTCGCGATTGAAATACCGTTCTGCCATGTTCCTCATTCCTCAGTTTGTACGGACAGGCATTTTACCTGCCCGCGCGCGGCGACCGGGGCGCCGTCTGCAGGATTCCCGGCGATCCACGCTGCAGCCGGCCCCAGGTTGCTACTTTCAAAAAACTATCATCCGCCGCGGGTATGCATCTCGCGGTGGGGATCTGCTTTCAATTCTTCCACCGGAAAAAGAATCCCGCGCCGGGACAGGGCGTGGCGTTCCTCCGCCCCACGGTCTTCTCTAGCGCGCCACTCCGCACGGATGCGCGCGGCGATCTCTCCATCGCTTGAGCCGTCCCGGAGCATCCGCTTCAAATCGATTCCTTGGCGCGCGTAGAGGCACAGGAACCACATGCCATCCGTCGTCAGGCGGCCGCGGTCGCAAGTGCGGCAGAAGGGCTGAGTGGTGGAGGCGATGATCCCGAATTTTGTTCCGTCCGGCAGAAGGAAGCGGTCTGCCGGCGCGGAGCCGTTTCGCGGCAAGCGCCGGATCTTTCCATACACCGCTTCGAGCCGCTCCAGCATTTCCGCCTGCGGCGCCACTCGGTCCATATCCCAGAGCGTTGCGCCGCCCACGTCCATATACTCCACAAAGCGGATTTCGGCGCCCCACTTGCGGCCAAATTCGATGAGCCCTGCCAGTTCGTCGTCATTGAATCCGCGAAGGATGACCGAATTGATCTTGATCCACTCAAAACCGGCTTCGCGCGCCGCCTCAATGCCTTCCACCACCCGGCGGTGCGACACCCCCCGTGTGAGCGTTTCAAAGCGGTCCTGCCGGAGCGTATCCAGGCTCACCGTCACCCGGCGTAGGCCCGCCTGGCGCAGGGCGCGCGCGTGGCGGCTCAGCAGGATGCCATTCGTGGTCAAAGCCAGGTCGCGGACGGACTCATTGGCCGCCAGAATTTCAACCAGCCGCTCCAGGTTATGGCGCAGCAGCGGCTCGCCCCCCGTCAACCGAACTTTATCCACCCCGAGGCTTGTGAAAATGGAAACCAGCCGCCCGATCTCCTCAAAAGTAAGGATTTCCTCGTGGGCCAGCCAAACATATTCCGCCTCCGGCATGCAATATTGGCAGCGAAGATTGCAGCGGTCCGTGACCGAGACGCGCAGGCTGCGCATGGGTCTGGCCAGCGCATCCACCACTTCCTCCTGCGCGCGAATTTGAGTGAACTCCGTGTTCATCGTGGTTTCAATAAAGCTGAGTGTCCTGGCGGTTCAAAAGGCCGGCCGATCGATTTTGTCAGGTCAGGCCGTGCCGGTAACTGGAAAATGGAAGCCACCAGATGATCGCGGAAGCCGCCTTGAGACGTGGTATTAAGGGTTTCAGCGCGCCGGGCAATATCGATCCCAGGGTAAAATACCCACGGTGCGAACCGCGGAGAGTTCACGTTTTTCTGACCATTGCTTGAAACCCCGGCCCGCACAAGCTCCAACTTCATCCTATTCGATTCTAAGGGTGGGGGCAAGCTGCGTGCTAATGGAACGAGGAGACATCCTCTCGCCCCGGTAAGGGCGCAGTTTGCTGTAGTGGCGCTCGGAGCCTGCCCTGGAAGGGAGCGCCGGAAGCCGTTGAGGATCCAAATTCGGCGCTCCCTTCCAGGGCAGGCTCCGAGCGCCGCTACAGCAAACAAACTGAGACATCACCCCGGCCCCTCATCATTTTCATTCCCACTTCCACTCCTGTAGAATGCCCCCAGGGCTCGCACGCTTGAGTCCTGCAACTTCAACCAAAATGACCCACGCCGCCGCATGGCTCTTGGACACTCTCGCCCTCATTTATCTGATCCTCTTTTTCCCCGCGCCTTTCTTCTGGTTGATCATCCATTCTGGGATTCACTTCTGGCGGAGGTTTGGGAATCGGTCCTTTTGGATTGCTTTGCCCTTGTGGGCGGCTTTTGCAGCCTTCTTGCTAGTTGAAAGGCATTGGATTTTTGCGCACCGCATGGAGCAGAACCCGCTCACGGCGATGGCCGGAACGGTCTTGACCCTCTTCGGTCTGTGGCTGGGGCAGCGTGTGCACCGGGAGTTCGGCCTGCTTCGCCTTGCTCACTGGAGCGGACGGAATTTTTGTTCTGGCATTTATCACCATCTTGATGTATTTAATTGTCGCGCCGCTCGAAGAGCGTGAACTACGTGAACATTATGGCGCCGAGTACGAGCAATACGCCCGGAGGGTGCCGCGATTCCTGCCTCATCTTCGCCGCAACCCCCGGGAGGAGTGAAATCATTGCCGGAGTGTTTGTTCTCTGAACGGGTTCAAACCCGGAAAGCTTCGTGAAACCGGAGGTTGCCATGCGCACTTTGTTTGGAGTGTTCCTGGCCGCTGGACTTCTGTTCGCGGCGATCCCCCTTCGAGGCCAGCAGACTTGTCCCGGCGCCGTGGTGGTGGCGGGCTCGCCCGAGGACACCCTGATGACAGCCGTCAGCGGGGCCAACGATCCCAAGGCGCAGATCGCCGCGCTGGACCAATACGCTCAGGCGCACGCGGGTTCCAAGTTTATGTCCTGCGCGGATGAGTATTACACGCTCGCCTACCTGAAGCTCAACAACGATCCCAAGGTGATCGAGTACGGCGAGAAGGCACTGGCCATCCCCTATCAGGACACCATGATCCTTTTGAATCTTACCAAAGCCTACGTGGGCGCGGGCCAAGCCACGGACACGGCCTTCGCCGTGATCGACAAGGTGCCGGACGAGATCAAGGCTGAAACGCCGTCCCGCCCTTCTACCCTGTCCGATGCCGATTGGCAGAAAACGCTGAGCGATTACACCACCCAAATGAAGGATATTGAGGCTTACGAGGAGTATGCCTTCTTTAACCTTCTGTCCCGGGTTCGAGACTCGAACCAGCGCATCAAGGATTTGGATGCATTCGTCAAAGCCTATCCCACTGGCAACTTGGGTGAGCTCGACATGGCATATTTTGTAGCCTATAAGGGGCTGAACAACACCGCCAAGGCCGATGAATATGGCGAAAAAGCCATCGCCGCTGATCCCAACAACATCCAGGCCCTGAACCTGGTGGCTTTTGATGAGGCGTTCAGCCGCACCAACCCCACCCAGGCCGCGGCTTACGCTCACAAAGTGCTGGAGCTCGCGCCCGCCCTCAAAAAGCCGGATGGTATGACCGATGAACAGTTCAGCCAGCAGCGGGATGCGCAGCTCGGCGTCGCCCACCTAACGCTCGGCTACGTCGATTTCCTGAATGCAGCGAGGAGCAAAAGGGTTCTGCCCGCCGAGCAGGAATTCAAGACGGCCATCGACCTGTTGAAGGCCCAACCCGCTTATCAGGCTCAGGCGCTTTATTTCCTGGGCTATGCCTACGAATTTCAGTCTCCGCCAAACCATCACTTGGCCGCGGAAGTGCTCACCCGCGCCGCGGGTATGCCAAGTCCGTGGCAGGGACAAGCCCGGGAACTTCTGGCCAAAGTGAAACACGCACAGAAGTAGCGAGCCGGCGCGTCGTCATGCTGACCTTCGCGAATTGTCTGGGGAGACTTTCAGCGATCAGCTCTCTGCCCTCATCCCGTTTGTTCTTGCTGGCTGCGGCTGCCCTTGCGCTCCCAATTCCGGCTATAATCCAGACTTGCTTTTCAACCTGACTCGGGCTTGAGGAGATGGAAGTTGATGGGAACCGGGAAGCGGTGGTGGGGGCGGGGTTTGGCATTATTGATCTTTGGTTTGATGGCTCTGCTGGTAGGAGCGGTCTTGGCACGCAGGCGCTCCGCTCACGCAGAGCAACCGGCTTCCGACCCCCAGACGCAAGGTTCCGCACACGCTGCAACATCAAACGCTACACCCCTGCAGACTCTCCGTAACTTTGGCAAAGCTTATTACGAGCAGGGCAAATACCACGAAGCCATCCAGCAGTTTCAGAAAGTGGTTGCCTCCGGTAACGCTGTGGCCTTGGATCACCTCGATTTAGGCCAGGCGCTGCTTCAGGCCAACCGGTTGAACGAAGCCCTGGAAGAACTGACGACCGCCAAGCAGATGAATCCACATCTGTTGGCCATCGATTACAACCTGGGAATTCTTTACAAGCATGAGCTTCGTTATCCGGATGCCGAGGCGGAGTTGAAGCTCGTGATTCAATCCGACCCCAATGATCCACCCACCTGGTTCAACTTGGGCGCAGTCTATTTCTCTGAAAGAAAGATGGAACCTTCGCTCGATGCCTACGAGCGCGTGGTGAACATGGGCTTCGCCAATGCGCAGAACTTCTATGTCGCCGCCACCTTCCATTGCTTCACTATTCTCACCCGCCTTCAAAAGCACGATGAAGCGAAGAAGTATCTTCAGCTCAATTCTGCGAGCCGCAATAAAGTTCCTAACATCTCACTGCAATATCCGGCTCTGGAAGCTGGCAAATATGGCATGGTGCGAATCCCGCCGCCCACGGCGGTGGTGACGCCGGCCATTGTGAAGGCCCGGCCACTGACATTCCAGGAAGTCGCCAGCAAGCTGGGCCTGAATGTTCCGGCCGGTAAGGCTCCGCATATGTCGCGGCAAGGCGTGAAGATCAAATCCGGCCAATTTTCATTAGATTGGGCGCGCACCAATATCCTGCCGCTATTCAACCCTTCGGTGGCTGTGAGCGATTATGACGGCGACGGGCGCCTGGACCTTTTTGTGGTCATTCCGGGATCAAAGGATTATCTCTTTCACCAGAACGCGGACGGAACGTACACCGACGTGACGGCGAAGGCGGGCGTTGGGGGTGACGGCTCCGATGTGTCCGCGGTGTTTGTGGATGACACCAATAGCGGCCATCCCAGCCTTTTCGTGGCTGGACTTGGAGGCGTTCGGGTCTATCAAAACAACGGCAACGGGACATTCACAGACGCCACTGCGAAGGCAGGACTGAAGGGCAAACCGGGAGAACTCGACACCGATATCGCTGCCGTAGACACGGATAACGATGGCTTTCTTGATCTGATTGTGAGCGCGTACACCGATTTCTCGTCATTGCCCGAAAAGTCTGTTCTTGCATTTCCCGCTGATTTTCATGGCGCCACCTCTCATCTTTATCGAAATGATGGCGATGGAACGTTTAAGGATATTACGGCCGCCTCCGGCCTCGCTGCCGCGCGGGGACGAATGCGTGGAGCAGTGTTTGCGGATTTCAATAACGACGGATACATGGACCTGCTCTTTTACCGGGATGACGGACAGCCGTTTCTCTTCATCAATCACGGCGAGGACCATTTCGTGGATGGAACGGACCATGCGGGGCTGGGGCAATTGGGCACGCCGGTGACCCGGGCGGAAGTGTCCGACCTGAATCATGATGGATGGTTCGACTTGGTGTTGTGGACGCCTATGGGTTACCAGGTTCTGATGAACCAGGGGGGCGCACGGTTCAAACGGGTGTCTGCTCCTGAAGTAAAGCCCCCGACCCGCCTTTTCCGAAACACCGGAACCCTCGCCGACTTGGATGGAGATAGCTTCGATGACATTCTTGCCGCAGACGTGAAGGGACGCTGGCATTGGGTTCGTAATCTCGGCGGAAAATTCGAAGAAGCCGGCGAAGTTCCGGGCCTCAATTCCAGGGAAACCGTTTCTACGTTGTTTGCGGCACTGGTTGCCAGTCCTGGGAAACTCGACCTTGTGGGATTTTCGGCCTCGGATAAAATGGCCGTCTATCAGCGGGAAAATCTTGGAGCCCATTGGGTGGAAGTCAACTTTGACGGTTACAAGAGCAACAAGCAAGGGACGGGCGACATTGTTGAGCTGAAAGCCGGGAATTTCTACGACAAAGTTCTTGCCACGGGCGGGCCGGTTCGAGTCTTCACCGGCGGCTTGGACCAGCTCGACGTGGTGAGGGTGACCTGGCCGAACCAGGTGGTACAGAATTCGATCAATGCCGCCACCGACAAATCCATTCTCGTGCGCGAGTCGGAACGGCTCGCCAGTTCCTGTCCGTTCCTTTATGTCTGGAATGGGCACCGCTATGTTTTCTTCACGGATCTTATGGGCGTGGCGCCGCTTGGAGAGTTGTCCCCGGACGGTACCTATATGAAGCCCAATCCCGAAGAGCTTGTTCGCCTCGGTAGCAATCTGCACGAACAGAATGGCAAGTACGCCTTTCAGATTACTGATGAGATGCGCGAAGTGGATTACTTCGATCAATTGCGCCTTCTCGCCGTGGACCACCCTGCGACGGAGGGCGTTTACTCGAACGAAATCTATTCGTCAACTCCGATGCCGCCTCAGATGTTCGTGGTTCGCAACAAGCGATTTCCTGTCTCCGCCGTGGATGACCACAGGAACAATGTTTTGCCGCTCATCCTGAAAGTGGATGGCCGCTATCCCACCGATTTTCACCGTGACCGAATTCTGGGCCTTGCGGACTTGCATTCGCTCACGCTCGACTTGGGCAGTTTCCCTCAGCAAAGCCCGCTGGTTCTGTGGCTGAAAGGTTGGGTCTTCTGGACGGATTCCAACGCTTCGCGCGCCTTGATGTCTAATCGCAAGCTGCAAATGATTTCACCTTATGTTCAGGTGCGCGACCCGCAAGGCAAGTGGATCACGGTAATCCCGGATATGGGTTTGCCCAGCGGCACGAATCGGACCATGATGGTTGCCCTGACCGGCAAGTTCAAGTCCAAGGATCATCACGTTCGCATCGTGACCAACTTCTGCGTTTACTGGGACCAGATCTTTTTCACCACGGAGCAGTCGCCCGCGCCCGTTCCCATCAGCTTGCCTTTGCTTTCTGCGAACCTGCATTACCGGGGTTTTTCGGCTTACAACACTGATCCCGAACACCTGCGACCCGATACTTTTGATTACGCGCGCCGTCTGGTGAACGCTCCTTGGAATCCCGCTCTCGGCCGCTTCACGCGCTATGGCGCTGTCGCTCCATTGCTCTCCTACGCCGATGATGAACTGGTGGCCATGTCCACCGGCGACGAAATGACCGTCGAATTTAATGCCCGGAGTCTGCCGCCACTGAAGCCCGGATGGAAGCGCGATTTTTTCCTGGACGCGCGAGGTTACGCCAAGGATGGCGAACCCAACACTGCTGCATTCCGCACCGTGGAACCGCTTCCCTTCGGCGCCATGGCCAATTATCCGCCGTTGGCTTCAGACTCGCACCCTCAAGATCGGGATTACAGTCTTTACTTGCGCAGGTATGAGACCCGTCAGGCTTATCAATTAATTCCACCGCTTGCGCCGGCGATTGTGAATCCTTGACAGGATCTTAGCAGCGGAGTCGGAATGAACTACAAGGTCTTCGGAAAAACGTGAGATCTGCTAGTACCGTAACTCGCGACTGAGCGAAGGAAAGTCGGGAGCGAAAGCTGCTCGCCATAGAGAAAGATTCGTCCCGCGATTCGCGCCACCAGCGAAGAACGGAAGATCATATCCAGCCTCGACCGGGTTCCGTACTCCTTTTCGCCGCCGGGAAGCCTTTTCACATATTCGGCCAGTTCAACACGCCAGGCGTGATTGAATTCAGCAAGTCCCGGTTCAACCGAAGAGCCTGCCAGAGCTTGTTCAATCACCTCACAAGCCACCTGGGAGCTGACCATGCCCGGATAAATCCCTTCGCCGGTCGAGCCGGAGACGAATCCCCCCGCGTCGCCAATCAGCATCACCCTTCCTTCCGTAAGTTTCGGCATGGCGTACACCGCTCCAACCGGGTCGATATCGAAATGAGCGTTCTCAGCGCGAAGGTCGTGGGGAAGGTGTCCGGCGGACTGAAGGTCTTGGAAGAAACGCGCATATAAAGAGCGAATCCGGCGATTGTCATCGAGCATGGCGCCAATTCCCACACAGATGTGGCGGCGTTTGGGAAAAATCCATCCATAGCCTTGCAGTCCCTGATATTCAAGATAAACAAGCAACGGAGACCGCCGGCCATAAAAGCTTGCAATCTTATCGGCAGGAAATTCGATATCGGCGTTGGCGCACAATACGGTGTCGCGCCGCCCCCAGCTTCGCCGCAAACCAACGGACATCGCCACGCGGCTGGATGCTCCGTCTGCACCGATCAAGACTCGCGCCGAGTAAGTCTGCCCCTGCGCCGTTCGCGCTCGCACTTCGCTGCCGTTCTGTTCGACGTGTACTACGGCGTCGGCGCCATGAAACACTGCTCCGGCTTCAATGGCAATGCGACGAAGGCCATCGTCAAATTTGGAGCGCAAGGAGAGATAGCCGGACGGCTTCCTTTCCGGAAAGTTGCCGTGACGGCGTAGCGGCGGATCAAAAAAAGTCATACCATAAAACCGCGACTCCACCAGATCTTCGAGCTTTGCTTGCAAGTAAGGAAAGCGCTCGAAGGCCAGGCGGTTGATCCAACTGGCGCAGGTTTTGTGGCGCGGGAAGGTGGCGCGGTCAAGCAGCAGAATCTTCAAGCCCTGGTCAGCCAGCAACTTCGCGGCGGTGGAACCGGCAGGTCCTGCGCCCACAACGATCACGTCCGCATCGAGAGTGGTCATAAGCAAGCCCGTACATGATGGCCAGAGGGTTCAACGCCGTGCTGGGATTTCGAGGTCGCGGCAAATCTTGCGTGCCAGAAAATCGTTAACCTCATTGTGGAGGGGAATGATTGAGCCCTTCGCGGTGGTGGGATTCCAATAAACAGGGTGCTTGCCGCCTTCGCGCCATTCGCGGCATC
>Ga0102924_1005853_pt1 | contig 11695 bp, 13 predicted proteins | sample PaiPotPPM11metaG_FD_80116 | JGI IMG/M metagenome (GOLD analysis project Ga0102924, IMG submission 80116) | Iron sulfur acid spring bacterial and archeal communities from Banff, Canada, to study Microbial Dark Matter (Phase II) - Paint Pots PPM... ...
CGGTTTGGGCCGTTTAGCGCACGCCTTTTCCGGCGGCGCGGCCGGGATCTCCCATGGAGCGCCCGCGCTTGCGACCTTCGGCCTGGGAGTTCTCTCGATCGATCTTGCGTTGGCCTGCGCGGCGGCGGTTTTGTACTTCGTCGTTCGTCCGCGGTTGGCGGCGCATCTTGCGTCCGTTTCGGAGGCTCAATGAAGCGCATCGCCGTCTTTGCCGCACTCGTGCTTTCGGCTCTGGCCATGTGCATCGCGCCCGCGTCGGCCAAAACGCTGATGATCGATCACGGCGGCAGTTTCTTCGGTGAAAACGTCGTCGTGGCTCCCGATCAAGTCGTGCAAGGCGACGTCACTGTGTTCGGCGGCAATGCGATCGTCGAGGGCGAGGTGGATGGCGACGTCACCGTCTTCGGCGGAACGATCGAGGCCTCACCGGGTTCGAACATCACCGGCAATCAGCAGGTCTATGGCGGAGCGCTGAATTCTATCGTTCCGTTTGCCGCCGGCGCCTCGTCGCTCGCGGCTGACAGCGCCAAGATTACGACGCTGCTAGCGTACAGCTTCGTCGTCGTGCTGATGTTCTTGATCTTTCCGGTGCGCGTGCGCACCGCGCTCGATCGGGTTGAAAAACATCCGGGGCTTTCCGCAGCTACCGGCGTCATCGCATTGATTGCGAGCTTTCCGATCGCGGTGTTGCTCTTCATCAGCTTTATCGGCTGGCCGCTCATTCCGCTGGAATTTGTCGCCATCGTCGCGGGCGTACTGATCGGCCAATCGGCGCTCGGTTTGCTGGTCGGGCGGCGGCTCTATGAATTGATCCATCCGCATGCCACGCCCTCACCGCTGGGCGCGCTGATTCTCGGCCTCGTGGTCCTCTGCGCCGCGGAGATCTTGCCGGTCGTCGGTTTGTTCGTCGTCGCCCTAGTTTGGACGATCGGGCTGGGCGCGGCGATTCTGGCGTTCATTCGGGAAACCACGTTCACCGGTCGCGTCGCGCCGCCGCCCAGCGGGCCACCCATGCCGGCCTAAGCCAAGCCGCTCCAAGGATTGACGATCCCCGTGCCGGCCGGGAAGTGCTTCTCGTTTCGCGTCACGAGACCGAGGTTGTAATGCATCGCAGTCGCCGCTATGAGTGCGTCAAGTGGCGATAGGCTTTTCCCGCGCGCATCGGCATCCGCACGGATCCGCCCCCAGCGATCGGCAACGTCATGACCTATCTGCAGTATCCGCCCAGCGAAAGTAGGCACGACCTCCGAACTCAACCACCGCTCGAGCTCGTTGCGTTTCCTGCCTGCCGGCGACCGTGCAATCCCGAAGCGAAGCTCTCCAACGGTCAGCGAGCTGATGTACGTTGTTGTTTCATCGATAGCTTCCAGCCACGCGACTAAGCCTCTGTCCGGCGCCGGCTTTCTAAATTCCGACAGCACGCACGTATCGAGAAGAAAGCCGCTCAAAATTTGGGGGCCTCGCGCGAATCCGTTCTTGGCCGATCGAAATCTAACTCCACTCCCCGAAGAGCCGAAAAAAGTTTAACCAGCGAACGTTTTGGGCGGGTAATCGTTTTGTAGGTCGCCGCATCCAAAACGACAACTTCCTCGCGCCCATTGCGCACCACGCGTTGCGGTTCGCCCTTCAACGCCCGATCCACTAAGCTGCTGAATTTGGCCTTTGCCTCGGTGAGGGTCCAGGGCGAACGTTTCGCCATCTACAATCGCTCCTTTGAATAATCTGACCTGGTCTGACCATATTATCACACGATCCGCGCCTCGTCGAGCGCCTCCTGGACTCGGCCTAAGCTAAGCCCTCTTCTTGCGCGGCAGCATTGAGGCGCCGATCGAATGTCAGCAATATCAGCTCGGGCCGGTCAGCCTTAAGCGTTTTGGCCGCCGCGAGGTGCCAGAGATCGGCTCCTCTCAGCTGCCATCGCGCCGCCAGCGCGCGAATAACCTTTCGATCGGGCACGACGTTGATCCAGCGCCACGGCCTCGCGGCGATTGCATTCCGGGCTGCATCAGAAAGAAGGTCGCTGATCTTACGCTGCCGCTCCATGCGGCCAATGACAGCATGCACCTCCGCCCACGTCAACGACGAGAGCAGGTGCGCGGCATTGCTTTGCACGTGCGCAACCGCAACTTCGCTGTACTCGTCCGGAACTAGAGCGGAAACCGCAGCCGACGTATCCCAATAGGTGCATCCGCTAGCCAAGTCGCTCGTCGTCACGATCCTCTTGCAGCCACCGCTGCGCGATGCCGGGTGGTTCAAGGTGTATGGGTAGCGGCAGGTGCACAGGGTCGCCCTGCATCGTCTCGATCATTCCGGTCTCTTCCATTCTCCGCAGCCAAGACTCGAGCGCTTCGGGTTCGCCCTTAGCCGGTATTAGGCGCGCCACCGGCACTCCGCGATCGCAAATAATCCACTCATGCCCTTCTTTCACGTCGCGCACGAGCGCGCTCAAGTGCTCTTTGGCATGCCGAAGGCCGGCCGTTCGCCGTTTCATTCTCAAATTGTAGCGCTTGTGACCACATTCCGCAATCTGGCATTCAATTACGAGGGTGCCCGCGCAGCGGGAGAACCCCCTTTTCGGGGAATACGCCTCTCGTATGGCTACCGTCCCGCGAACCGTGCGCTTTGCTGCGCGGACCGCTCGCATGCGCGCCTCCACGATCCGCGAGATGCTCAAGGTCACCCTGCAGCCCGACGTCATCTCGTTTGGCGGAGGCCTCCCGGCGCCCGAACTTTTTCCGACCGAAGCGATCGCCCAATGCACGCGCGAGGTGATGGACGAATACGGCGCGCGCGCGTTGCAGTACACCGTCACCGACGGCATTCCCGAGATGCGCGAGTGGGTCGCGGCGCGACTGACGCGCCGGCTCGAAACGCCGTTTCACGCGGATCAGATCCTGATCGTCAACGGTTCGCAACAGGGACTCGACCTGATCGCCAAGATCCTGGTCGATCCGGGCGACCACATCGTGTTGGAAAATCCGTCGTACCTCGGCGCAATCCATGCGTTCGATGCGTATCAGGCGCGTTATCTGGCGGTCGATACCGACGAGAACGGGATGGTTCCTGAATCGCTGGAGCACGCGCTCGCGCACGCTGAACCGCTGCCGAAATTCGTCTATCTGGTCGCGAATTTTCAGAACCCGACCGGCCGCACGATCTCGCGCGAGCGGCGTGAGCGCATCGTGCGCATCTGCGAGCATTTCGGCGTGCCGATCGTCGAAGACGACCCGTACGGCGAGTTGCGTTTTGAGGGCGAAGATTTACCCGCGCTCGTAAGCTACCCAACCGACGGAACGATCATCTACAGCGGCACCGGCAGCAAGATTCTGGCGCCCGGCATGCGCGTCGCCTGGCTGGCGGTTCGCGACCCGGAAGTGCACGAGAAACTGGTGCTTGCCAAACAAGGCGCCGATCTGCAGAGCGGCACGCTGACGCAGTACATTTTTGCGCGCATCGTGGCGCGAGCCGAGGAGTTCGAACGTCACGTTCAGGCCATCCGGCGCGTTTACCACGAGCGCCGCGACGTCATGTACGACGCGCTCGCGGAGCACATGCCGAAAACAGTCTCATTCAACCGGCCGCAAGGCGGAATGTTCTTATGGGCGCGCGCGACGGGCGTCGACACGACGGACCTGCTGCAAGTTTCGGCGAAAGAAAATGTCGTCTTCGTGCCGGGCGTGTCGTTCTATCCGCATTGCGACGTGACCGACGGCATGCGCTTGAACTTCTCGAACGCATCTCCGGAGAAAATCCGCGAAGGCATCGGCCGCCTCGCCAAAGCCGTCAAGGAAATGTCCTAAAAAGTAGCTAAGGAGAATTACGTGGCTGAGAAACTGGTAACGGGAATAGCGCAATCGTCCAATCCGGGGCAACTCGAGGATGCGCTGTGCAGCACGCCGAGCGTGAATTGCGATAAGTTGGCGGTCATTACGAAAGATTCACCGTCAACGGAGCACGAAGAGTCGATCGTAACGTTCATGCACGTCGGCCAAGGCCACACGACCACCGACGCCGCGCACGATGTCATTACGGGCAGCACCGGCATCCTCACGAGCATCGATCCGCAAGTTCCGAATATCAGTTCCGACAACCGCTACATCGGATTCTTCGCCGAACCGCACATCATCGATCACCTGGCCGACTGGCCGATCCCGCAGGACCAGGTTCAAAACTACAACGACGCGATCGAAGCCGGCCGCAGCGTCGTTACCTACAAAGCCAGGTCGGACGAAGCGCCGGGAGTCGAGCAAACGTTTCGCGATGCAGGGTTACGAAACGTAAAAACCTTCGAGACGAAGAAAAGCTAAGTCGTCAGCGAGAACCTTCGGAACTCTCCGTCTTCATTCCGGCGGCCGCGGCAATCGCAATCAGCGCCCAGTATTCGATCGAGACTTTCGGGTAAGGAAATAATCCGTCCACGAGCTGGTGGAACATCATTGCCGCCAAGACGCCGAAACCGGCGACGGCGAGACGAGACGGCACGTTGCGCGCGAAAACAATCGCAGGCGTGATGATCAATCCTAGGAACAGCACGATTCCCACAACGCCTTGTTCCGCAAGAACCTGAAAGAAGTACCCGTTGGGGTGTGTCCGGACGCCGGGAAGAATTGCTCCGACGAGCAGTTCATAATTTCCGGGGCCAACTCCCAAAATCGGATGCTCGCGCCACATCACAACCGCGGCATGCCACAGCGCCGCGCGCGAACCCAGGCCGCCGTTGTAAGCATCGGCCCCGCCAAAGATGCGGTCGAGCGCCGCATTTGGAAATGCGACGGCAGCGAGCACGGTCACGCCCAGAGCTGCGATCCCGAGGACGGCTATTGCTGAAATAAACGTGCGTTTGCGCAGCGGCCAATGTTTCAACGCCATTACGAATGCCAACCCCGCGAGAAACGCCGCGATGCCGCCACGCGAGAGTGTAAGCGCGAGCGTCACACCGCCCAGGATGAATCCGGCGCAAAGGCCGCCGGAGAATCTCGGAACCAACGCCGCAGCAGCTATCAGCGTTATCCCCAGAAACGCGCTGAGCTGATTCGGGCCTTCCAACGGTCCGGCAAGGCGCAATACGACATGCCCCTGAAAAAGAGTTCGCTGAAGCGGCTCGATGATTGGTTGGGCAAAGGCCAGCACCGAAACGGCACATATGATCGCGAGAAGCGTGCTTTGCAACGCCCTTTCGTCCGGATCCATAACAAACGTTCCGTAGACTACCGCGAACGCAAGCGCGTATTCAGCAAATTTCAACGTTTCACGAATAGCCGCGGCCCCAAACGCGGCGCTCACTGAAGAAACCGCCATGCCGGCGATGAAGAGCAACAACGCTGCGAGTATCCATCGTCCCGGACCGGTGAACACTGCAGCCCGGAATCGCCGCTGAGCGAACATGACGAGGGCCGCAAGAATGATGACGACTTTTTCTAAGCTGATCGTCGTCCCATGGATTGGCACCGGTAAGAGAAACGGCGCAGCCGTCAGAACGGCGATCCATGCGTACTTTGGCCGCCTCCCCAGGAGCAACAGCAGTAACGCGGTTGCGACCGTAAGGCCGGCCGCATCGAGGATGATTCTCCAGCGCGGCAAGAGCAGATTGGCGCTGACCGGCACTCCATCGAGATAGACGTCGCCGGTCGCGCTGGTGAGCGTCGTTACTCTTTTCAAGAGAACCGCCAGGACGCGCCGATCCTGATTGAGCCCGCGCTGTGCAGGAACGAATTGCGAGCTCGACACGAGCACCACGTGCACGCGCCGCGGGCCGTCCTGGTTTTTCATGAACCCAAAGATTGCTTCATGTTCGCCGACGCCGTAACAGCAAGAACTCTTGGACACACCGCCGGCGGTCAGCGTGAGTGTGGTCGGCTTCGACCCGACGGCGAAAGGCGGGATGACAAAATCGATGACGATGCGGTCGCTATGCGGCGGTTGCAAAACCACGAAACCGGCTCGAGGCCGCGTCCAACAGCAGCCTGCCTCATCCTCCGACGCGTAAATGCCCGACGGCTGCTCGATTCCCAGCGGAAGGACCGGAGCCGCGGCCGCCCGGGCCCCGCAAACCCCAAAAAGCAGGCAGACGGTAGCCACCGCTAAGCGCGAAGGAAACCATTGCGAGCCGCATAACATTCTCCCGGCGGTGCAGACCATTCCGGAAACGCTTTCCATCCAGACGCCGACAACGACCTTTCCAAAGGTCGTCGCTATCGTACTGAACTGGAACGGTTGGCTCGACACGATCGAGTGCGTCGAGAGCCTGCTGCGCTCGTCGCGGCCGCCCCACCAGGTTGTCATCGTGGATAACGGCTCGGTCGATGACTCGATCGATCGAATCTGCGAATGGGCCGACGGCCTGTTAGTCCCCGAGCATCTCTCGGAGGTGACGATGGGCTGGTCTTACCGGCCCTACCCGAAGCCGCTCGCCTACGCCCAATTCGACGGGGCCGCCGACGCGTTTGAGGGCACGGGTGCACCGGAGACGCCTGTCGTCATCATTCGGGTCGGCGAAAATCTGGGATATGCCGGGGGCAATAACGTCGGCATTCACTACGCTCTCGCACGGTTCGGAGCGGACTACGTTTGGATTCTCAACAACGATACGATTGTCGAACGACACGCGCTCGATCGAAAGATGTCCGTCGCGGAAATGGACGCGCAGATCGGCATCGTCGGAGCAAAGCTTCTCCGTTATCAAGACCCGTCGAAAATGCAAGCCCTCGGCGGAGGAAATGTTATTCCGGCACTCGGGCTGGACTCGCAGATCGGCGCCGGCCTCGACGGCTCGCTCGCAACCACGCAGCCCATCGAACTCGAGCACGTCGTCGGCGCAAGCCTCTTTGTGAGGGCCGCGGCGATCCATTCGGTCGGACTCATGGATGAAAGCTATTTTCTCTATCGCGAAGAGACCGACTGGTGTCTGAAGATGCGCAAGAACGGCTGGAAGCTCGTTTGCTGCCCGGTCGCCGAGGTGTGGCATAAGCAAGGCGCTTCGATCGGTTATAAGAGCGTCTTGCACGACTATTACTCCGTACGCAATATGTTGTTCTTGCTCCACAAACATCACCCGCGGCAATTCCTATTGGCGTTCTTCATGATCGCCTTCCGCTCGACTGCCGCCAAAATCGCGCGCCTGCAGTTGCGGCGGCTTTGGTTCGTGCTCAAAGCGTTTGGAGATTTCTTTAGCGGCGTTCGCGGCCGAACGCACAGCGAACAGGAGCTTCTTGCCAACCGCGACGCCAATAAGCCCCCGGCGCGAAGTCTACGCACGTAACCGTCTACTTACGGATAAGAAATCCATTCGGAGAAAAGGTCCATCCGAAGGCAGATTCCCGCTGCCGATCGTATTCATAGTCATCCGGATAATCCATCATGTACTGGGCTATGGCTTCAAAGGGCCCTTCCCCCCATTCCGGCAGTACAGGATGGCCGTTGATATTGCCGTCTTCGACCACCAGATAGTCGCCCGGCCGGAGCACAGGGCGGAGCGACGTCATCTCGTCGTAAACGTGCGTCTTGCTGTGGTCACTGTCTAGGATCGCGAATGCCCGTCGCACGGCTTGCCGTTCGTTTAGCAACATTTCCTGCACTAATTTATCTGTAGACGACGCTTCGACGAAACCGATTTTGGAGCACGCTTTGGCGCGCGGATCAATCGACGCGTGCGTGACGTCGACAGAGATCACCTTGCCGTTCTCTATCTGGGACGCATTCAAGACATCTGCAAAAAATAAAGCCGAGCCGCCGGCAGCAGACCCGAATTCAATGACGAGGTCCGGCCGAAGCGCAAAAATGATCTCCTGATAATTCCACAAATCGAGCGGGGATTTCTGAATCGGTACGCCAGCCCAGCTGCGCTGCTTCCATATGAGATTGTCGTAAAACCAGAGGTGATACGCTTCGGGTGCTTCCATATTTAGCCGCTCCACATTATCGAACGTTGGACTCGAGCACCGCATAGAATTGAGCCGCTACGGTTTCCGGCGAGAAGCGCAATGCGCCCCTTCGCACTCGGTTCGAGTACAGTTCCCACTGTTGTTTATTCTCGTGCAGCGTAATGAGGGCGTCGGCAAACGACGGTACGTCGTCCGCGATCACCAGCTCGTTTTCAGAGCCCGCAATTCCCTCGGAGCCGATGCTCGTGGTGACGATGGGAACGCCCGCAGCCATCGCTTGAACGATCTTCCCCTTGAGGCCCGCGCCGAATCGAAGCGGTGCGGCGAATACACGGTGGCGGGCAAATACCGGCTCAAGATCGTCTATAAATCCCGGCACGTGCACGAGCCTGCTAGACAACTTCCGGATAGCGGGCGTCGGATCCGCGCCCGCCAGCGTAAGCATAATGCCGGGAACGCGTTGCCGAACTCGGGGCACGATCTCTTCGGCGAGCCAGAGAGCGGCGTCGACGTTCGGTGCGTGCGCATAGTTTCCGAGGAACAAGATCCCCTGCCGGCTCTCCTGATCCGGCACGCGATCGATGAGTGTTTCGGCTAGGCTGACCACGGCGACGTTCGTTATTCCGCGTGCATGCAGCGTCTCGACTTCGTGCGAACTGGTGACGACGGTTACGTCGCTTCGGCGTGCCGCATCCAGCTCGAGTCGCTCCATATCGTCGTGCCCGGTCCTTCGCCCTTGAACCTTTGCTTGACGCGAGAGGCGCACGAAATGGAGATCGACCGTATCGTAGACAACTCTTGCCTGCGGCTGGCTGGAGCGAACAGCTGCGAGATAATCCGAAGCAACCTGCGCCCGCGACACCCACACGCAATCAAAGAGTGAGCCGCGTGCGCGCAAGCCGGCTAGGCTATCTTCGCCAAAACCCGAGATAACTTCGATACCGGCCTGCCTCAGCCGATCAGAATATGGCGGGTACGCGCGATTCTCTAACGATCCGAAAACCACCGACCAGCCATGTGCGCGCGCAAGTCGCAACAACAAGGCTAGGCGACGCGAGCCCGCGTCGCGATCGTCAAAGGGCACGTGTTCATCTAAGAACAGTATCGCGCTTGATCGAGCCGAGCGACCTATTCGTCCGCCGCGCAGCCACCGGTCCGTGAATGCTCGCGCATCGATGGAATTGACGGCCGAATCCAATTTTTCTTCAGCGAACACCATCGAAAGCGGCTGGCAAACGCAATGTAAGCCGCGCGTCCGCATTTCAAAACAGAGATCCGCGACCGCATAGGACGCGGCCGCGAAGGTCACTTCATCCAATGATGCGATGCGCAACGAACTAAGGCGAGCCATGAAACTTGCCGGCGATATGGACTCGACCTCTCGGAGGAATGCATAACGCGAATCGGAGATTGAACACCCGGCGCCGCAAGGCTGGATGGTGCCGTCGCTGAGAATGGCTCGCCCAGCCTCGTACAGATGGCTTCCCAAAGTACAAATTCGCGAACAAACCAGCGCGGTCTCTGAATCGCTATCTAGCGTCCTCGCCAAGGCAGCGATCGCGCCCGTCGCGGGGACGAGCCGCGAATCAACCATGTAAAGATACGAGCCCCGCGCACGAGATACCGCGGCCTTCAAAGCGTGAGTGAAGGACGTCCCTTTCGAAACCGGTACCAATTGCACGCCCACGTGCATTTGCATCTCGCGTGCGATCGCCGGGTCCGCTAGCACGAGAATTTCCGGCGCATTTTCAAGCTCAAGTCTGCGCAACGACGCTAGAGACCGGTTAACATAACGCCAGTCGCGACCGCCAAGGATGGCGATGCTTACGAGAGGTTGCTTCGGCGGGATAAAAACAATCGCCCGCGGACGGCCGGGAAGCCGCATCGCGTACCGATGAGACACCCACTCGCGGAAGGTGCGTCTAAAGTCGGACCATCGCGAATCCAGATGGGCCCGTCCCCGAGAAAGTACCGCCCGCAATCCGTGAGTTCGCACAATGCGAAAGATGCGCTTCATGTTGAGCGCGGCAGGCTTCGCGGCGGTTGCGCTGAAACCTTGAAGACCGCAACAGGAGATTTCATTTGGTCACCACGCTACAATCGCTGACCGTATACTTTCGCTATCGGTGGCTCGTCTACGAGCTCGTCCTGCGTGACTTAAGCTTGCGCTACCGAGGCTCGGCTCTCGGATTTGCTTGGACGCTCTTGAACCCGCTGCTGTTCATGGCAATCTATACGCTCGTGTTTGCAGTCTATTTGCGCGTGGACATCGTGAATTACCCGGCCTTCCTGCTAAGCGGACTCGTACCGTGGTCCTGGCTTGCCGGCGCGCTAGGACAAGGTACGAGCTCGATCGTTGACGGTCGCATGTATGTCGGAAAGACCTTGTTTCCGATGCAAATTCTCGTTATCGTTCCAGTGCTCTCAAACGGCATCAACTTCATTTTTTCGTTGCCGATCCTGTTTCTATTTGTGATCGTCCTCCACGTGCACCTGGGACCTTCGCTTGTCATGCTTCCCCTAATCATTCTCATTCAAGGCGCAATGGTGCTCGGAGCGGCCACCCTCGCTGCCACGTTTAATGTATTCTATCGCGATCTTCAGCAATTGATCTTGTACATACTGACTGTGCTCTTTTACATGACGCCGATTTTCTACATCCCGTCGCTCGTGCCCGAAAAGTTCCAATTTCTGATAGTCTGGAACCCGTTTGCGGCGCTCATCGCATGTTACCATGCAATATTGTACGCGGGCACGTTTCCCAGCGTCTACGATCTCGTATTCTCACTGGTCTTCTCGATCTTGCTCCTCGGAGTTGCGCGGGGGTGTTTCGTGCGCTACAGAGAGGCATTCAGCGAATACGTATGATAGACGCCATTCGTGTAGAAGGTCTCTGCAAGAGCTTTCGCTACTCCACGATTCCTAAGCGGGCGACACTCAAGGACATGGTTGTACGTACCATGCGATTGCAGCGCGGGGTTGCCGTGGTCGAGGCCCTAAAAAACGTCACTTTTTCCGTGGAGCGGGGCTCAACGCTCGGAATCATCGGCCGAAATGGCTCGGGGAAGTCCACGCTGATGCGGATCCTCGCGGGTATTTTGAAACCCGACGCCGGGCTCGTGGAAACCGCCGGCATGGTGGCGCCGCTTCTTGCACTCGGCGGGGGCTTCCACCCGGACTTGAGCGGCCGGGAAGGCGCGCGCATCGAGCTGTTCACGCTCGGAATGGACCCGGCGCAAGTCGACCGGCTCATGGATCAGATCATCGCTTTCTCCGAGATCGGCGACTTCATCGACGCACCGGTGCGAGTGTATTCCGCGGGGATGCTGATGCGCCTCGCCTTTTCCGTGGCGATTTGTGTCAATCCGACCGTCCTGCTGTTGGACGAGATCTTAGCCGTCGGCGATGAAGGTTTCGCCCGCAAATGCCACGAGACGATACTCGATTTTCGGGCCCATGGAAGGACGACCGTGATCGTAACGCACGCCGCTGAGATCGTTGAGTCCTGGTGCGATACGGCCCTCTGGCTCGACCGCGGCGAGGTCTCGGGCCTAGGCGATCCGCGCGCCGTTGTTGCCGCGTATCATGCCTTAACCGGCCAGAGCTTGCCTGAACCTGCCCAATATCCGTTTGATCTTCCAAAAACGGCTGGATTGCACGGTGTCGATTAGGAGCGTCAGCCTTTCGTTCTCGGCTTGAGTCGACGCTAAGAAAAGGTTCGTCTGATCGAACAGCCGGTTCTGCGTTTCATTGAGCCGCTGTTGCACTTCGCTCGCGGCCTCATGGGCCGATGCCAGCTTTTGCTCAAGACCTGC
>Ga0102924_1005856_pt1 | contig 11694 bp, 13 predicted proteins | sample PaiPotPPM11metaG_FD_80116 | JGI IMG/M metagenome (GOLD analysis project Ga0102924, IMG submission 80116) | Iron sulfur acid spring bacterial and archeal communities from Banff, Canada, to study Microbial Dark Matter (Phase II) - Paint Pots PPM... ...
AGCCGTTGGCGACCGCGCCCCCGATTTCACGCTGCCCTCCGCCGGAGGAACCTCCGTCACGCTGTCTTCGCTGCTCGCAAAGGGGCCCGTGGTGCTCTTCTTTTATCCGAAGGACGACACACCCGGCTGCACCGTCGAGGCCTGCCGCTTCCGCGATAGTCACGAGGAGTTCGCTCGGGCGGGCGCCACGGTCGTGGGCGTGAGCTCCGACTCCGTGCAATCCCACGAGCATTTTGCCCAGAAGCACAAGCTGCCGATGACCCTGCTCAGCGACCAGGGCGCGAAGGTTCGGGCTCTCTACGGGGTGAAGACCAAGCTCGGCTTCATCCCGGGGCGTGTGACCTTCGTGATCGATCGGGCGGGAGCCATCCGCTACGTGCTCGACTCGCAGCTCCGCGTCGAGAAGCATTCGCTGGAAGCGTTGTCCGTCGTGAGAGAGCTTTCGAACGCGACGGCGTAGGCGCGCGGCGCATTCGAGGTTGCCGCACAGCATCACGCCGCCCATGCGCGCATCACGCGCATACGCGCATACGCGCATACGCGCGTCACGGCCCATCGCGCCCCGACGAGGCCGTTCCGCCTGGCTCCTCCAGTTTGCTTGGGCGAAGCTGTTCTGCTGCAGACCTCATCCGGAAATCGCGATTTCGACTTGCGCACGCGCGCAGCAATGCGACCCTTGAGGTGAGGGGCATGGCGACGCAATCGAGATTCCACGACTTCTCCGCGTTTCGTCGCGAATGGGTCTGCGGGCACCTGGATTACCAGCGCGCTGCGGAGGCGCTCGAGTCGGCGCGCCGCAAGGCGGAGGGACTCTGCCGCGCGTCGATCTCCGCCGACTCCGAGGAGGTTCGCCGCGCGCATGAGCACGTCGACGAGGCGCGCCGGCACCTCGCGAATATCGAGGTTCTCCTCGCCGAGCAGTTCGATCGCTTCTGCGACGCGGGCCGCTGACCGCTCACGACCGACCGGCGTGACGGACCTCCTCCGTCGGTCGCGAACCGAGCCAGTGCAAAAACCAGCTCGCCGCGCGACGCGCGACCTGCTCGAGGGCACCTGGCTCCTCGAAGAGGTGCGACGCGCCCGGGATGACGTCGAGCTGGCTCTCGACGTGGAGTAACTTGCGGGCCTCGCGGTTCAAATCCAGAACGAGGTGATCTTCGCCCCCGACGATGAAGAGCGTCGGGGCGCGCACGAGCACGAGCGCTCGCGGACCGGCCAGGTCCGGGCGTCCGCCGCGCGATACGATCGCGGCCACGTCGTCAGGACGCGTCGCCGCGGCGATCAGCGCGGCGGCCGCGCCGGTGCTCGCGCCGAAGTACCCGATGGGCAGCGCTCCGACGCGGGCGTCGTCGCGCGCCCAGGCGACCGCCGCCAGGACGCGTCCGGCGAGGAGCTCGACGTCGAAGCGCAGCCGTCCGGTGCGCAGGTCCTCCTTCCCTTCGGCTTCGGAGAGCAGGTCCACGAGGAGCGTCGCCAGGCGCCCGCTCGACCTCAGCGACTGGGCCACGTACCGATTGCGCGGGCTGTGCCGGCTGCTGCCGCTGCCGTGCGCGAAGATGACCAGCCCTATCGGCGCTTCGGGAATCGCGAGCTCACCCTCGAGCCGCGCCTCCAGGGCGGGGATGGATGCGAGCCGAATCTCGTCGTGTTCAGGCATGACGTTCCCCCTTCTCGCGGGAGCCCGCGGGGTGCTCCGGGAGGCGTTCCATGGCTGCCCGCGCAAGCAGCTCGCGTACCTCGTCGTCGGTCGTCGGCGCGAAGTCGTCGTACCAGAGACCCACCGCGAGGAACGGCTCCGGGCTCGTGAGGCAGATCACGTCGTCGGCCTCTTCTCGAAGGTCGTCGCAGGCCTCGGCCGCGCCGGCAGGCACCGCGACGATCACTCGCCGCGCCGCTGCGCGCCGCACGGCAGCGACGGCCGCGCGCATGCTGGCGCCGGTCGCGAGGCCGTCATCGACGACGACGACGCTGCGACCTGCGAGCGGGTGGGGGGCGAGGCCGCGGCGGTAGGCCCGCTCGCGGCGCTCGATCTCTGCGGCTTCCAGGCGGGTGAGCTCTTCAATCACGCGCTCCGGGATCCCCAGCGTCCCGACGACGTTCTCGTTGATGACGCGCGTGCCGCCGGCGGCGACGGCGCCCATCGCCAGCTCGGCGTGACCGGGTACCCCCAGCTTGCGGACGACCAGGACGTCCAGCGGGGCGCCCAGGCGGTGCGCGACCTCATAAGCGACCGGTACGCCGCCCCGCGCGAGGCCGAGCACGAGCGGATCGCCGCCCGCGAGGGGCGCGCTGCTCCGGAGATGGGCCCCGAGCTTTCGACCCGCGTCGAGGCGATCCTGGAAACGAACCATCGCGAGCATTCCTCGTGGACGCGGCGGACCGCCGCTTCGTTCGCCGTCCGGCCTGCATCGCCAATGCCTACGCACTCAGGCGCTGGAGCTCCGGGTGTTCAGGCGCTGGCGGCTCCGGGCGTGGACGGGCAGAACCACGGACGGCCCAGCCGAGGGGCCTGGGAGAAACTCGGCCTCTAATCCGCGCCGCCGTCCACGGCGACGCACGTGCCTGGGATGTCCGGAACTCGGCCGCGCCGGCTGCAGGCGTACCCGTCGGGACAGTGGTGTTGATTCCGGATGAAGCCTCCGCAGGCGATGCTGCTGGCGACGATCATCGTGCAGTGGAAAGTCCCGTTGTCGCATTCGGGGACCCGGTCTCCGACGACGGCAATCGTCGGGCACATCGGCTGGAGCTCTGTGCACGTGGTGGTCGCTTGATAGGCGTCGACCCGGCTTCGGTTGACGGCGACCCACGCCCCCGGGCCGCAGCAGCCGACCTCCGGTACGGCGATGCAGTCGGAGTCCGTCGTGCAGGACGTGAAGTCGAGAGAGCCGTCGGCCCCGTCCAGCGCCGCGGTCGTCGCGTCGGTCCCCGTGCCCGGCGTCGTGTCGCTCCCGTTGCCCGGGGTCGCGTCGAGCGTCGGGGTGCCACCGTCATCGCCCGAGCAGGTCGCGGCGCCCACGCTGCACGAGGCGTCGTCGACTGCGACCGACGGCCTCTGCGCTACGCGCGACTGCGAGTCGTTCGGCGGCGGAGAGCAGCCGAAGAGGAGGCCGATCAGTCCGCTGGCGATGGCTGCGGCGCTTCCCCATCGAACGGCTGACGGCACGTCTCCGGCTCTGCCGGAGCGTGGTCGAAACTCGCTGGTCATGGCGCCGCTTCCGTTGCACGCCGAGTTCCCGGCCGGCTCAAGAACGGGATGGCGCGTCGCCCGGTGCCAGGGCCCGCCAGCCTCGCGCGGACCTCGCGTGGCGACGCGCGTCCGAGTCACGGCCGGCGGGCGGTAGGCGCGGCGACGTTGATCACGCTGGTCTGCTCGGAGACGGACCCGCGGATGACAGGAGCACCGAGGAACGCCTCTTCGGCCCACAGAGGATCGAACCAGCTCGGGCCCCACCATCCCATGTCCCAGGCGTAGTAGTCGGAAGCGCCTGGCGCCTCGACGCGCACGTCGCGGAACGCGGCTCGATCGGCGACGGCGCCTTCGCCGGTCGTCAAGCGCCAGAGGAAGTCGAACTGCGCGACCCTCGTCACTCGCTGCATCGACGAGGGCAGCGGATAATAGAGATCGATGAGCGCGCTCGTCCCGGGATCGATCGTTACGACCGGCGGCTGGCCGATACTCGACGACGTGTACGCGGAACGGCTCTGCCCATAGCCGTCCATCCTTCCCATCTGCTGACGCGTGTCGACCTGCCACGGCGCACTGTCGTCGACGTTGTCGGCGACGAGTCGGACGTGCATCGCGCGCGCGTGAGGGTCGCCTTGATCGCGCGGCGCGAGCGTGGCGATACCGAGCGCCGCGATACGGACTTCGCCGTGCGGCGCGCGCGAAGGAACACGGTACGATGCCCCTTTTTGCCCTGAGATCCGCCCCGCGGGGCTTCCTTCGGGCCGGTTGAAGGAACGGCCGCTTGAGCACGCGGCCGTCGTTGACAGAGCCACGAGAGCGAGCCCGAGGCGCGAAGAACGGAGCGTGTGCATGGCCGGGCCCCGGGTGCACCGCGCATACCGTGTGAGCTCGACCCACTGCGCCTGGAGCGCTACGTGAGCGGTGGCCCTGGCGTAGCCGCTCGTCGCCGAACGATTGCTCTCGCCGGCGCGCCCGGTACCATCGGCGGATGTCGCGTACCTTCGCCATTGGCGACATTCACGGGGACCTGGAGGGGCTCAAGCGGGTCTTCGACCGCTTGCCGTCGCTCTCTCGGGAGGACACCGTCCTATTCGTCGGAGACTACGTCGACCGGGGGCCGTGTTCGGCCCAGGTCGTGGAGTTCGTCCGCAACTTGCCGAGCGCCGGACCGGCGCGAGTCGTCGCGCTGCGCGGAAATCACGAAGACGCCTGGCTGCGCGTCAGAGCGGGCGGCTGGCCGGAGTTCGTGCTTCCACCCGGCAACGGGTGCCTGGCCGCGATGCGCTCGTACGTGGGCGGGTCGCCGCCGTCGCCGGAGGAGGAGCCAACGCCGGCCGAGCGGAGCGTGCTTCTGAGCGGTTCCTTCTTTCCCGAGGAGGTCATCGCGTGGATGCAATCGCTCCCGTACTGGTACGAGGACGACCACGCCATCTACGTGCACGCGGGCCTTCCGCGGCGCGGCGACGAGTTTCTTCATCCTTCGAAGGTGAAGGTGCCTGCGGCGCTGATGTGGCTGCGCGACGAGGACTTCTTCCGCAACTACCGTGGAAAGCTCGTCGTGTTCGGACACACGGCGACGGCGTATTTGCCCCCGGAGCTGAGCACGTATACGCCGGAGGACCCCCTGGATGTCTGGGCCGGGCCGTGTTGCGTCGGCCTCGACACGGGGGCCGGCAAGGGTGGATTTCTCACCGCCGTCGAACTGCCCGCGATGCGCGTTTACGAATCGCGGTGAGGCGGCTCAGGCGCCCTCGCCCGGTCCGACGCCGCCGAAGGTGAGGGGGCCGTCCGCGCCCCACGCGAGAAAGCGCGCGATCGGCCCCGACGGGTCCGGGTGGATCACGAGGTGGGTCCTCGCGGCGCGGAACGCGGAATCGCCGCTCTCGGCGTCGGGCTCCGCCTCGTGCCACGAGCCGACGTTGACGTAGGTGGCCGCTCCCTCGGCGACGGCCACCATGGCGGGCGTGTGCGTATGGCCCATGACGACGAAGGCCGCGGGGAAGAGGCGCGCGAGGTGACCGGCGCGCTCGACGAGCGTCTCGTCGTTGTCGAGCTTCTCGCCGAACCATTCGCGCCGCCGCATCGTGAGTTGTCGATGGGTGAGCAGCCACGCGAGGCCGATCGCCGCCATCGCGGCCAGGCACCACGTGCGCGTGCCGCCCACGACGGCGAGCGCGCCGATTGCGAGTCCAGCCGCGAGGGCGACCGCGAGTCGGTCGAGCAGGACGCTGGCGAGGATCTTCGGGATCGACCGCGTGACCGGCGGCACCTGTAGCGCCGCCAACGCGCGCAGACGCTCGATGCCGATGCGAGTCTTCTCTGCCAGCGCGGCCATTCGCCGCTCGTGCTCGTCGCGAAGGCCGCGGGCCGCCTCGGTGAGGTAGGCGCGCCGGAGCCGGAACAGCTCGAAGACGGCGCCGAGGAAGCGCGCAAACAGGCGCACCAGCCCGCCCAGGCCCATGCGCACGCCGAGCATCACGTAATCGGTGAGACCCATCCGGTGGTGCCCGTACTCGGGGACTCCTCGTGTCGGCCGGACGACCCAGCGCAGCAGGACATCCGAGAAGCTGCGCGCGATCCGCCGCGGGTCGGCCGGCGAGAGGGGCGCCATCACGTGCTCGGTCGAGCAGAGCGTGTCGTACTGGTGCCCGTGCTCCACGTAGGCGACCCCGCCGACGTAGTAGAACCAGGGCGCGAACTCGATGCGCGACGCGAAGTCCGCGGCGAACTGAGCGTCGCCGTCGCAGGCGCGCAGCGCGGTCTCGACCAGCAGGGCGCGGAACTCCTCCTTGACTCCGTCCCAGTGGAACTCGACGTCGTGATTGCCGTGCACGATCGTGAGGGCGTGGCCCTCGGCGAGAAAGCGCGCGAGGGCGTCGAAGACGATGCGGTGACGAGCCGCGACTGCGCGCAGCTTGATGCGTCCGTGGTCGACGCTGTTTCCCAGGCCGTGCTCGCGCTCCTCCTCGCTGGTCTCCGTATCGAGGTGCTCGGCGGGGGGAAGGATCGTCATCCCGATGAAGTCGATGAAGTCGCCTGCGATCACGAGGCGCCACCTGCGACCGGCCGGCGGAGTCATCCGATAGTGAGCGAGCAGGTTGGCGAGATCCGTGTCGACGCGCTGCGACCGCCTCGCGCCGTCGGGCGTCAGATCGTTGAGGTCGTTCCCCAGGTGAACGTCCGACAGAATAAGGAGACTCTCGTCGAAGTGTGGAGCTTGCACGGCCAACTTAACTCTGCGATGGCGGCTCCGCTCCAGCAAGCCGTGAGCTCTCCTCAGGTCGTCATTTTCCCGTCAGGGCGCTGGGTGGCCCTCCTGGCTCTCCTCGGTCCACGCGTCGGCACGCGCCGCGGTGCGCCACGCCGGGCACGCAGCGCGCCGATGCGTCACGGGCAGTGGAAGTCGCCGGACTGGAAAACCGGGAAGGGTGCCGCTTGCGAGCGGAAGACGCAAAAGCTTCGGGTGGGGTCGAGGTTCGTGTCCAGCGGCGAGGTCACGTGCCCGCTCAGGGCGGCGCAAAGTTCGCCCGTGGAGACGTGGACGTGGAGCGTCGAGTCGGCAAAGACGATCTGCGCTCCGAGAGGATCCGCGCTGGCCGGGATTGTGGTCGCTCCGACGCGAACGTCGCATGTGCCGTCGGGCGCGACGGCTGAGCCGTTCGCCGTGACGGTGCTTCCCATGGGTGCCGAGTCGTCGATCGTCTGGGCGTTCTTCACGAGCGGCGTCTGGCTGAAGTCGAGCGTCCCGCCGCCGCCGGTCGTTGCCGGCATGAAGCGAGCGTCTGCCCGAAAGAGGAGGGCTTGCGCCGGATTCGGGTCCAGCGAGGATAGGCACGCCATGAGATACGTCCCGCCGAACCCCGCGTCGGGAAGGCTCGAGTCGCTCGAGCCTCCCTCGACGACGGGGACGAAACTTCGCGCGTCGGCGGTGCGAGCCAGCCAGTCGTCGAAATCGTGTTCCGGGTCCACGCATCCGGACGCGACGAGGCCGAGGACTGCGCCGGCACCGAGGGACGTTGCGGCCGCTGCGGCGTCGCGCCGCAACGTGGACCCCTTCGTCCTCGACATGCTTTCATGGATAACACTCTTCCGTCCGAACATGGTCTCTTCCAGCCGATGGAATCGCTCTCTCGCGATCGCATTCGCACGGTCGCGGCGGGTGGTCGCCGCGCTGTGCGCGCTGGGGGCCATGTGTGCAACGGAGAGGCCTGCGCGCGCCACGGGATTTCTGACCGCGGAGTTCGGAAGCGACCGGGGACAGCCCGCGATCGCGACACCCTACTCGGTGTACTTCAACCCCGGGGCGCTGGCGGGGATCCGCGAGAGCGAGGTCGTCCTGGACATCGCCGTGGCTGCGCGGTCGATGGAGTACGACCGGTCCTCCTCCGCCCTGTCGCCGAGCAATCCCAACGACCCGGCCCTCGCGGGGAACGCGACCTACAGGGCCGCGAACACCGGCGCCGCGACGCTCTTCAACGTCCTCGCCGGGCCTTACGTCGGCTTCGTCACCGACTTTGGCCACTCGGCGCTGCGCCTCGGGCTCGCCTCGTACGTCCCGTTCGGCGGCCAGGTCCAATGGGACAAGAACTCGGCGTTCGGGGGAAGCACGACGGCGCCGGGCGCCTACGATGGGCCGCAGCGCTGGGCGAGCATCGGCGCCACCACGGCGTCCCTCTACCAGACACTCGCACTTGCGTACCGCTTCGAGCGAGCACGCCTCGGGATCGGAGTGAGCGCCAGCCTGGTGCGCACGAGCGTCACGGATGTGCGTGCGCGCAACCTCGACGGTTCCGATGACGTCTTCGGTCCCGGCGGGGTGACGAAGGAGGGGCGGTCGGAGCTGGACGCCTCCGGGTTTCAGTTCGGCGCGGCTGCGGGAGCCTACTGGGAGGCGACGAGCGACGGTGCGTTGCGGCTCGGGGTGTCGTACACGAGCCAGCCGGGCTTCGGCGCGATGCGTCTGAACGGTTGGTTCCGGTTGCAGCCCGGCACCCAGGAGGCGTCGAACCCGCTCTCGTCGGCGGATTTCGTCCAGGCGTACCCCGATATCGTGCGTGCCGGGGCCGCGTGGCGAGTCTCGCCGGCTGCCGAGCTTCGGCTGGACGGGTCACTCCAGCGATGGAGCCGGTTCAAGAACCAATGCGTAGTGGTCCCGGGGGCCATGTGCGACGTGGACGCGAGCGGCGCCAGCGCGAGCGGCAACGTTTTCCTCAACATCCCGCGCGACTGGCGCGATGCCGTCAAGGTTCGCCTCGGCGGCGCGTACTGGACCCAGCCCGAGAGCGAGATTTTCGGCAGCGTCGCGTACGAGTCTTCACCGGTCGGTCCCGGTCACATCGACGCCCTGACCTTCGACTCCACACGCCTCTACGGCACGCTCGGCGTTCGCCATAAGTTCGGTCGCTCTGTCGCGGCGCAGTTCAGCTACACCTACGTGTACTTCGTGCCGGTGACGGCGAACGACAGCTCGCTGCCGAACTATGCGGCGCCCTCGACCTGGCCGTCGGGGAACGGGCGTTACACCTCGGAGCTCTTTCTCTTCGACGCGGCGCTCAGCTACTCGTTCTAGGTTTGCGGCGGTTCACGGTCCCTTCGCGACGCGGTCGAGCGCGCGACGGGCTTCGATCGCGAACGCGTAGCACTCGAAGGCTTCTCGCAGCGAGGGCCCACGCTTGGCGCGGACGCCGCGGGCCACCGCGCGGAACGCGAGGTAGCGCACCCCGTCGAGGCCGAGGAGAGAGACGACGAGCGCCGGGTCGCGCGCGTGAGGTTGGCCCCCGAGGAGCACGGAGCCCGTCGCGAGGACGCGGGAGAGCAGATCCTCGCACGCAGCGATCGCGCCCGACGCGTCGCGCATCGCCAGCAAATGTTCGGCTCGCTGCACGGACTCGCGATCGCCGGGCGGCCATAGCTCCCCCAGCGAGAAAACCGCCGCGCTCGGCGGTGCCGGAGTCGTCGGGTGCGATCCCTGTTCGGGATCTGGAGGCGGACCGGGGGCGGGGGACGGCCGCGGCGAAGGACGAAGGACGCCTCCCGCCGGTGGCGAGGGGGCCGGCGCCGAGGACGGAGAAGGCGTCGCGCCTCCGCGGCGCTGGCTGGACGCGGGTCGTGCCGGCTGCGAATCGGCGAGATCGCGGATGGCGCCGGCGAGACCGACCTCCTCGGCGTCGAGGAAGAGCGGGATGCCGGGCGGCTTGGCGGCAGGAGCGGGGAGGTCGGCGCGGTACGCTTCGATGACCAGGCGCGTGACTCGCTCGAGCACGTCGAACACTCCCTCACCGCGGGTCGCCACGGTGGCGAGGGATGGGGCGCCGAAGAGATTGAACCTTCGGTCGAGCTCGTCCAAGGGGACCACGTTGGGCAGGTCGCGCTTGTTCCACTGGAACACGTGGGGGATCGCGCTGAGCTTTCGCCCTTGCTCGGCGAGGTTTGCGTTGAGGTCGTCGAGCGACTCGAGGTTCGAGTCCATGCGCTCCCCTTGGGTGTCCGCGACGAAGACGATGCCGTCCGCGCCGCTGAGGACCAGCTTGCGCGTCGCCGCGTAGTACACCTGGCCGGGCACCGTGTAGAGCTGCAGCTTCACCGTTACGTCGCCGAGCTGCAGCAGCTTGACGGGCAGGTAGTCGAAGTAGAGCGTTCGGTCGGTGTCCGTCGCGAGCGAGACCATGTTCCCGCGGTTCTCGGGTTTGGTCGACGAGTGCACGTACTGCAGGGTCGTCGTCTTTCCGCCGAGGCCTGGGCCGTAGAAGACGATTTTGAAGAGAAGCTCGCGTTTGAGGCGGTTGATCGACGCCATGACCTTCAGGGCTCGCAGGGATCGCTAGGGTTGTTCGACGGACCGGAGAACGTCGGCGGCGCGACGGAGCGCGTCGCGATCGCTGTCCGACAAGGTAAGGCCCTCGTGCACGAGCGCGCGATCGATGGCCGCCGCGATGGCTGCGACGTTGGCCGGCCACGACGCCCGCACACTGGCCGCGAACTGCGCGCGGGCGATGTCGAACGCCGTCTGGTGCTGGCCGCTGTTCGTGAGGCGGTCGAGCGTTCTCTGAACGGTCGCGAGGGCGGACTCGATCTCCTTCGGATCGCGACCCATGACCGGAAGCATAACGCGGTGGTATCGTGCAACGCGACAATCGCCATGACTTCAGGCAACGGCGACGACCTCCCCGGCGGAGCCGAGGGACGAAAGGGGCGTTTTCACGTCCCTCATCGCGACGGAGCCCGGGTCGAGGTCGGGGAGCCGATCCGCGTGGGAGGCGATCGTCCCTGGATGTGCGCCGTGAAGCTCGTCGGGCGCAGGCGCGACGAGCCGGCGGACGGGCCGGAGGCGACCCAGACTTTGCTCGTAGGCACGGGTCGCGGGCAGTCGCCGGACGATGCGCGCCGAAGGGCGCTGGCTCAGCTCACGCTCGTGTATGGGAGTCCGGTCGAGCCTCCGCCCGCTCCCGTCATTTCGCAGAAATTGAGCGAGCCTCCCGCGCCTCTGCCGTCCGCTGCCGCGGCTGCGGCCCAGCCGTCCAAGACAGGCGTCTTCACGCGGTTTTTCGGCGCGGTGGCTCGGCTGTTCGGCGGCTGAGCCTCGTTCGCGCCGGCGGACCCCTCCTGAACGCCCGCCGTTTCTCGTCTTACATTGGCCGCGATGAGAGTGGCCGCAATCCTTTCCCAGGTGGGCGGGCGATGGCTCGCGCAGTGCGAGGAGGTCGATCGGGCCGGCGAAGGACGTTCGCCCGACGAGGCCCTCGCCAGCCTTCGCGAGGCGTTGGAGGAGTATTTCGGGCACGCCGAGGCCGTGGCGCCCCCAGCGCAAACGCCGCAGGAGGCGATCGAGATCATCGTCGTCGACGCGCCGAGTCCGGTCAGGAGCTGAAGATCCGCTTGATCTCCTCGGCCATCTCGGGCTCGGTCTTGTTCTTCGCGAACGCAAGCTCCTTCAAGAGAAGGCTGCGCGCCTGGTCGAGCAGCCTTCGCTCACCGAACGACAGATCCTTGTCGAACTTCAGCCGGTTCATGTCGCGAAGAACCTTCGCGATCTCGATCGCCGAGCCGCTCTTGATCATCTCGGTGTAGACGCGGAAGCGGCGGCTCCAGGGCTGTACGTCGACCGCGACCTCGCGCGCACGCATCGTCGACAGGATGTTGTTCGCTTCCTTGTCGCTCATGATGCTGCGGAGCCCGACCTGTGTGGCGGCGCTCGTCGGCACCATGACTTTCATCCCGTTGTCCAGGATGCGCAGGATGTAGAACGTGGCGCGCGTACCGCCGATTTCGCGCTGCTCGATGGCGGTGACTTCCCCCACGCCATGGGCCGGATGAACCGCCTTGTCCCCGACCTTGAAATCGGGGGCGGGCACGAGCGGGAGGGGCGGAATGGCGCCCGGTGGTCCGCTGGGGCCGCGCGGCGGAAAGGGCCGCGCCGAAGGGCGCGGCGGGGCCACGGGCGGCTGAGACGGCGATCGCGGGGGCGACATCGACGCGGAAGGCGGAGGGACCGACGCGGGCGCCGAAGG
>Ga0102924_1005857_pt1 | contig 11693 bp, 10 predicted proteins | sample PaiPotPPM11metaG_FD_80116 | JGI IMG/M metagenome (GOLD analysis project Ga0102924, IMG submission 80116) | Iron sulfur acid spring bacterial and archeal communities from Banff, Canada, to study Microbial Dark Matter (Phase II) - Paint Pots PPM... ...
GCGCGGCCGGCCGCGCCGGATCGTGCGATGTGACGCCCCAGGCTAGCCGCGGCCGCGCTCCAGCTCGAGCAGGCGGATCGCGGCCAGCTCGTTGGTCACCAGCACGTCGAGGAACCCGCCGCGCAGCGCGCCGAGGATCGCCTCGGCCCTGTGCTCCGGTCACGCGGGCCTGATAGGCGCCGGGTCCTGGCCGGCCCGCGCTGCGCGCCGCCCGCATGTCACCCACGCAGGCGCTCTGGACGGTCTGAGCCGGATACCAGGCGCCCGGCAGATTCCTTTCCCGTTCACCCTGGCCAATCGTCGGGATCGAGGTGGTCTCGACCGCCGCGCTGATCTACGTCACGATCAAGTCGTTCCAGCCGTTCCCCAGCTTCCCCTGCAACTACGCCCCGCTGATCGACGGCATCTGGTTCGTCATCGGGCTGATCGTTCTCGGCCACCTCTGGGTGACCAAGGGGGACGCATGGATCGCCCAGGCCGGCCAGGCCTCCGTGGACGCCGACGTGATCCCGGAGGTCAAGTGACCCGGTTCACCGGGAAGAGCGTGGTCGTCACCGGCGCGGCGCAGGGCATCGGCCTCGCGATCGTGACAGGCTTCCTGGACGAAGGCGCCAGCGTCGTCGCCTTCGACCAGAACGCGGGCCGGCTCGAGGAGGCCGCGCGCGGCCTCGGGGAGCGCTGCGTCGCGTTCGCCGGGGACGTGTCCGTGCGGGCCGACTGCACCCACACGATCGTGATCGACGGGGGCCAGACGCTCGGCATCCCCGGCAGCCTGGAGGACAGCCCCGGCTGACCGGGGCGTGCTGACCGGGGGCGTTACGGCTTCAGAACGATCTTGCCCAGGATGTGGCCCCGCCCGAGTTCCTGGTATGCCTCCCGGACGTCGGTCAGCGGGTAGACCGCGGCGACCGGGACCTCGAGCTGGCCCTTGGCCACCATGTCGGCCAGCTCGCCCAGCACTTCGGCGTTCCCGCCCGCGGCGTTGCCGTCGACCTTGACCCCGTACTTCTCGCGGGCGGTGAAGTTGGCGATGGTGTCGATCCGGTCGGGCCGGACGCCGAGCGCCAGCGCCAGGTCCACGTAATCCGCGCCGAACGTGTCGACGAACGCGTCCACCGGGCTGCTCGCGGCGGCGCGGATGCGCTCGGCCACGCCCTCGCCGTAGGTCACCGGAATCACGCCGTGGCGGGTGAGCCAGTCCTGGTTCGCCTCGCTGGCCAGCCCGATGACGGTGGCGCCGGCGTTCTTCGCGAGCTGCACCGCGAGTGAGCCGACGCCGCCCGTGGCCCCGGCGACCACGACCGTGTCGCCCGGACCGGGCCCCACGGCCCGCACCGCCGCGTAGGCGGTCGCGCCCGCGACGAACAGCGCCCCGGCCACCTCCCACGAAACGCCGGCCGGCTTGGGCACGAGGTTGCCCTCCTCGACCACGGCCAGCTCGGCGTGGCTGGCCCGGTTGTCGGTGAAGCCGATCACCTCGTCGCCGACGGCGAACGCGGTGACCCCCTCGCCCAGCTCCGCCACGACCCCGGCGAGGTCGCTGCCCTCGCCCGAGGGGAACGTGGCCGGCCACATCTCGGCCAGGGCGCCCGAGCGGATCTTGGCCTCGCCCGGGTTGATCCCGGCCGCCTTGACCTGGACCAGGACCTGACCGGGCCCGGGCACCGGGCGGTCGACCTCCGCGATGTACAGCACGTCGGCCCCGCCGTACGCGTCGAACCTGACAGCCTTAGACATAGCCCGAATTCCCCTCCACGGAAGTGGCGATCGCGTAGTGACCACCGGAAACCACGGGCCGCCCGGATCTATGCCCCGGCGCCGAGGCGGCGGGACAGAAAGCTGAGGTGATCAGATGGCCGGGCCGCCGCCCCCCGCGCTGATGCGCACGCTGCTCGTGCTCACCCTGGTCAGCGGCCTGGTGGACGCGGTGTGCTACCTGGGCCTGGGCCGGGTCTTCACCGCGAACATGACCGGCAACGTGGTGGTCCTCGGGTTCGCCGCCGCCGGGGCGCCCGGGTTCTCGGTCACGGCCACGCTCACCTCGCTGGGCGTGTTCCTGGTCGGGGCGGCCTGCGCGAGCCGGATCGCGGCCCGGAGCCCCCGCGAGCGCCGGGCGCGCCTGCTGCTCACCGCCATGGCCACCGAGGCCGTGTTCGTCGGCGCGGGCGCCGCGGTCGCGTTCAGCGTCCGGGGGGTCGGTTCCGGCTGGCCGCGGTACGTCGTGATCGCGCTGCTGGCCTTCGCCATGGGCGTCCGCAACGCCACGGTGCGGCGCCTGGCGGTGCCCGACCTGACCACCACGGTTCTGACCATGACGCTCACCGGCCTGGCCGCCGATTCGTTCCTGGGAGGCGGCCACAACCAGGGCTCGGTCCGCCGGACCGCCGCTGTGACCGCGATGCTGGCCGGCGCCGTCACCGGCGCCGCGCTGTACCTCCACCTGAAGGCGGGCGTGCCGCTGCTCACCGCGGCGCTGCTGGTCGTCGCCACCGGCGTGGCCTTCCGCTGGAGCCCCGGCCGGGCCGCGCTGGATTCTCCCCCGCCCGAGCCCTCCCCGGCCCGTCCCGGATAACCCGCCCGCCGCCCGCATGCTCTGGCCCGGCGGGAGCATCCGGGCTCCGGTGCGAAGATGGAGAACGTGAGCGATGCCCCGGAGGTCACCGACAACCAGGCCGAGTCCCGCTTCGAGCTGTCGACCGACGGCCGGCTGGCCGAACTGCTCTACCGGCGCAACGGGAAGCGGCTCGTCCTGGTGCACACCGAGGTACCCGTGGAACTCGAAGGGCACGGCATCGGCGGGCGGCTGGTCACGGCCGCGGTCGACCGCGCGGCCCGCGAGGGCATGACCGTCGTCCCGCTGTGCCCGTTCGCCCTCGGCTGGCTGGAACGCCACCCCGACGTGGCCGCCCGCGCCCCCGTCGACTGGGGCGATCCGGCCTGACCCGCCGGACGCGGCCATCGCGGAAACGCCACACCAGCCCCACCCGACCCGCTCCGCCATTCGCCTTCCCTGGCGCTTGACCGAAACCGGCTTCCGGCCACAACTTGGCCCGGATTACTGGCGCGCCGAAACCACCACCTTCATGATCGTGGTTGATCGGTTGCAACTATCGCACCGAATCAACCACGATCATGAGCCGAGCGCCCCGGGGCGGCCGCCGAACCCGGCTGCGCCACCTGGCGAGTTAACCAGCCCCGCGGCGTTTAGGAGCTGAACGCGTACACGGTGCTGTCGTAGCCGACCAGGTAGACCGCGTTGCCCGCGACGGCGGGCGAGGACGCGGCGCCCTGCCCCGAGGCGAACGCGGCGTTCCAGACCGGGGCGCCATCGCTGGTGCTCATCGCGTACAGGGTGCTGTCGGCGCCGGCCACGTAGACGAGGCCGCCCGCGACGGCGGGCGCGCTGGTCACGCTGTTCTCGGTGTTCGTGACGCTGGCGGCGCCGCCGCTGACCGGGCTGGTCCACAGCTTCTTGCCGCTGGCCGCGTTCAGCGCGTACAGGTTCTTGTCGCCGCCGACGACGTAGACGACCCCGCCCGCCTCGACCGGAGCCGTGACCGCCCCGCCGCCGATGGGGGTGGCCCATAGCGATGCGCCGTGGGCGGTGCCCCAGGCGTGCACCTTGTGGTCCTTGGCCGTGAGGTATACCGCGTTGCCCGCGGGCACCGGACCGGAGACCGGCCCGCCGGGGACGCTCGCGGTCCAGAGCGGCGTGCCGTGGGCGGCCCCCCACGCGTGCAGGGTGTTGCTCTTGTCGACGACGTAAACCGCGTCGCCGGCCGCCGCGGGGTCGGTGATCTGCCCGCCCGGGACCTGTTGGCCCCACAGGGGCGTGCCGTGCGCCGCGCTCAGGGCGTGCAGGACGCTGTCCCAGCCGACCGCGAACACCGCGCCGCCGGCCGTCGCGATCCCGGAATAGACCCCGCTGCCGGCGGCCCCAGCCCAGAGCGGGTTGCCGTCCGCGGCGCCGAAGGCCCGCACGTCGTTGTAGTAACCGGCGTCGAACACGACGGCGCCGGCGGCGACCGGGTCCGTGGGCGACGCGCCCCCGGACGGGATATTGGGCCCGCCTCCCCCGTTCGGGACCAGCTTGCGCCACAGCGGTGCGCCGTGTTCGGCGCTCAGGGCGTTCAGGTAGCTGTCCGAGTCGGCGACGTAGACCACGCCGTCCGACACCACCACGCCGGTATAGGCGTTCGAGAACACCGTGCCCGGCAGGCTGGCCGTCCAGAGCTGGGTGCCCGCCGACGGTGTGGATGGATTCGGCGTCGGGCTGGGCCCCGGTCCGGACCGGCCGTGGTGCTTGGTCTTCTGGCCGTGGTTGTGGTGGGCCGGCGGGGTTCCCTGGCTAAGCTCCCACCCGCCCACGGCCAGGCCGACGGCGGCGACGCCGCCGATGGCCCCGATCAGGATCCGGCGACGCGACGGGTCGGGCCCCGGCGGCCCGCCCGCGCCACCGGGCAGTTCGCCCGGGAGGGCGGGAGCGGGCGGCGAGCCGGGATGCGTGACGGTGAAGTTTCCGGCGGGCCCGGGCGGGATCACCGTGGCCTGTCCGCCGTTGGCCCAGCCCTGGGCCGGCGGCGGTCCGGCGTTCGCGCCCGAGGTCGCGGGCCCCGATGTCGCCGGCCCGGCCGGCACCGTACCGGGCGGCACCGTACCGGGCGGCACCGTACCGGGCGGCACAGTCCCGGGCGGCACAGTCCCGGGCGGCACCGGGCCGCTCGGGCCGGACCCGCCCGGGGCAGGCTCATAAGGCCGGGCCGGGACCAGCGCGACCTGTTCCGGCAGGGCCCAGTCCGGGGCAGCCTCGGCCGGAGGGCCGTCAGCGGGTCGCGCATCAGCCGGAGCCCGGCCGACCGGAGCGTCAACCCGGCGCGCATCCCCCGGAGCACCGTCAACCCGGGCATGGTCAGCCAGAACAGCGTCGACCGGACGCGCATCTCCGGTTGCGGCGTCAACCGGACGCGCATCAGCCGGAGCATCAACCGGACGCGCATCGGCGGGACCAGCGCCGATCGGGCCAGCGTCAGCCGGCCCGGCCTGACCGGGCCCGGCGACGGCAGACGCGCCGGCTTCGGCCGGCGCCCGGGCGGCCTGGTCGTCGTCCAGCCGAGTCTCGTCCATCCGAGCAGGCCCACGCGGTTCCGCGGCGCCGGGCGGGGCCTGCGGGCCCGACTGGGCCTGCGCGCCGGACGGGGCCGGGACGCCACGCGAGGCGGGCGGCCCCTGCACCCCAGGCGGTTCGTACGCGCCGGGAGGTTCGTACGCGCCGGGCGGGGCTTGGCCGCTCGGCGAGGCCGGCGGCTCGGGCCGGACCTGTGACGAGGGCGGGACCTGTGACGAGGGCCAGGCCGCCCGGGGTCCGGGCTCGCCGGCGGGCCCCAGGTTCGCGGGGCCGCCGTCGCCGGCGAATTCCTCGGCTAGGCGGGCCTGGTGGGAGCGGATCAGGTCGGTCACCACGTCCGGCCAGAACGAGGTCAGCGGCGCGGTGTGCGGGGGCGACCCGGCCCCGATGGCCTGGAACAGCGCGGGCACCGTAGGCCGGTCGGGCGGGTTCTTGGCCAGGCACGCTCCGGCCAGTTCGCGCAGCCCGGGCGGCACCGCGTCCAGGGCGGGCGGCGCGTGCACCACGCGGTAGAGCACCGACGCGGGCCGGCCGTCGCCGAACGGCCCGGCCCCGGTGGCCGCGAACGCGATCACCGCGCCCAGCGAGAACACGTCGCTGGCGGGCGAGACCCGGTCCCCGGCCGCTTGTTCCGGCGACATGAACGACGGCGTGCCCACCACCAGGCCGGTCACGGTCATCGTGGTGCCCTCCAGCGCCCGGGAGATGCCGAAGTCGATGACCAGCGGCCCGTTCGCGGCGAGCAGGACGTTGGCGGGCTTGAGGTCGCGGTGCACCAGCCCGCACGAATGGATGGCCTGCAGCGCCTCGGCCAGGCCGCCGGCCAGTCGCCACACGGCCGCGGGCGGGATTGGCCCGTGCCGCTCCACCGCCTCGGCCAGCGAGGGACCGGGCACCAGCACGGTGGCCAGCCACGGCGGGTAGCCGTCGAGATCGGCGGCCACCACCGGCGCGGTATAGGCGCTGGCCACCGACTGGGCGGCGGCCACCTCGCGGCGGAACCGCGCGCGGAACGCCGGATCGGTGGCCAGTTGCTCGTGGATGACCTTGACCGCCACGGCGCGCCCCGCGGGCGAGAACCCGAGGTACACCCGGCCCATCCCGCCGGCCCCGAGCCTGGCCTGCAGCCGGTACGCCCCCACCTGGCGGGGATCCCCCGGCGCCAGCGGTTCCACGGCTCCTCCCAGCGGCCCGCCGCCCGGCTGCCCCCGCCCCCAGGGGCCGCCGCTGATCTCAGCAGTCGGCCGGGCGCGGGCCAATTGCCCGGCTGCGTACCTAATTCTGCCGCCAATACCGGGCGCGCGCACACGCGGCCGGATTCCGGTTCCGCGGCGGCCCTCACGGCCGGGTCCGCGGCGGCCCTCACGGCCGGGTCCGCGGCGGCCCTCACGGCCGGGTCCGCGGCGGGGTCCGAGCAGGATCCCCGACTCTCAGCGCCCGCCGCTGCCCTGCAGCAGCACGTCGGCCACCAGGTCCGGGTCGTCGGTCATCGGGACGTGCCCGCAGCCGGTCAACGGCAGGATCCGGGCCTCGGGGAGGCAGGCCCGCGCGACCCGCACCTGGCGCGGGGGCAGCAGCCGGTCGCGGGTCCCCCAGGCGATCGTGACCGGAACGCCGACCGGGACGCGACCGGTGAACCGGGTCATCCCGGTCAGCACCAGGTGGAGGGCCTCGCGCGCGGCGAGGAAGGCCGCGATGTCGCCCTGGGCCTGCTCCGGGCTGACGCGGGACGGCCTGCTGACGGTCGCGCAGTAGACCAGGGCCCGGCCCGCGGTGCCGCGGGTGAGCACGGGCGCCACCGGCTGCACCCGGGCCGCGGCGAACTCCATGACCTTGAAGACGCCGCGCGCGTAGAGCGCCTGACGGTCGCTGGGCCAGAACCCGGCCGGGGATAGCGCGGTGACCGTGGCCGCCCGGCCGGCCACGCCCGCCTCCAGGGCCAGCCGCCCGCCCAGCGAGTTGCCGGCCAGGTGCGGGCGGTCCAGCCCGAGGTCGTCCAGCAGCCCGGTCACCTGGTCCAGCAGCGCCGCCACCACCGGCCGGCCGTTCGGCCGCAGCGGCGGCGACTCGCCGTGCCCCGGCAGGTCGACCAGGATGACCTCGCGGTACGGGGTCAGCCGGGTCCGCACCGCGTCCCAGGCCTGCCGCCGGTGCCCGACGCCGTGCAGCAGCACCAGCGGCGGGCCAGAACCGTCGCGCTCGAAGGCCAGCCCCATCGGACCCCTCCCTACTCGCGAGTAGCATCGTATACCGGGACTCATGAGCAATCCGAACGCCCGGTCGCGGACCCGCCGCCCCGGCCCGGCAGGCCCCCGGCGCGGCCCGGCCGGCTGGCTCGGCGGGCTGTCGCCCCGCCGCCGGATGCTGGTGGCCGGGCTGGCGCTCGTCGTGGCGGCGGGCGCCGTGACGGCGGCCGTGGCCGCGGCGGCCGCCGGGCCGGGCCGGGCGCCGGCTGGCTACCCGCCGCAGGACCGGCCCGGCCCGGTGCTGCTGGTCCCCGGGTACGGCGGGCAGACCAGTTCGCTGGCGCCGCTGGCGGCGCGGATCCGGGCCACCGGGCGTGTGGCCACCGTGGTCAGCTTGCCCGGCAACGGCACCGGGGACCTGAACGCCGACGCCGGCGCGCTGAACGCGGCGGTCGGCCGGGCGCTGGCCGGCGGGGCGCCGTCGGTCGACGTCATCGGCTACTCCGCGGGCGGCGTGGTCGTGCTGCTGTGGGCGCGCCACGACGACGGATCCGGCCAGGCACGGCGGGTGATCACGCTCGGGTCCCCGTTTCACGGGGCGCGGATCGCGGCCGGGGCCGAGGGGTTCGCGCCCGGCGCCTGCCCGACCGCGTGCCAGCAACTGGTCCCGGGCAGCCCGCTGCTCGCCGGGCTCGTCGCCACGCCGGTGCCGGCCCGGCCGCGCTGGCTGTCGCTGTGGACGACCGACGACCAGGTGGTGACGCCGCCGGACTCGGCCCGGCTGGCCGGCGCGGTCAACGTCCCGGTCCAGTCGGTCTGCCCGGCTGAGCGGCTCAGCCACGACCAGTTGCCCGGCAACCCGGTCGTGACCGCGATCGTGCTGCAAGCGATCGGCTCCGGCCCGCTCCGCCGCCCGGGCCCCGGGGTCTGCGCCGGCTGAGCCTCAGCCTGCGGCGGAGGGCACCAGCCCAGCGGTCTCAGGGGGCGCGGCGCCGGGCGGCTCACCGGGCTCGCGCAGGTTCCACCGCCCGGACACGCACAGCGCGATCAGCCCGATCGCGGCCAGGAGCAAGATGAGCGGTGCCACGGTAACCACGAAGATGTGGTGGGTGACGCCCACCACTCCCGGCGGCGCGTACGGGTTCCCGGGGATGTTCGGCCACGTGCCCGCCAGCAACCGCGCGATCACCAGCCAGTCGAGCCGAGTGGCCGGGTAGAGGACCAGCAGGCATACGAGCATCGCGTCGTACCAGGGAAGCTGGTAAGGCCAGGAGAACAGCCAGGCGGCGCTGAGCGCGATGGCCGGCCGGATGGCCGGCCGGCTCGCGGCACCCGGCGGCATCCGCAGCAGGACCAGCACCGCTACGGCCACGACCACCACGCCCGCGATCACCGCGAGGTGCTTGCCCCAGTGCGGGTCGATGAGGAAGAAGCGGTAGAACGTGTCCGCGCTGCTCCCGTTGCGCCGGTCGACCAGCGCCTGGGCCGCGGGCGACCCGAACCAGACGTAGCCCGGCACCAGCACCACGACGGCTGCGCCCGCCGCGGCCGCCGCCGCGAGCGGGGCCCGGCGCAGGGCCCAGGCCAGCCCCAGGCCGAACAGCGCATAGTTGATCTTGATGTCCGCGGCGGCCCCGATCAGCGCGCCGGCGGCCAGCACGCGCCACATGGCCGGCCGGCTTCCCGACCCGGCGAGCTGTTCGCCGAGCACCACGAGCCCGAGCATGCCCAGCGCCGCGCCGATCACATCGACGTGCCCGGCGGCCACCAGGTCCCACAGCAGCAGCGGGTTGATCGTCCAGAGCAGGTGGCCGCGCAGCCGCCGGGCCGGGTCGCGGCGCAGCAGCCGGTCAATGGTGAACGCGATGATGCCGAACGCGATGGAATTCCACAGTTTCAGCCAGAAAGCGATCCGCGCCGCCGAAAAACCGCCGAGCTTCGCGGCCAGGAATTGCTCAATGGTCGCGAGCGGCCCGTAAACGCTCACGTATTTATCCCAGGTAGTCGGGACAGACCGGGCGTAGGTGTTATGCAGTTTGCGAAGGTAATTCGGCGTCGTCACGTACGGGCTGTGCCCGAGGGTCACAAGCCGGCCGTAAGTCGCGTAGTCGAACGCGTCGGTGGACCCGGCCGGCAGCAGCACGGTCAGCGCGATCACCGTGACCGCCGCCGTGATGAGCAGCACGCGGAGGTTCAACCGGGCGCCGCGCTGGACCGCGGCCAGCCCGGCGACCACCCCCACGGCGCCCAGGAACGCGGCCACCCACAGGACGGTGGTCGCCACCTTGGCCGACACATGTACCGAGGTCAGATCCCAGGGCGGCCCCGCAGACGGCATGACGACCGGCGGGTACATCCAGCTGCTGCGCACGATCGACGCGGCGACCATGATCAGCAGCGAGACGCCGAGGGCCGTCCAGGCCAGCCAGGTCAGAGCGCGTGTCTGGGTGTCCGGCGGTTTCACCCAGCCGTCTGCGGGCGGACGAGAGCCCTCCCCCGACGTACTGCGCATGCGGCTGCTCCTCCATGGGCTAAGTGACGCGCGCCACCTAGGGGGCGCTCCGACGACCGCCGCGCCGAGGGCGGCACAGGAAGAGGCCTGTGTCGGACTGGAATGCGCGGACGGGACCCCATCCGAGCCGATCAGGCTCCAAGATACTGGGCCTGTGCGGCGCGTTGCGGCTATTGCGGCCCCGCGCACACTTGATCTTCCTGATGCTTTCCCGAGCTTTGCCCGCCCATTGCCCGAATGCCGTCAGCTCTTAATGTCTTTGGTCGCGAAGTTGGCCCACGCCGCGCCGAGAAGCACCAGGACGTAGACGCCCTGCACCGCGAACCCGCGGTCGATGTTCCGCCACAGGATCGGCTCGCGGAAGAAGTCGACCCAGCCCAGCCAGTACCGGGTGGGCAGGTACGGGCTGACCGACCCGGCAGCGTTCAGCGTGACCAGGACCTCGCTGGTCACCAGCGCGGCGAGCGCGCCCAGGGCCGCCCCGAGCGAGGAGTCGGTGATCGTGGACAGGAACAGCGCGATCGCGCCGACGCCGAGCATGGACACGCCGATGAACGCGATCGCGCCGACGGTCCGCAGCAGCACGTCGCGCGGGGTCAGGCTGGTGCCGGACAGCGTGGTCGCGGCCACCCCGGCCGCGATGTTCGAGGTGCCGCTGCTGATCACCCCGTGCGCGGTCACCGCGACCGGCTTCGCCCCGAACAGCAGCCGCCCGGTCACGTACGAGCTGCCCGCGATCAGCAGGACCGTGGCCACCGTGTAGACCACGAGCGCGATGAGCTTGGCCACCAGCAGACGGGTCCGGCCGACGGGCCGCGCCAGCAGGTACCTCAGCATGCCCGAGCCGGCCTCACCCGCGATCGAGTCGCCCGCCACCACGGCCACCGCCACCGGCAGGAAGATCGGCAGCACGATGGCCAGCGCCGCCGCCGGGTAGAGCGACCCGTTGGACAGCACGGCCGACAGCAGGGCCGGGCCCTGGCCGGGCGGCGGCGCCAGGTGGGTGACGGCCACGAACACGGCGACGGTCACCGGCAGCCCGCACAGCAGCAGGATGCTGATCCAGGTCCGCGGGCGGATGGCCAGCTTGACCAGCTCGACCCTGATCACCGGGCCTCCCCGTCGATCCGGTCGGAGCCTGAGCCCGTCACCGACAGCATCAGCGCCTCGAGGGAACGCCGCTCCGGCCCGATCTCCGTGACCCGCAGCCCGGCCGTGACCAGGCGCTCGTTGACCTCGGCCGGGTCCGCCTCGGCCACCAGCAGGCGGTCGCCGTCCCGCTCCTCGATGCGCCCGTCCAGCAGGGCCGCGGCCGCCTCGGCGTCGGGGGTGTGCACGATCACCCGGCCGGTCGGCCCGCGCAGCGTGTCGAGGTCTTCCTGGAGCACGAGCCGGCCGTGGTCGACGATGCCGACCCGGGTGCAGAGCTGCTCGACCTCGGCCAGCTGGTGGCTGGACAAGAACACCGTGGTGCCCGCCCGGTTGAGCTCGGTCAGCAGGTCGCGGATCTCGCGGATGCCCTGCGGGTCCAGCCCGTTGGTCGGCTCGTCCAGGACCAGCAGGCGCGGCTCGCGCAGCAGCGCCGCGGCCAGCCCGAGCCGCTGGCGCATGCCGAGCGAGTACTTCTTCACCGCGCGGTTGTCCACGCCGCCGAGACCCACCCGCTCCAGCGCCTCGGCGATCCGCCGCCGCCGGGTGCGGCCGGGGCCCGCCTTCCCGGCCGCGTCGATCAGCGCGAGGTTGGCCCGGCCGGACAGGTGCCCGTAGCCGGACGGGCTCTCGATCAGCGCGCCGATCCGCGGCAGCACCTCGGAGACCCGCGCAGGCACCGCCCGGCCCATGACCTCGATCTCGCCGCTGGTCGCGTAGA
>Ga0102924_1005858_pt1 | contig 11692 bp, 13 predicted proteins | sample PaiPotPPM11metaG_FD_80116 | JGI IMG/M metagenome (GOLD analysis project Ga0102924, IMG submission 80116) | Iron sulfur acid spring bacterial and archeal communities from Banff, Canada, to study Microbial Dark Matter (Phase II) - Paint Pots PPM... ...
CATAAAAGCCCATTCTGGCGAGGTTATGTGTCAAACGACAATAATAATGTGATTTTTGCCAGGGTAAAGTTTGCATTTACAACCAAACAGGCGAGGCATATGACATAACGATTCCCGCTCTAGGAGGCTTAACTGTTAGGGGTGCTACCTGGACAGAGGCAATCGTTAAGAGCACCGAAGCAAATAGATCTGGCTCGTGCTACTGAGGCGCGAGAAACACTCGCACGCAAGCGGCAACGTAAAAAGGCCAGTGCTCCCCAGACAGGAAAAACCGTGGCGTAGACGGAGAGAAAAAGCTGGGATCTCTATAAATCCCGGCTTTTTGTGGCCTATTTGCTGTCAATTCTGATCTTTGGAGGTTGTCTACCTTAATGCATCGGCTTGTAGCATAGAAAAACGTAGATATTAGGCAAACAGAAATAGAATGTGTTATAATGACACACAATGGTGATATGGAACACCTATATTGCGTCACTGCGGTTGATCGTCGTTGCGTCAGAAAAAGTAAGGAGCAACACATGGCCGACAGCTTCGGAATTCCCCAGGTGATAGACTATCTCACCCGCATGGGATTGCAGATTGCCAGCATGAATCCAGAGCAGGAGATTGTGGAGCTTGCATTTCACGGAAATCATGGGCAGTGGCGCTTGATCATTAGTCTCCAACAATCCTGCCAGGCGCGTAAACTTGTGTTGGTCGCCCCGCACATCAGCGCGGTTACCCGTAAGAAGCGCTTGCAATGTCTGGAAGCTCTGATGGCTGTCAACTATCGGATTGCGATGGGAAAATTTGGCCTGGACCTGGATGATGGGGAGGTGCGTCTGGAGGAGTCGGTTCCACTGGCAAATGATAGTATTACCTATGATCAGTTTCAATTGGCGTTTCGCGCGATGGTGCAAACGGTAGCAATGTATCATAGCCTGATCCCGCGTATCATCTATGGTAATCTCTCAACTCAGGAGGCCCTGCAAGCCTGCGAACAAGAGTTTTTCCAGGATGAGGGACTATTAGAGGCTGATATCGACGAAGAGTATTCGGAGGAAGAGCGGAATGAGGAAGTAAAAACTGTCGATATACCACGAGTGGCACCAGCCGATTTGAATATCCACGATGTCATGGAGGAAGTGACGCGGCTGCTGGAAGAGCGCAAAGAATCCTGATGCCTCGCGTCTTAGCGAGGCAGGAATCCTGAACATACCAGGTTCCTGCCTCGCGTCTCTTTTTGCGCAAAGCAGTGTTTTACTGACCCGCGTAGGCCTTGCTGATAATCTCTTTGATCTCTTCCTCGGCCAGCGGCGCGATATCCACGCTCTCGCCTTCGATGGTCACAAGGGTGATGGTTGCGCGCTGCTCTTCGCTTGTTCTATTATGCAAAAAGTCATAAAGCACATGCGCGCTGCGTCTGATTGCCAGCTCCGCCTGCTCGCCCTTCTTGCCGACATCAAGCGAGATCAGCACTGGCGCCGTCTCATCTCTGGGTTCGACGAAAAAGACCACCATGCCATGAATCTGCTTGAGTTCGTGTTCAAGCTCTTTGAGATGCTGCCGTGTATCCGAGGTAAATTCCAGGGTAATTGTTGTTGCCATATGCATCATCCGCCTTTTGTGTGATAAGCGCTAGCGTTTTCTAGCTCTGCGGTTTCTGGCTCTCCGCGTGGTGTCCATTCTGCCGGGAGCGCGCGTGGAGCTTTGCGTCTTCCTCATCTACCTCGTCAAAGACAGTCGGGAGACTCTCTCTGGCGTCCGCTTGCCTGGTGTCGAGCTTTGCCCACGTATTGAGAATATCAGGACCAGATCTGTTCCGACGCGAAAGGCGCTTGTTGAGCGCAACCACGGCTCCGATGAGGATAAGTGCTGCCAGGATAAACACGATATATTGTACGAGCATTGGGTCCATAAAACACGTCCTTTGCAAACCACCAGCATACACAGCGCAAGTGCTATGCTAAGTCTACCCGACTTATGTGGCAGCGTCAATTCCTGATCAACGATGGGGACTTGTGGGGGGAACAAACAAATGGAGAAATATATGGGGCATTTTCTTGCCCCGGCAGCGGTCGGGAGGGGGAGAGAGAGGGGAGCACCCGACCGCCTGAATGGGGATAGTTTGCGAGGATTCAGTGGGGGAGTGAGAGAGCTATTTAGTTTTAAACATTTGTTCAACACTGTGCATGATACCATGGGAGAAGCGCACTGTCAAGGGTTTTTAGAACGAATTTTCTGGATATAATTGGCAACGCGAAGATTTCCTCACGCTTCCACCAGCACAATCTCCACTTCGTACGTCAGGGCTGGCGGATTGCCCGTAGCAAGGGAGACCTGCTGGACGCGTAGATCGTAGATCAGTTCGGTATAGCTGTCGAAATGGACCGCGACGGCCAGCCCGTTCAACGGATCGTTAAATTGGATCGTCGCGCCAACCGAGCCGGTGTAGCTGGCGCGCAGGGTGTCTCGGTATTGCTGGCCGCTCAGACCCGTCGGCGTGCCATCGTATTTTAGCTGATCGTTCAGGCAGAGGATCACCATCGACCACACGCGTCTACCCGGTCCCAGATCGACATACGACTGCCCGCCGTCGGCCCGCACTGTGGCTTTGCGCGTGCGTGGTTGATGCATCTTGTAGCTTTTTGGCCGCACAAAATAACCTGTTCCATCGATGATCACTTCCGCGTCATAACCAATAGTAAACGTCATATCACTTATCCTCCTTCATACTATTGCGAACGTGTAAAACCTGCGGTATACTATGCGAAGTGAAAATGTGTTGCCCCTGCGAATGCGCTAACATCCAGGGGCGTGTGCCATACTTACTCCTCTTCGTCCTGCTGTTTCCCCTTAATCCGCGTATCCTGGCTAAATCTGCCCGATCGATCGCGAATGTTGACCAGCTCGCCATCGATCGAGACAAACAGTCCACGCCGCCTCAGGGCCGCGCGAATCGTCGCGATCACCTGGGTCAGGCGCGCGTTCTCCTTCTCCAATTCGCTCAGCCGGTCCTTGAGCGCGTTGATCTCGCTCTCCAGCGCGTTAATGACGCGTTCCTGCACCTCATTGGCCGTGCGTGTGAAGCCATGGCGAAAGGCCGCTACGCCCCCAATCGCTAGCCCGATGCACAGCGCCAGGTTGAAAATGCTCAGGATATCGGTCATAGTTTGTGCTCCTCTCTTACAATCTCGCCCAGCGAAAAGCGACATCACCCCAGTTCACCCGACTGGCCGAGGCAAAATCACGCTGATTCTTGATCTCCTGCAATCTCTTTTCGAACCCCTGGAGCCGTGTCTGCGCGGCGGCCAGCCAGGCCAGGGGAATCTTGGTATCGTCGACGCGATCACGTAGCGCTCCGTCCTGAAAGTCGAAGTTATCGTTGGTCGGCACCTGATAGGCCAGCATGGCGTAGGCGGTGGCCCCGCTAACGATGATATCGCGGTGCACCTCTGGAATGGTTGAGCCGCTGCTGTCCAGTTGGTGCTTGGTGGCGTAAAACACGCGCATGACCAGCGATGTATCTTGCGGCAGTTGGAAGGTACTGAGCTTGAGGGTAAAGCTCTGGGTGAGCGCGCTCTCTGTGCTCTGCGCGTCCCCCACGATGCCCTGGACGCCCTGATTGCCGCCCGCGGCCAGCGCAGAGGTGCTGTCGAACAGATTAGAATACTCGGCAAATTCGCGCTCGAACGGTGGCCAGAACATGACGCCGCTTGTGTTGACGGTCGGTGGTCCCGGCCTGCCCGCGAGCTGACTGTCGGGCGCGGTGTCGCTGTACGTTGTGGTGAGATTATCGGCCAGGGTCGCCAGCCAGAAGAGTTGCGCGCCCCCAGCCTGACTGCGATACAGGTTGCGCCCAGTGACGCTGTTAATCGCGACTCCCGGCGTGGCCGTGATTGATGGTCCCGCCGGAATGCTATTCAGGTTGACCTGCTGATTGCTGCTCGTGGTAGTGATACTCAGCAGTGGAGATGCGGGAGTCTCGCCGCCCGGCGTGAGAAACGTGACCGCGTACTGATAGACCCCGACACCCAGCGGTGTGCCTGCTACCGCGCTGGCCGCCATACCAGCCGTGGGCGGCGCGAAGTAGCTGCCGAAGGCCTGCAAGGGAAAGAGAATACGTTCAATCCACCAGACCGGGTAATTGGCATTCCAGGATGGTGGGTAGGGATACGTGCGCTGGAACGGCTGAGCCGCCATGTCGGTATACGCGATGTTTGGATAGTACTGGCTATAGCGGTCCACCGCCTTGTCGATCGCGCGGTCAATATCGCTATTTTGCCAGCGCTGGCTGCTGCCCGCCGGATCAAACAGATCCTGCCGCACATTTGTCTCAATATCTGCCAACAACATGGCTCTCCTCCTTAGATGACATAACCATAGGTGTAGAGCGTGACGCTGCACGTACCGCCGCTGGCCTGGATGGTGATCTGGCCGTTGGTATCAACCGACAGCAGGCCGCCGCCCGCCAGCGTTGCATTGGCCGCGGCCAGATTGCCGATACTCGCGTAGGCGTTGGGATTGCTCGCCCCATGCGGCGCGAGCGCGAGTGAGGCCCCCGCCGTAGCGCTACTGAAAAATGCCTGGTAGACCACGCCCAGCGCGCCGCTCGGAATATTGCTAGAGCCGCTCGTCAGCCCTGCGGTCAATGGCGTGCCCGGCGCGATATTGACTGCGTTGAGTTGCTGATACCCGCTCACAAAGACCACGCGTCCCGGCGGCGGTGTGGGCAAACCAGTGCCGCCGTTGGGAAAGGCCGCGAAGACCACCGCGTCCTGTGGGTTATGCTCATCAAAGAAAAGCACCGCGCACAGAGCACCGACCAGCCCTGATGTCCCATCCAGCGAGTTAGAAACGGGCACACCCGCCAGAAAGTACGACGTCGCCTCAAAAAGCAGCACCGAAGCCGTATACGTCGCTGGTGAGAACGCCTGAATGATGCCGCGTTTGATTTGCATGATTGGGATCTCCTTCGGAAACAATGTGTGTGCGTGGGACCGTGGCGTGGAGAGACGGATCGCGTTATGAGACACGTGTGCGGGAGGATCGCGGCGGGCGCGAGGGCCGCCGCTACACACACGGACGCACGAGATAAGCATGGATGCGGAATGAACCATCATGTATCGATCATCGATCGTGCCCACCATCTATCCGCGTACGCATATTCATCGAACGATACTGTGAATGTAGCGGCGGCCCTCGCGCCCGCCGCGGTCTCCACGCTTGTACGTGTCTCGTGACGCGATCCGTTTGCTCCCTACAAAAGCCTACGCGTCATCCGATCCCGCGCCCGGAGTCGGGGCCACGTCACCACCGGCGCAAGCGTGGAAGCTGGCCGCCGTAAAGCTTGTTCCCAGCAATGTGTTCAACGTGGTGGCAATATTGGCAAAGGTCTGCGTGCCCGAGGGATCAACCCGGCAGAACGTGCCGTCCTGTGGCAGCGTCGCGTCGCTGGTTGCTTGAAAAATGCAGAAGGTGCGCGGATTCAGGTACGAGCCGATCGGCGCGACCGACCCGCCATTGTATCGCCCATACGTAAACTCCAGAATGTCTAACATGATGATTATCCTTTCCGTGAATGGAGCATTGGCGCGTAGCCATTAATAATAGAAGATCGTCACGCCAGGATTCGCGCTGTTCCCGGCCACTGTGATCCCGTTCGCCGCTGGGGCCTGGCAATCGATCAGCGTGCCCACGGTGGCGCTGGGCGGTACGAGCGCGATAATCGTTCCGCTGGGGCTGCTGGCGTTGTCAAAGATCGTTAGCGCGTTGGTGCCGCTGGCTGTGATCAGCACGCGGGCCAGGCGACCCGGCGAGCCTTTGATCACGGTGTTGGCGCTGACACCTGCCGCGATTGCCAGGCTGACGCGCCCGCCCACGCTGACATCCTGCACACCTCGGAAACCCTGCTTGGCGTACAGATTGCCGGTCGCGACATCGAACAACACTTCCGCGACCATCGCGATGCCGTCGAGCGGCACCGAGCCGCTCCCTGGTCCAGCTGTGTTAAACACACTCCAACTCGCGCTGTTCTGGCCCGCGTTGACCACCGGCGAGGTCAGTGGAACAACGGTGGCCGTGGGACTGGGCGCGTAGCTGCTCGCTACGTAGACGTACTCAGGCGTTGTGCCTCCCAGCAGCTTGATCGCGGTGCCCGGCAGCAGGGTTTTAGGCGCCGCGCTAAAGGTGAGCTGCGCATCGCCCGCGCTGGTGGCTGTGATGGCGTTGGATTGCGAGCCTTTGCCCAACCACGACCGCAACCGATCAAAGGCCAGTCCGCTCGGCACTCCGTTGGCGAGCACCGGGCCGCCGCTGTTGTAGACGCCGAGCGCCTGCTCTCCAACGCTGGTTATCATCGCCCCATCACTGCTGCTCCCGCCTCCTCCAGCGTTGACCAGCAGATTGCCCGCCGCGTCCAGGTTCAGCGCCTCACCCTGACCGCTGGGGAGCTTACCCCCGGCAAGGGCTGAGCCATCTGGATTCATGTAACCCGTCATGGCTAAATCCCCCGATACAGGCCGCGCCAATCCGTTACTGCTGCTCCATATTCATGTCGTACCTTAAAACTCACGACGTCTTGTGTAAAATTCATTCCATAGAGCGGGAGATCCTGCACAAAGAGCGCCGGATTCACCTGCCCCCCCACAAAGCCAACTTCGATCGTGTCGACGACAGCGGGATCGGCGGCGAAGAACCATTGCGTGGCGCTGCTCAACTGGGGCGAGACGATTGGGGTGACATAGCCCAACATTGGGTTGATGTCGTTGTTGTTGCTGCCTGGTACCCCGGCGCTCTTGGTGACGACCATCGCGCTCCATTCCAGCTCCGGTGGCACGATCAGGTAGCGCGGTCGCAACCCGATTCTCTTGCCCGCCATGTTCGTTTGTTCGCGCATCGCCGTGACGCCCGTTTGCATAGACGCTGTGCTCAGGGCCGCCGCTCCGAGATTGCTGTGTGGCGCGCCGCTCGTGAATAGGGGGCTGCTGTCGAAGATTGTTGGATTGCTGGAGAGAAAGCTGTAGACAAACTCGGCCAGGGTATACGCCGCCGCGACCGCCAGTTTGGTAGGGATCTGGCGAATGGCGAAGAGATCGTCGTTGACAATTGCCTCACGCGAAACCGTGACCAGGTTGCCGCGTTTGGTCGGCACGTAGGTGGCCGCCGTGTCGGTCAGTGAGATGCTGGTGTAGGCGGTATCTTCCGCGACGGTCGGCAGGCTACTGAACGCGCCCAGGCGCACGCGGGTCTGCTGCTTGAAATCGCGAATTGGTGTGATGGTGCAGAATTTCTGCCATTCCGCTGGCCATGCTTGATAATCTTTGAGCAGCCGCTTGTTCATGCTGGTGCCCAGCAGGTAAGAGAAAGTGGCTGTGGTGGTGTCGGCCTCGCTGATGCGGATCATTGGCGCGGCTTCCTCGACGCGGATCATGCCTAGTTGCGTAGTGCTGCTCAATCCGGCCACGCTGGCATCGCCGGTCACGCGTGCGTAGGCTTCGCGAATGGACGTGAAGCCGCGCACATTGCCGAAGCGGCTATCGATCTCCAGGTCAAACATGCGATCGAAGGCCGCCTGGACCTTCTCGGCCTCGGTGATCTGCGAGCCAAACACCGGTTTCTCATAGCCGTGTCCGCGAATCAAGCCGGACTCGCTCAGGTCGGCCAGTAATTGACGCTGGGAACCCAAATCGCGCTCCAGTTCGCTCATCTCAAAGATGCGCCCCTGGTAGCGCTCGCGCACCTGCGTCTTGACTGCTTCGGGCAGCGCGCATTCCAATAAGCGGCGTTCCAGGGCCAGTTGGGCGCGTTCGACGCGCAACTCTTCCAGCAGCTTGCGCACCTCTTGCGGCGCTGCTTCGGCTTGCAGACCTTCCTGCACGCGCTCCGAGCCGATCGGGTTCGTGCTGTCGTGTTCCGTGGGAGAATGGGGCTGTGCCTGTTGCTCGTCATGCATGGGGAATGCTCCTTCATGGGGATTTGTAGATTGAGGATCAGATGGTTCGCTGGGAAGACTATGCAGGATATGCTGGAAGGCTCCGCCAGCGCTCGGACGGGTCACGATATCGCAGGAATTGAGCGCCAGCACGCCGGTGACCTCTTTCAGCGCCGTCTGGCCCTCCTGCACGTGCGGGCCGACGCGCGGCTGCCAGGTGCCGTAGATGTCGATGGAGAGACCGATCAGGCCGGGGTTGCCCAGTGCGCAGGCCTCGCGGACCATACTCCAGAGCCATTCCGCCGACTCCAGAATGTGCAACGTGGCCTCGACGCGCCCGCCAGGCGTGTTTACATCGGCTGGCACAAAGGCCGCGTCGCGATAAAAGCCCACTACATCGCGTACCGAACGCGTTGGCCCGCTCGCCGGGTTGCTCGCGTGATCGACATACGCCTGCGCGTTCTCGAGCAGCCCACCGATAGCTTGCAGCGCGTCCTCGCTATAGTAGTAGCCGTTGATGCTGGCCCCGCCGCGAATGATGGTCACGCGCACATCGCGCTTCGCCGGATTCGCCTCAAGCTGCTGGCCCTCGCAGATCTGCCCGCTGATCTGGAGACGCGCGGGCGAGCCTGGTGGGATTGGCGTCTCATCCGCGTTCGCGGCGTTCATCGCTCGCCTCCTTCGGTCTCCTCCAAACCAAGCTCCAGCATGCCGAGGTGCCGCTTGCGTCTACTCATCTCGTCGTCGCTGGTATAGATCTGTGGATAGGTGATCCGAGCGGGCAGGTCCTCCATATCCGGGCTGGCCAGCAACATCGCCGCCGCTGCCGGGTCCATTTCGCCTGGCCGCTGCTGCATGACCACATCAGGCGCGTTATCTGGTTCCGGCAGCATGTGTGTCTGCGCATCAGGCAGCGTGAGACCTGCAGGTATCTCTGGCTCCATCAGATCAGGCGAAGCGGGATCGGGCTGCTCGTTGTCCGGCCTATCAAGTTCATCTGGCCAGAGCGATAGCTGAATTGCCCTGACCTGCTCCGGGCGCTCTGGATCAGGCATAGTAAAGCCCGGCATCGTCAGATCGACCCGTTGCAGCGGTGGCTGGGCAAAATCAGGCGCGGTAAAATCGGGAAAGTGTAACTGTTCTGCATCCATGGGGTAAGGCTCCTATGGGAAAATGAGAGGTAGTGGAGGGATTACATGTGGAAATGGTAGAAATTGAGGAAGCTGCAAACCTGTTGGTCTGCCTCATGAGAGAGTATAAATGCTTTTTCGCTGTTTGTCAACAATTTTCTCAAAATTTGTTTCCAAATTTGGACGTGGGGGACCGCGGCGGCCCCACGCTCGCACGTGTCTCGTGATGTGATTCGTCCGTTCACGCCGCGGTATCGCCACCACCATGTCTCTCGTGGCACGATCTGCTGGCCATCGGCGTGTATTAAGGGTAAGTCCATCGAAGTGATAAAATGATTTATACCTACCCGTATGTGCTCAAGAAGAAGGATCTTTTCTGATGGCAGATACCGAACGCGACGCGCTGGATGATTCCGACGTTGAGATTACCGATCTGGATCGGCCTGCCGGGCCGCTGCTACCGCGCAGGTTCTTTCTAACGCCGGGCCAGCGCAGATGGAGCGTGGCGCTGACGTGTGTGCTGTTTGTGTTGGTCATTGGCGGTTTGCTGGCCAGCACTGCGGATGTGCGTGCTCTCCTGGCGCGCACGGTGTTTCAACCCGCTCCTCCCATTCCCGCGAATGACCTGCCTTTCTATGTGCAAGGCAATCCCTCTTGGGGCAGTTTTACGCTTGATGGCAAGTTGATCGCGCATCCCCCGCTTCCAGAACGTGACTATCCCATGCTTCTGACTCCTGGCTTGCATACTCTTATCTGGCAGGCTGCGCCATTTAAGCCTCGAACTTGCCTCTTCCGTGTGCTAGACGCTTCAACTGTGAGCGGCCCCTGCTTTCTCAGCAAAGAAGTGAGCGCGGGCTTTGTGCCAAATGTTTCCGGTATGCTCTTCTCATTCTTTGCTTCAGCGAACGATCTGCCCACTGATCAGCAAGCAACCCTGATCCAGCAACTTCAGGCGGTCATGGCCACCTATGGTAGCAGTGAACTGGTGCGTCCAGGCGAATTCTATGCCGTCTCTGAACAACAGATTGTTGCCGATCCCATGCTCTGCACCGTGCTGGCTCGCGCGGTCATCTGCGACGCGCGAGCCAGCCAGCCATTGCAGGCGACGCTGAGCGTACAACTAGACAGCAGCACCTCACACGATGATCCCTGCGCGGTTTCAGAACAATGTTTGATCAATAACCAGGACTGCCGGGCGCTCTGCAATGATCCGTTTCTGCCATATAACAACACTCCTATCCAGGGCTGGAGTGTGGCTATCGCGGTCAGCCTCTCCTGGTCTTACACCACGCTCTCCGGCCAGGTAGTTGCGCGTGCTCAACCAGCTTCGGCGCTCAGAGGCGCGGCGACGTATCAGATTGTGCCGGTACATCTCACCCGCGCTGGTCAGGGCTGGCATATTTCCCCATTTCCGGATAATTATGGCGTGGCTGCTGATAATCCACTCTGCAACCAGGCCGCGGGAGATACGAACGAGTTAGTCAGCTCCTCTTCTGGCAATCAGGAGATGTTTGTCCAGCAAGTAGCCGATATGCAGGGGCGCGGGACCGCTGGTTGCCTGGTGGTCCTCCAAACGAGTCCGGGCACAGCACTTAACCCATCCACGCCGGTTCCGGGCATGGGTTCTCCGCAAGTGGCCTATTGTTTGGTGCGTTTCGGCGTGGTGCTGGCAGTAAACCATCTCGCACGCCAATCCTGGCCGTTCTTGCCAGTCGTAGATGACTACGAAAATAACCTTGCACAGACGCTACTCGCGACCCTGCCGCCTTCAACGTAGTTGGCGGCGGGACAGGGTGGCCACGATGACCGCGATAATCCCGGCAACGCAGAGTGGCAGCCCCGTTTGCGCGCTGCCCGTCGCCGCCCAGGCCAGCACGCCGATGATTTCCAGCAGCAGGCCGCCTACCAGCAGGAGCGTAATCCCCAGTGGCGAGCGCTCCAGCGGCTGTCGGACCTTCTCGCGGCTGTAGTCTGGTTCCGTGTGCTCTTTGCCCTGCTCACCCGCCAGGCTCGCCTGCTCAATTTCATGCTCCTCTGCATCCAGAGTCGCGTGCGTGGCTGGAGCGTGTTCCGCGATAGCGGCGTGCAGTGCGACGTATGCATCCTCGATCTTCTTGCGGGTTGCGCGTATATAGACGCGTTTTTTATCGTCGCTGACCAGGAGTTCGCGAAAGACCGCCTCAAAATTTTTCTGCCGCACTGAGACAGCCGTAATGTCGTCCAATTCCAGCGCGTCCAGAAACAGACGCTCGCGTGGAAACGTGGTATAAATATAGCCAAAGAGCCGCTGGTTGGTCAGAACTAGGTCGCAGGCGTTGCTGGTGTGTTCGGTCGCGTTCTCCCAGATCGCTGGGACACTGAAGAGCGGCCGCTCGCCCTCGCGCATCTGGGCCTCCAGCCCTTTCAAATGGGCCAGGATCTTCTCTGCTGCTAACTTTGCCATGGTAGGCCTCCCTCAAATTCAGGGAAATTATAACACAGATCCACTAGGGGATTTGTCTGAAGAACGGTTGTGGCACAATTTATTTGTCAGGTCTATGCTACAGAAAAGAAGGTGTTTTCAGAAAAACCCTCCTAAGGTTCACACTGCCGTCTTCTGGAGACTACAATTCTCCTGGGTAAAAAAGACGAATTGTCGTAGTGCGTCATA
>Ga0102924_1005859_pt1 | contig 11691 bp, 11 predicted proteins | sample PaiPotPPM11metaG_FD_80116 | JGI IMG/M metagenome (GOLD analysis project Ga0102924, IMG submission 80116) | Iron sulfur acid spring bacterial and archeal communities from Banff, Canada, to study Microbial Dark Matter (Phase II) - Paint Pots PPM... ...
CCTGTGGATCGTGTTGATCGCAGCGCTGGTCCTGTGGCTGACCGGCTTCTTCATCGGCGGCGTCGAGGGCGCCGTCGGCCGGCGCAGGTGGTACGGCCGCTGGTGAGCGCCACGCCTAGGCGTTCTCGCCGTCAGCCGAGTGCTCGGCGAGGCGCCTAGGTGCGCTCTTCGGTGAGCTCACGCAGGCGCTGAAGCGAGCGGCGCAGCAGGCGCGAGACCTGCATCTGCGAGACGCCGACTCGGTCGGCGATCTCTGACTGCGTGAGATCCTCGCCGAACCGGAGGTAGAGGATCTCACGCTCCCTGGTGGGCAGGTGCTGGGCCGCGGCGAAGATCGTCGCGTGTTGATCGACCAGCGCAAGGCGTTCGTCCTCCCCGCCGATCGCATCGAGGCGGCTCGAGTCCTCGTCGTCTTCGCCTCCGAGCGGCGCATCGAGTGAGATCGCGCCGTAGGCCTCGGCGGTCTGCAGCCCGTCGAGCACGTCCTCCTGGCTGATCTCGAGGTACTGTGCGATCTCGTCGACGGTCGGCATGCGGCCGGTCCGGGTGCTGAGCCTCTGCTGGGCGTCGGTGATCTTCCGCGCCCGCTCCTGCGCGCCTCGGTCGACGTGCAGCGCCCAGGCGGTGTCACGGAAGTAGCGCTTCAGCTCACCGACGATCGTCGGCACCGCAAACGAGCTGAAAGCGAACCCCCGGTCCGGGTCGAAGCGCTCGACCGCCTTGACCAAGCCGAGGCTTGCCACCTGCACGAGGTCGTCGTAGGGCTCGCTCGACTGACCGTAGCGCCGCGCCAGCTTGCGCGCGAGCGGAAGGAACCGCTCGATCAGCTCATCGCGAGCCTGGCGATCCTTGTGCCGCCGCCACCGCTCAAACAGCTCAGCGGACCCAGTCGTGGGCGCTGGTGCCCCGCCGTCCGACGTCGCCGCCATCCGGGATACCTCCACGGGTTTACAGACGCGTTTGGTTCTATCACAGCTGCCTCGCGGAGGGAAGATCTTGAGGAGCTTTTAAGCCCTCGGCGGGTGGCGCCCGCACCGCGCTCTCAGGCCCGCTCAAGCGCCGCCGACTCGCTGTTTTCAGCCAGTAGATCGAGCACCGCCCCCTCGATCCGGGCGCGGATCCGGTCGTCGGTGGGGTCGAGGACGTCGATTCGCTCGAGCGCTCCCGCGATCGTCCATCCCGACAGGTAGCGATCGGGCACGCGCGGATCGATATACGCGCGCCGGGCGACCGCCGGGGTGTTGCCCAGCAGCTCGGCGACCGCGCGCACGGACCGATCGACCGCGCGCTTGCGGGCCGTCTTCGTCGTCGCCTCCCGCCCATCGGAGGCGAGCGACACGGCGGCCATCACGGTGGCGTTCCAAGTGCGGAAATCCTTTGCGCTGAACTCCTCGCCCAGCCGCTGCTTGAGGTACTCATTGATCTCCTCCGAGCGGACCCCGTACCATCGCCGCCCCTGCTTGTAGGCGAGCAGCTGCGAACCTCCCGAGCGGCGCCGCCGGAGCGCGCGCACGAGTTCCCACGAGATCGGATCCTCGATCACCTGCGACCGCTGGATCCCGCCCTTGGCGGGATAGTCAAACACGATCGCGTGTCCCTGCACCGAGACGTGCTCCTTCTGGATCGTCGCGAGGCCGACCCCGCCATCGTCATCGGCGTACTCCTCGCTCCCGATCCGGAACATGCCGACGTCCAGCAGGCGCACGGCGCATCCGAGCACCCGCTCGCGGCTGAGCTCCTCGCCGCGCAGATCCTTTGCCACACTCCGGCGCAGCTTCGGCAGCAGGGTGCCGAAGCGCTCCATCCGGCGGAACTTCTGGCGGTCGCGGTGCTCGCGCCAGCGCGGGTGGTAGAGGTACTGCTTGCGCCCGGCGGCGTCGATTCCGGTCGCCTGGAGGTGGCCGAGCGAGTCAGGACAGATCCATACGTCCTGCCATGCGGGCGGAATCGCGAGGCCCCGCAGCCGCTCGAGCACCTGCGAGTCCGTGAGCCGGCGGCCGTCCGCGTCGAGGTAGGTAAATCCGCGCCCCCGCTTCACCCGGCGTAAGCCCGGCCCAGAGCAGTCCGAGCGCTTGAGCCGGGTCCTGCGCTCGGCGTGTGCCGTCCGTGGAGGTGCTGTTGCCATCCGTGGAGCCGAGCAGGGCGCGCTCCGGCACGGCTAGAAGTCACCGTGCGGCGCGCGCCCCTGCTGGCCCTACCTCATACCAGGCGCTTTACCTGCTCAGCCGCATCCCTGGCATCGGCGCGCAACCCATCTGCGCGAGTCTCGATGTTGCGCTGGGCGCTGCGGACCTCGTGCTCGAGGCCGCGGCGGCGGCGAGCCAGTGACCGCTGCCGGCGGTTCAGCGCGCGTGCGCCGCGGCGCTCGAAGCGGTCAAGCTCACGCGTGACGCGATCGAGGCTCGTGTAGGTCCGGGCTGTGTCGCGGACCTTCTCGCCGACCGTGGCGGCGGCGCCGACCGGGATCAGCAGCGCGCGCTGCGCCTGGCGCCCGATCACACCGAGCCGCGTGGTGGCCGCGTCGAGCTCGCGCTTGGCGGTGCGCGACGCCTGCTTCGTCGTCCGGCGCGCCTCGCGCGTGGTCGCCGAGGCCGACTTCTGGGTGCGCCGGGCCGAGGCCTTGGTGGTCGATGCGCTGCGCTTTGCGGTATTTCGCTTACGTGTCGCGGCACCGCGCTTAGCGGCAGCCTGACGTTGCGACGGTGTCTGTGTCGCCATGTTCAGTGCCTCCTGAGGTCGTTCTCGTTTTTTTCGCCCCTTAGGGCCTACCCGATGAGGGAGCCCCGAAACGGGTCGCGCCATACTGAGGCGGCGGCATGGCTTCTGCCCCCTACACCTCTGCCCTTGCTGAGGAGCTCGCGCCCGACCTGCTGGAGCGATTCACGCGATATGTGCGGATCGACACGCAATCGCGGCGCGACCGTAGCTCGTCCCCGAGCACGCCAGGCCAGCTCGACCTCGCCCGTCAGCTGGTCGGCGAGCTGCACGCCGCCGGGATCCAGGACGCCGAGCTCGATGAGAACGGATATGTGATGGCGACGCTCCCGGCTCCGGGTGGCGAGAGCGAGACCGTGATCGGGCTGCTCGCGCACCTCGACACGAGTCCCGATGCGCCTGGACACGGCGTCGAGCCGCTCGTCCATCGCTCATACGACGGTGGGGTGATCGAGCTGCCGCTGGCCGGGACCAGGCTCGATCCGGCGACGATGCCCGAGCTGGCCGACAAGGCCGGCCACGACCTCGTCACCGCCAGCGGCGACACGCTGCTCGGGGCCGACGACAAGGCCGGGGTCGCCGAGGTGATGGCGGCGGTCAGCTATCTCGCCGCGCACCCGGAGCTTCCCCGTCCGACGCTGCGGATCGCATTCACCCCCGATGAGGAGATCGGCGAGGGCGCGACCCTGTTCGACCTCGAGCGCTTTGGCGCGGCGTGTGCCTACACGCTCGACGGGTCCGCGCTCGGCGAGCTGCAGGACGAGACATTCAGCGCGCTGGAAGCGATCGTCACGATTCACGGGGTCGACGTGCACCCCGGCCAGGCGACCGGCAAGCTCGTCAGCGCGCTGCGCCTCGCCGCTCAGATCGTTGCCGCGCTGCCGGTCGAGCTGACCCCCGAGCGGACCGCAGGGCGGGAGGGGTTCATCCACCCCTACGAGCTGAGCGCGACCGCCGGGATCGCGCAGCTCAGGGCGATCGTGCGCGACTTCGACGAGGAGCAGCTGCAGGCGCACATGGCGTTGCTCGAGCACACCGCGCAGGACGTGGTGGCCTCGGAGCCCCGCGCCCGGCTCGAGCTCGAGGTTCACCGTCAGTACCGCAACATGCGCTATTACCTGCAAGCGGCTCCGCAGGTCACAGCGGCCGCCGAGGAGGCGATCCGGGCCGAGGGAATCGAGCCCGTGCGTACGCCGATCCGGGGCGGGACCGACGGCTCGCGACTCAGCGAGATGGGGCTGGCGACGCCGAACATCTTCACGGGCGGCCACGAGTACCACTCGGTCCGCGAATGGGCCTCGCTCCAGGAGATGGCGGCGGCGGCGGCGACCGTGGTCCGGCTGGCCGAGGTCTGGACCCAGCCTCGGTACGCTCGCGCGGCCCGTGAGCTGGCCGCCTCCGGTTCGAGTTAGGCTCCTCGGCGTGGCTCCTCAGTTCAGCGGCTCGCTGGCCTCCGTCGACGGCGCGATCATGCTCGCCTCGGCGGCGATGATCCCAGCCACCGATGAAGGGCTGCTGCGCGGCGACGGCGCGTTCGAAGTGATCCGGATCTACGACGGGTACCCGTTTGCGCTCGAGGAGCATCTCCAGCGCCTCGAGCGCTCGGCGCTCAATTTGCGCCTCCCGGTCGACCTCGAGGCGGTCCGAGCCGACGCCAACCGGTTGCTCGCACACGCGGGTGCCGGTCCCGACCACGGGCAGCTGCGGATCGTGCTGACGCGGGGCGGCCGGCGGCTGCTGCTCACCGAGCCGCTCCCGGCGACACCCGAGCATGTGCGTCTGGGCTCGGTCACCTACGCCCCCACCCGCGTTCTGGACGGGGTCAAGTCGCTGTCCTACGCGGCCAACATGCTGGCGTCGAGGCTGGCGCGGGAGCAGGATTCGACGAGGCTCTGCTCGTGACTCCCCACGGCCGCGTGCTCGAGGCCCCAACCAGCTCGATCTTCTGGGTCAAGGACGACGCCGTCCTCACGCCGCCGCTCGACGAACGGATCCTCGCCTCGATCACCCGCAGGCTGGTGATCGAGCAGACGGGCGCCGCCGAGCAATCGTGCACGCTGGAGGAGATCATGGCCGCCGACGAGGCGTTCCTGGCATCCACCACGCGCGAGGTCCAGGCGGTCTCGGCGATCGACGGGCGGACGTTCGACGCGCCCGGGCCGGTGACGAGCGAGGCTGCGGGCGCTGTCGGCGACCGGATCCGCTCGGAGCTTGCCTCGGCTAGATGAACGTCCTCACGGTCGTCGGTAACCGCCCGCAGTTCATCAAGGCGGCCGCCGTCTCGGGCCCGCTGCGCGAGTCCCACACGGAGGTTCTGATCCACACCGGCCAGCACTTCGATGAAGAGCTATCGGGCGTCTTCTTCAGCGAGCTCGGGCTGCCCTCGCCCGACCGCGAGCTCGGGATCGCGCGCGGCACGAACACCTCCCAGACCTCGCGGATGCTTGCTGCACTGGAGCCGGTGATCGCGGAAGTGCTGCCCGACGTGGTGCTGGTCTACGGCGACACCAACTCGACGCTCGCCGGTGCGCTCGCCGGCGCTCAAGCGGGTGTTCCGGTAGCTCACGTCGAGGCCGGGATGCGCTCGTTTGACCGCTCGATGCCCGAGGAGCTCAACCGCGTGCTGGCCGACCACGCGAGCACGCTGCTGCTGTGCTCCTCCGAGGCCGCCGTGACCAACCTTCTCCGGGAGGGTGTGAGCGGCGCCGTCGAGCTCGTCGGTGACGTGATGGTCGATGTGGCGATGAACACTCAGCCAGCCGCCCGCGCGCGGCTTGACCTGGTGGGCGCGCACGGGCTCGTGCCAGGGGAATACGTGCTCGCGACCGCGCATCGTGCGGGCAACGTCGATGATCCGGTCAGGCTCGAGCGGCTCGTCGAGCTGCTGCTGGCGGTGCCGCGCAAGGTGCTGCTGCCTCTGCATCCGCGCACGCACGGGCGCCTGCGCGCCGCCGGACTGCTCGAGCGCTTGCAGCGCAGCGAGCGGCTGGTGGTCACCCCGCCGCTGGGGTATGTCGAGCTGACCGCGTTGCTGTGCAACGCGCAGGCGGTCCTGACCGACTCGGGCGGCTTGCAGAAGGAGGCCTACCTCGCCGGCGTTCGCTGCATCACGCTGCGACCGAACACCGAATGGGTCGAGACGGTCGAAGCCGGCTGGAACGTGCTCGTCGACCTCGATGCAGGTGCGGTGCTAGAGGCACTCGAACGCGAGCCGCCGCCGGCGCGCCCGCAGCTCTACGGGGACGGTCACGCCTCCGAACGCGTCGTGGCCGCGCTTACACTCCAGCTTGGATGAGGGTTCACGCCTGAGATGAGCGCGGCTCCCGTTCGAATCGGTGTGGTCGGGCTCGGCTACTGGGGCCCCAACCTGGCACGGAACTTCGCCGCGATCCCGGGCTGCGAGCTGAGCTGGTGCTGCGACGCCAGCCCGGAGGCACGCGCGCGGATCGCCGAGCAGTTCCCGGGCGTGCAGCTGGCCGACGACCTCGATCAACTGCTGGGCGATCCGGCGCTCGACGCGGTCGCGATCGCGACGCCGGTACCCACCCACGGCGAGCTCGCGGTGCGCGTGCTGCAAGCAGGCAAGCACTGCTTCGTCGAGAAGCCGCTGGCGCAGTCGGTTGCGGACGCCGAGCGGGCGGTCGCGGCCGCGCGTGAGAGCGGGCGCGTGCTGATGGTCGGCCACCTGCTCGAGTACCACCCCGGTGTGCAGAAGCTCAAGGAGCTGACCGACTCGGGTGAGCTCGGTGAGCGGATCTTCTACATCTACGGCAACCGGCTCAATCTCGGCAAGCTCCGCGCGGATGAGAACGCGCTCTGGAGCCTCGGCGCACACGACGTGTCGGTCGTCCTGCACCTCGCCGGCGAGGAGCCGTGGGAGGCGGTCGCGCACGGCGCCTCCTACGTCCGTGGCGGCGTCGAGGACGTCGTCTTCTGCTTCCTGCGCTTTCCCTCGGGACTTTGCGCCCACCTGCACCTGTCGTGGCTCGACCCCCACAAGGAGCGGCGCTTCACCGTCGTCGGATCGCGACGGATGGCGACCTTCGACGACATGGCGCTCGAGGGCAAGCTGACGATCTACGACAAGGGCTTTGACGAGGACGCCCGCGGCTACGGCGAGTACATCACCCGCAGCGGTGGGATCGTCAGCCCCCAGATTCCGAACGTCGAGCCGCTGCGGGTCGAGTGCGAGCACTTCGTCGAGTGCGTCGCTCATGGCCAGCGCCCCCGGTCCGATGGCGAGAGCGGCCTGCGCGTGGTGCGGGTGCTCGAGGCGCTCCAGCGCTCGTTGGAGGCCCGGGAGGCCGGTGTCGGCGGCTCCTGAAATCGCGTCAACGGCATCCGTGGGGCCGCGGGCGCAGCTCGGGGCCGGGGTGGTGGTCGCTCACGGGGCGGTGATCCACGATGGCGCTCGGGTCGGCGCGGGTTCGCTGATCGGATCGGGTGTCGTGATCCACGAGGGCGTCGAGCTCGGGGAGGAGTGCACGATCGAGGACCTCACCGTGCTCGGCAAGCGCCCGCGGCTGCGGGCGGGATCGAGCGCCGCCGCGGCCGGCGTCGAGCTCGGTGGGCTCGTGCTCGCCGACCGCGTCACGGTCTGCTGCGGTGCGGTCCTCTACGCGGGCTCGGCGATCGGCGCCGGGGCGATCATCGGCGACCAGGCCCAGGTCCGGGAGCGGTGCACGATCGGCTCCGAGACGATCGTCGGCCGCGGCTCGGCGGTCGAGTTCAACAGCCGCGTGGGATCGCGCGTGAAGATCCAGACCGACGTGTATCTGACGGCGGGATCGCTGGTTGAGGATCAGGTATTCCTCGGTCCCGGTGTGCTCAGCACCAACGACGACACGATCGGCCGGCACCCGCGCGGCGAGCCGCTGCGGGGGCCTGTGTTCCGCCGCGCCTGCCGCGTCGGCGGCGGTGTGGTACTGGTCCCGGGGGTGGAGATCGGCGAGGAGGCGTTCGTCGCTGCCGGCGCGCTCGTGACGCGCGACGTCGGTGCACGCCAGGTGGTGATGGGCGTTCCCGCGCGCGTGGTCCGAGAGGTCTCCGACGCGGACCTGATCGAAAACTGGTCCTGAGCCCCCAGCCGTGGGACGATGGGCCCCACCAGCCCGAGCCCGACGGAGAAGGAGCAACTGATCTGATGCAAACGTGGGACATCCGCGCACTCGCGATCGAGCCGCACCATCCGCAGGTGCTGCGCTCCGACGAGGAGACGCGGGCGATCGCAATCAGGCTCCCCGGCGGGGAGGAGCTCCAGGAGCACCAGGTGCACGAGCGCGCGTATCTGTTCGTCGCCGACGGCGAGGTCGAGATCACGCAGGACGGCGAGTCGCAGAGTGGAGGTCCAGGGCTGGTGGCCCACTTCAAGCCGAACCAGCGCCGCACGGTGAAAGCGCTCAGCGACGCGCGGCTGGTGCTCGTGCTGGCGCCGTGGCCAGGGGTCGGGCACCCGTCGCACCCGCGTTAGCGGGTAGATGCCCTAGCCCACGCTCGACGGCTGATCGCCCCTAGCCGAGGCTCGCGACGCGTGCCGGACCGCGGCGCCCGTCGGCGCCGACTGGCGTGACCGTGACCTTCGCGCGCACGCCCTTGCCCACGTTCGGGACCGAGAGCCGGTGCTGGGAGGCCTGGAGGGTGCGCTGCAGGCCGCGACCGTCGGACAGCAGGACCTTCACCACGTAGGTCCTCGCCGCCACTGTGCCGGTGAAGGCCACGCTCAGCGCGCTGCCCGTGCGCGATGCGCGCAGATGGCCGACCGCTCCTGGCCTTGGGATCGCCGGGGCGGTGTAGTGAGCAACCTCGGTCGAGGTGTCGGGAATTCCGTCTCGCGTCGCCTCCGCGAGAATCTGGCGAGGTCCGCCGGGGCCCTTCCCGGAGCTGAAGCGCAGCGTCCCGCTCGCGCCCTCGGCGGTGCCGATCGGGAGATCGCCGGCCGGCCCGCGCTCGACGAACACGATCGAGGTCCCGGGCGCGTTTCCGGCGACCCGGTAGTGCAGCGTTCGCTTGCGGCCCGTGCCGCCGAGCGTGGCCGTGATCTTGGGGGTGACGTAGCCCCGCGAGACCTGCAGCCCCGCGATCGGCGGCGAGCCGGCGGCCGGGACGAGGGTGTAGCTCCCGGGCTTGGGGTGGTTCAGCCCGACGTACGTCGTGCTCGACTCCGGGTTTCCCGGGAGGTTGACGGCCGTCGTCGCCCTGTTCCTGGGATCGCCGAACGCGACCGGCATCCCCGCGGGATCCAGCAGCCTGACCTGGGGCGTGCCGCCGTTGCCGACCACGGCGACCGAATAGGCGCTGGCTCCCGCCGGGACGGTGAACGTCTGCCCTGGAGGGCCACCGCTCGCGCGCCGGACGGCGCTCGTGCCGGCGGGAGGGCCGTAACGGTCGGCGACGCACTTGAGGGGATGGATCGTGATGCTGTAGATCGCGTCGCCCCAGTCGTGGGAGATGCTGCCCGGGAACCCGAGGCACACAGCCAGCCCGCGTTGGTTGGCCGCCACCGCGACGTCGGTGCAGGCCCCGAACGCACATGCGCTCGCGGCGATGCTGCCGCCGAACTGCTTGCCGATGATCCCGAACTTCAGCGCCCCGGAGATGCTGAGCGTTTTCGGCTTGCCGATCGTGACGTCGCCGAGGATCCGCAACGTGCCATCGCTGGAGTAGCGGAAGAAGGCATGTGCGATGTCGACCCCCAAGACCGATCCTGAGCCGCTGATCTGCACCACCACAGGCGGGCCGACCTCGATCTGGAAGTCCCCTCGGACCCCGATCGCGTAGGTATCCGGCGGCGAGATCGGCTGAAAGCCGAATGTCACCCCGCCGCTGAACACGACAGGGTCGAGCTGGAAACCGATCCGGATCTCGTTGAGCCAGACGTCGCTGAAGACGAGGATGCCGGGGAACTCCGCAATCCTGAAATTGCCTCCGTTGAAGGCGCCGTGGGCGAAGTGCAACTCCGCCCCGACGGTGACCCCGGGCCCCGGCACGATCACGGTCGCGCCGCCATCCCACTTCTCGCCGAGCGACGCGTAATTCACGTGGGCGTCCTTGATCTCGAGCGCGCCGATGTCGACGTCGGCGATGTTGAAGTTGAGCGTGTCCAGGTGCAGCCCGCTCTTGGAGTCGACGACCAGCTCGGCATGGCCGGTGATCCCGCCGAAGTAGCTCGGCATCTCCAGGTCGACCGGAATCCGCACCCCGTCCTTAGTCAGGACGACCTTCGCTTGTGCGCTGATCCCGAAGCCCTCGACGTTCGCTGCGAACTCGTTCATGGGGAAGTCGAAAAGCGTCGCGCCGATGTTCGCCCCGTCCGGGACCGTGACGCTCAGCGGGCCGTGCCAAAGCGTCACCGGCGCCGAGCCCGCGCCTTGGGCGATCACGCTGACCGCGCCGTCGGTCTTGATTGTGTGGGCGTGGGGGTCGATGAAGATCCGTGCGCCTGCGTCGGGGACGATGTTGAGCCCGTTGAGGGTGACCGCGCTCTGGGCGACTCCCGCCCCGCTCGAGGGGTTCTTCGGGTCACGCAGGAAGCAGCCCGCGGTGGCCTGGATGTCGACGGTGCCGAAGTGGATCTGCGAGCACGCGACGAAGCCCTTCTGGTCACCGCTCGGCGGGCCGCTCCCGCCCGCGACAAGGCCAAGGCCGGGCTTGCTGGTGGCGCCCGTGGGGCCGAACTGCCCGACGAGGATCCGGCCGTCGTAGGTGGTCGGCGCTCCGTTGGCGTCGCGCAGGACGACGAAGCCGCCGCCGTCGGCGGTGGCGGCCGCGCTCAGCTGCCCCAGATCCCCACCGGGGATCCGCATCACGAGCTGGTCGGGGCCCCAGACGCGCCCGTCGGGGGAGGTGCGCACGTGCACGGATTCGTCTGCGGTGCTGATCCAGGCGGCGGTGAACATCCCGCTGACCGGGTCGGCGGACAGGGTTGGGGCATGGACGGGGCTCCGCGTGAGGATCTGGGGGGGCCCGGCGGACAGACCGCCGGGCGCGATTGCGCGCACCGACAGCGCGCCGTCGGCGAGGCTCGGCTCGGTCAGCAGGGCGATGCCCGCCGGGCCGCCGGCGAGCCGCGGATGGTCGGCGCCGGTGATACGCAGCGCGGTCCACTGCGAGGCGTCGTTGACGCTGCCGTTTCCGGTCCACTCGCGCACCGCGATCGTGCCCGAGGAGTCCGAGAACGCCGCGATCGGCCGGGTGCCGTCGAGCCCGAGGGTTCCGTAGGTCGCGTCCTGCTGGTCGGAGCGAAGCGACAGGTTCGCCTTCGCGGTCGTGAAGCTCCCCGCCGGGACGCCCTGGAAGATCGTGCCGCCGGTCTGCACAGAGGAGATCAGGCCGATCGACGGGACGTCGCCGCCGTAGACGATCGCGTCACCCGACGGATCCTGGGTGCCGATGATCCCCGCGTACGGATTGGCGTCGGTCGGCCCGGTGAAGCTCGCTCCGGCGTCCTCGGAGGTGTAGAGGTACACCGGAGTGTCGGTGAAGCTGCCGTCGGCGGTCGCCACGTGGTTGCAGCAACGCGAGTCGACCACGAGCAGCTCGTTGCCGACCGCCAACGGATAGGCGCCGTCGAAGTCCACGTTGGTCTGCGGATCGTTGCCGCCTCCGGGCTGATCGGGGCTGAGGGCCGCGGCGACCGCGCAGCCCTTGCCACCGCGCGGTAGCCGACACGTGCGGATGATGTCGGCGCCGGCGCCGTTGGGATCGGCGAAGGTGATATGCGCCGAGCCGGCTCCGTCGACGAGCACGCGGGGGGTGTTTCCGCTGGGCGTCAGCGCAACCGGCGGCGGCGGCTTGGCCGGTACGAAGTTGTTCGGGATCCTCGTCGGCTTGTATCCCGGCGAAGTGTAGGTGGGCCAGTGCTTGGCCAGCGCTACGGGGCTCGCGACGGCCAGCGCCGTCAGCGCGGCAACGACAGCTGCCCCGCCCGCAAGCCCCTCCGAGACTCGATGGCGCCCCACTTGCTGCTCACCTTACACC
>Ga0102924_1005860_pt1 | contig 11688 bp, 13 predicted proteins | sample PaiPotPPM11metaG_FD_80116 | JGI IMG/M metagenome (GOLD analysis project Ga0102924, IMG submission 80116) | Iron sulfur acid spring bacterial and archeal communities from Banff, Canada, to study Microbial Dark Matter (Phase II) - Paint Pots PPM... ...
AAACAAGCCCGCTCCCCTCCCGCTTGCGTTAGGAAAAACGCGTGTCTGCAAGCTCTTGCCCATTGGCTATGAAGGGGGTGTGGGGGCGAAGCCCCCACTTCGAAAAAAAAGCATTCCCCCTCCCCGCTTGCGGGGAGGGGGTTAGGGGGTGGGGCATCTAGCGATCCGATGCCTACGCCGCAGCCGCGATAACAGAGTAGTCCTGGCGCCGGCGCGCCGACGTGAACCCGGCGTCGCGAATGAGGCGCTCCATCTCCTCCACCGTCGTGCGGTGCGTCGTGTTCGCCGCTGAGACGACGTTCTCCTCTATCATGAGCGAGCCGAAATCGTTGCACCCGAAGCGGAGCGCCACCTGCCCAATCTTGAGACCCATAGTTACCCAGCTCGCCTGCAGGTTCGGCACGTTGTCCAGGGCAATGCGCGAGATAGCGACGGTGCGCAGGTAATCGACGGCGTCGCTTTTCTGCATGTGTGACATGGTCGGCGTGTTCTCCGGCTGCAGCGGCCAGCAAATGAATGCTGTGAAGCCGCCCGTACGCGCCTGAACAGCACGCACACGCTCCAGATGCTCCAGCCTCTCGGCCAATGTCTCGCCGATCCCGTACATCATGGTCACCGAAGTTTTCATACCCTCCTGGTGCGCGATCTCCATGATCTCGAGCCATCGATCGGCGCCGGCCTTCTTCTTCGCTACCAGATCGCGCACGCGCTGCACGAGGATCTCGCCGCCTCCGCCCGGGACGGAGTCGAGGCCGGCGCCCTGTAGCTCGCGTATGACCGTGCGCGCATCCATGCGGTACAGCTTGGCGAAGAAATCGATCTCGCTCGGGCTGAACCCGTGGATGTGAATGGGGTGATACGTCTTGATGTAGCGTAGGAGGCCGAGGTACCACTCGAACGGTATGTAGGGGTTGTGCCCGCCCTGCATGAGAATCTGCACACCGCCCAGCGCTTTTGCCTCCTCGATCTTCTGCCCGATCTGCTCGTACGACAGCGTGTAGCCTTCGGGATGCTTAGGCCGTCGGTAGAACGCGCAGAACCCGCAGTCAGCGACGCAGACGTTCGTGTAGTTGATGTTCCGATCGACTATGAACGTGACGACGTTCTCCGGGTGCATTTCCTGCCGCACGCGGTCGGCCTCAGCGCCTAGCTCGAGCAGCGGAGCGTGTGCGTAAAAGTCGAGGAGGTCGCGCATTCAGGCTGCCGGCAGGAATTCGAGTGTTCCATCGGGCACCTCGCCGGCCAGAACCAACCGACGATAAAATTCGGTAAGCCCGGCCAAGTGCGAGTACGACAGCCGATAGTCGAGCCCGGACAGGTAGTCGATGCACGCGGCCCGCGGCACGCCAGTCGCCCGCGATGCCTGTCGTGCGAGAGTGTCCAGGTGTGTGACGCCCCAGTCGCGCGAAGCAATGAGCCCGGCATGCACGGCGAGCGATTCGGCGACCGGCGCCGAGCGCTGGGCAACCCACACGGCAAACACGAACGGAAGCCCGGTCCACAGCTTCCATTCCTGGCCGAGGTCGTACGCATACGGGTATATGGCCGACGCGGCGCCGCCAGTCAGCTTGAGCGCCGCGTCGCCGATTACGAGCCTAGCATCGTGCGGTTCCGCCGCGAATCGGCTCACGTCACTGAGCTCGGCATCGCCCGGAACGAACGTCGGCCGCGCGCGCCACACGTGCTCGAAAAGAAGGTCCACAAGAGCCACGCTGGTCATCGAGCTGCGGCTCACCAGGACGCTGGCACCGGAGAGCTCGGGCGCAGGCCGCTTCGCGAATAGCATCACGCTGCGCACAGGTCCATCGCACGAGATCGCGAGATCTGGCAGCAGGAGATACCGCTCCGGATCGCGCGCGTAGGCCACCGCCGACACGACGCTGACGTCCAGGCGACCCTCGGCCATGGCGAGATTGAGCGCGGTCGGCACGCCATCTACGAGCGTCGCGTGCAACTGGACGATCCCCCGATCGACTGCGCCGTATACCGGATAGCAATTGACGTACGGGATGCGCCCTACGCGCACACCGACGGTGCCGGGCTGGCTCGCGCCGAGCCCTTCAGGCGGCATGGGCAACCGACCCGTCGTCAGCTGCGTTAAACTCGCGGATCACCTGATAAAGGGCGTCACGCTCGACCGGCGTCTTACCCGCTCCGCGAATGAGCCGAAGAATGGCGGCGAGCGACATGTGCTGGGCTGTGCGAGCGCCAGCCTCATGATAAATCTTCTCGCGCACGACCGTCCCCTCCAAATCGTCCACTCCGAACGCCAGCGCAGCCTGTGACACGGCTGGTGTGACCATCACCCAATGCGTCTTGATGTGGGCGATGTTGTCGAGGTACAGTCGAGCGACCGCGAGATTGCGAAGATCATCGAACCCGGTCGTGGCAGTTCCCTCACGCCCGAGCGCTGCCCCGAGCTCATTATTGTCGGGGTGATACGCCAGCGGGATGTACGCAAGAAAGCCGCTCGTCTCGTCTTGCAGGTCGCGAAGCATGGCGAGGTGCGCCACGCGGTCCGCCACCGTTTCGACGTGTCCGTACAGCATCGTGCAGTTGGACCGAATACCCATGCGATGCGCGACTCGGTGGACATCCAGCCACTCCTCGGCCGCTAGCTTGCGATCGGCGATCGTCGCCCGCACGCCGCGACTGAACACCTCCGCCCCACCGCCGGGCATCGTGTCCAGGCCAGCCTCGCGTAGCGCCGCTAGCACTTCGCCCACGGTCATGCGCTCGATGCGAGCAATGTGTGCTATCTCGACCGCTGTCAGCGCTTTGATGTGAACGTGTGGGTGACGCGCCTTGAGGCCGCGAAACATCTCGGCGTAGTAGTCGAGCCCCGCATGCATGTCCAAGCCGCCGACTATGTGGAACTCGCGCGTGAGTCCCTCGTTCGCGGAGTCGGCTTCGGCGTACACCTCGTCCAGCGTGTAGTGATATGCGCCTTCTTCCTTGGGAAGTCGCGCGAACGAGCAGAAGACGCAGGTCTTCCGCAGAATGCAGATGTTCGTGGGATTGATGTGCTGGTTCGCGGCGAATGTCACCCGGTCGCCATGCCGCGCCCGATTGGCGGCATCCGCGAGGCGACCTAGGCCCAAAAGGTCTGGCGTGCGAAAGAGCGCGACGGCGTCGTCGTCGCTCAGCCGCAGACCCGCGGCCACGCGCTCGGCGATCGGCCGTAGCGCGGGGTCACCAGTCACGCACCGACCTTTTGGTTCAGGTACGCCATCGCGTCGCCTACCGTCTTGAGCTTTTCGGCGTCCTCGTCAGGGATGTCGATGTTGAATTCCTTCTCGAACTCCATGACGAGCTCCACGATGTCCAGGCTGTCGGCCCCGAGATCGTCGATGAAACTGGCATCGTCCGTCAGCTTCTCACGCTCGACACCCAGCTCCTTCTCGATGATGTCTCGCACCTTCTCTGCGTTTTCGGGCATGCACTCCTCGGAAGTCGGTAGGTTGCGTACCGGGCGTAATTTAGCGCGTATCGGCGTCCGCGGGACGATTACATGGCCAGGCCGCCGTCAACAACGAACACCTGGCCTGTTATGTAGCCAGCGGCGTCGGAAGCCAAAAATGTAACCATCGCCGCCACGTCGGCCGGACTGCCCAGCCGCTCAAGCGGTATCCGTGCTGACAAAGCTGCCCTGGCCTCGGCCGCCATTGCGGCGGTCATATCGGTCTCGATGAACCCCGGCGCGACGACGTTTGCGAGAATGTTTCGAGCGCCCAGCTCCTTGGCGACGGATTTTGTGAAGCCGATCAGCCCCGCCTTACTGGCGGCGTAGTTGGACTGCCCGGCATTGCCCGTCAGACCTACGATACTGGAAATGTTGATCACGCGCCCCCAACGGCGCTTCATCATCCCGCGCACGGCCGCACGCGTCGTAGCGAACGCGCCGCGGAGATTGGCATCGATCACCTCGCTCCACTCGCTGTCCTTCATGCGCGGCAGGATGTTGTCCCGCGTAATGCCCGCGTTGTTTACCAGGATGTCGAGCGACCCCATGGCAGACTCGACGCTCGCGATCAAGCTCACGACGGCGGCCACGTCGCTCACGTCGCAGCCGAACCCGCGCGCCTTTCCTCCGAGCTCTGAGGCGACGGACTCCGCGCGCGCGGCATCGCGCCCAACGGCCGCCACGGCGGCGCCGCTCTCCTCTAGCGACTGGGCGATGGCGCGGCCGATACCTCGCGTAGCCCCCGTAACGAGCGCTACACGTCCCGCGAGATCAATCTGCATGTACGCGCTCGAATAAGCGGTCGATGTCGGCGGGCGTGCCGCACGCCAGCGTGGCAAGCTGCGGCGCGATTCGCTTGACTAGCCCCGAGAGAACCGAGCCGGGTCCCATCTCGACGAAAAGTGCATCGGGGTACGCGGCGGCCATGTTGCGCACCAGCTCGACCCACCTCACGGGCTCCGTGAGCTGCCGAAGGAGCATTTCACGCGCACGCTGGGCCGTGCGAATGGGCTGCGCATCCACGTTCGCGTACACCGGAACGCGCGGGTCCGTCAAGCCTGCGGCGTCGAGGGCGGATCCCAGACCCGGGACTGAAGGCCGCATTAGCGGCGAGTGAAACGCGCCTGCGACCGGAAGCCGGAGGACGCGCTTGGCGCCCCGCTCCTTTGCCAGGACCATCAGGCGCTCTACCCCCGCGATCTCGCCGGACACCACGGTCTGCTCAGGACCATTGTAGTTGGCTGCAACGACCTCGCCGGCTTCCGCGGTGGATTGACGGCAGAGATCATCGATGCGCACGGATAAGTGGCCAATCACCGCCGCCATCGCGCCTGGCCGATCCTCTCCGGCCCGGTGCATTAGCTCGCCGCGCACGCGCACCAGCTTTGCGGCGCTGGCGAGCGAGAGCGCCTCCGCGGCGTAGTATGCCGTGAACTCTCCCAAGGAGTGTCCGGCCGCCGCCCGGACGTGGCCCGCAAGCGCTTCGCGTGTCACGGCCCACACGGCCGCTCCGTGCGCCAACAGCGCCGGCTGCGCAACGTCGGTTCGCGTCAGCTCACTGGCCGGCCCCTCGAAAGCCGTGCGGCTTACAGGAATACCGAGCGCATGGTCCACGCACTCGAACACCTGCCGGGCTGCTGGATACGCCCCGGCCAGGTCGCGGCCCATGCCCGGCTTCTGTGACCCCTGCCCCGGAAAGAGGAGAACGACGTCGGTCACGCTAGAATCGCACGACCATTGAGGCCCACGTGAGCCCAGCGCCAAACGCGACGAACAGAACCGTCGATCCCTCGCTTACACGCCCGCATTCGATTGCTTCGTCGAGCGCGATTGGAATCGACGCACTCGACGTATTGCCGTAGCGATCTACGTTAATGAAGACCTTATCGAGCGGGATGTTCGCGTGCTTTGCCGTCGCCTCGATGATGCGGATGTTTGCCTGATGCGGGATCAACAGGTCGATGTCCCGTCCCGTGAGCTTGGCGCCGTCCAGTGCCCGGTCGGCCGCTTCAGACATGGATCGTACCGCATGGCGGAACACTTCCCGTCCGTTCATCTTCACGAAATGCGAGCGTCGCGCTAGCACGGACTCCGACATCGGCGTGCTCGCCCCGCCTTCAGGCCGATGCAGCAGCTCTGCCAGCCTTCCATCGCTCCGCGTGAATGCCGACAGGATGCCCCGGTGGTGCTTCGACCGCTGCACAATCGCGCCGCCCGCGCCGTCGCCAAACAACACGCAGGTAGCGCGGTCAGTCCAGTCGACGATGGCGCTCATCTTCTCGGAGCCTACGACAAGCACGGTTTCGGCCGAGCCCGCGACGATGAGGCCTTCGGCGATGGTAAGCCCGTAGATCCAGCCGCAGCAGGCCGCCGAAATGTCGAACGCCGCTGCCCGCGCCGCGCCGAGGTTAGCCTGGACCTCCACGGCGGTCGCTGGAAGCAGGTGATCGGGTGTCGCCGTGCTGATTATGATCGCGTCGAGCTCGCCCGCGGTCACGCCGGCCCGCTGCATGGCGTGCCGCGCGGCCTCCGACGCCATGTGCGTCGTCGTCTCGCCATTCTTCGCCACATGCCGTGAATGGATTCCGGAGCGCTCGACTATCCACTCATGGGAGGTATCTATGCCGATAGCGGCAAAGTCGTGGTTGGTCATGACGGCCGCCGGAAGGCAGCGGCCCGTGCCGGCCAAGTAGGCTGCTGGGCGTTTCACCGCGGCGTTGCCGCGACTACTGTGTCCGCCAGCCGGCGGCCGATGTGCTCAGACATGCGCGACTCGACGGCCCGCGCCGCGGCCTTGATGGCGTTCGCGATGGCCCTCGCGCTCGATTTGCCGTGACAGATGATGCTGACGCCACGCACTCCCAGCAGCGGCGCGCCGCCCCACCAGGAGTAGTCCAGCGCCGACCCAGCCGCGCCCAGGGCGCTTATGTCCACCCCGCGGGCGGTCAGCATGCCGAAGATCATGGGCGCAACGGCCTCGTAGAACTTGAGCAGCACGTTGCCGACGAAACCGTCACACACCACGACGTCGATCGGCCCGCGCTCGGACGCTCCTCGCGGGATGTCCCGCCCTTCGACGTTGCCCTGAAAATTGAGGCCGGCTTCGCGCAGACGATGGTGTGCCTCTTTCACGACCGCGTTTCCCTTTTCCGGCTCCTCGCCGATGCTGAGCAGCCCAATGACCGGATTCGTACGTCCGAGTATGTCCTCCGCGTACACCGACCCCAGATGGGCGAATTGCACAAGCTGTCCCGCCGAGCAGTCTACGTTGGCGCCGCTGTCCAGAACGACCACCGGCTCGCGGGCTGTGGGGAATAGCGTGCAGATAGCTGGGCGGTCCACGCCAGGATGGACGCCCAGGAGCTTGGCTGACGCCGCCATCTGTGCGCCCGTGTTCCCCGCGGACACGAATGCTTGGGATCGACCCTCCACCTGCAGCCGAAGGCCGATCGCCATCGAGCTCCTGGTCTTCCCGCGCAAGACGACGCTGGGAGGATCAGTCATCGCTACGACCTCGGGCGCGTCCACCACTTCAATTCGTGCACGCATCGGCGCGAGCGCCGAAAGGTCGCCCGTGGTAAGCGCGATCAGGTGGTCATCGATTGTGCCAGCGTGTCCGACGAGTTGAACAGCGTACTCGCGGTCGAGCTCAGCGAGCGCGTACAGCGCGCCTGCCAGGGGCGCGTGAGGAGCGTTGTCGCCCCCCATCGCGTCCACCGCGATAAGCGCCAAGGCTACGCTTCCCTGGCCGCGACTCGCTGCTCCCCGGCGTAATACCCGCACTCCTCGCACACGTGGTGCGGGCGCTTGGGACTTTGACATCGCGGGCATGGCTGCAGCGCGACTGCGGCCGCGGCCTTGTGCGTATTGCGCGCACGCTTTTTCCGTTTCGAAGTGCGTCGCTTGGGAACAGCCATATCAGTACAGGGATCTGAGGACGGGTTGGCGGGCCAGAATGACCCCGATCAGGAGCTTCTCAGGACTTCTGCACCGCGCGCAGCGCGGCCCAGCGGTCGTCGATCGGCCGCGCACACTCGCACGGGCCGGCGTTCAAATCTGCGCCGCACGTCGCGCAAAGGCCTTTGCATTCCTCTCGGCAAAGCGCGAAACATGGCACACTCAACAGCCACTGCTCGCGAATGGCCGGTCGCATGTCGAGGTCGCGCCCCCGCGGATCGAACACAAAGACATCGGGCTCGTCGGCCTCGTCCGCATCCGCGGCGACGAAGAGCAGCTGAACCTTTTCATCAATCGTTGTTGAAACGTCCGTAAGGCACCGGCGGCAAGTGTCGAGCACGCTACCGGTTACGTGGCCGCTGAAATAGAAGCGGTCGCCACTCACTCCGGCTGGCGATAGGCGCCCCGTCACCCGCACGGGCTCGCTAGGCGTCGGGTCGCCCGCCTCCCATACCGAGTCGTCCGGCATTAGCTCGTCGTCCACCCGGACAGCCTCGGCCAGCGTGCGGAGGTCAAAGACCAGCATAGCGGGCGAAATGTACGGGCGGCCCGAACGTCTGACAAGTTCCGGCAGGACGCGGAGTTACACGGCTCGCAAGGCCTCCAAACCAGAGAAGAAGAACCCCTCCTCACGAGCTGCGTTCTCGTCAGAGTCCGACGCATGAATCGCGTTCCGTTCCTTCGACTCGGCGTAAAGCTTCCGCACCGTTCCCGCCGCCGCCTCGCGCGGGTCGGTAGCGCCAATCACGCGGCGGAGCGTCGCCACGGCGTCGTCGCGCACCAGCAGAATGGGGAAACATGGACCCGACGTCATGAAGGCGACGAGCGATGAAAAGAACGGCCGCCCCCGGTGCACGCCGTAGAACTCCTCCGCCTCCGCCTCGGTCATTCGCACCACTCGGGCGGCTGCCAAACGAAAACCTTCGACTTCCAAATGCGCCAGAATCTTCCCAGCTAGCCCATTGGCGAACGCGTCGGGCTTGATGATGGCAAGGGTGCGGTCGTGAGACATGCGATAGTGTGAACTCCAATTGTGAACGTTCAGGGACCGATCAGCTTCCGCACAATATCGCCTCTGGTCAGAAACCCCACGAGCATGCCATCACGCACCACCGGCACGCGGTCTACGTCCTTGTTAGTCATGAGAGAGGCCACTTCGGCCAGCGGTTGGTCGGGCGACACGCACAGCACCTGTCGCGTCATGACCTCGCGCACCAGTCGACGTTTGGTTGGCGACGATACGGGAGTACGCATCATTCCGCCCGTATGGAGGTAGTTCGCCAAAAGGTCGCGGATGAGCTCACGTTCCGTCAGCATGCCGACTAGGCGCTGGTTCTCGTCGAGCACTGGAAGCGCGCCAATCCGAGCGCGCACCATCTCGCGCGCCGCGTCGCGTAATGGCGTGTTAGGACTGGTAGAAAGCGGCTGCTCGCTCATCATCTCGCGCACCGTGAGCTCGGCTGGAAGCTCCGTCTCGCGCAGCTCTGGCATAGCCAGCAGGCTCTCCGCGGTTCGATGCGCCAGAACGGCTTCCACGCGCTCCGCGCTGGAGAAAAAACGCGCGAATGCGCCGACCACCTGCAGATAGCGAGCGGCGTAACGGGGCGGCGCGACAACGAGCAGCAGGATGTGCGCGCATTGCTTGTCGCCCTCGGCCAGCTCTCGGCATATGGGGTCCGGCGCGGTGCCGAGTGCCACGCTGAGCTCCGAACTCGCCTCCGTGCGGTAGTGCAGCAAAAAAGCGCGGTCCCCCATCGCGACGATGTCTTCCGGCCTGGCTTCCTCCACTCGGTCCCACAGCTTGTACGGGTCTTGGACTGCTCGTGCATCTACGAGCCGATCGACGAGCGTGCGCGCGGCCGCCATGACGTTCGGCGCGCGCAGCGGCACCACGACGCGGTCGGGGAGCAGTAAGTCGGCGAGATTCATCGGGCGTTCAGGCCGCGTGCGCCATGCGCGCGCGCAACAATCCCACGACGTCGGCGGGACGGTCCGCGACTGGGATTCCCGCGGCGCTGAGCGCCTGCACTTTCTCCGCCGCTGTACCCGTGGACCCGGAGACAATGGCGCCAGCATGCCCCATGCGCCGCCCGGGCGGAGCCGTACGACCGGCAATGAAGCCCACCACGGGCTTCGTGACGTGGGCAGCGACGTACCGCGCCGCTTCCTGCTCGTCCGTCCCCCCGATCTCACCGATCATTACAATCGCCGTGGTTGACGGGTCTGCCTGAAATGCGGCGAGGCAATCGATGAAGTTCGTCCCATTGATCGGATCGCCTCCAATGCCCACGCACGTCGTCTGGCCCATCCCGGCTTTGGTGAGCTGGTGCACTACTTCGTATGTCAGCGTGCCAGACCGGCTGACGAGCCCGATCGGCCCCGGAGCGCAGATCGTGCCTGGAATTATCCCCACCTTGCACTCCCCAGGCGAGATCAGCCCCGGACAGTTCGGACCGACCAGCCGCGCGCCGTACTCCCGCACGAACGGATAAACGAGCGTCATGTCCAGAACGGGCACTCCCTCCGTGATCGCGACCACGAGCGGAACTCGCGCTGCCGCGGCCTCCATGATCGCATCCGCCGCAAACAGCGGCGGGACATAGATCACCGTTGCGTTGGCGCCGGTTTCGTTAACGGCGCGCTCTACAGTGTCGAAGACCGGCACCGACGTGCCCGAGCCACCGTCAAACGTCTGCCCGCCCTTCCCAGGCGTGACGCCCGCCACGACATGCGTTCCGTATTCGATCATTTGACGGGCATGAAAGGAGCCGTCACGCCCGGTGATTCCTTGAATAACGAGACGTGTCGCGCGCCCAACGAAGACGCTCACGCGGCTCGCCCCCCGCGCTCTGACTCCGCCACCACGGATACGGCGCGCCGCACCGCCTCGTCCATGTCCGTCATCGCCGACAAGCCGTGCTGCTGAAGGATTCGAACTGCCTCGTGCTCGTTGGTCCCCGTCAGCCGAATCACTAGTGGAACGGCGAGCGGGGTGGCCGCGAGGGCAGACACGATACCGTTGGCGACGTCATCGGTGCGCGTGATGCCGCCAAAAATGTTAAAAAGAATGACGCGCACATTTGGGTCGCTCGTGATGATCGACAGCGCCGAGACCACTTTCTCCGGGCTCGACGATCCACCGATGTCGAGGAAATTCGCCGGCTCTCCCCCGTAGTACTTGACCAGATCCATCGTAGCCATCGCGAGTCCCGCGCCATTCACAATGCAGCCGACGTTTCCTTCGAGCTTGATGAACGTGAGACCGGCCCGACGAGCGGCGGCTTCGCTCGGATCCTCCGCTGACTCGTCGCGCAAAGCCGCAATTTCTGGGTGACGTTCCAGCTCGTTGTCGTCGATTACCATCTTCGCATCGACCGCGACGAGGTCTCCACGGGGGGTCGTGGCCAGCGGATTGATCTCCGTCAGGGAGGCCCCGCTTTCGATGAACGCCTGGTACATCTGGCGGAGTATTCGCGCGGCCGATCGGGTCTGCGCCGGGTCGCTGTACAGATAGAACCCCAGCTGCATGGATTCGTACGGGCGAAAGCCGTACCGAGGATCGACCGCTAGCCGCTTGATACGGTCTGGCGACGTTGCGGCAACATCCTCGATGTCGATTCCGCCCGCCGCGCTCGCCATGAACACAGCCCGCTTGCACACGCGGTCGATGATGATTCCCACATACGCTTCGTGAGCGATCTCCGCGGCACGCGCAACGAGGACCTTCCTCACCGTGAGACCTTTGATCTGCATCCCGAGAATCTGCGCCGCGAGCGCGCGTGCCTCGCCTGCGCTGTGAGCCAACTTGACGCCGCCGGCCTTTCCCCGGCCACCCACGTGCACCTGGGCCTTGATGGCGACCGTTCCACCCAAACGGGCCGCGATGGCCTGAGCCTCATCCGGGGACGTAGCCACGTGACCCTCGGTTATGGGGACACCGACGCGGCTCAGGATGTCCTTGGCCTGGTATTCGTGAAGGTTCATGTGAGCGTTATGGTCGTCCCAGCGTCGCCGCGCACTGCCTCTCGCCCTCGATCGAGCGCTGTAATGATGGCGCGCCCGTGCGTTTGGCGCACAAAATCGATCGCCGCTCGCACCTTTGGCGCCATGCTGCCTTCGCCGAACGCTCCGGCTCGATCAAGCGCTTCGGCCTCCGGGACCGACAGGCACGCGAGCGGGCGCTGAGCCGGCGTGCCCCAATCGGCGTAAACAGCGTCGACGTCGGTGAGAATGAGCAGCATCGTCGCGCCCAAGTCGCGCGCCAGCAC
>Ga0102924_1005861_pt1 | contig 11687 bp, 8 predicted proteins | sample PaiPotPPM11metaG_FD_80116 | JGI IMG/M metagenome (GOLD analysis project Ga0102924, IMG submission 80116) | Iron sulfur acid spring bacterial and archeal communities from Banff, Canada, to study Microbial Dark Matter (Phase II) - Paint Pots PPM... ...
ACCTCCAGCAATCAGTTTTCATCACAGAGCAAGATACGAGACCGATACCTGTTCCTGTTCCACAGTCGAATACTGCTCAGCCACAGCAGACTATCAATCCCCGATGGAATATTGCTCAAGCACAGAATGTTACTCCTGCACAGTGGAATGGGGCTCAAGCACAGCCTATCCTCCAAGAGCAGTCGAATATAGCCCAGTTACAGAATATTTCAACGATAAAGCAAGAGACGGTGCCGTGGTCTACCGGATCTGCACTCGGCATCTTTTATAGCAGATCACCGAAAAGTTTACAGCGCTTTCTCTTAGTTGTTCTCGATCGTGTGAGAGATCAGCAAGCGGAAGCATACGTTGCGAGTGGTCAAAACGCCTCAACAGGATGGTTGACAACGTGGGGATGGTTATCGGTATTAGCGTTAGTGAGTGCATGCGGCATAGCTTTGATAGCATATGCTTTTGCCAACTCACGTGATGGAGGATCATTATTACGCCCTTTTCTCTATTCTGGCCTATTCCTGGTCTTTATGCCCACTGCATGGAGACTTATTACGCCATCAACATCGCGTGCTGAGCGTATGATATTACTCTGTATTTTTGGAATAGGCTCCTATTGCATTAAAGTGATATTTAGCCCTGTCTATTTTTCTATGTATGATGAATTTTTGCATTGGCGCACAGTACAGGATATCGTCAGAACTGGACATCTCTTCACTCCAAATTCACTCCTTCCTGTAAGTACCTATTATTCAGGCATTGAAATCGTGACGGATGCGTTTAGCACACTCAGTGGACTTGATCTTTTCCATTCTGGCCTCGTGGTAATTGGTGCTGGGCGCTTACTATTGGTACTTGGGCTTTTTGCACTCAATGAGCGGATACTTCAATCAGCTCGTACAGCAAGTATAGCAACACTTATCTATATGATGAATTCTCGTTTTATCTTTTTTGACGCTCAGTTCGCTTACGAATCCCTAGCAATACCGGTTGTTGTATTCATGCTATTTGTATTGACACCTTATCAATCGCTTTCCGCTCGCTTAACGAGTCTTGGAACTATCTCGCCTTCAACGATGTTTCCACCAGACCACAAAAGACTGAAAAATGAGCTACGTGGGGTCGTATTTGTTGGATGTGTCAGTCTTATAACAATTGTGCTTACACATCATATGACCGATTTTTTTCTCAATGGATTGCTTGTATTGTGGATTGTGATGTTTAGATGGCTGCGTCTTACTCCCATAAATCGAACACCATTAGTCAGTATTGTGCTTATAGGATTGGTATTAGCTATTATCTGGATAAATTTAAATGGGAATCCTGTAATAAACTATCTTGGGTCTTTTTTTGGAGCTTCACTCAATCACTCGAGACACCTTTTTTCGGCAATAGGCACTTATAAGCCAATTTGGTGGGAACAAATGTTGTCAGCCATTTTCGTACTATCAATTGTGTTTTGCCTTCCATTTGGTATGCTTTGCGTTTGGAAACACTATCGCACAAACGCACTTATGTGTACATTAGGTGCTACTTCTCTTTTCTTCATCATAGGTCAGTTTTTACGGTTCACACCTAGTGGTATTCAAGTGGTAGGTCGATCTACGGGGTTGGTCTTTATTGGTGTTAGCCCCGTGTTAGCCCTCTTCATTACATACTTCTGGCCAGCCAGACGATTGAACTGGCGGAATTCGGCATTAATTGCTGGTGTAATGCTAGTAGTTTTCTTAGGAGGATTTACGCTGGAGGGGGGGGGTATAGGGTTAGGTTCATTACCAGGTCCATATGAAGTAGAAGGTGACTCACGCTCTATTGATCTGGAGGGAATACAGGCGGCACTATGGGCAAAATCGTACCTTGGCTCTAATAACCGGGTAGGGGCTGATCGTATTGGTCAAGTATTGATGGGGACATATGGTAATCAATATGCAGTGACTGCTGTAGCAGACCATATAGATGTATCATCGATTTTTTTCTCATTGCAACTAGATACCCATCAAGTACATATTCTCAATATGTCTCATGTGCGTTATCTTGTTGTTGATCTGCGGCTTTCCCAATCGGTACCAGCAATAGGATACTATTTCACGACGCAAGAAACTGATGCATACAATCATGCTTTACCCATTCCAGAGCAAGCTTTGACAAAATTTAATACTATATCTCAGATCAATAGACTGCTCGATGGTGGTGATATTGTAATTTATGATGTAGGAGGACTGACCCATGCAACGCAAACAGCTTGATCTGCTTCTACTCATAGCTATTGCATATATGAATATTGTATTCGTATGTTTGTTACCTAACTCATTGCCATTTATAAGAGTTGTCCTAGCTCTACTTTTAGTCTTTCTGGCACCAGGCTATGCGTTAACTGAGGTACTGTTTTATGGAGGGCCGCCCGATAGCATTTACCGTTATCGTTTTGTTCTCAGTCTGGGATTAAATCTGACACTGGATGTAGTAAGTGGCATTATTCTCAATCTGCTTCCTACCGGGTTACAAGCGATGTCTTGGGTCGTCTGCCTTAGCATACTAACAATAGTTTTTTCTCTCGCAGCTATGTATCGTCGGAGAAAGAGCCTGGGAGGAGGGATAAAACAACCTCTATTTTCTTTCTCTATACGTAGAGATATTTTGCTTGGAGTCTCGCTTGTTATCGCACTTGCAATAGTATTCTTGTCCATACAATTCTCTGTTATTAATGTAGTCCAACAGCCACATCCAGGGTTTACACAACTATGGATGCTCCCATCAAACCATGCTGCTGAGAACTGTGCTGTTGACCTGAGTATACAAAGCTTTGAGGTAAATTCGGTGACCTATAGAGTCTCTATGTATGTGGAAGGTAACCAAGTAAACAATTGGTCATCGATAGTTTTAGCGCCTCAAGAGCAATGGAACCGCCAAGTGCCATTATCTGTAGCACCTACCAACAGTATATTTGTCAAAGTATTACTTTACCGGCTAGACAAACCTGAGGTAGCCTATCGCGAGGTACATCTTACATTGCATGGTGTGAGCAAGACACAAGGATGTACCACCTGAATAGTAATGTTTGCTGTTTAAGTAAGAGGTTAAATTTTATGCGTATATTAATGATTTCCGAGTTTTATCCGCCTCTCATCGGTGGCACAGAACGTCATGTTCAGACACTAGCACGCGAGTTAGTACGACGTGGGCATCATGTCGCCATTGCTACATTAGAACATAAAGGGTCACCAGTATTTGAGAATGATGAGGGTGTATATGTATATCGTCTCAAAGGCTGGCATCATGCCTTAACGCCGTTCTATCAGGATGCGACACGTCAGTTTCATCCTCCTCTACCTGATCCTGGTCTAATGGCAGGCTTGCGACGTGTCGTAGAGAAAGAGCACCCCGATATTGTCCACACCCGTGGATGGATGTCCTACTCATTCGCAGGGTTGAAATCCTGGAGTAAAGCAAAACTGGTCATTACTATGCATGACTATAGTTTGTGCTGCCCAACCATGGCATATCTTCACAACGAACGGCTATGCACAGGGCCGGGTTATTCCAAATGTCTACAGTGTGCAAGCGAACACTATGGGAGTAAGGGAAAGGCACTCCTACTAGCCAGTGGATTGAAGTTGAGTAGCCATTTACATCAATTTGCTGATAAATATATTGCGGTGAGCACAGCTGTGCGCGATGCCTGTAAAAACGTGACAGGCAAACCGCCCAAGCCGATAGAGGTCGTATCCACATTCATTGCGGATACGGTAGTGGATGAAGCATACAGTATCGAGCGACCTGCTTATCTGCCACCTCAGGACAACTATCTCCTCTTTGTGGGAAAACAGAGTGTACACAAAGGGCTTGATATACTACTTGAGGCATATGCTGGACTGTCTGATCTAGCCCCACTCGTATTGATGTTGAGCGATTTTGGTGAGGCACCCAGGAAATTTCCTGATGGTGTAACAGTAGTGCATAACGTCCCTCACGCCGAGGTGATGAGAGGATGGATGCATTGTGCCGTAGGAGTGGTGCCATCAATCTGGCCTGAGCCATTTGGTCAAGTTGTTGTGGAAGCGATGATGTGCGGCAAACCGGTTGTAGCTTCTGCTGTGGGTGGTATTCCTGATATCATCCTCAACGGCGAATCGGGCTTGTTGGTTGAGCCTAATGATGCAAATTGCTTGCGAGAAGCACTGCGGGAGTTGCTCCTAGATCCTGACAAGCGTGCTCGAATGGGCAGAGTTGGGCAGCAACGTGCTCACCTATTTACTGTCGGTAACGTTGCTGATCGCATCGAGCAGATCTATGCAGAACTACTAGAGTCTCGTGTTAGTGTACCTATAGGAGTTATTTAAGATGCCGAGAAATCAGATTGAGATACAAGAGAAATTACCGCTACAAGCAGCAGTGACCACGCAGAAGATTGCCTATGTTGTTGGCCGATTCCCTGCGCTATCAGAGACATTTGTGCGACAAGAGATCTTGGAATTGGAGCGTCAGGGCGGACGTGTAAGCATTTTTTCGCTCTTTGAGCCTGAAGATACTCAAGGAGTTAGAGTTACATGGAATGGGCAGGCATCAGTCACATGTATTGCTCAAAATTCCATACTTATACTCTTTTTGAATGCTTTTCGCTATTTTCTGCGTAATCCTTTCCGCTTTTTGCGGACGAGTATTGCTATGATTGGGCACTACCGCCTGAATTTTTTGATTGGCTGTCGCGTTTTGTTGTTCTCATCCTTTCTGGCAACGCAGTTCAAGCGTGAAGAGATCTTCCACATACATGCTCATTTTGCCTCTGAAGCTGCTTCAGTTGCTCAGTTTACATCTTTGCTTACGGGTATTCCTTACAGTTTTACTGCCCATGCCAACGACATTTATCTTTCTTCTAAGACAGCCCTTGCGTATAAGATAAAGATGGCTCACTTTGTTGTCACTATTAGTGCTTATAATCTCACGTATCTGACAATGTTGGTCGATCAAGATACGAGCAAACGTATTCATTGCATCTATAATGGGCTAAATTTCCATAGTTTTCCAGTTTTAATTGAAAATGCGTCTCATATCACAGATTGTCCAACTATTCTATCTGTCTGTCGTCTAGTAGAAAAGAAAGGCTTGTCGTATCTCTTACATGCTTGCCGTATCCTTGTTGACCATGATTATACATTTAAGTGTTACATTATAGGGGATGGACCGTTGCACCAAGAGTTGGAGCAGAAAATTCAGGAGTTAGGACTTATCGATAGAGTTGTACTGCTAGGGGCACGAACACACGAGCAAGTAATAGAGATGTATCGTGATGCAACGATTATGGCATTACCGTGTGTGATTACTAAAGATGGAGATCGTGATGGTCTACCAACTGTGCTCATTGAAACGCTCTATATGGGCATCCCTTCTGTCTCTACCACAGTTGCAGGTATTGCTGAGTTAATTACTACAGAGGAGAATGGTTTGCTGGTTCCACCAAATGATAGTGCAACCCTTGCTGATGCACTGGCACGACTTCTTGATGATCCTTTGCTGCGTTCTCGTTTAGCTGTTGCTGGTCACAAGACAGTACAAGAGCGCTTTAATCTGGCCCACAATGTAGCAAGCGTTACGCGTCTTTTTTACGCAAATGGAGTAGTATAGATTGTAGATAAGCATGGAGGAAATACTTATGCAATCATTTATAAAATCTCACAAAGTAGACATAGCAATGGAACTAAAAATCCAATCGACGCGATTTTTAGAAATGAAATCGGTAAATTTGGACAAAACAAGCAAATTTCGATCGGGAGAATTAATCTTCATCAGTCTGGTTCTTCTCAGCCTTCTTGGGGCTGTCGTTTGGGGATATTTTAACTTGTGGAATGTGCCTCCAAATCCCCCGTTAACGGTTACACGACCAACTGAGACCCCGAGTCCACAATGGAAGCTTGTATTTGACGATGAGTTTAATGGAGCAAGTCTTGATACGAACAAATGGAATATTGAAGATAAGTCCGTAGACGGTTATCACAACTGTTGTCTCAACTATGGCCTACAATATTTCACCCCAGAAGCACTCTCTTTCCAGCAGGGTTCTCTGCGGATAACAACACAAGCACAAAATGTAAAAGGCTATCACTATACCTCTGGCGCTATCACTACAGAAGATAAATTTGGCTTTACATATGGACGAATAGAGTTTCGTGCCAGATTGCCTCAAACGAAAGGCTCTTGGCCTGCCTTCTGGTTGCTACCAGTACATACTGTAGGCAGGGCCACTTTCGAAATAGATATGACGGAGATGGTAGGAAGAGATCCAAATACGGTGCATATGGTCAATCATTGGGGAACCCAACAAGATGCACAGGACTTTACTGGCCCAGATTTTTCGCAGGATTATCATGTATTTAGCATGATCTGGACAAGCCAATCAATTAGTTGGTATATTGATGGAGTGCAACGTTTTGAGTCAGAGCAAGGCATATCAAACCAAAGTATGTATCTTATCATTAACTCTACTTTAGGGGGAGCTTGGGCTGGCAATCCTGATGCATCCACTGTGTTACCACAGTACATGGATATTGATTATGTGCGAATATATCAATCACTCTAAGAGTGTGTTTGGTTCCCATGAAAGCCGCACTCCTGCTGCTGAGTATGAAGTAACAACAGCTAGTAAAACGTGCAGAACTTGCGATAAATCTTTACGCTCAGCAGTGGAAGAAGCCCATGACAATACGGTTTACAGAAAAGAATTGCACCACCGTGCAACCAAACACACTCTCGTAGGATTCTACCTGATATGAGAAGTAAAATAAGGGAATCTTCTGTTCGATTTTCATCGAAGAAATTTTTACTGGTGAGTCTTGCTCTTCTTATCTCGGCAGTTTTTCTTCTTAGCAGTCGACAATCTTCAAGTCAATTTGCAAATACAAATTCAGCATTTATTACCAGAAATGGCAGCATATTATACAATAATGGCAAACCTTTTCGCTTTGCCGGTGCAAATATACATTGGTTAGGTATTTATGATGGAGGGTCTTATCCGTCCCAATACGAAATTAATGATGCACTCGCGACTGCCCAAGAAATGGGAGCTACTGTTGTGCGGTCATTTATGACGGCTTCTGTTGGGTGCTCGCTTTGTATTGAGCCCTCTTTAAACCGGTTTAACGATAATGCTTTTAATACAATTGATTATGCAGTTAAATCAGCTCACGATCATAACATTCGCCTCATCCTTGCCTTAGTGTTACAGGGGACCATTCCAACATACGGGGGAACAGGTGTATTCACAAATTGGGAAGGAAAGGCAAATGTGGATGATTTTTATACAAATGCAGCGGTTATCAACGACTATGAAGCATACATCTCTCATGTACTAAATCATATCAATCAGTATACAGGCATTGCTTTAAAGGATGATCCAACTATCATGGCATGGGAAACAGGTAATGAGGTTCGTACTCTATCAGCAGATTGGAATGACGCATGGACGGAAACAATTGCAGCATATATTAAAAGCATTGCTCCTCATCAGCTAATTGCGGATGGTCACTATGCTGAAAGTAATTCAAACAGTCTACTTACCACGAGTCAATTACAACTTGCAAATGTCGATTTATATACTGATCATCTTTATCCGCTCAACATTTCTACCATGCAAGCCAATGCAATACTTACACACCAATATAATAGGGTTTATTATGTTGGTGAATATGATTGGACGGATCAAGCGACTATTCCAGCAGAGGGAACAATTAGTCAGGATAAAACAACCAGCTCAAATGGGACATATTCTGCTAAAGTACACATAACAAAAAGTAATCCTAATTGGTGGTATCTGCAACTTTCATCAAATACGTTTCGACTTCAATCAAGGCACACATATACTATTAGTTTTGATACAAAAGCGTCTGCACGTAACACGCTTGTTGTTTCATTACAGCAGACTCTAAGTCCATATTCTGAATACTCACGACAGATGTATCATGATTTAGGATCTTCATGGAGTCATTATTCATTTAAATTTACACCGACAACAACACTTTCGTCTGTTCTTATAAACTTTAATTACGCAGTAAATACAGGGACTATTTGGATCGATAATGTCTCCCTATCCAGTGGATCAGCAAACCTTCTCAAAAACTCTTCTTTTGAAAATGCAGGAGCAGATTGGCTTTCACCGTGGAAATTTCACATAAAATCCGGGACAGGAGATCCCCTTGCCAGCTTCCTACCGACCACGCAAACAACTCCTGGCTTAAGTGGCCTTCTGTACTGGCAACTGTATGGGCATATAGAGCCTCGTGGATATTATACTGGCGGTGATCAGTATAAACTGTTTTATCCTGGTAACACCCCTAGTCTGCAAAACCGAGAACAGCTTCTGCGAATGTATGATTACAAAATGAGTGGCGTTTCTCCTGCACCTGCACATATTATTCCCCTAGCACCACTATTGAATAGTGCTACTTCTTCCCAAAATGGTATATCCATCGATTGGCTCGGCTCTGCGGGAGCAGCAAACTACAATATAGAACGATCAACGGATGGCAGTAATTGGAGAATAGTTGCAACAGGTTTGACTGATTACAGTACTCCTTGGACTGATAAAACAGCAGTATCTGGAACAACATATTATTACAGAGTCCAGCCGGTAAATCTGGATGGAGTCAAAGGAAGTTATTCAAATACAAAGACGCTTTGTGCTAGTTGCAGAGAGGGGACGAGAACTGTATAAGTACACAAAAGTTCGCTCTGTGCAGTTGCTTGCTGCCACCAAGACCAACCAAGCGCCACAGCGGTCCGAGCAGGCTCAAAAACAGCTCAATTGTCTCCGTCTCATCTGCGAAACGGTCAATGCCCAGTTGCAAGAGCCGCTTCATTTGTCCAAGCATTACGCCAAAAGCTCCACAGGAAGCCCTTTTTCCGTGGAGCTTTTCCTTATAGATAAGTGATAGCTGAGCTCACGTTTGAGCCTCGTACGTACGGCTTGTCGGACTATAGATGATCTTACGTACGTTGGCGCGTGTACAGTTTGTCAGGACGTTCAGCTGGCCGAGCACATTAACGCGGGCGTCGAGCCGTAGATCCTTTGTGGAGACGGCAACACTGTGTTGTGCTGCAAGGCTTGCTCACAGCCTCTACTCTATTTCATGTTTTTGACAGAGAATATACAAGATATATAGTGATATACAAGAAGTAATCTGAAGACTGCTATACAAATAATAACTTTGCTTCTATCTGATACTTGACATACCACATTGACCATAGTATATTTAGTGAACGCTTCGTTGTCACGGCAGTTGTTTGGGGCTGAAATATTTGGATGAGTGGGAAGACGACTTCAAAAATAGAATCCGGATAGCCTCTATCCGAAAAAGCAGCAGAAAGCCAGATTAGGCAAGCCATAGTCTCGACAATACTCTGAGGCCACGATATAGTGGGCAGTTGACAAAACTACTGAGATACAGTACATTATGGATAATGAACAGAACGCATACTACCGCCGGAAAGCAACGGGATGGAGAGACGTTGAATAACGGAAGTAAAAAGCCGTTTGATACGCCTGTACGAGAGATGACAGACGAGGAAGTCCATGCTGCTGCTCTTAGCGACCCGGATGCTCAACCGCTCACGAAAGAGGACTTCGCCTGCATGAAGAGCACACCACAAGTGAAAATTATTCGTCGTGCTCTTGGGCTGACACAGGAAGAATTCTCGTCGTGCTATCGCATTCCACTTGGCACGTTGAGAGATTGGGAACAAGGACGTACTGAGCCCGACAGGGCTATGTATGCCTATCTCAAAGTTATTGCCACTATGCCAGAAGCCGTACAACATGCTTTGCAACGTAGATAGGTGATAACGAGGCTCACGTTTGAGCCTCGTAAGTACGGCTTGTCGAACTATAACAAGGAGAATTGTTTCTCTTGCCGCCACTTTTCCGCAAAGATAAACATCTCGCATAAGGCACGTAGAATCACGCTGGGTTTAGCTCCTGTAGCCTTTCCGGCTCGCCGGGGTAAATGTTGCACACCTACCTCGGTATAGGTATAGCCAGCACGGGACAGTTTATACAATATCTCGGCATTGATCATAGCTCCGCGTGTCTCTAACCGATAGGTACGAAAGAACTCAGCACGGAAGAGTTTAAATGCACAATCAATATCTCGCACACGTACACCAAAGATGAGCCTCACTAACTGCTTCCATCCCCAGGCGTTCAGCTTTCTCATCCAGGTATCCTGACGATCTATACGGTACCCTAACACAGCACCATACTCCTCGATCAGTGGAAAGAAAGAGGCCAGGTCGCGAATGTCAAACTGCCCATCTGAGTCCATGAAAAAGGCAAGTTCTTTGGTCACAGACTCAAAGCCAGTTACCAGAGCAGCTCCATAACCTTTGTTGACCGGATGGTTGATAAGGCGGATATGTTGATCAGATGCAGCTAAATCTGCAACGATTTCTCCTGTGCGATCTTTGCTCCCGTCGTTGACGACAAGCACTTCAAAATCAGGCATCCACGCGCTAAGAACTGAAACAATAGTAGAGACCGTATCTGCGATTAATGCCTCTTCATCATAGGCTGGCAATATCACAGATAAGCTGTGTGGTACAGTAGAAAGTCGTGGATTTGATGGTGGGGGAGCTATTGTCTCCTTGTCCTTTTTAGTAAATACACTGAAACGCATTCCTAAATAGGAAACCGCTACTGAACCAGCGATGGCAATGATCTTAGCAACATTTGTCCACAGGAAACTATTGAGCGAGAGCGAGGTCAGTATGGTTGTTGCCAGCCAGAGAAACGCATCATTGCAAATAATTCCCAGGCTGGTCACCAATGCAAAGCGAACTAGTTGGTTAGCGGTGACACGAGAATGATGCTTAAACGTCCAAAGCTTGTTCCAGCAGAAGCTGTTAATAGCACCAATCGTATAGGCTAGCGAATTGTAGAAAACAAGGAGCATACTATCGTGCGTTGGAAATCTCCATACGAGCAAATTAAAGATCAGTATGTCTATAAAGGTGTTGATTCCTCCTACGATGCAAAAACGAAGTAATTGTAAGAAAAAACTCACAAAAGCTCTTTTTATTGAAATATTTTGTATACTGGCTATAGAAGAATCTGTCATACTAGAAGAAACCTCGGGCAGAGATGTGACTGGTGCAGCAGATATAGGAACCGTCAGCGGATTGGAAGAAGGTATTGTTGGCACCTGAAGCTGTGGGGCTTCATTAGAAGAAGCTGTCATACTATAATAAACCTCGGGCAAAAGTGTGACTGGTGCAGCAGATATAGGAACCGTTAGCGGATTGGAAGAAGGTATTGTTGGCACCTGAAGCTGTGAGGCTTCATTATGAGGAGATATCCCTGGTGCTGAGTGATATTGGTCAATCGGTTTACCAGGCTGTACATCGGTTAGAAGTGTAAAAGGCACTTGAAACTGTCCTGGCTCGTCGTCTAGATATATGAAACGTACTTTAGTAAATGGCCGTGCACGCCTGGGGAAAGCCTTATCAGGTGTTGAATTGTGGCCATATTGCTGTATCTGAGACTCTCCATTCTGTAAAGGCATTAGCCGCTTCTCAAAATTTTGTGACATAATACATCTATCTTTCTAAAGTGGAGACCTTGTAGACATAAAGACCCGTCTTTGACGGATTAACAACCATCGGAAGTTGTGCATCTATGCAAGGGACAGGCACTTACCAATCAAGTGATGTTG
>Ga0102924_1005862_pt1 | contig 11686 bp, 8 predicted proteins | sample PaiPotPPM11metaG_FD_80116 | JGI IMG/M metagenome (GOLD analysis project Ga0102924, IMG submission 80116) | Iron sulfur acid spring bacterial and archeal communities from Banff, Canada, to study Microbial Dark Matter (Phase II) - Paint Pots PPM... ...
CTCGTAGCCCGTCCACGCCTTATCAAGCGGCGCGAACGTGTTCAGCAGCGACGGCGTCGAGAAACTTTGCTGGAACAGGTAGGTCAGCGCCGCGAAGCCGACGTAAATAATCCCATACAGTACAAGAAAGTTGCGTTTGACCAGGTTGCGCCAATCCAGGGCAAACATAACGGCGAACGCGCCAACCGCGATCTCGCACATGACAACAAATAGCACCAATGGTAGCGTTAACATGCAAGCATAATCCTTTGATCATGACGTATAAGCAAGCTGTGAGGGATCAAACCCTTCTCATGTATCGTCAAGATTATACATCTGTTGGAGGTTTGCGGCAAATGATTGCCCTGGCGCGGAAATTCCCATTTTGGTTGACACTGCTTCGTGCGAATGCTATATTACAGTTCAGTTCTTGAAAGGCAAAGAGAAAAACGTTAGGAATGATGGTATGAAAGCTGATAGTCTCCCAAAATTAGAGGAAACTCCCGAACTTCGTGAGCGACTGCTTCCCTACTGCCGCCTCAAATTGGGAGAAGTTTGGGAAGATCCGCAGGGTACGCATAAAGTTGGATGCCTGGACGCAGCTAACCCCGATCATGTCTCATTGTTGATGGGTGATCACTCGTCTCAGCTTGCCATACATGATCCCCCATACAACCTTGTTACGTTTGAGGAACGTATTCTTGAAGAGTACGTCAACTGGTGCGAGCAATGGATACGCTTAACAGGACGTCATCTTACCAGTGATGCATCGATGTATGTGTGGCTTGGAGCAGACCAGACAAATGGTTTCCAACCACTTCCTGATTTCATGATCATGATGAGAAAGATAGCAGAGCTAAAACCACGCTCGTTTATTACAATGCGAAACCAACGGGGATATGGCACGCAGAAAAATTGGATGGCTGTTCGACAAGAGCTACTGTATTATGTCAAAGGAAACCCCTTCTTTCAGGTGCAATATACTGATATCCCCAAAATTCTACGAGGTTATTACAAAGTAGTAGATGGAAAGGTCACTGAAAATTTAGAGAGGAGCAAATCAGAATTTATTCGGCCCGGTAATGTGTGGGTTGATATCCAGCAAGTCTTCTATAGAATGGAAGAGAATGTATCCCTCTGTTACGCGCAAAAGCCGCTTAAAGCTATTGAGCGTATCATATCTGCCAGTTCACAAGAAAAAGACCTGGTTGTAGATTTTTTCGCGCATTCAGGAACAACACTTCTTGCTTGCGAAAGGCTTCAAAGACAGTGTTACACGTTGGATATCGATCCGATTTACTGTGAGCTTGCTATACGTAGACTCGAACGCTTTAGGAAGCTAGGACGTCTTGGTTGGCAGAATAAATATCCTTTCGAGGAGGTTGCTGCTTTCGGAGACAAGCAAAAAATCAATGAACGTTCCAACCATAGGTTGGGTACTGAGAATGGCATAGCTCAAGAAGTATTATTTTAGGGATAATGTGAAAATGGAGAAGTTGAAGCAACAGCTAGAGGAATTGATAACGCAATTAGATAACAAGGACGAATTTATCAATCGACTTGACGGCCTCATCTCCATATACCCTTTCAATGAATACGAATATGTTATTTCCACTCTACTTGGGTTGGGTAAGCTGTCCCTTGATCAATATTACGAACTCAGAGATGAGTATATAGCCAGGAACATGTACTTGTATATTTTTGAAATTGCGGCTCCTCGCGGTTTTGGAGAAGCCTGGGCGCAAGGGCATCTGAAGGAGCTTGTACCAGAGTTAGAAAAACCAACGAAAAAACTTGATCCCAATTATTCTGGCGATTATGACATGCTTTTGGAGGGCAAAATCAGAATTGAGGGTAAAGCGTCTCGCGCGGTTGACTTCGATAGTAAAGAACCGTTGTTTGTAAAAGCACTAACGTCAGGCTCTAACACACCGTTTGATATGAACTTTCAGCAAATTAAGCCCGCTCGCTGCGACGTTTTTGTCTGGATTGCCGTTTGGCGAGATGTTATTCGCTATTGGGTTTTGGCTTCGAAGGAAGTCGAAGCAAATAGATATTTCTCGAAAGGTCAACATCGCGGCAATGTAGGTGAGGGGCAATTGCATCTGAACAAGGAGAATATCAACGATTTTTCTCTTTATGAAGTCAAAGCTGTCGAGCTTGCGGGCGCGATTCGAAAAGCATATCAGCGACAACAAGAATATGCGCTAATGATTCCTCCACATCTTGAAAGACCCGGACAGGGGTAAATTCTTACACCCGATCTCTTCTCCGCATCATTCCCACCATGCCCAGCATCAGCAGCGCGGCGCTGCATCCGAGCGCGATGAGCAGCCACAGCCAGGAACCGCCGAGAGGTGCGCCCTGAGCAGCCATGTCCAGCGACATGCTGGTTGGGTTGTTTGTACCGGGCGTTCCGGTGGAGGGCGTCGTGCCGGAAGTGGGCGATAGAGTTGGCGTGATTCCCGGCGTGGGAGTCACTGGCGTCGGGGATGGCGTGCTGGTCACGGTTGGTCGCGGCGTGGGGGATGGGCCAGCATTCACTGGCGTGGACTGGACGCCGCCAACAGGCGTGGGTGTGTTCGCCGCCGGGGTCGCGGCAGTATTTTTGCCGATTGGATTGGGCGCGAGCGTGATCGTCAGCGTCGCTGTGCGCCCGGACGAGGCGTCTTGCGCCATGACCCGGTGCGCCCCTGACGCCCAGGTTGAGTCGTCGAGCGTGACATTGAATGCCCCGTGCGTATCAGCCTGCACTGAACCTGGTTGGCATGGCTGGCCCTGGTCGTGCGTCAGCCTGATGGTCGCGTGGGGCGTGAAGCCTTGCCCGCGCAGGAGCAGCGCCTGGCCGGCCACCAGTGGCCCGCTTTCATTCAAGATGAATGTCATGCCTGTAGAATTACCAGCGGTCGAACCGCTGACTGATGTTGTGCTTGCGCTGTTCGCGGCTGTCGTCGTCGCAGGGCGGGGAGACGCCCAGAACAAGCTAACGGTGGTTGCCAACAAGAGCGCGGCCGTTACCACCATCAGCAGAATCGTGCCGCCGATCCACAGCGCAAATTCCATATGTCCTGGACGAAGCAGCCACCAGCGCACGCGATCCGCCGGATGGCGAAATGGAGAACGCCCGCGCGTGATTGCTGATACATCCTGGCTGCCGTACCAGACGATTCCTTTGCCGCCCTTGCGTTCCGCGATGCGCTGCGCATAGCGGGATTGCGCCGCTCCTCCCGCTGTCCAGGACGATGAAGCGTCAGCCAGTGTCATAGAGGTAGTTGGCGCGAGGGTCGGTGATAGGGGGATGACGCTGGGAACAATCATGAGCGCGCTGCCAGGGAGATTTCCAGCCTGCGCGGACGTCGTATCGGGCGCGCCATAGACAGCGCCTTGCCCCGTATGTTCCGGGATCGTGTCGATCTCGTCGATGGTAAAGACATGCTGCCGCGGCTTGAGCGGGGGGATGGTATCGATTTCCGCGATAGCCAGCTCCGCGCGCTGCGCAGGCGCGGGCGGGATTGTTCGTATTTCGTCGATGGTCAATTCGCGCCTCTGCGTCATAGGCGGCGGCAGCGTGTCCACTTCATCAACCTCCACTGTGCGGTGTGCGCGTTTGACTGGCGCTTCGGGAATAGTGGGGGCATCGACAACGAGCGAAAGGGACGACAGGCTGCTGCCCGCCTGGAAATCCGGCGACTCGTATTCCCACATCGTCGGCGGCGGCAGCGTCTGCATCCGCGTGATGTCGCTCTCTGGCGCGGGATAAGCGTAGCCGCGCGAGTAGCGCGGGCGCACGGTGATACTGCCAGCCGGTTGCGCGGAGGCGCGCGGCGGGATCGGCGTCGTGGGATTGCGACGGCGCGTGCTATCCGAGCCGGGCTGCTTTTGCGCCGCGGGCATAGATGGCGCTGCCTGTGCAGGATGGTGCAGCGGGTGTTCCAGGAATGAGGTTCTATTCGGGTTCTGCTCCTCTGCCTTCCTGCTAAAATAAGGCGAGAGGGCAGGATCGATCCAGACGGAAGAATGTTGTGATGCGCGTCTCTTATTTCCCTGCATAACCTTGTCTTTCATTGCGTCATGCCCCTACGCGGTATGGGGCGCGATTATTACCTCTCATTACCCACGCCCCGCGTGGGGTGCAGAGAGGGTGCTGGCCCCTACGCTCCGTAGTCCTGGCTGCGTTAGTATGGGCTGCGTGCCAGAATGACCCCTGTTGCCGATTCATGCAAATAAACGCCCCCCGCGCCGATTTTGGGCCGTTGTGGAATTTTCCGCAGTTACCTGAAATTTTTTCCATTTCTCGCGCTGGCCTGAGAGCGATCTTGCTACTGCCAGCCGTTCTCTCAGCTTGCGTGAGAAAATAAATCCTTAAACCTATATGTTGGCATATATCTTGCACAGATTCATAAGGGTGGGGGGAGACGTCCGAAATAATTTCGGCATGTGTGCAGGGGCTTCTGTTTGATCCTACTCGCGAAAAAGGTTCTACCTCTATCATCAAGGTATGGTCGTTATGCCCGCACACGTTTCTCCGATTATCTGGTTGTGTTATGTGGATTGGAGAGGTTTTAGTGATGGTAGCCATTATCGAGAGAACATTTGGGGAAACCTTCCCGGCTGGGAAGAAGCGTTGTGATGAGGATCGCCGGTCAGCATATGGAATCGAGGACGATGATCTGTATCGCGACGAGGAGGGAGATTTTGACGATGAAGAGGAAGTAGACGATGATGACGATATTCACCTGGTTGATAATGCCATCAGGCAATATCTAGGCGAGATTGGGCGTTATCCACTCCTGACTGCCGAACAGGAATCGCAGTTGGCCTGGCGTGTCACCTGCGGCGATATTGAGGCACAGCAGCGCCTGGTCGAAGCGAATCTCCGTCTGGTGGTCAGTATCGCCAAACGCTATAGCAACAAAGGCGTCATGTTGCTTGACCTGGTGCAGGAGGGCAACCTGGGGCTGATTCGCGCCACGCAGAAATTTGATCCGTCACGCGGTTTCCGTTTCAGTACCTACGCGACGTGGTGGATTCGCCAGGCGATCAGTCGCGCCGTGGCCGAGCATACCCGCGCTATCCATATACCGGTACACGTCGTCGAACTTATTTATAAGCTCAAACGTATCTCGCGCCACCTGTACCAGGAATTGGGCCGCGATCCCTTGCCTGAAGAGATCGCTCGCGCCGCGAATTTGACGAAGGAGCGCGTTGTTGAACTGCAAAGTATGGCTGAGACGCCTATCTCGCTGGACGCGCCTCTCATCGAAGAGGAGCAGTATCACCTTGCCGACTCGCTGGAGGATACCAGTGCTGCCGCTCCTGTTGACGTGGTCACGCACCAGGTGTTGCGCGATCAAATCGCCAGCGCAATGGACGTCCTCAACCAGCGCGAGCGCCAGGTTATCGAATGGCGCTACGGTCTGCACGATGGCTATTGTCATACCCTCGAAGAACTCAGCGCGCATTTCAAGTTAACTCGCGAGCGTATCCGCCAGATCGAAGTGAAGGCGCTGCGCACATTGCGCCAGCCTATCCAGGTGCATCTGCTGCGCGATTACGCCTGAGCAGTGAATCCGGTCATGATGCGGTATTGTCCCAATCATGACCGGATTCTTGTATCGTTATGCGAAGACAAGCTGCGCATTGCCTGCGCTTCTATCTTTCTCGTGTTTGCTCAACACGCCCAGGAACGCTTCGACAATGCGCGGATCGAACTGCGAACCGGAGCAGCGCAAAAGTTCCTGTTCGGCCTGCTCCTGGCCCATTGGCTCGCGGTAGGGGCGGCGCGAGATCATAGCATCATAGGAATCCACGACTGTCAGGATGCGCGACGCGAGCGGGATTTGCTCCCCTGCCAGCTTGAAGGGATAGCCCTTGCCATCCCAGCGCTCGTGGTGCGCAACCACGATAGGCGCCAATGTGCGGAATATGCCGCCGATCTGCTCCAATATCTGCCCGCCGATTTGCGGATGCAGGCGCATTACGTTCCATTCCTCGTCATTCAGCGGCCCCGGCTTATGCAAAATCGCGTCCGGAACACCGATCTTGCCGATGTCGTGCAACAGCGCCGCCAGTTGCAGTATATTCACATCTTCGTCCGCACATGCCAGTGCGCGAGCCGTTGCCGCGGCGTAGTGCATCATGCGGTGAGCGTGTTCATCGGTACCCTGATCATGCGCCGCGGCGATGGCAACGAGCGCCAGCACTGTCTGCGCCGGTACGGCCTGAATTACATTGCTTTGCGATTGTCTGTCGGTATTCATAGACTCTTCTAACGAAACGACCAGATCAAGATCTGCCTTACAAACGCAAGCGCGCCCGCTCTGTTTCGCCTGGTATATTCCCAGGTCGGCGCTCTCGATCAGCGCCTCGCGCGTTGAGCCATGCAATCCGTGGACTGCGACGCCAATACTACCCGTGACCTTGATAGACGCCATCTCGTCAGTCTCCTCAACATTCATACGTTTGACACATCCGCGATAGTTTCACGCTGCCGCCGCGCCGCGTCCAGCGCCTATCGACGTTGAGGTCTGTTAGCAGACCGCGCATTCCTCTATCATTTGCGCCCAAAATGTGTTATACTTGTGAGCAAGCGACCTGTATTCCGCACCGCGTATTGCTTCCCCTTCGTTGTTCATCTCACCCGGTTTGATCTATGAAATACACCCCACGGCATCTTGTTCGGTTTGCTCAGGAAGTTTTGGGCAAACCGCTTTATCCGTATCAGCGCGAGGCCGCCGAGGCCATCCTGGAGTCGGTTTTCGGCGGTCATGGGCGTATCATCACGGTCATGATGGCCCGCCAGAGCGGCAAAAACCAGCTTTCAGCCGTCCTCGAAGCGTTCCTGTTGAGCTGTATGCCGCAAGGAACCATCGTGAAGGCCGCTCCCACTTTCACGCCGCAGATCATCAATAGCCGCCTGCGTCTGCTCTCCTTGCTCGATACGCCCTATACCAGGGAGCGCATCTGGAGCAGCCATGGCTATATCGTTGGGCTGGCTCCTTCTGCTGATCCCGCTCTGCTTCATGCTCACGCCGGGCCGCGCGTGATGTTTTACTCGGCGGGTCTGGAGAGCAATGTGGTGGGAGCCACCGCCGATCTGCTACTGGAGATCGACGAAGCCCAGGATGTCGCGCCGGAGAAGTTCGACCGCGATTTTCGCCCGATGGCGGCGGTGAGCAACGCCACGACGGTACTCTATGGCACGGCCTGGTCAGATATGACTCTGCTGGCGCGCCAGCGCGCCGTCAATCTGGAGATCGAGCGGCAGACGGGGCAGCAGCGCCACTTCGAGTACGACTGGCGCACATTGGCGGCCATCAATCCCGCCTATCACGCGTTCGTGGAGCAGGAGATCGCGCGGCTCGGCGAAGCGCACCTGGCGATCCAGACGCAATATTTCCTGCGTCCGCTCAGTGGGGCCGGATACTTTCTCAACACGTTGCAGCAGACGCTGCTGCGCGGCAGCCATCCCTGGCAGGATGCGCCGCGCGGCGGCGACTGGTACATCGCCGGTATGGACGTGGCTGGCGAAGAACGCCCGACACAGGTTGGCGCGGACGCTTTGTATGCCGGGGGCGCGGCAAACGCTGGCTCTCACAAGCGCGATAGCACAGTGATTACCATCGGGCGCGTCTATTACAATGAGCTGAATTTACCGGCTATCGAAGTCGTGCATCAGCAATGGTGGACAGGGATGCCCTACCTCGAACAGTACGCCGCGACCGTCGCGCTGGTTGAGCAATGGGATGCGCGCGCGCTGGTCATCGACGCCACCGGCCTCGGCGCTGGCCTCGCTTCTCTGCTCACGACCCGCTTCGGCGCTGAGCGCGTGCTGCCCTTTACCTTTACGCGCCCCAGTAAATCGCGCCTGGCCTACCAGTTGCTCGCGCTGCTCAACAGTGGACGCCTCAAGCTCTACACCGAGCAATCGGCCCCAGCGGCCATATTCGCCGAATGCTGGCAACAACTGCGACTGGCGCGCTACCGCTTGCCCGCTCCTGAAGTGCTGGACATCTATGTCGATCCGAGCGATGGACACGACGATTTCCTGATCAGTCTCGCGCTGCTGACCGAAGGCATAGCGGCGCTGGCAACGCCCGCCGCTTCCACGCTCGTTCGCCCGCGCCGTCTGTATGGCTATGAAGGGCGATTTTAACCTCTCGACGTTTCCCCACGAACATGATACAATGCGTTCCAACGCAACCCATGCCGAGCGCATCCCACAAACATGCAGATAACCGAGGAGGAACGCGATGCCGAGAGGGCGTAAGAGGACTCCACAAGACAGTATCGACAGCATCTTACTTGCCATAAGTCGCCGTGACAACATAGAAGAAGATGCCATGTCTCATTATATGGATCGTTTAGATGAAGAATGGACAAACGGCGCGCGTGACAAGGTCTTGCGCCTGCTGCGCACCAATGATCTTTCCGCTCACAATGCCGCTGTAACGATCCTCTCTGAACTGGCGACCGATTTTGATCTGGACGAGATCGAAGATGTCGTGGCCGATCCGACCGTAGCCGATCTCGCCAAGCTCTCGTTGGCCCCTATTTTGAAAGACCTGAACTCTGAGATGGCCGACGATGGCATGCTTGATTATTTGAACGACCCGGAAGCCGCCATGCAGCAGATGCAACTGCGCCTGCTCGAAATGATGGGGCAGAGCGAGCTGGGCGTGGAAGCCGTGCTGGAGGATGTCTTGACGATGCCGCTCGAAAAACGTCTCAGCTTTGTCGAGTGGCTGGGCAGCAGCTACGATCCGCGCGCGGCCAACATGCTCATTCCCCTGCTGGAAAGCCAGAGTAGCAAAGTGATCGAGGCAGCCGTCACCGCGCTTGAGCAGTTAGGCTCGCTGGCCGCTCCACAGTCAATACCGGCGCTGAACTACCTGGTATCGCATACTTCAAACCGTGAGATCAAGCAGCAGGCCCGCGCGGCTCTCGGCAGATTAACTATGCAGTCGGCTCCCGGCGCTGCCGAGGCTGCCCTGTCTGGCGCGTTCCAGCAGTCATTGGCCTTTCATAGCGCCTATATGAGCTATGTTGACGGCGAAGGGGCGCAGATGCTGATCCTCTCGTGGCAGCGTCCCGATGGTCGCATCAAAGGCGTCAACCTGTTGTATCAGGACGCGTGGGGCATCAAAGAGTGCTTTTCGGCGGACGAGGTTGAGCCGCGGGAGTGGGACGATCTGGCCCAGGATACCGCGCAAAAAGGCGTCGGCGGCTTTCAAGTCTCATTGGAGTACGCGCGCGCGTTGATTGCCGAGGCGCGTGCCGTCAATAAGCGCACGCGCCACCGCTTACCCGTCTCCTATATCGTCTGGCGCCCCTTGATTGAAGGCGAGCAGGAGGCAAAATCCAAAAAACGCGCCTCTACCCCTACGCTGCAGCTCGATCCGCTCGACCCTACGCCTGACGTCATGGATCTGGCGGAGCGCGGCAACGCGCTCTATGATCTCGCGGAATTCGTCTCGTGGATGTTCGAGCCTATTGAGCGGCTTCATCCTTTCATTGAGTTGTTCTGGGCAAAGCAGCCTCCTGTGCCTCCCGCGCGGCGCAGGCGCAGCCTTCAGAAAATACAGCAAAGCCGCTCCGACCTCGAAGAAATCGTCACCGAAGCTATCGAAGTCCTGATAGATCACGAGTGGCAGGCTCTCTACACCTCGCGCCTGCTGCGACAGGCCGCGCTCTTCGCGTTAAACGGACGAGCGAAGGACGCCCAACTGGCGCAGGCGGTCGCCTCGGTCTTGCGTTCGCCTGCGCCAGCAACGGAACAATCCTTCGTGCGCGCTATGATGCGCTATTCCATTGAGCAGGGGCCGATCCGTATGCTGGCCGAGGCGTTGGAGTCCGGTCGCTTTGGCCCGTTGAACCTGCTGCCGGAAGACTAGCGGTCAGTGCGCCTGGCTTTTAGGAATAACGAGAGGGAGAGGTGGTAAGTGATGCCCCGTTAGTCGCTTTTGGGCGAATATGAGAGGTTGCGTGCCTTAAAAACGAAAGAATCTTGCTCTCATCCCTTACCTGAGAGCCGAGGAGTACAACAGATACATGCGCATATTCACTGATATAGAATCAGAGACGTGTCCTCCATCATGGAAGAATGAGCTGCCTCTTGCTAAGGGAGAGCCATTGCCATTAGAGGTCTTTCCTCTCATTGATGACTTCGAGATTGTTCTTGAGCAAATCAGAGGAACATCCTGGGGATATCATCTGGCATTTTTCAGTGAGAAACGGGGATATATCGCGTCATTTCCATGGTGGGATCATGTTGAACTTGATCTCTCCAGGCCCAGTTTTATCATGCCCTCCCAGGACTTTGAACAAGGATGGGAGATAGAAATCTTTCCAGATGGTGAGTATATGTATGTACTTGAGAGCGCTTTTGATGATCCCCAAGCTGGCTATCATAGGTGGTTCAGGGTTGGGAAAGAACACTATCTCATCGAGTGGCAAACAGCCATTGAGGCAAGCCCTCAAATTGTTTACCTATCCAATCTGGAGTACAACGAACAGAAGAATAAGAGATAGAAGGTCGTGGTATTGGAGCCCATGGAGAACAAACGGAAGCAGTAGACAGGAGAAGAGAGGAGATTGATGCCCCTGTTGAAGACACATGAAATGTATCTCAAAGGTAGCATACCACATCCCTAAAAGCTAAGCGAACTGACCACTAGCGCCATATCCCAATCATGTTGCGGCGCAATGATGAATTTCACAACCAACATCGGTAATCATGATCACCGGTTGCTTGAAAGATGGTCGCATCGAAGCAAGCTTGCTGCGATCATTACCGAACCTGGTTGTGAAAATTCATCATTGCGCCAGAATCGGCCCAGGAAGCGGGCGCGATCAATCGGCCACTACAGGTGCAATGAATTGCGCCGCCACAGGGTGTACAGCCTCTATGATCAGGCCAGCGCCTCACCACAAGGGATTGATGACCAGCCCCGTACCCAGCTTTGGATAGTAGTAGGTCGATTTTTGCGGCATCCGATCATCCGCCTGCGCTACGTCGCAGACCTGGCGCAGGGGCGTCGCGTTGAGCAGCAGCGCCGCCTGCGCCCTGCCTTCGCGTACCGCTTGCAAAGCCGTATTTGCCTCGCTGGTGAAGCGCACATACCGCCCCGCCGTCATCTCCTGCTGGTTGATGCCGAGCAAGTCTTCCAGTATCAGCGCCTGCGCAATCGCCACGTCGAGCGTATTCCACGCCTCAGAGTGGCCGCTCTGCGCCATGCGCGCGCGCCCCTGCTCGTCGATCGCCAGCAGCAGGCTGTGATCGGGCGTGCTGATTGCGAACGACGGCTGTTCTTTACCAGAGCGATCCAGCATCCGCTCCAGTTCCTCGCTGCCGACCGTGTTTGCCAGTTCTTGCACGTTGAAGTACCATGAAAGCTGTTCCGTGCTGAGTTTCGCCAGCATCTCCGCGCTCAGATTGGAGAGCAGGCGATGCGTCGGCAAGACCAGGAAGCCTGGATCATCGACATCGATCAGCGCCATCATCACGAAATTGGCGGCATCGTCGGGATCAAGTCCGCGCCGCCGCTCCTCGACCTCGCGGCGATAGTTCAGCGCCGTTTCGTAGCGATGATGGCCGTCCGCGATATATAATTGACGCTCGGCAAAGAAATCTCGGATAAGTTCGATTTGCCGCGTGTCGGTAATCGGGTGCAGGCGGTGTTCTTCACCTGCTTCATCGGTGACGCGC
>Ga0102924_1005863_pt1 | contig 11683 bp, 9 predicted proteins | sample PaiPotPPM11metaG_FD_80116 | JGI IMG/M metagenome (GOLD analysis project Ga0102924, IMG submission 80116) | Iron sulfur acid spring bacterial and archeal communities from Banff, Canada, to study Microbial Dark Matter (Phase II) - Paint Pots PPM... ...
CTTCTGGGGTGCGCCCTTGGTCTATTCCACGCGTCCGCCCACGATGCCCGCGCCGCCGGCGCGGGCATCGTGGGCGGACGCGTGGAATAGACCAAGGGCGCACCCCAGAAGGAGTAGTCGGGCCAGAAGGGGTCGTACCAGCCGCCCCAGCCGGGCCCCCACCAGTCCGCCCCGGCCGCGGCGTAGTAGCCCGGGGGAGGCAGCTGTTCGATCTCCAGACGCTCGAAGGTCGTCCGCTCCGAGACCATCCCGTCCGGCGTCTGCACGCGCCAGAGCACCTCGAAGTGCGGGACTTCGGACGCGCCCTGCATCGACGACGGCAGCGGATAGTAGAGGTCGACCGTGTCGCTCGTTCCGGGCGCGATTGACACGATCGGCGGGCGAGCCGTCGTCGCCCAGGCGAACGCGGGGCGGCTCTGCCCGTCCCCGCCGAGGCTGCCGATCTGCTCACGCGTGTCCACCTGCCACGGTGCGGTGTCGTCGTTGTTGTCGACGATCATCCGGACGTGCATCGCGTGGATGTGCTCCTTGGCCTCGCGCTGCGCGACCAGCTTCGCGATCCCTATCGTCGCCAGCCGTACGTCCCCGTGAGGCGATTGCGGGGGAACCTCGTAGTACGCCGCCGGGCGCCCCGAGACGCGCGCCGTGGCGTTCTCCTCGGGCCGATACATATACCGCGCGCTCGAGCAGCCCGCCGCGAGCACCAGCGCGGTCAGCCCGAGCCCGAGACGCCGCATGCGAAATGTGCACATGACAGGTCAGGGTGCAGCGCGTGTACCTGGCGCGAGGCGCGCGCGCGGACTTCGTGCTGAGCTGCCGGTGTCCACCATGAGCTCTCGTGCCGCGATGAAGAACGACTTCGATCAGCTGCGCCTCGACGGCATCGCTCGGCGGTTCGTGGATCGGACCGGCGGCGGCAGCGAGATCGTGGCCCTCGATGGGCTCTCCCTCGTCGTTCGGCGCGGCGAATTCATCGCCCTGCTCGGCCCATCCGGTTGCGGAAAATCGACGGCGCTGGGCTGCATCGCGGGTCTGGTGCGGCTGTCGCGCGGCAGCATCTGGCTCGACGACACCCGCATCGATGGGCTCTCTCCCGAGAGGCGTGGATTCGGGATGGTCTTCCAGAACTACGCCCTTTTTCCGCACATGACCGTCGGAGAGAACGTCGCGTTCGGGTTGCGGATGCGCGCGGTGCAGGCCGCGCAAGTCCGCGTTCGAGTCGAGCGAGCGCTGGCGCTCGTCCAGCTCGAGGGCCAAAAGGACAAGCTGCCGGGGCAGCTCTCCGGAGGGCAGCAGCAACGGGTGGCCCTCGCTCGTGCGATCGTCATCGAGCCGCCGCTCGTCCTCATGGACGAGCCGCTCTCCAGCCTGGACGCCGAGCTCCGCGTCGAGACGCGCGCCCAGATCCGTCGCATTCATGGAGAGCTGGGGCGCACGACGATCTACGTCACGCACGACCAGGACGAGGGACTTTCTCTCGCCGACCGCGTGGTCATCCTTCGCGCGGGAATCGTTCAGCAGGTGGGCGCACCGCTCGAGGTCCACGCCCGCCCGGCCAACCTTCACGTCGCGCGCTTCCTCGGGTACCGCAACGTCATCGACTTTGCCGCGGAGCCGGGACCACGCCCCGGGCAGGTCCTCCTGCGCCGCGAGGCTCTGGTCCTTGCGGGCGCCTCGCGAGAGGCGACGATCGAGGGACGCGTCGTCGCCGCGATTCGTCCCGAGGATCTGACGATCGGGCCGGAAGGCGCGCCGAACGCCGTCGCGGGCTTGGTCGCGAGCGTGGAGTCGTCCGGCGTCGACTCGCGGATCCAGGTCGAGATCGGCCGCGGCGTTTCTCTGACCGTGCGCTCGAGCGCCCGCGTCGCGGTGGGCGATCGCGTTCATGTCGGCGTCGCTCCCGAGCGGGTACTGGTCTATGCCAAGGACGACCGACCTGATTCCGCTCCTCCCGCGCTCGCGGGGGGTCCGGGACCTGACGCCGCGGAGTGATGTCACCGAGGCGTCACTCTGATGGTAGAGACTGTGTCCATGTTCCTGGACAAACGCGGGGCCGCCGGAGCTGCGCTTGCGACTGCGGTCGCGCTGGCGGTCGCCGGCTGCGACAAGAAGGCCGACCGTCCGGGAGAGGCCGCGGCAAAGGCAGGGAGCACCGCGGCGTGGCCGCGCGACGGAAGCGCTGAGAAACCCCTCGCCGTGATGCTCATTCCGGCGGATGGAGGCACCGAGGACGGCACCAAGGCCGATTTCATGCCGCTCTTCAACGCGATTGGTCACGCTGAGCAGCTGCACTTCGACGTGCGCGTCGGCCAGAGTTACAGCGCGGTCGTGGAGGCCATGGCCAACGGTCAGGTGGACGTGGGATGGTTCGGTCCGGTGTCGTACCTCGAGGCGAGGAAGCGGGCGGGCGCGCAGCTGCTCGCGGTCGCCGTCGAGCACGGATCGTCGACGTACTTCTCGGGCGTCTTCGTCCGGGGAGACTCGCCCCTTCACGGCCTTGCCGACCTGAAAGGAAAGACCCTCGCCGTCGGAGATCCGTCCTCCGGATCGAGCTTCAACTTCCCGCTCGCCATGCTGATCGAGGCGGGCGTGGACCCGGTAAAGGACCTCGGCAAGATCGTTCTGACCGGCAGTCACGTGAATTCGTTGATGGCCGCCGCCGAGGGGCACGCCGACGCGGGCGCGGCGTCGTTCAATTCGTTCGAGAAGGCAGTGAGCGAAAAGAAGATCCCGGCCGACCAGCTGCGGCCGCTCGCGAAGAGCGATCCGTTGCCCAACCCGCCGCTCGCGATGCATCCGGGGTTGGACGCCGACATCAAGAGGAGGCTGCGCGAGGGCTTCGCCAACGTCCACAAGGCGCCGGGTATCACCCCGGATCAGGTCCGCGGCTACGGAGGGATGAAGGTCGACCGCTACGACGTCGATTACCCCGAGGCGGAGTTCCTGAAAGTGGCGGCGAGACTGCAGAAGGTCGAGGCGATCAAGGCGGACGTGCTGAAGAAGGCCGGGCAGAATTAGCGCATGGTCCGCTGGCGCGACGTGACCCGAGGCTATCCCGACGGGACCGTCGCTCTGCGTCGCGTCACGCTCGAAGTGGCGCGCGGGCAATTCTGCGTCGTGCTGGGATCGTCGGGCGCGGGCAAGTCGACGCTGCTTCGAACGGCGATCGGGCTGGTGATGCCCGACTCGGGTACCGTGGAAGTCGACGGCACGGTCGTGAGCGCAGCGACGCTGGCGACGGTCCGCGCGAAAGTCGCGATGGTGCACCAGAGCCTCTCGCTCGTCGGACGCGCGTCGGTCCTCGACAACGTGCTCGATGGGGCGCTGCGCGAGGTCTCCACGCTGCGCGCGATGTTCGGGCTTTTCCCCGAGCGCTATCGGCGGAAGGCGTGCGCGCTGCTGGACGACCTCGGGCTCGAGGAGGCGCACCTCTACCGGCGCGCGTCGGAGCTCTCCGGCGGGCAGCAGCAACGCGTCGCGATCGCGCGGGCCTTCCTCCTCGACCCCGCGGTGGTCCTCGCGGACGAACCGGTCGCGAGCCTCGACATGTCGATGAGCCAGAACATCCTGCGCCTCTTGCGCGAGACGTCGGCGCGCCGCGGGGCGACGGTCCTCTGCTCGCTGCACCAGGTCGATCTCGCCAAGCAGTTCGCGGACCGCATCGTCGCGATGCGCGCCGGGGAGGTCATCGCCGACGGGCGCCCCGACGAGCTCGACGAGGCCGCCCTCGAGCGCATCTACGCGTCCGCCGAACGCGCGTCCAAGGCCCCCTTGACTGCATGAACCCCGCGTCCGACCCGCCGCGTTCGGCGCACGGTACGCGCCGCCCCCCCGAAGACTGGACGCTGCGTCAGCCGTTCGGGAAGCGAACGATCTTCGCCTTTTTTGTGGCGTCGCTCCTCATGGCGGTCTCGGCGCATCACGCGCAGATCCCGGGCATCTTTACGTCTCCCACTCTCGGCAAGGGACTCGCGCGCTTCGGTTCCCAGGCAATCCCGATCGCGATCGCCGAGGTGACGCCGCTCTCGCGGAGGCCGGACCTGGATCGCAACCACCTGCCGCTCCTTTCGCACATCGAACGCCGCGAGACGAAGACGTCGCGCTTCGATTTCACCGAGAACAAGATGGTCGAGACCACGGAGGTCGAAGAGGTCCTCGTCGAGCCCGTGGGCTATCTCGTCTACGTCTGCGGCAAGTTGCTCGAGAGCCTCGAGCTCGCCTTCTGGGGGACGTTCTTCGCGCTCGTCTTCGGTCTCCCCCTCGCGTGCCTCGGGGCCAAAGGTTACACGCCCAACCGAGCCACGTACGTGCTGTCGCGGGTCGCGAGCAGCTCCTTTCGTGCGATTCCCGAGCTCGTGTCCGCGCTCGTCCTCACTCTCGGATACGGCTTCGGTCCCCGGGCCGGTGTGGTGGCGCTCGCGTTTCACTCGGCGGGATTCTTCGGAAAGTTCTTCGCCGACGACATCGAGAACGCGGATCGCGCGCCGCAGGACGCGTTGATCGCGGCAGGCGCGAACCGGCTGAAGGTGCTCTGCCGCGCCGTGCTGCCGCAGGTCCTGCCGCAGTACATCGCGTATACGCAGTACATCCTCGAACGAAATGTCCGAATGGCGACCGTCATCGGCGTCGTCGGCGCCGGCGGAATCGGCATCGAGCTCAAAGGGCGATTCGACATGTACGACTTCGGTCACGTGTCGACGATCATCCTCGTCATCTTCCTGACCGTGCTCCTGCTCGAGCAGTTCTCGCAGCGGCTGCGTAGCCGGGTCATCGCGGCTCCGTAGTCCGAGCCCCGCGCGGCGCGCGTACGGACCTGTCCGGCGAATCTGCCATTGGGGCGTCGACGCCTCACACGACTGTTGCCGAACCAGATCCCATTCGTACGCATCGCGCGGCGGGCACAGCCGGAAACGCGCTCCCTTGCACGTCGGGGCAGCGCAGAGACTTTTGCGCACTGTGCACAACACCGCCATCCGAGGCGTGCATCCTCGCCTCGCTGGTCGCCCCCCTCGACCACTAGACGCTCCGCGCTCCCGGACGAGGAGGCGCGCGAGCGGCAAGAAGGAGACCGTCGATGAAGACACGAACGCTTCTTCACTCGCTCATGTTCGGCATGACCGCTGCGGGCTTGGCCCTCTCCGTCGAGGCGCGCGCGGACGCTCCCGCGATGCAACTCGCGACGGGGCAGTTCGTCACGCCCACCGCCCCGCGTGGTGCAGAACAGCAGTTTTTGAACCCCGGACTGCCCGCTTACCCGAACTTCGTGGCCGGCGAGGCGGTGCGTGCGCGGCTCAGCCCCGACGGAACGACCCTGGCCGTCCTCTGCGCGGGCCACAACTCGCTCGACAAGCCGGATGGCACCACCGACACGCTCAATTCGACCCAGTTCATTTTCCTCTATGACGTGAGCGGCGCGCACAAGGAAGCGCCGGCGCTCCTGCAGGTCCTCCCGCAGACGAACTCCCACGTGGGTCTAGTCTTCTCGCCGGACGGCAGTGCACTCTACGCGGCCGGCGGCCGGGACGACGTCGTCTACGTCTACAAGAAGATGGGCGGTGTCTGGTTGACGGCAGGGAAGATCGCCCTGAACCACGGCGGCAAGGGCGTCGGCATCGGAGTCCAGCCGAACGCCAGCGGCCTCGGAATCTCCGCCGACGGCGCCACGCTGGTGGTCGCCAACAACTACAACGACTCGATCAGCGTGATCGACACCGCGAGCGGAACCGTCCGCTACGAGCACGATCTGCGCCCATTCTTCGCCGGCAACGAGGGCACGAGCGGAGGCGTCGGCGGCACCTTTCCGTTCGGGGTGGTCGTGAAGGGCAACGGCACGGCCTATGTCTCGTCGGACCGCAATCGTGAAGTCATCGCGATCGACGTCAGCTCTCCGACCGCGGGTCGCCTGATCAAGCGCATCCCGCTCGACGGCAATGCCCTCGGCATGACCTTGAACGGCACCGGCACGAAGCTCTTCGTGGCGCAGGACAACGCCGACCAGGTCGCCGTGATCGACACGGCCCGTAACGCGGTCGTTGCGAAGATCGACGCGCGCGCGCCCGCTGGCTTGCTGCCCGGATCCGACGGCGACGGCGACGCCGACGCCGACGGCGCCCGCTACACCGGCGCGGCTACCTTCGCGGTGACGATCTCGCCCGACGGCAACACCCTCTACGCGGTCAACGCCGGAGCCAACTCGATCGCGGTGATCCCGCTCCAGGGCGAGCGTGCCTACCGCGTGCGCGGCCTCATCCCCACGGCTTACGAACCGCACGACATCACGTTCAGCGCCGACGGCAGCTGGATGTACATCGTGAACGGCAAGAGCGTCACCGGCCCCAACCCCGGGCACCTGAACAGCTCGACGGCGTCGATGACCAGCATCACCTATCCGGGTGGCAACGCGGCCGCGGCAGCCGCCGCGCGGGCGTCCAACCAGTACCAGTTCCAGCTCGAACGGGCCTCGCTGGTCAGCGCGGCGGTCCCCGCGCCCTGGGAGCTCGAGGGGCTGACCCGCAGGGTCGCGGAGAACAACTTCTACCGCGGGAGCGCCGCCGAAGGCCGCCGGGTCATGCGGTTTTTGCGGAGCCATGTCAAGCACGTCATCTACGTGGTCAAGGAGAACCGCACGTACGACCAGATCCTGGGCGACCTCCCCAACGGCGCCAACGGCGACAGTACGCTCACCCAGTTCGGCGCGAGCATCACGCCCAACCTCCACAAGATCGCTACCCAGTTCGTGACGCTCGACAACGTCATGGATCCGGGCGACGGCAGCATGGACGGTTGGTCCTGGGCCTTGCAGGGCCGCGTGACCAACACCGAGGCGATCACCCAGCAGATCAACTACGCCTTCGTCAACCGGGGGCTCTCTTATGAGTCGGAGGGAGCGAACCGGAACGTGCCGGTGAACTGGGCCACGGTGGCCGAGCGCGACGCCGCCGCGGGGATCGCCGGAACCACGAATTACTCGAGCGCGACGGCGGGCTTGCCCGGCGGCACCATCAACCTGTTGACGGGTGTGGGCAACCACGCCTCGGCCGATGCCCCCTTTGGCGCCCAGAACGGATACATCTTCGACGCCGTGCTGCACGCCGGCGGAACCGTGCGAAATTACGGATTCCACGTGAACAACATTGGAAGCATCGGCACGATGGACGCCCCGGTCAGCGATCCGTTTCACGAGGGCGTGGTGCAGGTCGCGCCGCTCGACCCTTCGCTCGCCCCGCTGACGGACGTGTACTTCCGCGGCTTCGACCAGAACTATCCGGACCTGTGGCGTTATAACGAGTGGAAGCGGGAGTTTGACCAGTACGTCGCGCAGAGCAATCTCCCCAGTCTCTCGATGGTGCGCGTCAGTCATGACCACATGGGCTCGTTCGCGACGGCGCTCGCCGGTGTAGGCACGCCCGAGGCGCAGCAGGCCGACGACGACCTCGCGGTCGGTCTCCTGCTCCAGGCCGTATCGGCGAGCCCCTACGCCGCCGATACCGTGATCATCGTCACCGAGGACGACTGCCAGGATGGCCCCGACCACGTGGACTCGCACCGCGCCACGACTTACGTCGCCGGCGCTTACGTGAGGAAGGCCGCCATCGTCAGCACCCACTACAGCCAGGTCAACGTGCTGCGGACCATCGAGGACATCCTCGGCACGGAGCATCTCAACCTGAACACCGCCTCCCAGGAGCCGATGACCGACGTGTTCGACATCGACTCCCCGGCGGCGTGGAGCTACGCCGCCGTGGCCTCGACCGTTCTCAAGACGACGACGCTCGACGGCGGGTCGGGCAGCCTCGGCGTCCCGTTTGCGCTTGGCGGCAACGTCAAGCCGAAGCACAGCGCCGCGTACTGGGCGAGCCGCACCGCGGCGTTCGACTTCTCCGACGCCGACCGGGTGCCTACGGGCCGGTTCAACCGGGTGATCTGGGACGGGATGATGGCCGGCAGGCCGTATCCGGTCAGGTTGGGCGCGAAGGCGGCCGTCCGGACGGCGAAGGACTCGGACGACTGAAAGCCGTCGACTCGATGAGTCGTCACACACACAATCGGAACGGGTGCCCCATGTCTTTCCAGTCCTCCCGATTCTCCCCATCCTCCCGGGTCGCCGCGCTCCCCGTCCTCGCCGCCGCTCTCGCCGTCTCGCTCCCGGCGCGCGTCGCCCGCGCCGACGAGCCCGAGCCGCCGGCGGCGGGGAACGCCGTCGATCGCCCGCGCGACCAGGGAGGCGAGTCGCAGCGGGCCATCGACCGGACGTGGCTCTACGGGGACGACGCGCGCATCCCGGCGCCGCTCACCGTCATCGCCACGTCGAGCCTCTCGTACACCAGCGTCGGCAACAGCCCGACGCGCATCTCCTATCCGCAGCCGAACGTGGGCGACTGCGTGACCGCCGCGGGCGCCGAGCAGCCCTGCTACAAGAGCTTCGGGGGCAACACGGCGCAGCCGGGGGCGATGATGCTCGTCGGCGGCGAGATGGGCCTCGTCCCGCGCTTGTCGCTGCAAGGCAACGTGATGGTCGGCCTCGGCGGCGAGAGCGGAGTGCCGAGCCCCAACGTCGGCGCGACCGCTTCGCTGCGGTTCCAGGTGCTGCCCGACTCGTACAAGGATCTGCACCTGGTGCTGAGCGGCGGCTACGTCCGGGAGGCCTGGGGAGGCCCCATGTACAACGACGACAGCGGCAAGTGGCTGCCCGGCAGCCCGAACGGCGACAACGGCATGTTCTTCCAGGCCGCGATGTCCGGCGACGTCGGGAACCTGCGCGTCGGCGGCACGGTGCACGGGGAGCACATCTTCGCGAACGGCCGTGACCCGCTCGACGTCATGGTCGGTCTCGGCGCCAGTTACCGCCTGACGGGCACCTTCCGAGCGGGAGTCGAGTACGTCGGTCAGGACCTCGAAGAGACGTTCGGCGATCAAGCCGAGGGGGGCCCGCGTCACTTCCTCGGGCCGATCGCGTCGTTGCAGCTGCTGCAGAACCGGCTCACGCTCGTTGCCGGTCCTTCGATAGGGCTCTCGAGGATCTCGCCGGAGTTCGTGGCGAGGGCTGGGGCGTCGCTGGGATTCTGACGACTGCGATCGATCGTCAACGCGAAACCCTGCGTTCCGCAGAGGCCCGAGGGCATGTCGCGTCAGTTGTTCGGCGCGCCCGCTTCGATCCACCCCTGAACGACCGCGACGACGTCGGCGCTGCTCGTCGGCATCTGGTTTCCGCAGTCCTCGGTGCCCGCCAGCTTCGCGTAAAGCAAGCTGCGGGCGGAGTCGCCGGCGACGACGCGGACCTCGCCGGACCCTCCGCACGAAGGGCCCGATGCTCTGACGCCGACCAGGCTCGTGTACGCGGACCTCTGCGCGCTCAGGTCGAGATTGCCCGCGGGGGCGCTGCCGGTATGGCACCCGGTGCAGGAGCCGAAGACCTGGAAGACCTGCGTAAACGTGGCTGCAGCCGCCGTGCCGCCCGAGGAGCTCGACCCGGAGGAGCTCGACCCGGAGGAGCCCGACGAGCCCGACGAGCCCGACGTCGAACCGGAACCCGTCGAGCCGGAAGAGCCCCACGAGCCCGAGGAGTTCGACGAGCCGCCTCCGTCGTCGCCGGACGCCGACGCGTCAGGCCAGTTGCCGGCTTGAGGACTCCCTCCTCCGCTGGTGCTTCCTGCGGGTGCGCCGCTGCTCGTTCCGCTCGACCAGCCGCCGCCGCCGCTGCCGGACCCCGACGCGCCGCCGTTGCTGCCTCCGGCCGCTCCGCCGCCGCTGCTTGCCGACCAGCCAGCGCCGCCGTCGTCGGTTGCTCCCGTCGTCTGTTGCTGGCCGCCGCTCGCCGTCCTGTAGGTCCAGCCAATCGGGCCGCCCACGTCGTTGCCGCCGCAAGCAACGAGCACCAGCGAGGCGGCCGCGAGGCTCCATGCTTTGCCACCAGGTGATTCGCCGGACCACCACCTAGAGCGTGCGGGCTGCCGCAACCCTCGGGACAGACGCTCGAATATGCCTTGGATTCGCATGTTGCGAATCCTCGGCTGCAAGACCCGGGCACGCCCGCGTCGTGCGCTCTCGCCGCGCTAACGGATGGTCTTTGCCGCCCCCACTGTTTCGCTTACTGCCGCTCCCTGCGGGCTGCGGCAGACCGAAAACCGCTTATCGCTTGGACGACTTCTTCTTCGCCTTTACGGCTTGCCGAACGAGAACCAGCCCATTGCGCGCGCCAGGCACTCCGCCTTCCAGTAGGAGCAGATGCTTCTCGGCGTCGATCCGGGCCACCTTCACGTTGAGTACCGAGACGGTCTCGTTGCCGTACTGCCCGCCCATCTTGAGGTTGGGCAGCGTTCGGCCCGGCGTCATGTTCGTACCGATCGATCCGCCGTGGCGGCGGTACTCGTGGGTGCCGTGCGTGTTCACGTTGCCGGCGAAGTTCCACCGGCGCATGACGCCCGTGAAGCCGCGCCCGCGCGTCGTTCCGCGCGCGTCGACCCGTTGCCCGGGCTGGAAGATCTCGTCGAGCTTGAGCGTCTGTCCGACCTCCCACTTCGCGGCAAACTCGGGCCCGCAGCGGAGCTCCTTGACGATGCGCATCGGCGTCGCGTTGAGCTTCTTGAAGAAGCCCGCAGCCGGCTTGGTCGTGTGCTTCTCTTTGCGGTTCTCGAAGCCCAGGACGAGCGCCGTGTAGCCGTCCTTCTCCGGCGTGCGCTTGTTCACGACGACGACCGGGCCGGCCTCGATGACGGTGACGCGCGTGACCGTGCCGTCTTCTTCGAAGATCTGCGTGCAGCCGACTTTACGGCCGAGGATTCCGGGTTGCAGGTTCATGGGGCGCTCCTGTTCGCTCGCGCTGGGATGTTGCTTCGGACGTTTGCTGGGGTTTCCCCCGGAACTCGCCCTTTGGCGCGCGCCGTCACCAAGCGAAAGGGACGGGCCATGCATGCGCCGGCTGGGGTGGATCCATCCGGCCGAATGGCTGGCGCCTCAAGGCGGGCCGCGCACTTTAGTCGTGCCGTAGAACCCGTCAAGGAATACGCTTGGCTAAAGCCCGGTCTCGCGTTGACACGCCCAGAGTCGCGTGCTTTAAGGCGCCGCTCTCGTCTGCGCGCCCGCGCCAAGCATCTCCCCCGAGGTCCCTTCCATGCTCACGTCTCCCAAGCTCGCAGAGCTCGAGTCCAAGCTCCTCCGAGCGGACTTGCCCGACTTTCGCGTCGGCGACACCGTGCGCGTCCACTACCGCATCGTGGAAGGGGACAAGGAGCGCACCCAGGTCTTTCAGGGGGTCGTGATCAAGCGGCACCGGGCGGGTGCGCGCAGCACGTTCACCGTGCGAAAGATCAGCTTCAACGTGGGAGTCGAGCGCATCTTTCTCACCCACTCGCCCCGCATCGAGAAGGTCGAAGTGGTCAGCCGGGGCGTCGTGCGCCGCGCTCGCCTCTTCTACTTGCGCGACCTCGCCGGCAAGGCGGCGCGCGTGCGCGATCAAAAGGACGTTTAGACAGTCGACCCGCCGAACAGGCACGTGGAGCTGTCGACGACGCAGATCGGCTAGAAGCGTCAGAGTCGGGCGGGGAAGCGCGAGCGCATCTCACGGGTCCATCGTGCCCCCTCGTCGAAGACGTCCCCCGCGAGAAGCGAGGTGATGGCGCGACGAAGGAACGGGTGCTGCGGTTCGGCGAAGAGATACGAGACGAGATCGCCGCCGTAAAAGGCC
>Ga0102924_1005864_pt1 | contig 11677 bp, 10 predicted proteins | sample PaiPotPPM11metaG_FD_80116 | JGI IMG/M metagenome (GOLD analysis project Ga0102924, IMG submission 80116) | Iron sulfur acid spring bacterial and archeal communities from Banff, Canada, to study Microbial Dark Matter (Phase II) - Paint Pots PPM... ...
GAGTGACGACGGTCACGCCGGCGCTGCTGCGGGTCAGAAATTCGAGGTCGGCATCGTTCGGCGCCCGGATCAGCGTCGGATTGTGCACGCCGGGCCGCTCCGGCGACAGGAACGGCCCTTCGAAATGGATGCCGAGCACCCCCGGCTCGCGATCCATCGCAGCATCGACCGCGGCCCTCGCCGCCCGCATCTTATCGGCGGTGTCGGTGATCAGCGTCGGCAGCAGCCCGGTCGTACCGAAGCGCCGGTGTGCCGATGCGATCGCGGCGATCCCGTCGGCCGTCGGCGTGTCATTGAACAGCACATCGCCGCCGCCATTGACCTGCACGTCGATAAAGCCCGGCGCCAGCCAGACGCCCGCCGGCAATCGCTGCACCGACAGCGACGGTGGCACATCACGGGTCGGCACGAGGCGGAGGATGCGATCGTCCTCAATGACGACCGCATGGTCGCGGTGCAATGCCTCGCCGTCGAACACGGTGTCGGCCGCGACCGCCTGTGCCGTCATCGGGTGCGGGTGACCTTCTGCAGATGGCGCGGTCGGTCGGGGTTGATGCCGCGCCGCACCGCAAGCTGCGGCAGCATGGCATAGAAGCTCTGGATCAGGCACACCGCGTCGGCATCCGGATGGTCGGGCGAAAGCGCCGGCAGCCTTCCGGGCTCGACCGGGCCGGGCTCCGCCGACAACAGTGCCGCGCCCTTGTGGCGCAGATCCGCGGCGAGCCGGCGCAGGCCGTCGCCGGCCTCGTCATTCGCCATCAGCATCAGCATCGGATAGCCGCGCTCGACCAGCGCGATCGGCCCGTGCAGGAGTTCGGCGCCGCTGAACGCCTCGGCGTGCAGATTGCAGACCTCCTTCAGCTTGAGCGCCGCCTCGCGCGCGATCGCCAGCGTCGGGCCGCGGCCGATCGCGATCAGGCTGTCGGCGTCGGCGAACGCGCTCACCGCCGCGACCCAGTCGAGGCCGCCGGCCTCCATAAGCCGCTGCGGCAACCGGTCGAGCGCGCTATCCAATCGTTGATCCCCGCCCCACTCAGCGGCGAGAGCGAGCAGCGCCGCGAGGCTGGCGACGAAGCTCTTGGTCGCCGCGACGCTGCGCTCGGCGCCGGCGCCGAGCGGCAGCACGATATCGCAGGCGGCGGCAAGCGGGCTATCGGGCGCATTGACCAGCGCCGCGGTCAGCGCCCCCGCAGCTTTCGCCATCGCCGCGGTTTCGACCAGATCGTCGCTCCAGCCGGACTGGGAGATCGCCAGGAACAGCTGCCCGGAAAGGCGCAGCCGCTGCCGGTACACGGTCGCGACGTTCGGCGCGGCGGCGGCGACCGGGATCGCGAGATGCCGCTCGATCAGATGTTTGCCGAAGGTGGCGGCATGCGCCGAGCTGCCGCGTGCGCAGGTCACCACGACGGCCGGCGGCCGCGCCCGCAGCCGCGCCGCGAGGTCGCGCAGCGGCCCGGCCAAATCGTGACGCTGCCGGGCGACCGCGTCAGGCGCCTCGCGCGACTCCTCGGCGATGCGGGCGGGCGGTGGTGATGCGTCGTTCATCGCAGCGCCTCCACGGACCCGGACTCGGCTGCCGCCATTTGCAGCGCGCCGCTCAGCGCGTCGCCTTCGGGTGCGGTGAGCCGACGCCGGATATCGTCGGCAAGGTACGGCCTGACCGCGGCCGCCAAGCCCCCGACCAGCGCGAGCCGCGGCGTCTCCCAGGCGATCAGCCGCCGCGTCATGGCCTCGATATGCTCGGCCGCCGCGCGCATCAGCTCTTGGGCGATCGGATCGCCGCGGCGGGCACATTCCGCGACCGTCGGCGCGAATCGACCGTAATCGGCCGGGCTCGCTGTCGCCGCCCAACGCACGATCGCATGCGGGTCGCCGTGAAATTGCTCGACGATCCGGGTCAGCAAAAGCGTCCAACCGATGCGGCCGTCCTGCGCCCACAACACGCGGCGAACCGTCTCGAGCCCGAGCCAGGCGCCGCTGCCTTCGTCGGATAGCGGCATGCCCCAGCCGCCGATCCGATAATGCCGCCCGCCCTGGATCGCCCAGCCGATGCTGCCGGTGCCGACGATGACGATACCGCCATCGCGCCCGCCATGCGCTCCCGTGCAGGCGGCCTCGGCATCGGTCACGATCAGCGTATGGCGGAACGGCAGCCGCTCGCGGCGAGCCGCGGCAAGCTCGGCCGGCTCGCTGGCGCCGGCGAGGGCCAGGCAGGCCGTCATATCAGCAAAGGCCTCTTCGCCGAGCCCGGCGGCCGCGAGACATCGCCGAGCGGCACCGAGCACCGCCGCCATGCCTTCGGCCAGCCCGCGGCGGATATTGGCCGGCCCGGCGCGCCCTTCCCCAAGAACAGCGCCGGAACGATCGGCGAGCCGCGCCCGGCATTGCGTGCCGCCACCATCGACGCCGAGAAGGAATTCGCGCCCCGCCATGGATTGCCGTCCCGGTAGCCTCTACCCCGATTTGGTCAACGCCGAGAACCGCAAACGGACAGCATGCGTTATCCTAAGTTGCCGTTGCGGATGCGCCGATGGACACCGCCAGGAAAACCGAAACCTCGAGCCCGCGCTATTCCGGCATCGATCTGTGGAGCCCGGCCGAAGCTCTCGACGCGATGATCGAGAGCCAGTTCGCCGCGGTCGGTGCCGTGCATGCCGCGCGCGGCGCACTCGAAGCGGCCGCTCTGGCGATCGAGGAGCGGCTCCGGGATGGCGGCCGGCTCGTCTATGCCGGCGCCGGCACCTCCGGCCGCCTCGCGGTGCAGGACGGCGCCGAGTTGATGCCGACCTTCGGCTGGCCGGCCGAGCGGCTGTTGCTGCTGCTCGCGGGCGGCGACGAGGCGCTGATCCACGCCGTCGAGGGCGCCGAGGACGACGCCGAAGCCGGCGCGGCGCTGGTTCGCGAGCACGGCATCGGCGCGCCGGACGCCTTTGTCGCATTGGCGGCGAGCGGCACGACCCCGTTCACCGTCGGCGCCCTGCGCGCGGCGAACGCGGCGGGCGCGCTGACCGTCGGCATCGCCAACAACCGCGACACGCCGCTCCTGACCGAGGCCGACCACCCGGTCTGGCTCGAAACCGGGGCGGAGCCGATCGCCGGTTCGACCCGGATGAAGGCCGGTACCGCCCAGCGGGTGGCGCTGACCTTGCTGTCGAGCCTGGTGATGATCCGGTTGGGCCGCGTCTATCGCGGGCTGATGGTCGGCCTGCAGGCGGTCAATACCAAGCTTGTCCGCCGCAGCGAAAACATTCTGGTGCAATTGACCAAGCGGCCGCGAGACGAGGTCCGGACGGCGCTGCGGCAGGCCCAGGGCGACGTCAAATCGGCGTTTCTCGTGCTCGAAGGCTGCGAACCCGACGAAGCCCGCCGGCTGTTGCAGCATGCCGGCGGCAACCTGCGCACCGCCAAGGAAATGGCTCCGCCGCGCCGCCGCCAGAAGACGAAGACGCCGGCCTGAGCGCCGCTCAGTCGCCGCGCCGCTGCGGCAGCCGCGGCGGCGTCATCGTGTTGCTGTCGAGCACGGTCTGGAACTGCTGTTCCATATGTCCAGTGACGGCGCGCGCTTGCGCGTCGTTGGCAATGACGCGCGGCGTCATCAGGATGATCAGCTCGGTGCGGCCGGCGCTGTTGTTGCGGGTACCGAACAGCGAGCCGACGCCGGGAATGTCGCTGAGCACCGGAATGCCGGAATTGCTGCGGGTGTCGTTCTGCTGGATCAGCCCGCCCAACAGGATCGTCTGGCCGGTCTTGACGCTGACGGTGCTGCTGAGCCGGCGCTGCCGGATCGTCGGCGAGTCGATGTTCGAGGTCGTGGTGTTGACGACGTCGCTGACCGCCTGGTTCACGTCCATCGTCACAAAGCCGCCGGCGTTGACCCGCGGGGTCACTTCAAGCACGACGCCGGTTTCCTTGTAGGTGACGTTGTTGACCACAAGCGGGTTGTTGGTGACGGTGCTGGTTGCCGACTGGGTGATGATCGGCACCACGTCGCCGACCTGCAACCGGGCCGTCTCGTTACTGAGGACCAACAGGCGCGGCGTCGAAATCACCTTGGTCTGCGTCACCGCCGACAGCGCATCGAGGATGACGCGCGGGGTCGCGTTGCCGGCGAGATAGGACAGTGCGAAGCCCGGTACCGGCGGCGTGATCCCCACCGTGTTCGCGGTCGTCAGCAGCGTGTTGACGCGCCCGGAATTGAAAAAGTACTCGACGCCGTAATTGAGCTGGTCGTTCAGCACGACCTCGGCGACGGTCACCTCGATCATAACCTGCAGCGGCGGTACGTCGACGCCTTCGAGCACCTGCCGGATCAGGTCGTAGTCGCGCGCGCTGGCCGAGATCAGCAACGCATTGTGCGATTCGTCGGCCTCGATCCGGACGCTGGCGTCGCCCGCCGGGTCGCCCGGCCGCGGCGGCGGCGACCCGGCGACGGCAGGCGTTGCCGGGCTCGCCGAAACCGCAGACACCTGCTCGACCCCGGCGGGTTTCCCGCCGTTCGGCTTGGCAGGATCGGCCCTGGTGTCGCCGCCGAGGCCGTCGCCGCCGGGCTGGCTCGGCGGCTTGAACTGGATGTTCAGGTTCGACAGCAGCCCCTGCAGTTTCTGCCCGACCTGCCCCGCCTTGGCGTATTGCAGGTTGTACACGTAGACCCGGCGCTCGTTGAGATTCCGGGAGCGGTCGAGCCGTTGGATCCATTCGCGCGCCTCGTCGAGGTAGCGGTTGGACCGGCTCAGCACCATGACGGCATTGAGCCGGTCGACCGCCATGAAGCGGATCGGATCGCCCTCGGCCTCGCGCCGGCTGGCGAAGATGTTCTTCAACTCGTCGGTCACCGCGACCGGCTGCGCCGTCCGCAGCGGCACCAGCGCCATCGACATGCCGGCGAGCTGGTCGATGTCGAAGATGCGCACGGTCTCCTCGGCGATCTGCAACTCGCGCGGGCCGCCCGAGACCAGGACGAGGTGGCGCTTGTCGTCGGCGATCACAGCCAGGCCCGCCGGCAACACCTTTTCCAGCACGTGCTGCATGTCGGTGGCACCGACATAGCGCAGCGGAAAGGCCTCGGTGCGTTCGCCCGCCGAGCGCGGCGCCGGGATCGCGCCGGCGACGGCCGGCGTCGCCTTGCCGTCGCCGCGCATCGGGGTGACCCGGACGATGCCGTTGACCTGCGTCATCGTCGCGCCGCGGCTGTTCAGCACCGCCTCGAACGTCGGCAGCAGCTCGTCGCGCGCAACGGGGCGGCTGACATTGAAGTTGATCGGCCCTTTGACCTCGGGGTCGATCACGTAATTCATCTTCAGCATGTCGCCGAGGATCGCCGAGGCGACGTCGCGGATGTCGGCGCCGGCGAAATTCAGCGTGATGTCGCCGGCACGATGCGGCGTCGTGGCGCCGGAGGTCTCGCCGCGCGGCGCCGGTTGCAGATCGGCGTCGTCGCGCCGGCGAACGACGATCTCCGGGCCGGGATCGTCGAGCGGGCGATTCGCCGCCATCGCCGCGACCGTGCGGCCGGGGGCGCTCGCCGGGGCGACATCGACCGGGGCCTCGGCGGCCACCGGCGGCAGTGGATCCCTCAGATCGCTGACGATGCGGCTGGCACGCTGGCCGACGCCGTCGCAGCCGGCGGCCGCCAGCATCAGTACTGCCGCGAGCAGCCATCGCGCGGCCACACTCACGGGCAAGCTCCCCCTATTTCGCCGACGCCACAGCCGCCGCGCGCACCCTGACAGTCGCTCGCTCGCAAGGTCCCCCCGAGGCGTCGGTGGACTTGGGACGCCTTCGCCCGGTACGATGCCGCCGCCCTCGCAAGAGTCAACCGTATTCCAGGGCGTATTCCAGGACAGCCCGCCCGGAGAGCCTCATGAGACCGGCTTCGATCGTACTTTCCGCGTTTCTGGCGGCGGCCGGGAGCGGCGCCTCCTTTGGCGCCGAGCCGGCACCGCCGCTCGCCGCCCGGCTCGCCGGCCATACGCTCAGCGCATTCGCCTATGTGCCGCCGCCGCCCGGCGCTCACGCCGGCAATTTGGCGCGCATCATGCTGCAGGCTTATCTCGGCCCCGGCGGTCGCGCGCTGGTGCGCTCCTGGGACGAGGCCCGCGATGCCTACACGCCGGTGGTCGAGCGTCCGTGGAGCCTCGAAGGCAGCAACACGCTCTGCGTCGGCATGCCGGGCAACGCCCCGAGCCGGGTTTGCGCCGACGTCCATGTCTGGGGACCGCGCATCGCCGGCATGGGGGTCCAGCCCTATGTTCAGCTCGACGGCGACCTGAAGCCCGGCAACATGATAGGCGGCCGGCGCTAGCGCTCCAGCGCGCTCGCCAAATGGTATAGGCAATCGCCGCGCTCGACGCGGCCGGGGACGCGCTTGCATACCACCATGCCGGCGCGGCTGAAGCGGGCGATCGCCGGCTCGCGCCAGGGCGTGTCGTGCGCATGGATCGCGCCCGCCGGCGTGCCGGCCTCGACCTCGGTGCCCAACTCGACCAGCGGCTCGAACAGCCCTGGCTCCGGCGCGTAGCAGTAGTAATCCTGGCCGGTGACCTGCATTAGCCGCGGCGGCGGCTCGGCCGGCGGCGGTGCCGTCTCGATCGCTCCGAGCTTTGCCAGTACGCGCCGGATGCCGTTTTCGGCGATGCGCAGCGCCGCCGGCGTGACTTGGCCGCCACCGGCCAGTTCGGTGCTCATATGCGCCGTGCCGGCCCGCGCCGCGGCGGCGGTCAAGGTATGCTCGCCCCAGCCGACCCCGACCATGCAGCCGAATTGCGCCCCGAAGGTGCGCAGCATGTCGATGCCGCGCTCGAACTTCGCCGGGTCGGTCGGTCGCCGCATCAGGGCGGTCGGCAGATAGGTCAGCGAACTGCCGCCCGAATGCAGGTCGAGCACGAACTCGACCCGCGGCAATAGCTCGCTTTCGATGTAATACGCGATCTGCGCGGTCGGGCCGCCGTCCGGGTCGCCGGGGAAGCTTCGGTTGAGGTTGCCGTCATCGTGCGGCGAGGTTCGGCTGCCGGCCATCGCCGCCGGGAAATTGGCCGAAGGCAGGATGATGATGCGGCCCTGCACCGCGCCGGGATCGAGCTCGCGGATCAATTTGCCGAGCGCGACCTGGCCCTCGTATTCGTCGCCGTGATTGCCCGCCATCAGCAGCACCCGCGGGCCGCTGCCGTTGCCGATCGCGACGATCGGGATCGGGATCCAGCCATAGGCCGAGCGGTGCACCGAATGCGGCAGGCGCAGAAATCCGACCTGCTTGCCGATGCCGTCGAAATCGATTTCCGGCGACAGACGACTGCGCCCCGCTGCCATGATGTTCTCCCGCGCCTGCCGATTTTCCCGACACGAATGTGCCGCGATCAAGCGATACCGCAAAGGACTGACCAAAGTCTCGATCGGTGTTATGATTTGGCGATGCGCACCTTGCTTGTCGGCCTGGGGGCCCTCCTTGTTGCGAGTACGACAGCACTTGGCCCGGCGCGTGCCGAGGACAGCGTACCGTTGCGCGTCGGCCGGGTCAGCCTCGCCGAGCACGGCGCCGGCTACCGTCCGACCGGCAGCGACTGGTCGAGGGCTGCGGTCAACCTGCCGGTCGCCACCGGCTCGGCATTGCGCACCGGCGGCAATGGCGGTGCCGAATTCCGCCTCGGCGACACCATTGTCGCCTTGGCCGGCGGCAGCGAAGCCGAGCTGACGCGCCTCGACCCGCACATCGTCCGGATCGCGTTGCCGCACGGACGGCTCGCCGTCGCGGTACGCACCCTCGCCGACCAGGACAACATCGAGATCGCCCTGCCGCACGGCACCGTGCGTCTGCTGCAGCCTGGCTGCTACGACATCGCGGCTGGCAGCGACACCGCGCCGGCGCGGGTCGCAGTGCTTGACGGCGGCGCCGAGTTCGTCGGCGGCGGCATCGACAGCACGATCGCCGCCGGCTCGACGGCGCGGCTCGACGGCGCCGCCTCGATCGCAGCCAGTATCGAGCCGGCCAAACCGGATTCCTTCGATGAGGCAATGCAGGCGCGCGTCGCCGAGGACGAGACGATTGCCAGCCGCATCCACCTGTCGCCGGAACTGGCCGGACTGGCCGAGCTTGACGGCGCTGGCGAGTGGCGGGCGGTGGACGGCTATGGCGTCGCGTGGTTTCCCGAGGCGATCCCGGACGGCTGGGCGCCTTACCGCGACGGCGTCTGGCGCTGGGTCCCGCCCTGGGGCTGGACCTGGGTCGACAATGCCGGCTGGGGCTTCGCACCGTCGCATTACGGCCGCTGGGCTCGCATCGACGACCGCTGGGCCTGGTTTCCGGGCAAGGCCGTGGCCGAGCCGGTCTACGTCCCGGCCGTCGTCGCCTTCGTCGGTACGCCCGGGATCGGCCTCAGCTACGCCGACGCGTTCAGCCCCGCAATCGCCTGGTTCCCGCTCGGCCCGGGCGAGGTCTATTGGCCCGGCGACATCCGCGACGTCGACCTGATCCGCCGCATGAACCAAGCCGATATTGCCGATCCCTCGGCGATCCGTCTCGCCGACAATGGCGGACCGCCGCCCGAGATCGTTACCGCCGATTACCAGAACCGCCGTTTCGCCAGTGCCGTGCCGCGCAACGCGTTCCTCGCCGGGCAGCAGGTTGCATCGGCCCTGCTGTCGATCCCGAGCGCGCGGCTCAATTGGGCGCCACTGATCCTCGCCGCGCCGTTCCCGCCGGCGCCGCGCCCGGTCGCCGTCGCCGCCGCGCCGGCCAACGCGGCCGTTGCCGCGGCGGCCCCGCGCAGCGCGGTCGTCGCCGCGGCCCGCGCCGCGGTTCCGGCGCTCGCTGCCGCCGCCGCGAACAACCGCACCCACGCCGCCACTCGCCATGCCGCCGCGGCGGTGCATGTCGCGGTTCTGCGGCGTAGCGGCGTCCAGGAGCACAGCGCCCGTCCACCGGCGCATTTGCGCGTGTTGGCGTCGCTCAGCACGGCGCGTTTCCCGACCGGTACGGCGCAGCATCCCGCAGCCCACCGCCACCTTGCCGCATTGCACGGGCGGATGCGCTGATCCCCTCTCCCCGAAGGGTTGCATGATCGATTTTCGCAGCGACAACACCGGCCGCGCCGCGCCCGAACTGCTCGACGCGCTGGTCCGCGCCAATGAGGGCACCGCCCTCGGCTACGGCGCCGACCAATGGACTGCCAGGCTGCAGCAGCGCTATTCCGAGCTGTTCGAGACGCCGGTCCGGGTGTTCCCGGTGGCGACCGGGACGGCGGCGAACGCGCTGTCGCTGGCCGCGCTCGGACCGTCCTGGGGCCTCGTCTATTGCAGCGAGGCGGCGCACATCAACACCTCGGAGGCGAATGCCGCCGGGTTTTTCGGCGGCGGCCTCAAGCTGGTCCCGGCCGCCGGCAAAGACGGCCGCATCGAGGCCGAGGCGTTCGTCCGCACCCTGGCGGCGATCCAGCCCGGCCACATCCATCGCGGCCAGCCGGTCGCGGTCAGCCTGACCCAGGCGACCGATCTCGGCGCCGTCTACCGGCTCGACGATATCCGTGCGATCACCCAGGTTGCGAAGGCTCGCGGCCTCAAGGCGCACATGGACGGCGCCCGTTTCGCCAATGCGCTGACGCGGCTCGACTGCAGCCCGGCCGAGATGACCTGGCGCGCCGGGATCGACATCCTGTCCTTCGGCGCAACCAAGAATGGCGGCCTCCTCTGCGACGCGATCGTCGTGTTCGATCAGAGCCTCGCCGACGGTCTCGCGGTGCAGTTGCGCCGGGCCGGACAGGTGTGGTCGAAGATGCGCTTCGCCTCGGCGCAGCTGATGGCCTATGTCGAGAACGGGTTGTGGCTGCAGATGGCGCGCGCCTCGAACGCGATCGGCGGCCGCATCGCCGCCGGCGTCGCCGGCATTCCCGGCGTCCGCATGATCGCGCCGGTCGAGGCCAACGAAATCTTCCTGGAGATGCCGAGCGCGACGTTGGATGCGCTCGAAGCCGACGGCTTCCAGTTCTACCGCCGCAGCGCGACGCTCGGCCGCTTCGTCTGCCGTTTCGATGCGACCGAAGGCGAAGCCGACGCCCTCGTCGCCGCATTGCGGCGCCGCGCCATCCCGGCGCGCGCTGCGGAGTAGCTACACGTCTCGGTCGAGCAGCTCGATCGATACGTTCTGCGGCCCGCGCAGAAAGGCGATGCGCACGCCGGGCCGGATCGTCTTGGGCTCGACGGTGAACTCGGCCCCTTTCGCCTTCAGCGCGGCGACGACATCGTCGATGTCGTTGACCCGAAGGCCGATGTGGTCGAGCCCGACATAGCTGCCTTCCGTCTTTTCGGCGAGCGGCGCGCCGTCCGCGACCTCGGCAATGAACATCATGACCCCGCCGAGCCGCATGTCGGTGCGTCCGATCCCGTTCGACATCACCGATTTGATCACCTCGGCGCCGAACATGCGGTGGTACCAGGCGGCAGTCGCATCGGGGTCGGGGCTGCGCAGATGGACGTGGTCGTAGCGGAATTCGGTCATCTCGGGGTACCTCGCCGGTTGTCCCGGCGACTGTAGACCTGCCGCCGCTGCTTGGGGAGCCTTGCACGGCGCGCGATTGACGCCGCACGGTGCTTCCGCCATTTGTAGATCATTGAAATCGGGCGCCGACCGGCTGCTCTTGCGAAGGGAGATCAGGCATGAGCGTTCAGGGCATGAACCACTTCACCGTCCTCAGCGACGATCTCGAAGTGACCAAGAAGTTCTATTGCGACCTGCTCGGCTTCGAGATCGGGGCGCGGCCGAATTTTCAGTTCCCCGGCTACTGGCTCTGGGTCGGCAACGAACCGATCCTGCACGTGATCCATCGCAAGGAGCTGCAGGAGCACCGCGCCGGCGTTATCGACCACATGGCCTTCACCGCGACCGACCTGCCGGGCACCGTCGCGAAGCTGAAAAAGGCCGGGGTTCAGTATGAACTGCGCCGCCTCCCGGCCGAGAGCGTGCGCGGCGGCACCTGGCAACTGTTTTTCGACGACCCGCATGGCGGCAAGGTCGAGTTCGATTTCGACAAGGACGAGTCGGCCCCGGCGGCGGCCTAGCTAAGCAGGCCAGGCGAGGCGCGGCGGCTCGATCGCCGCGCCTTTTATTTTGCTTCCGCAGCCGCGACGGCGGGTTGCGGCTGCCCGAAGCTCGGCGAATCGGTGCGGTCGGCGAGCGCTTCCGGCCCTTCGGTCGGTAAATTTTCGAGATAGTCGATCGCGCCCTGGATGTCGTTTTCCCACATCTCGCGCGGCAATTCGTACAGGAACTCGACGCCGTAGCCGTTCGGGTCGTTGATGTAGACGCTGTGCGTCACGCCGTGGTTGACGCGCCAATTGAACTTGATGCCGCGGCTCTGCAGGAATTCGAGCTGCTTCAGCCAGGCCTCGCGGTCGGGCAATTGCATCGCGATGTGGTTCACCGCCACGCTGCCCCCAGATAGCATCCAATCGCTCGGCGCCGGCAGGTTCGGGCTCTCGACCAGGGCGATGTCGTGATGGGTCAGCTTGCCGTCGTGGTCGGCGCTGTAGAACCGCATCTTCGGCAGGGTGACGCCCGGACGCGGCCGCAGGGTCGCGACCTGCTTCAGCCCGACGATGTCGGCCCAGAAGCGGGGCGAATCCTCGACGGCGCCGACACTCAGCAAGACGCGGCTGATGCGGCGTGGGAAGCAACCGAGAGCAGGTCCAA
>Ga0102924_1005865_pt1 | contig 11677 bp, 7 predicted proteins | sample PaiPotPPM11metaG_FD_80116 | JGI IMG/M metagenome (GOLD analysis project Ga0102924, IMG submission 80116) | Iron sulfur acid spring bacterial and archeal communities from Banff, Canada, to study Microbial Dark Matter (Phase II) - Paint Pots PPM... ...
CCGAAAGATAGGGTTTCGCGTGATGCTGGCTGAGAATGCGAAAACGCTGACTTCCCCTGGCGATCAGGTTCATGCGACCATCTTCCATGCGATCCAGGGCCTCAATCTCGGCCATGGTGCCTACCGGGTAGGGTTCCTCGTGCAGTGGTTCGCTCTCTGGACGCGCCAACACAATACCAAAGGGCAGGTTCTGCTCATGACATTCGTTGACCATCAAGCGATAGCGCGGCTCAAAGATATGCAGCGGCAGTTCCGCTCCCGGAAACAGCACGACATTTAATGGAAATAGTGGCAAATCAATCGCCATCGCGTTTCTCCTCCGGTATATATCCGTCACCGCCAGAGGTGTGGATACACACAGAACCTCTCTCTCATGATTATACTAAATCTCTCTTGAGAGTGTACCGAAAAAGAGAGGTTCTAGGCAAACTCTTCCTCTCCCAAAGCAGTTCTGTGGCCCATTCAGCCCAAATTTTGACCTTTCTGCGTTGCATACTGTTTTAATCATTGCTGAGGTAGATACAGCAGCAGCCCACCCCCTCCAGGCGAGCGACCTGAGCGAAAATCTGCGGGCTGCTGTTACCGTGATCCGAGCGCGAAAGCCCCTGTGTTTCAGCCGGGGGAGGAAGCGCCGTTGCTTGGGTGAGGGGAAGGCAGGTCCTGGACTGTTTGAACGCCAACAAAACACTTGACAGATCCCCCAGCGTTTGGTAAAATGAGAACAAATATTCTTATCACAGAAAGGCAGGCGGATGGCACGGAAGCGCACGAAGCACCCACGCTCCACACAGGAAACCGGGAAGCAAAGCCAGCGGACCCCGACCGATCTCGCTCGAATTGCCCCTGCTGGTCGGAGACGAGCAGGCCAAACGCCTGCGCGCCCACCTGGAAGCCGGACGGGCCTTCTACAATGCGGTGCTCTCGGAGGGACAAAACCGCTTGCGTCGCATGCGAGCCGATCCGGCGTGGCAAGCAGCCCGCGCCATTCCCCGCTCCCACAAACAGGAGCGAGCGACTGCCTTTCGCGCGCTGCGGGAGCGGTACGACTTCACGGAGTATGGGCTGCACGCCTTTGCCACAACGGCACGCGTGTCCTGGTTGGCTGACCACCTGGATGCGGTGCTCGCCCAGACGCTCGCGACCAGGGCGTACCACGCCCTCAATCGGGTCTGCCTGGGGAAAGCTCGCCGGGTGCGCTTCAAGAGCCGGGGACGCGGCCTCTCCAGCATCGAGAACAAGCGCAACGATACGGGCCTGCGCTTCGTGCTCCAGAAACCCGAAGAGGGGCACCAGGGCTTCCTGATCTGGCAGAGCGATCAGTTCCCGGCCCTCATCGACTGGGATGACCCCGTGGTGAAATATGGCCTGGACCAGCGGATCAAGTATGCCCGCCTGGTGCAGCGCAAGGCCAGCAGTCCACAGGCGCAGGGAGCTGATCGCCAGGGCTCTCGCTATTCCGTCCAATTGGCGCTCGAAGGCATCCCTTACCACAAACCGAAGCACACGGTGGGAAGCGAGATCGTCGGAGCCGATCTGGGACCCTCCACCATCGCTCTGGTGCCCCGCGGGGCCGAAGCGAGCCTCTCGGTGTTCTGCGAGGAACTGGCTCCCGATGAGCAACACATCCGTCGGCTCCAACGCCGGATGGATCGGCAGCGCCGGGCGGCCAACCCCAACAACTACGATGAACAGGGTCGCATCAAGAAACAGGGCAAGAAGAAGCTCGCGTGGAAGCAGAGCAGAGGGTACCAGAAGACCAGGCGACGCAAGGCGGAAAAAGAACGCAAGCTGGCAGCCCACCGCAAAAGCCTGCATGGGCGCAAGGTTCATGACATCGTGGCAGTGGGCAACACCGTCATTCTCGAAAAAATCTCCTATAAGGCGTGGCAGAAACAGTACGGCAAGAGTGTAGGACTTCGAGCCCCAGGGATGTTTGTAGCACAGCTCAAGCGCACCGTTGCAAGGACGGGCGGCACCCTGATCGAGGTTCCCACCGGCCGGGCCAAACTGAGCCAGTTCTGTCATGGCTGCGGAACGTGTGTGAAAAAGCCACTTTCGCAGCGCTGGCATCACTGTGCCTGTGGAGTAGGTCCCGTCCAGCGGGATCTCTATTCCGCGTTTCTGGCCTCGACCCTGGATCAAGATCATCTCATCCCCTCGTGTGCCCGGGCCGTCATTCCCTGGGAAGCTTCGGAGGCGAGGCTGCGGGCCGCGCACGAACGGGTGCAACAACGGGCGAATGAGGGGCAGTCGTTGCCCCGAAGCATGGGCTGTGCCCGTGCCGGAGCCCGTCGGCCTGGCAGTCTGAGTGAACCCACACAAGAGCCAGCGTTCGTGCTTCGGCACGGGCGGCTGGAAGCGTGGAAGGACCGCTCAGAACCTCCCGCGCTTTAGCCGAGAGAGTCTTCAGTTAGTCAGACGCGATAACTCCTCCATGCTCAATTTTCTCCATCGGACGCGTGATAGTGGGGATGCTCGTGCGAGTGGTCGGGCCAGTGCTGATGTGTATGGGTGTGCGAGGCACCAGCGGGCGGCAGTTCGCCGGGCGCATGGGCGTGAGTGCCCTGCACGTGGCGGGGATGGTCGTGGCCGGGCCAGCGATCACGCTCGCGGAAGTTGGCGACGAGCAAGCTCTGGCCGTGATGCCAGCGAGCGCGGAAAATGTCGTAGTTCTTCTTACTCTTCGTGGCCTGCTCGTCCTCGCTCAGGCTGTACCACTCGCGATGTGGATGCTTGATCAGCTGTTGCTCAACCTGAGGAGCCGTGACGGCGCGATAGCCAGCGGTTTTGAAGAAGAAGCTGAGGTAGATATCCATCAGGCGATAGAAGCGGAAGCGTTCATCAATTGGAGCGACTTCAGGTAGGAGTGCACGACGGAAGGCCAGCAGATAACCTTCAATGGCATCCACGTCGGGTCCAGGTGCCTCACGGAAGTCGCGCAGATCGTCCGTTACGAGACCGTAGGGGCCGACCACACCGATCGAGGGATCACTGAGCAATTCGGCGAGCGGCTGCCAGATGTCGCCGTTGAGTTCGATCGAGGTGTCCAGCAAGACGATAAAGCGACCACGGCTGGCGCGCATGGTAGCGTTGCGCCCGGCCGCAAAGCCCAGATTGTGGTCAGCGAAAAGCACCTGGAGCGCGATCCTCTCATCCTGCTCACCGAGCAAATCACCCTCGCGGGCTAATTGTTGTAGATACCTCAACGTCTCATCGGTTGAGCCATTATCGACAATCACCAACTCAAGCGAGTGGCCATTGGCGTGGCGGCGAATACTCTCGATGCAGCGTTCCAGGTCGTCGCGACTATTGTGGGCCAGCAGGTTGATAGAGAACTCGAACTCATCAGGCGCGTCGAGATTGTCAGGCGCGTCGCCCGAGCTGGAGAGCAGGGTGAATTGCTCATTGAGGGAGCGTGCCAGGACCAGCGTGCCCTTGTGTGTATCGCGCAGGGCATATCCGGCAGTGTCCAGGCTCGTCCGTATCTCGTCAGCCTCGTCGAAATGCTGTTCCTGGCGCAGGGTATCACGTGCCTCTACCTGGTTTGCGATGCCAAAAGGAGCCACAGCCAGGTAGGTGCGCGGGTCCAGCTTGCGCTCAGGTATCTCACTCAGCAGGTATTCACGCAGGGCAAAGCCTAGAATACGGTCAAAATCGAGTAGTAAGCGTATCTTTGTTGTCGGATCGAGTTCGCCAGCGCGCAACAGGCCCCAAACTACCGCCATGGCTCTGGGAAGGTTCAGATCATTCTCGACAGCTTCCAGAAAGGCTATTTGCCAGGGATTGGCTGGCAGTAGCTCGGTCGAGAGCGCTTTCTCGCGATCGGCGGCTAGCAGCAGTTCGTAAGCGCGTCCACGCAGGCGCTCCAGCGAGGTTTGGGCAGCCTGGAGAGCGCGGAAGGTGAAATTCAGGCGACTGCGGTAGAGCGCGGTGGTGTAGAAGAAGCGTAGGGATAGGGGATCGAAGCCGCGAGATTCGATATCCGCACGCGTATAGGCGTTGCCAGTGGACTTAGCCATCTTCTGTCCGTCGGCGAGCAGGTGTTGAGCGTGTACCCAATAGTTGACATAGCGCTGGCCGCTCAGGCCCTCACTCTGGGCAATCTCGTCCTCGTGATGCGGAAAAATATTATCCACGCCGCCCGTGTGAATATCGAAGTGCGGGCCGAAATATTTCATCGACATCGCGCTGCACTCAATATGCCAGCCAGGGAAACCACGGCCCCAGGGACTCTCCCAGGCCATCTCGCGGTCCGGCTCAGCCGCTTTCCAGAGGGGAAAGTCCTCCGGGTTGTGCTTCTCTGCGTCGTGCCCCTCGCGCACACCCTCCAGCATATTCTCAAGCTGGTTGCCGGAGAGTTTGCCATAGGCGGGAAAGCGCTTAATATCAAAGTAGATATTCTCGCCGCCCTGGTATGCGAGGCCCTTCGCCAGCAGGCCCTGCACCATGGCAATCATCTCCTCCACATGCTGCGTAGCCTGCGGGAAGACGTGCGCGGGCAGAATATTCAGCGCCTGCTCATCGGTGTGAAAAGCCTCAGTATAGAATTGCGCGATCTGCGCCGATGTCTTGCCTTCCTGGCGCGCCTGGGCAATCATCTTATCTTCGCCCTGGTCGAGCATTTCCTGGCGCATATGCCCCACGTCGGTAATATTCTTGACGTGCCGAACCTCCAATCCGCGATACTCAAAGACGCGGCGCAGCCAATCAGCCATGGTGAAGGTGCGCAGATTGCCGATGTGAATAAAGCGATAGACGGTTGGTCCACAAGAATACATGCGGATGCAACCAGCCTCCAAAGGAACAATTTCTTCGACACGCCGGGTCAGAGTATTATAGATGCGCATATGCGATAACCCCTATTTTATTGATGGACCTTGTTGGCAGGCGAAGCCAACATTCAATCTCTCTATTGCTATTACGTTGCAGGTCACGTTTGGGATGAGTCTAACTGGTTGGCGTCCTATCCGCTATCTTCACTTGTTTGCCATTCTGCAAGGTTGAGCGCCCGCGCCAACCCACTCGCCCAGGCCAGCAGATCTTCATCCCGCATGAAACGTCCAGCGCACTGCAAGCCCAGCGGTAAACCATTCGCGGCTCGTCCGGCTGGGAGCGAGATGACCGGCACGCCAGCATGCGTCCAGGGTATATTCATCGCGGGATCGCCAGTCGTCTCGATTCCCTCTGGCGCGGCCTCTGTGGTTGACGGGGATAGCCAAAGATCGACAGCAGAAGCGTCCATCAACGTTGCTATTTCGCCACGCAGGGCACGCGGGCTAGCACGATAGAGGTCGTACTCAGGGTAGCTGATCGCCTGCCCCTGGCGAATAGCCGATGTCATACGCGAACTATAAAGCACTTCGTACTGACCAAACCAATCGGCATGTGCCCGCGCCATCTCGGCACAAACCAGGCGTTGATGCCGATGGTTGATCGCCTCGATATCTGGAAAAGCAGGCACACGGCGCAGAGTATAGCCAGCCTTTTCCAGCACTGCCAGGTTCTGCTCAAACACAGCCAGTGCCTCGCTCGACGCCTGAGCCAGATAGGGTCCTTCGGGGATGCCGAGCACCGGTTTAGTCGCCGGTGTGGTTGCTGGCTGCCAGTTCTCGCAGAGCAGCGGCGCGACCAATTGTGCCCCAGCGAGATCCTGTGTCATATACCCGATAGTGTCCAGCGTCTCCGCGCAAAGGATCATACCAGCGGTTGGCACACGTCCATAGCTGGGTTTGACGCCAACAAGTCCACAATAGGCTGCCGGACGCACAATTGAGCCAGACGTCTGCGAGCCCAGGGCAAGCTGGCAATAACCAGCAGCCACAGCCGCCGCGGAACCACTACTTGAGCCACCCGGCGTATGTGCTGGCTGATGCGGATTGCGCGTCGGTCCCGGTTCAAAGTAAGCAAACTCAGCGGCTACAGTCATGCCCAGTACCAGCGCGCCGACCTCGCGCAAGCGTTGCACACACCAGGCCTCGGGGCCAGCGAAGAGTTCTGGTGGCAACTGCGAACCAGCGTGCGTCGCGAAGCCAGCGACGGAGAAAAGATCTTTCACACCCAGCAACACTCCATAAAGAGCCGGGCGTTTTGTCGGATCGGGAAAGCGCATCCGCAAGCTTTCGGCCTCTTTCAAGAGCCTGCCACGCAGGTCCGCCTCTGACAGCAGGGCCTCGATATGCGGCTCCCCTGCCTCAACGCGATCACAAACGTCATTGATATACGCTGGCAAGGCAAGCCGCTCAGTTCGCAGTGCTGCAAGCGTGGGAGCAAGCGGAAATGGCGCGGTATACATGAGAAACTCCTTGTTTCACCCTGAGAAGCGGGGAATCGCTACAACAGGTTACAAGCTCCTATTGGTAGTAGCTCTCCGCCTCGTCTTTCCAATGCCTCCCTCATTGTAGCATAGAAGAATGCACCTCTTCAGACGCCATATCAAGGAAGAATGAGTAAAATGAAAGGAGTCTCCATCCGGAATGATAGAGAGATGGTTTTCTCAGGCCCTTGTCTTTTTATACGCGCTCTGCTATGCTCGTAACAGCAGCAAAAGACAGGATCTAATCGCAAGATACGGAGAAAACCTGCAAGAGAAGATTATTTCCCTGTCGCTATTGAGAGAATGACTGCGAGGAAGCACATTGGCATGAATCATCTGAACGTCGTTATCCTGGCCGGTGGAAGTGGAACCCGTCTCTGGCCGTTAAGCACACCGAGTTTTCCGAAACAATTTCTGCCGCTCCCAAATGGTAATAGCATGATACAGGAAACGTTGGCCCGCGTAGCTCCATTGGCTGCCCCAGAACAGACATGGGTCGTCACTGGTCGCAACATGGCCGCGTTGGCCCACGAGCATCTGCCAACGCTCGCGCCAGAGCACATTCTGGGCGAGCCTATGGGGCGCAATTCCGCGCCAGCTATCGCCTGGATCGCGGCCACAATCGCGCGCCAGGACCCCGAAGCGGTGATGGTTACGCTGTCAGCCGACCACGTCATTGCTGAGGTAGAAACCTTCAGGCACGCTCTACAACTGGCCCAGAAGGCGGCCAATCTGGGGCACCTGGTGACGCTGGGCATCAAACCCACAGGTCCTGAGACGGGCTACGGCTATATTCGTTACGCCGAACAGATCAACGAAGGATTTGGACACCTGGTTTGCTCAGGCGAGCGTTTTGTAGAGAAACCCGATCGAGCAACTGCCCAGAGTTATCTGGAAGATGGGCACTACGTCTGGAATAGCGGCATGTTTATCTGGCAAGTGAAGACGATTCTGCGCGAACTGCGCACCCATCTGCCCGAAGTCATGCACAAAATCGATCAGATCGTCGCTGCTATGGGCACGCCGCGAGAAAAAGAAGTGCTGGATGAGGTCTGGCCCACCATTCAGTCTATTTCGATTGATTACGGTATCATGGAAAGAGCCAGCCAGTTCGCCGTGATCCCTGCTGATATCGGCTGGAACGATGTGGGTAATTGGGAGCAGTATGGCGCGCTCTTCCCCTCCGATGAACAGGGCGTGAAGCGCATGGGCACGCACGAGGATCTGAGCAGTCAGAATATTTTCGTCTATAATACGACCCAACGTCAGATTTTCACGATCGGCCTGGAAGATGTGGTGGTGGTGGAAATGGACGATAAAACGGTAATTTGTCATATCCGCGATGTCCAACGCGTGAAAGAGATCGCCGAAAAGCAGAATAAAAAAGCATAAAGTGTTTATCCCTGGTAGGTTTGGTGCTCGAAAATTCGTGCGGCGCACGAATTTTCGAGCACCAAACCTACCAGGGAGCTCTTTTTTTCTGTTATACTAGATGGTATATAAAAAGTCGGACCCCTTAGCACAGAGAAGGAGTCTTCAAATGCTCTCCGAACAGCCAACATTCGCGCCTCACGGTATGGTTGCCTGCGCGCACTATCTGGCTACACAAGCCGGTGTCCAGATTCTCACCCAGGGTGGGAACGCGATCGACGCGGCCATTGCCGCCAACGCAGTTATGACAGTGGTCTACCCCACAACCTGTTCAGCCGGAGGCGATATTTTCCTCTTAATTTGGGACGCCAAAACGCGGCAAATTTACGCGCTCAACGGTAGCGGGCGCGCGCCTCAGGGTATGACTCCTGAATATTTCGCGAAGCAGGGCATGACGCAAATTCCCGAACGCGGCCCACTGCCGATCAATGTCCCCGGAGCGGTGGATGGCTGGTTTGAGGCGCTGAATCGCTTTGGTTCACTATCCGCCGAGCAGATCTTCGCCCCGGCCATTGCGCTGGCCGAAGAAGGCATGCCAGTCTCGGCCAAATTGAGCAACTGGCTTGAGCGTTCCGCTCCCTTGCTCTCGCGCTGGGAAAGTAGCGCGTCAACCTATCTGCCGGAGAACCGTCCACCACGAACAGGCGAACGACTGCGCCAGCCCAACCTGGCTCGCACCTATCGCACCCTGGCCCGCGAAGGTCGCAACGCCTTCTATCGTGGTCCAATCGGACGCACCATCGCGGAATACGTCCAGCGCTGTGGCGGCATTCTAAGCATAGAAGATCTGGAGAAACATCGCTCCGACTGGGTCGCGCCACTCTCGACGACTTATCGCGGCCACGAAATCTACGAGTTTCCGCCCAATACGCAGGGGATGGTAGCGTTGGAGATGCTGAACATTCTGGAGGGTTACGATCTCAAAGAACGGGGTTATCAGAGTGCTGAATACCTGCATTTGCTGCTCGAAGCAAAGAAACTGGCCTTTGCCGACCGCGACCAGTTTATCTCCGATCCGGCCTTTGTCGATATTCCAACTGAACGCCTGCTCAGTAAAAGCTATGCTGAGGAACAGCGGGCGCGTATCAACCTGGAGCAGGCCATGCCCTATTTTGTGGGTGAGCCAGAAAAAGACGGCGACACCATGTATCTCTGCACCGCAGATGCGCAAGGCAACGTCGTTTCGCTCATCCAAAGCCTGTACATGGGCATTGGGAGCGGCATAGTCGGGGGCGACACAGGGGTCGCGCTGCACAATCGTGGTGCGTACTTCTCGCTGGACCCGCGCCACGTCAATTACTTGCAGCCGGGCAAGCGCACGATGCACACGCTGATGCCCGGTATGGTCCTGCGCGACGGCCAACCACACATGGCCATTGGCACAATGGGCGGTGATGCCCAGCCACAGATCCACGTCCAACTGCTGACCGCGATGCTCGATTTTGGGCTGAATCCGCAGCAAGCGATCTCGGCTCCGCGCTGGCACAGTGGACGCGCCGCGCTGGACACCCTCACAAACTTTTTACCAGGCCAGCAAGGGGTCGATGACCGCCTGGACCCCAACATCGCTGAAGTCATAGAGATTGAAGATCGTTTCCCGCCGCATGTCGCCGGACAATTAGCTGGCCTCGGCCACCATATTCATCCGCTCGGTCCCTGGGAGGATGCGATGGGTCACGCTCAAGCCATCGTTCTTCACCCTGAAGATCAAATATTTGCGGGCGCTGCTGATCCACGCTGCGACGGGCTGGCCATGGGCTATTAAGCTTTTTAGGGGACGATTTTTTCAGTCCATGAAGATCTCCCCATCCACTGCACAGCACACTCTCTCACCCTACTCAACTGTTGTGGTTGCATTGGGATGGGAAAGCGCCGATAATGTGTTCTGTCAGATACCCCCGCATGAATGCAGGGAGCTTGTGTCTGGCCTCGACCGCAATTCTGGAAAACCAGCTTTGGTTTCACAGACCGACACATCATGGCAGTCCGAAAGCAGCAGAAAGGAAAAACGGCAATGGCTACCATGTGTACGTTTTCCCGCTACGGCGGCGGGCTATTCATCCCCGGCTTGAAAGTGCGGGCTTCCTAGCCCGGATCGTGTGAACAATAGAGAGCTTGAAAGAGGCCAGAGGCTCCGCCTAGATCCTTGCTCCGCGCGGGCGAAGGAATCTGCATCCCGCGTGGACAAAGAGCTTGAGCGCTCTTTCTTTTGCCCGCTTGAGAAGGAAAAGGCCGGGGCATCCCGGATCTGGCTGAGAGGCAGGCGTAGCGTCGAAGGAGGAAGTAAAATGACCACACACCCAGTTCGCCATAGTATTCCCGAAGATATATTGGCGCTTTCACATGAACGCGATGAGTTGCGCAAACGCGGCCAGTATGGTCGCGCCGATGCCCTGAAAAAACTCATTGAAGACGCCGGCTACAGCATTAAAGATAATCCCCATGGTGCCCACCTGGTCATTTTGCCCAGCATTGAAATCGATGGGACAGCGTATCGCACAGCCCGTCAGGTTCCTTCGCTGCTCAACGAGAGCGATACGTGCTTGTTCTCTGTGCAAATCCTGGCCAATAACTGTGCGCAAGAGGCGCGCCGCTGTATCGAGAGCATCTTCCGCCACGCGGGTACTCAGGCAGTTGAGGTACTTCTGATCGATAATGCCTCGCTGGATGAGCTGCTCACCTGGGCCAAAGAATTCCAGCAAGAGACGGCCTTGCTGCATGTGATTCATACCTCACGTGTAATGGGGGAGGGGGAAGCACGCGACCTTGGCCTTAAGCAGAGCCGTGGGCGCTTTATTCTGCAGCTTGACCCCAACGCTGAACTGACCGGCGATCTCTTCACGCCTCTCGCGCAACTGTTGGAGGACCCGGAGATCGGGATCGCTGGCCTGCGCGGTCTGCGCACTGACGATCTACGGCACTTCGAGGAGAGCGAGGACGAGGAAGTAGAAGCCGTCTCTGGCTCCTGCATGGCCTTTCCGCGCAAGCTCTTGAAGCAGACTGGTCTCTTTGACAACGGCTATCGCTTTGGGGCCTACATGGATATCGACTTCAACTTTGCTATACGCGAAACTGGCGCTCAGGCGCGTGTGGTGCGCGATCTGCCCGTCACGCTCTACCAAGCGCAACCCGGCACCGCCCGTTCCGACGCCGAACGCACGCGCCTGACCAAGCGCAACTTCTACCATTTTCTACAGAAATGGGGCGACCGGGATGATCTGCTGCTGGATGGTGGTGAGGACGAAGAGGATGAGGACGACTTTGAGGAGGAAGACGAAGAAGAATAGCTTTTCGTTTGTTTGCTTGAAGAGTGAGGCAGCAAGGCCCAAAAGCCTTGCTGCCTCGTTATTAAGGTTTGCCATCACTGGACCCTCGTGTGATGACGAACCCTTCTCGGGGAAAGGAGCATATGAACCGCATTATTCGACAGGCCGAGCAGGGAGACCAGGAAGCTCTTGTGGATTGTGTTCAAGCAGCCTACAGCAAGTATATCGAACGGATCGGGAAGACGCCTGCACCAATGCTCGCCGATTACAAAACTCTCATTGCACAGGGAACTGTCTACGTGCTTGCAGACGAAAAAGAGGTTCGAGGGGTACTGGTAATGATGCCACAGGGCAAGGACATGTTTGTCGAGAATGTCGCAATTGATCCGCGCTTTCAAGGACGAGGGCTGGGACGTACTCTCATGGCATTTGTTGAACAGCAGGCCCGCAAAGAGCAGTTGGATGAAATTCGCTTATACACCAATGAATTGATGACAGAAAATCTCCTTTTTTATCACAAACTTGGGTTTGAGGAAGAAGGCCGACACATTCAGAACGGCTATCGCCGGGTCTTTCTGCGGAAAAGGCTGATATGAGGGTGGACCTGTGAACTTCCTCAAGAGCCTCCCATTGCATCAAGCTCATCCCTCACCAAAATCGACGGAGA
>Ga0102924_1005868_pt1 | contig 11674 bp, 17 predicted proteins | sample PaiPotPPM11metaG_FD_80116 | JGI IMG/M metagenome (GOLD analysis project Ga0102924, IMG submission 80116) | Iron sulfur acid spring bacterial and archeal communities from Banff, Canada, to study Microbial Dark Matter (Phase II) - Paint Pots PPM... ...
ATCACAAACGCTGGAACATTGCGCTTGCAGACACCACAGCGATAGAAGTAGTAAGAACGACGCTTGCCGTTGACGGCCTTCAGCGACTTCATCATCACGCCGCACTGATCGCAAACCACCAGACCAGACAGCAGGTAGACGTGCCGATCTTCCTGCTTTTTAGCGCGGGGAGCGTGTGGAGTGCGCAATTCCTGCGCGCGGTCGAACACGTCGACCGAGATCAACCCCTCGTGCGTCCCTTCCCTGACGATCCACTCGCTCTGCGACTTAGGCGTAGGACGCCGTTTCTGTGATTGTGAGTCGCGACGCCACTTCCGCTTATTGTATACCATTTCGCCGATATAGGCGCGGTTTCCAAGGATAGCCCTCACGGTGCTGGACATCCAGCCACCTGTGCCTCTGCGAGGCGCAGCGATCTTTTTCTCGTTGAGATGCGCCACGATCTTACGGTCCCCAAGGCCGCTGAGCTTCAGCTCAAACATCTCGCGCACGATCGGTGCCATGACAGGGTCGGGCTCGATGGTAGACCGCTGCGCCGACCCATCCTGAACGATCTTGCGGCGGTACCCGTAAGGTGGCGAGCCGCCGACACGGAAGCCCTTTGATGTGACCTCCTTATTGCCTCGCAGCACATCGCGACCGAGCTTTAGGGAAAAGTAACGGTCGAGAGATTTGATTTGACTTTCGGTGAGCGCGCTCTCTGGCGTAAGATCGCCGTCCTGATCGTACTGCATCGGCAACACCACGTAATCAACCTTAATGCCAAGCTGGCGCACCCTGTGCAGCTCCATCTCACCCTCTTTGGAGCGGTCGAACCTTGACGTGTCGTACAGCACGATAACGTCGAATTGTTTGGCGCGCGCATCATTAAGCATACTGCGGAGTGCATTGCGCTCGGTGCTCGTGCCCGAGATGCCGTCGTCAACGTACTCGCGGACAATATCATACTGGAGGCGGCCGCAGTAGTCCCGACACATCTTCCTCTGCGCGGAGATAGAGGTACCCAGCTCCTTCTGCTTATCCGAGCTGCAGCGCAGGTAGGTGACAGCGCGGGGACGAGCTTGGATCGTAGTAGCTTGTATCATCATTTTCTTTCTCGCGATCCAGTCTTAGTGACCCTGTGATAGTATGGGGCCCGGGTCTTCTCCCGTGCGTCTCATAGCGGAAATTCTTGCTTGCGCGCCCTCCAAGACCGCACTCGCGGATTTCCAATAGCAAGCCAATACCTCTCTGAGAGTATACGACTCCACATGCTCACCAGGTGTATTAAGGGCCATTATGCAGTCGTAAGTCGAAGACGTTGTCGGCGATCCTCCAGTTTTAAGCTCGTCAAATGGAATATATCGAGCCAGCAATACACCTGGTGCTGATTCGCTTTGGATTTGTTTATTCCACAAAGCCTCTGCAGCGGCGTAAATGCCTTTGGTATCATCCAATTCCAGCCAGGGCCCAGGCGGGCTCTGGCCGACATCATTACGTGCTGCTGCAAGAGCCGAGTCTACTGAAGCAGCCGTATCTGCGAGACGCGAGCTATAGTCAGCGAAGGTAAGCCCAACAGACGTGGCAGAGCGCAGTTTCGCTAGCGCGCCAACCGCCGATTGGAGCTGAATGAGAACGTCGGGGTTTAGCTTTTCGGCGGTACCGTGAGAACTCGTCGGTCCTTGCGACATGGGTGATGGTTGCGGCGCCGACCAAACGCTCCCGTCAGCAAACCTAACAGCAGTAATTTCACATGAGACATGATCGCGATCCGGATGTCCGTTCTTGCCATGCCAACTTTGTGGGCCGAGCAGTTCAAACGAAGCCCCGGGGGCGACAGACATCCCAGTGGCCGATTCGTTCATCTGGGTGCTAACGTCAGAACTCCCGATCAGGTTATCAAAAGAGTCGTAGGATGCCAGTTTGATTCGCAACGCCACGACCGGCTCGGTCGAATTGTTTGTGAAGGCAATCCCCAAATCGAATAGGTAGTTCGGCGATGACACATGAGCTATGAGCGCCGTCTTATTCCAATCGCGGGCCCATGCTTCGCACTTCGTGAGCGTGACCGGTGATTGACTAGCGGAGACGATCGTTGCTGGATACTGCTTGTCCGCCTTAGCCATAAGTGGAATGACGGTCAGGAGTAAGATAACGGAAAACAGGTAATAACGGAGCCAGAACATCTTCTTTGAGTTGAGCGTGGTCATCATGCGTCCTTCCGTCCGAGCCAGTTCAAGGTGTGCAGCGGATAGCGAAAGCTGTTACGATATTTTACCTTGGCCATTCGATTCGCGGTTTGAAATTCAGCAACTCCTGCGGCAGCTCCCTGATGTAGTCGAGTTGTGGCAATCCGCTCCGGATGACCATACGGTCTTCTTGCGCAAGCCCAGTGCGAGTTCGATCTGTCGTTAGGGTACGGTTGCCGCGCTCTATGCTGCTCCAGCCGTAACTAGTGAGGTAAGCACAGAGCGGACAGGTTTTTAGAGCGTCAAGCGGCCTCTACCACAGCTTTAGAGTTAAGAATGGATCGCACTGTTGCCGCGTGCCAGACCGAACCGCGTTGCGGCTTGTGCCCGCTCTTGGTAAGCTTATCGCCGATCTGACGTAACGAGAGACCATCGGCGGCCAGACGCCGGGCCAAGCTGAGCGCGCGCTGCTGCTCTGGTTCAGGAACGAGCTGCTTGCCTTGGCGCGTCCAACCGTAGGGAACTTGACCATATACTTTGCCGCTTCGCCGCAGGTGCGAAAGAGCGAAAGCGGTGCGCTCACCGATCTGCTCTCGCTCAAGCTCAGATATCGAGCCAATGACCTTGATGATGCACCGGCCCATGGCACTGCTTGTGTCTAACGTCTCGTTGATCGACACCAAGGCCACGTCGCGCTTGTCGAACAACTCGATCAAGTCCAGCAGATCGCGAACCGAGCGAGTTAGGCGGTCGAGCTTCAAGACGACGATCTCGCCGATCTGGCCTGCCTGGATTCCGGACAGGATGCGTTGCAAGCCGTCTCTCTTGAGGGATGAGCCGCTGGCTCCGTCGTCTATGATTATGTCGTCCACCGCACGCCCTCTACCCACGGCAAACGCCTTAATGCGTTCCTCCTGCGCTGCCAAGCTCACGCCTGTCTTCGCCTGCTCTTCAGTCGATACGCGAACGTAGCCAACCGTTTGCCGGATCGTCGCCGCGTTGTGAACTGCCTTTCGACCTCTCATTGTGCCCTCCGAACCGTTGGTCACTGACCAGTGGTATACAGTGGCACTATGGCACAAGAGTGCAACTGTCCTCCTGCCCAGGGTCTTTGTACCGCTAGGCGAAGCGGAAGGGATGCCGAAACGCTACCCGCCCACGCCCGCCTTCACGCGCGTCAACGCTCGCATCCCGACCAAGTTGGTCTTAGAGATCGACGAGGCACGAACACGCCTACGCCGCGACGGCGTTGGCGTTTCCTATGCCAGTTTCGTCGAGGTAGCAGTCAAGGAGCTGCTCGCGAGAGGCGATCTGGCCGCCATTTTGCGCAAGCACGGCGCCAAAGCGCGTCGAGACTAGCCGGAAACGTCCACCCCAATTTGGAGCCGTGGCTTATGCCATGGCCCTTTTGATACCAACCACGCTGCTGGCTGTGGCCGTTGATGACCATCGGGTGCGAGGCTCAGGCTGGCGGCTGGGCGTAAGGTGATAAACATGACAGAACAACCCAGGGGCCTTATAGTCGATTCCGCGCTTGTGATCGCTTTGGTTGCGGCGCTTGTTTACGGAACTGCGATCGCATTTCAGGTAGGGTATCAGGTCCTATTCCACGTTCCTTGGCAATTAGTGGAACCATCTCACGCAGACATCTTCGGCCTTTTCCTACTTACATCCGCGAACTCGGTGGGATTCATCGCTCCCATCTTAGTGGGGCTTCCTCTGCTGATACTCTCCAGAATGGGATCCGACGAATTCGCAAAATGGATTCCGGCTACGTTGCTGGCATCCGTTGCAGCTTTCAGCCTAAGCGTTTCCTGGCAGTGGGATACGGGTTTGAACTACAAGATTCTTATCGCTAACCTAGCATTGGCGGCTCTATACTACGCGAGTTCGAGCACGATTGGCCTAGCCAAGAGAGGGGCGACCGGCGTTGCCAGGATTGTGTGTCTGTTTTTCGTAGCAGCATTGCTTAGTTGCACGTGGTTTTTCGATTATGGTCGGTGGTTAAGCGCCCATTTTGGGTGGCACTGGGAAACGCTAAAAGCAGACAAAGATATTGGTGGACCTTGGGTCGTCGTGGCCGTCCAAGGAGGGAACTTTGTTGCGGAGCCGCTTGTCCGGCAAGACTTGCACTTAGTCATTCCAGCGCCGAGGCTCTTCCCAATTGGAGGACCGAAAACTCCAGCATTCTTCTGGATATTTACCGGACCATTGCAGGTCTGCGAATCAACGCGAGCAACCAACGATCAAAGTCAGCTTCACGCCAATTGCGTCCACAACTAACGTCACAAAGTGTGCGTTTGATATGGAAGCTCAAGAGCAGCCAAAATCGACTCGAATGTCGAGTTGGCCCTTCCTTCGAGTCCATGTACGAATTGTTCTTGACGATCGCGCTCGCTGGTCTGCCGGTCGAGTTCTTTCTCAAGATCGCCGGTGCGATATGGTGGGTGATCGCCGCGCTTTAGGTACTCGTCACATAGCGTCAGGCGACCCTTAGTCCAGCGAATCTGAGACCTAACCTCTTGGAGTGCGACCCGCGCATCAGCAATAACGTTGAGCTTTTCTCTCAGGTCACACAGCAAGTCGAATAGCTCTTTCTTTTCCATGTCGGCATCCTGGTTTGCGATCCCAAGCCGTAAAGCAAAGGAGTCGGCCTTAACCGGCTCCTCGCTTGACTTGATTAGTTGAATCTCTCTGATCCCTTTAGACGCTGGGCCGATCGCTGACGCTGGCTCGGTTGCGCTGGGTATTTGCTGCTCATCGGAGGCTGACGCAATATCCGCTGGCGGTTGGCACTGGTCACTTGGTCCACGGTCTCGGCTGGGAATGCCCCTGTCTTGCCTTGCACGATACCTCAGAGAAAAAGTACCGTTGCGCTCCCTATTACGTCAAGAATCTGTTCCGTCCTCTGCTCTTTTCAAAAATATCGGCGGCGCTTTTTCTCTCCAGCGAGAAAATCCCGCGATGCGGAAGCATCCGTCTACCGCGTCGACAACTTATCCCGAAGCGTGTGCGCCATGATCGAACTTGTCAGGTCCGCCTTCGTGACCCGCTTGTCGTTCCCGCCCGGGCCATGCAGCACAACTTCCGCCACCAAGTGCGTTTGCTTGCACCCGACGTTGTCGATAACCGTGATTTGAAAGCAGTCTCTGAGGTCGTACACTTAATATCTCTCCCTGTAGTGCGAAGTGTCGATCGGTAGCTGAGCAGGACCGCTCCACCAACCGCCGTCATCTATCGGCCCGCACCCCACCGCCGCAGCGTAGGCGTACTGTTTTGTCTTGACCGCCAGTTCAACACCGTAAAGTGCGAATGCCAGACCCATGACGCAGTCGTCGTGGTAGCGCGATCCCTTTGGTGCGCTGTAGCGCGGCTGCCCATCGGCTGTCATCGTGTACTCGTAAGTCTCAAGTTCATTGACGAGAATCGGCAGGTCGGGAAATGAAATCCACCTCTTCTCTATCGCCATGGCGAGCTTCTCGATGACGTTGCGCTTGCTCGGCCCTGTCGTCTTGAACGGATCAACCTTGACCTTTATCCCCCGCAGATCAAGCTCGTCGATCAGTTCTTCCACCACGGCGGAATCCGCTCGCGTACACTCGGGAACAACTCGCTCGACAGGTCCATGCTGGTCGATGAAACTAATTATGCGGTTGACCGTTGTCTTCCAAGTCGTATTGTTCCAGCGATCGAGCGCGCACACATATCCAGTTTCGTCGAGAGCAACGCACACCGTGAAGTCCGTGGTCAGCCCGAAGTCGATGCCTATAGTCACGGAGCCTTGGCGCTGTCGTTCCGGCACAACGGAATCGCGAACACGGTTGAAGACTCCGCCAGCACTGTCAACGAACTCGCCTAAGACTTCCTGGCGGAATGCTCGGTCGGGCATTTCCTCGCGCATGCGCTCGACTTCCATCGGGTCGATGAGCGGGTTCGCCGACATCGGCTCGTTGAGCGACCAGACATCTGGCTTGTTAGGGTCTTGTCCGTCAAGATAAAGACGGTGAAAATAGTTGCGGCCCTTCGGCGTGCCACCAGCGACCACCAGTCCGGCGCGGCCTGGTGAAGCTAGCCGTGGTCGAAGCGATTGAGTCCAAGCGATCTCGGGAATCAAGGCTGCTTCGTAAAGCGCCAAGAGATCGAGGCCGGCGCCGACGAGTCTCTCCGGAGTGTCGGCAGATTTTAGCTCGATCAATACATCGCCTTGAAGCTCTAAGGTGCGATTGGTTTCATTCACCTTGACAATGAAGTCTTTAGGTGTGTGCGCCTTAAGAAGCCGCCAGGGTTCGTCCAAAAGCGAAAATACCGGAGCTACACACCAGATATGGACCTTGGGCACTAGGTCACTATCCGCTCTCTCCGTCGCCAACTGCGTCGCGATTCGCAGCAATTCCATGGTCACTGCCAGGTCTTTTCCCCATCGGGCGCCGCACGCAAGTATTCTCAGCCTCTCCGGACGCGAGTGAAACCGTACCTGGCCCGGATGCGGCACGTAAGAGACGGGCAGTAGCTGCCTGGAGTGCTGGTGACGGTTCGGTGAAGGACTCGAAGACGATCCGTGCGGTTGGAGTGCTTCCGGACTGAGCCGGGAGATGTTCGATGCCGCGAACTTTCGCTTCGACCGCGACTGCTTGCGTTGCGACTGTGAGATATTGGCTTGCACTCTTGTGATCGTTCCTCTCATTGGCCGCTTTGTGGCCTGCAATGGCTTCGCGATAAACTTTGGCAAGTCGCCCCACCAACTTCGCGCGGGCGCCAGTCGCACTCTCGCCGGTTTCGTCCTCGATGCGCTTGCGAGCCTCGGCGACGATCGCTGAGATGCGTCGCCGCGAGATGCCACCAATCTCGGCGAGGCGAGCGAAGACGAACTCGCCGTCCTCAACCATCGCTGTTTTCACACGGTCTATGATCGCGTCGCGCTCAGCCTTCGGCAGCCGACCAATGCGCTTCACTGGTAAGTTCACTGGTGTCGATCCCCATGCAATCTGTCATACAGCGGGCCGTTCGCGATACGTGCGCCTACGACGACGCCCAATGCCTGACCAACCGAGTAGGCAGCAATCGTTTCAAAGCCTGTGGTCACCGCGACGGCTCTCATCGCTGACGAGTATACGGCGGCGACGATTAGCACGGACAGGAAGAGCAGCCAGTCTGGAAACCGTTCGCGTTCCTTGGTGCCGTTGTTGAGAACGCGGCTTTGGATCGAGTTCGCGAAGCCGAACGCTGCGCCGAACAGGAGCAGACGGATCAATTCGCCCCGTCAACTTCCGCATCGCGGGATTTTCTGCGCATGGAGAACGCGCCGCCGTCGAACCAATCCAGGAACTCTATCTTCGAGATTCGACTCTTGCAGCCGACACGACGGCAAGGTATCTGGCCGTTCTTGAGCGCGGCATAGGTCGTGCTCTTGCTTAGGCCAAGGAACTCGGCGACATGTGACACGTAAAGCACATCGGGAAGCTCGCTACGCTGCATGGTTTCTCTCCCGGAACATCGCGATTACTGCGGGCTCGTAATCCGAGCTTCTGGAGTTCAGACCGAGGTGGTGCATGTGAGCGTTGATGGCGTCTCTGTTTTCTGCGCGCCACCGCAGCAAAAGGTCTTGCTCCTCGGTCGTCAGGGGCTCTGGTTTTGGCTTCGGCGGCCATTGTTTATGCTGTATCCGGTCGGTGATAAACGCTTCCGGATTATCGATGTCATCGCTGGGCCTGCGCAAAAACGCGAGGCAGTCTTCGGCGTAATCAACGCCTTGTTGGATCGCCAAGCCAGCGATTGATGGCGCAAGACCCGCCTTCGTAAGTCTGGCGTGAAAGTGTGACAAGTTCGTACGTACGTTTTTGATCTCATCACGTCTAGTCACGTCACGTCGTGTAGCCATTGCGGCGCTTTGGCTCTGCCCTAGCTCTGCCTTGGCAATGCCATTGGCACCGTCACCTCGTCCGTGCGTTGCTTCGGCACCCTTCTTGCCAGCCTCGGATTTTTTCGCAATGTATTGGCGCCGAAGTTCGCGAGCTATCTCGACTTGCCGATGCATGAGTCGATTTGGTTTGTTCTCGTCAATAGCGAAGCACTCGCGGACGTTGGCCCACAGTCTCTCAGTCTTTCTGAGAGGTATGTGAGTTAGTTTGGCAAGGAGAGCTATATCGTCCGGGATCGACTCGTGAGCGGCGCAGTGGTGCACGAGCCGAAACCAAAGCCCAAGCTCCTCAAGAGTTAGAAGCCGAACTCGCTCATCGACGAACGCATCGAAATCAAATACGAAGCCCTTCGTCGGATCGCGGTGACTTGCGCGGCTCGTCGTCGTCGCCTTCGCCGGATGTGTCCCCACCTTCCGTGCCGCCACTGCCGTCATTGGCCTTGTTGAGCCCCTTGATCTGCTCTGCAAAATCCGCCATCAGCTTGGTCGTGGCGGCTAGGTGACTGGCAATTGCGCCGTGCGTCGCAGCGATCTGCTGGAGGCGCTCATCGGCATTGTCGGTCGCCTTGCTCTTAAAACCGAGAACAGTCGCGCTTGGGTTCACTGGCGAATACTTTCGCCCCTTATAGTCGCCGAAAACGAAGCTCAGTTCGTCAACCGAGATTTTGGAAATAGACTTGCGTCCTTTTTTCAGGAGGCCGCCGATGCTGTCGTGCAGGGAGTCACTCATGATTGTGGGTCCTTAGTATAAGACGATCCGGAGGATCGAGATTAAGGGCTACGAGAGGCCGTGCTTTTCTTTGAGACGGCGGACGAGCGCGAGTTGGTCGCCATATCGCCTGTTGAATCCACGCTCAAGGGTCAGAGCAGTGTTGTGCGCGGCGTCGGCTGCAATAAGTTCCACTTTGGCCGATTCAACGCGATCCTTAGTCTTGAGAGTTAGCTCGTACGCCGCTGTCTGTTCGGCGTGAAGCTTTTCGGCCACGGCTACATGACGTGCCACCTCTGCGGGTCCCGTCTGGTTCCGCAAGCGTTTCAGAGCGAGGTCGTCGGCGGCCACTTCACGACATTGCGATTCATATATGACGCTCTCTTCGTCGATGGGTTCGCCGCGTAGGCGTAACTCGGCGATGCGCTCTGCTGACGCATCGCGCTGCGCAATACCTTGGTCGCGGCGCTCGGTGACGCGAGCTATTTCGCGCGCGTTGAGGTCGTACGCATCTAGCTCTGGGCTCCCGCCGAGCGCGGGCGTGGCTGTGGATGTATTTTTCAACTAATTGTCCTCCTCTGACAACGGAAGCGTAGATGCGGCTGAGCACTGGTTGGGCTCGCAGTGTCTGTCTTCATGGTCGCCCCCTCCTGGCGAGTTCTTCGATCGGCGTCATCAGTTCGGAGAAACCGCGCTGAAACACCAGTTCAAGCTGGATGCGAATGTGCCGACCAGCGTCGCTCCTGTTATTTTCGATGCGGTTGATGGTAGTCGTACTACAACCACACTCAGCCGCTAGTTGCTTTTGCGACACGCCTTTTGCAACCCGAAGAACCTTGAGTGTCGTCGTCATTTCTGCTGTAGCCTCCCTTGCAGTTCTCTCAGCCGAAGCGCCATAGCGTCTCTCAGTTCGGAAAGTTGATTGTCTGGGATCGCGTCAATAAAGTGTTGGCGTGCCCGCCGTAGTGCTTTCACGACTCGGAACTGCGATAGGCACAAGCGATCCTTGATCGCGCTTACGTCAAGGCCCTCATCGAATCGCAGGTCCCAGACGCGCGCAGCCTCGGTATCTCTGGCCTTTAACGCAGGTAAATGGCGCCCGACGAAATGCGCGAGTTCCAATCTCCGCTCAAATGCGCTGCTTAACGTGAAAGGGTGCTCTTTAGGCGCAAGAAGCCAAGGCCGATGAATGAGATGAACTTCTTCGAGGATGACCGGGTTTTGAGCACAGTTATCCGGCGTTAGTCCGGTTGTTGATCGGGTTACCGGAGACCCGAATGATTGTTCGCATTCCACTTCCCAAATAATACCTGAGAGGACGATAACACGCCAGCTTCGAATTGTGTCGGTATGTCAACAATTAGAGAATTTCGGACACGAGAGCCCGCTCAGCAGCCGCGCGGTCGACCGCCCAAGACAAGGTTGTCCTCTCACCACGCAAAGATATTTCGGTTGGAACTTGACAGATGGCTGAGGCGGATCGGTTCAAAGCGTAGGGCACTCGCTCGACAAGTCAAGCCCAGGCGCCCCGAGCTATGGATCAGAAACGCGCTGCGCGCTACCGGCCACCGGCGACTAGAATACGAGACCGCGCTAGACATTCTCCGGAGGCTCGTAACGCTCACAAGGCAATGGCGGCCGCCCCAGAACATGAAGCACCTTAAGGCACACATTCTGTACGAGGTAGGTCATTTCGGGTGGAGAGACCTGGCGGGGTCGTATGATTCGACAATAAGCCAGGGGTATTACGGGGCCACAGCCCTCGCCGACGCCGCTCTTGACTGTCTTAAGCTCCAGCTACCTAAGAGTCAGGAAGCGAATGTGCGGCTTCAACTTCTGAAATTCTTTGCAGATTGGAAGATAGAAGTTCCTACGAAGTTATTTAAACAGTACGAGAGGCGGTGGTTAACGACCCGACAGAAGTACGGAATCTTCTTTCAATGCATGTACCGTCTCGATGCTGAACAAAAGCTTTCCTCCCAAGGCCCTACTTCTTGAGGACCTCGCCCAAGAACTCGGTGAGCTTGTCCTTGTCAGCCACGAGATCGGCGCCCAAAAAGAATCTGACTGGCTTCTTGACGTCGGCTTGGTCGTTTTGAGGCTGCATCGGCTCGTTCGGGCGCTCATCGCTCATACTGGAATTCGTTCCGCCAGACTCGCGGACAACCTGCCAGCGGCTACGCGGCGCGTGGCGCGCGGCATGGAGCAGTGGAGCGTAGGGAGCGCCGTGTGTTTGTCTAACGACCATTGCAAGCCCCCGCAAAGTTCTTTATGCGCACAGGAGCGCAGTGGGCGGCGGCCTATAGCTGACCGCCACTTCTCTTTCCTGAATTCCAACAATGTCCTAGTCAGAGGAGATAGCGCGTCGCATTTGAGGAGGGAGCTTGTCTAACGGCACCAGAGCAGCTGGGTTTTTTAGCGCCTTCCACTTTACTTCGGAAGCCGGCGGTAACTTGTCCGTGCGCTTAAGGAAAAGTGCTACTTGCCAAATTTGCGGGTCAGTCAAGGTATTGGCGAACGCCGGCATCCCGGTAAGGCGAATCCCGTGCCGAACTCTCCAATAGGTTTGGCCTACCGGATCATCCTCGACGCCGTGTCTACCGAGCAGCGGGGCCCTTTGATAAAGTCCGAAACCGACCGTAGAGGGGCCGTCAGCCCCACCGTGGCATACAATACAGCTGCCACCGTAAATTTTAATCCCTTCGTTGAAGGTCGCCGCATCGGCGGCAACTGGTGGAGGCGATGTTGGCGCTCCGCGAGCGACAGCCGCGTCAAGCGACTGGTGTGCCGCCCAGCGCTCTAGTGTGCCCGGCTGAGCATCCGCGTTTGCGGGAATGAGTGTACCGGTCACGACGCCGATGTAGCCGATGATGATGATCA
>Ga0102924_1005869_pt1 | contig 11673 bp, 10 predicted proteins | sample PaiPotPPM11metaG_FD_80116 | JGI IMG/M metagenome (GOLD analysis project Ga0102924, IMG submission 80116) | Iron sulfur acid spring bacterial and archeal communities from Banff, Canada, to study Microbial Dark Matter (Phase II) - Paint Pots PPM... ...
ATGGATGACTACCTGGAAATGAAGGCAACCGCGTAGGATAACCGCAAATTCGCGAGTCCGGAAAACGCGGGGCGCCTCAGGCATGCTCGGCCCCGAAATCGGGGTGCGGCGCTAGTCATTCTGCGGTCGCGGTCGCCAGGAGAGCCCACGAAGGTCAAGACGTTAAAAACCCCAGGTCAGTACGGGTGCGCCGCCAGGGACTTGAACCCCGAACCCGCGGATAAAGAGTCCGCTGCTCAGTTCGATTCCCCGTCACTACTAGCTGCTACTTCATGGTCATGCCTGCGGAGATACGTCGCAATGGACCGGTCCTGGTGCCGTGTCGTACCTCCCGCTACCGGATTGGAACGCGACAGCCGAGCAAACATGGAGCAAACATGGCGACGGCCGCGTGCCCAAGCGGCTAGATACGTTTCGTAATAACCCCTGCTAGCGTGGCTTGAGGCCAGACGCGGCCCGGCGTCCTGGGGAATGCGCTGAAGGTCGTGACGGATCGCCAGAGCCTCATGCAGGACGCCTGGTGGCATGGCTTTGCCGGGGGCTTCCTGTACGCGCAGTGATTGACCCTTGGTAGACCTGAGATGTACCTCCTGTGGCCCCTGGCACCGTCATCAGGCTTCCGCGCCCAAGATCAGCAACCGGGGCGGCCTGAGGCTTGCTGCCAGCAGCAGGATGGTTCACCCAGTACCTTCGTGAGGGTTTAGCCTCCGGTCGGGTCGAGAGTGAATAGGCCTGGTTGGGCTTCGGTCAGGACTTGTCGTCTGACCAGGCGTTTGAGTTTCGCGCGGATGCCTTCGGCGTCTTTGGGAGCGGTGACCTCGATGCCCAGGGCCACGCAGATGTCTTTGGCGCGCAATGGCGCGGCGGCCGCGCGGAACACGGCAAGGATCTGCTGGTAGGGCTCGATGGCGATGGTCGGGTCCGGGGCGTTGAGCTGTTCGGTGATGAGACTGAGCAGCGTTTTGCGGGTCGTGTCCAGGTCGGCCAGTTCGTCCTGGACTTGGGCGAGTTCGGCGGTGAGCTTGGCGATCTGCTCGCGTAGCTGGCCGGCGAATTCGGTCGCGGCGGTCTGCCGGGCGGTGATCAAGTCGAGAGCCGTCGCCGTGTTCATCGTGGTCAGGCTCATCGCCAGGTCGGGGTGCTGGTGCCGGTCAGCCGCCGCATCATGTTCACCGTCGAAGCCCAGAACGTGCGCGAAACGCTGGTCTCCGGCCGGGACTCGTATTCGCGGACGAGGCGGCGGTGCAGCATCAAGGTGCCGTTGACCTGCTCGACCAGCCACCGTTTCCGGACCGGCACGAACCCCGGCCGGGTATCGGAGCGTTTGACGACCTCGATGTCGACGCCGGTGATCGCGCCGTGGATGGCCAGGTCGTCCTTGAACCCGGCGTCGACCCAGGCGCGGGTGACCGTGGGGGTGTGTTCGACGACCCGGTCGAGGAGCCGGACCCCGATGGCGGTGTCGGTGACCGACGCCGCGGTGATCACCACCGCGATGATCAGCCCGAGCGCGTCGACGGCCAGGCCGCGTTTGCGGCCCGGGACCTTCTTCCCGGCGTCCTTGCCGGTTGTCGCGGCCGGAACGTGGTTGGCCGCCCGGATCGACTGAGTGTCCAGAATCACCGCCGACGGATCCTCGGTCCGGCCGGCGCGTTCGCGGACCTGACCGCGGAGCAGGCCATGAATGACCTGATCAGTGCCGTCGTCGCGCCACAACGCGAAGTAGTAGTACGTCGCCGATCGTGGCGGCAGGTCATGCGGCAGATACCGCCACTGACATCCGGTCCGATTCTGATACAGGATCGCGTTGACGATCTCGCGCAGCGAATAGCGGCCCTGATGTTCGGACACCGACGGGTGCCCTGCCTTCCACGCGTCGAGGAACGGCCCGATCAGCGCCCACTGCGCGTCGGTCAGGTCACTCGGGTAGGCCGCCCGTTCCGCCACGAGCCGTTCAACCCGCCGCGAACCCATCCGGTGACGGTCTCCCACACAGATTCAGCCCAACAGCCAGAGTGAACTCAAATCACTGGCCACCGCGAACCGGGCAAGTGCTAGCGAACCGCCCTCTCAGGAAGCCGATCCGTAACCTCTCGCTCCTCCGTGCCCCTTGTGGATGATGACGCGGGCGACGTCCTCGTCCATGCGTACCCCCGCGACCAGCCATTGAGCAAGTCGGTGACTGCGGAGCACCAATCGATTTGGATGATCGACGGGAAGCATTGGGTTGTACACGCCCAGCTTCTCGTCGGACGTCGCGTCGCAGCCCCGAACTATCACGTGATAGAAGGGCCGCCGAATCTGGCCGGCGCGCACCAGTAAAATCTCGTACTTCGCTCCGGTCATTCCGCCTGTGCGCCTCTCCAATCGACGATGAGGAAGAACACTTTCCCGTCTTCGCCCCCGACGACGAGGGTCCCTTCTTTCGTGAGCCGAAGGGCATTTGGACACATGCCAGTATCGATACTGGCCGACGCGGCCAACCTCTCGTCCTCGAGATCCCAGAACTTCACCACTTGATCGCCGGAGCTACTGATCAGAAAGCGTTCGTCTGGGGTAAGTGCAAGATCGGAGACCCAACTGTCGTGCGCGGGCCAGGACCGGCGAATACCGGCGTCGCCGAGCTCTTGGACGTAGATACGCCCGTCGCCCCCGGCCGAGTAGGCCCGGCCTGGACTCCTCCGGACCACCACGTCTTGCGCCCAGGCGCCATGCTTCTGCGGCGACCGGACTCCTTGAGGGTCCGGCCGTCCACAACCCTCAGGGTGTAGTCGTCGGACACTGTAATGATGTCGCCGCCCGACGGGGACGCGGCCAGCTTGTTGACCCAGTCGTCGTGGACCTGGACGCTACACAACACGTCGAGGGCTGGGATTGCCGAGTGGGCAACCCGGCCGTCCTCGGCGCCGGAGTACACCGACGAGTCGGGGCCCAGCAGCAGGCATCGGACCGCCCCGTCGTGCGGCCGGCTCGTGGCCACCACCCGGCCTGACAAGTGGTCGAGGACCGTCAAGCGCCCGCTTCCGTCGCCAATCACGACCTCGGTGGGCACTCTCGTCGGCACTATGGCGGGGATCCATCCGTCGCATCGGTGCAGCTCCTCGACCGAGATTGTCCGTGCGTTGTCGTCGTAGGCGAGGGCGTACACAATGCCCGTCTCAGAACCGGCGAGGACCCGCTGCTGGCCGACGCCTGTCATGGCGTGGATCGGATGTGCTGCGGTCGTGCAAGTGGCAAGGGCCTCGCCGTTTCGCGGATCCCACACCGAGACCGTCCCGTCGTAGGCCGCAGTCCAGACCAGCTTGGCCTCGACGTACACGTACCCGACGGAGGCGGCGTGGTCGCTGCTAGACGAAGCCGTAGCGAGGGCGTCGATGTCCCATAGCTTGATCGTGCCGTCGTCAGACCAGCTAATCAGGTTGGCTCGCCCCTGCCCGGGCACAATGCCGTTCACGCGACCGGAGTGAGCGAGGCTCGTGCTCGGCCCCCGGGTCCCTTGGATGACTCGCTCTTGCCTGAGGGCGGCGTCCGGGCCGCTCCACACGACATTCGAGGCGTGGGTATCGTCCCCCGTCGACAAATGCACGGCGGTGATGTATCCGCTCGGTTCGCGTACCCGTCGCAGCCTCTGCCCGTCGCTCAGCCGCGTGAGAACTAGCTGCTGATCCTGGCCTCCGGTCACCAGGATGTCGGTCTCCTCATCGACGGTGAAGCACTCGATCCAGTCGGTGTGGATAGGCCGGCTCCATCGGACCGTCGAGGTGTCGAGATCGACCAGCGCGACATCGCCCGAATAGTAGAGGAGCACCACGGCGGTGGCCTCGTTCACGAGGCGGACGGAACGCACGGCACCGTTCAGCCCGAGCTGGCGGTGAACCGCGCTGAATGACTCAACGTCGCCCCACATGAGGACACCCACAGAGTCCGCGACCACGAGGACGCCTCCGCGGGCATCGAGAGCTCCGTCCTCGATGCGGAGTCCTTCGGTGACTGGTCTGCACTCCGCGGAGTGTAGACGGTCGTTGACAGTGAGAACGTAGACCGCCGAGTCGTCCCAAGCGATGAAACGACCCGACGGACCGGTGGCGGAGATCCCGCGAAAGTCACCCTGCTCTAGGCCGAGGTCGCGGATAGAGAGCTCGGCTAGGTTGACCGCGTATGCGGCGCCGTCAGCGAGGCAGAGCACGGTTGCCCCGCTCATGGCGGCCCAATGCGTCGACGTTTTGCGCGCACGGCCGACCTGCCAGGTCAGCAGCGACTCGCCGGACACCAGCGACGTGATCCCCAGCGTCCCGCCTAACGACAACGAGATTACAAGCTCGCGCTCCCGATCAACGAAGCACGAGAGGATCGACGACCCGTCGACTCGGATGGTTTTTCGCACTGGGCCGCCACGTGCCGGGAAGTTCCGGCGCATCGCACGGAGACCGATCCCGGCGCGAGGGTCATCGTTAGCGTCGACGCGGCCGAGGGCGGCGAAGGTCGCCTCGCTCAACCGGCCCTCTAGCTGGAGGGCGAGCTCCCCCGGGAAGCGCAAGAGGGTGTGCATGCACACGCTCAGGGCGTCGTCGAGCTCATCGAGCGCCCGCGTCCGGGCAGCGTCGCCGAGGTCCGCGAGGAGCTTGCTCGGCCCATACGTCCGCAGGCGGAGGCCTAACCAGCCGAGATCGAGCATGAGCTCCTCCAGCCGGTCGGCCGAGTCCGACGCCGAGAGATGACGAATCAGCTCGTCCTCGTAGTACGGCATGCACAACGCGCGCCGGAACGCTTCCAGTTCATCGCCGATACTCGTGCGTTCCCGGAGGTTCTCCACGAGGACGTCGTCCGCACTTTCGTCCTGTCCTCCCTCGACGGCGCAGTAGTCCACGAGGAGGTCATGAATCGTCAGCCGCGGCTCCTCGCCTTCGCCCAGCGTCCTCGTGAGCAGCGACCTCGCAACGAGCTCCTCCTCGATGGCGAAGTACGCGCTGAAGTCGCCGGCATGGATGTGCCAGGTGAGGTCGATGAGGACGTCCCGCGGGAAGGTCGTCGTCCTCTTGAACACTCGGCACAGCAGGAATGCGCGGGCCGCGTCGTTCCCGAGGCTCTCGTGGCTAGCGCGGAACGCCGCCTGAACGCTGTGCCACCGGTAGTCTGCCTGCGGGCTCTCGATGCGCATCAGCGCCTGCCTCTGGCCAGACAATTTCAGCGCCATCCGCAGCGACCCCCACCCGAAGGCCTGCGTACGAATTAGCGAGCCCATGATCGCGATAGCGAGGGGCAGGTAACCACAACTGCGCACGATCTCCCGCGCGGATTCCGGGATCTCCTTGAAGACCTGGTCTGAATGGCTAGCGAGCATTGCGATCGCGAGGGCGTTCGTGGGGACGGCGACGGGCACGACGCGGGCGTTCACCTCCCGTGCGATCGACGCGTGCCGGGTGGTGAGCAGGACCGTGGAGCGGGAATACTCGCCGCACAGCGAGCCAGCCTGCTCGGACGACCAGACGTCGTCTACCACGACCAGCATCCGGACGTCGTCGAGAGCCTCGTCGAGTGCCTTTTTATTGTCGTCCCACAGGTCCGAGACAACACCCCGGTAGCCGCTGGCCCGGAGCAGCCTCTTCTGCAACCCCACGATGTCGGCCGTCCGTCCGCAATTGATCCAGACGACGCCATCGTGGAAGTGGGCGATGGTGCGCCCGGAGCGGGCGACCGCGATCGCCAGGCTCGTCTTGCCTACCCCGCCCACTCCACACAGCGCCACCGTCGCGGGCCGGTGCCCGACCAGCGCCTCGTTTTCGATGTTGACCTCCCGCACGCACTGCTCGATGGTCGCCTGGGCCTCCGACTGCGGCACATGATGCGCGGGCAGCGGCGGTACGTCGACAAGCGCGGAGCTGCGTGGGGTGAGGATGCGGCGCGCCATCGAGGCGCCGGACGTCCCCGCAAGGGAGCGGGCCAAGGCCTCCAGCTCCCCGCACGCCGCATGGAACGCCGCTTCCGCGTCCTCGGCCGAGGTCAGGTAGGCGCCTGAACGCGGGATCGCCTGGAAGGAGGCGAGGATCGTACTTTGCCAATTGCACGGACGCAGGAGGACCGGCACGACGGACAGCGCGCCCGCCCGCTCCCGCTCCAGGGCCCACGCGAGCTCCTTCTCGAAGCAGTAGGGCGAGAGGAGGTAGTCGACGCTGACAAGCGCCACGAAAAGGTCCGCGGACCGTACGAGGCGGCGCAGCTCAGCCTCGAAGCGCTGGCCCGGTTCGAGGTCCCCGTCATGGGAAACGTCGAGGATCCCGCGGCTTTCGAGGAGCGCGAGGTGGGGCAGGAAGGCGCGCATGAAATGCTCGTCGCGGCGAGAGTAGGAGATGAACACCTTCGGAGCCATGCGCGGTCCCTTTCGCGCTAGGTGAACATGCCCAGCGTTATACAGTAATACACCTCGTCGTTACCGACCTCCGGACATGGCGCGGCGGTAGTAGTCGAAGAACATGCTCACGGCGGTGGCAATGTGGGCGTACGTCGGAGCGGCGGAGCCAGACTGGATGGGGGCAAGTTGGGATGGTTCCGCGGGAATTCCTTCGGTAGTGCGCGGCGCGGGCGGACGCACTGTTCGAGCTGACCGAGGCGGGTCCTATGCGCCGACGGCCGGTGTGGTCGCTGATCGAGGTTGACCCGGACCGCTGAGCACCCTCGCGGGCAGGCGCGATGTACGACACGCTGGGCCAAGGCCGGGTGGAACTGCAGCGGCTGCATCGGGCCGTGGCCACGTTGCCGCTGCCGATCATGAGTGGTGGGCGGGTCGTGCTGGCGGTCGACATATCAGCCCCTGGCTGCGCTCCGAGCCGCGACCAGCCCGCAACGGCGGTTTGCACGTCCATGGTCGGGCCCGGAACCGGTCGATTACGGGCTGGCCCTTCTCCTTCGTCGCCGCCGGAGTCCGGCCGCAGCGCCTGACACCGGTATCCCGCGTCGTGAATGCTGGGATCGCGCCTTTCGGAGCTGCGGTCTGGAGAGTATGTTCAACCGACCTCAAGCGCGGTTGTGTCCTAGATAGTCAAAGGATGTTTCCTTCGGATTACCGAGAGTGATCTGAAGCCTCAGTCTCAGACTCTGCACCGATGGCATGCGCCACCCGGTCGCCGACGACGGCGTCCGCGAGTTCGTCCCCCAGCAGCGGCGCCAGCTTGAACAGGTTCTCTCCCCACAGCGCATGCACGGCCCCTACGCGGGCGGTGTGAACGCCGTCGGAGAGGCCGATGGTCGGGGTGCACGCAACCTCCTCGACCGGTTCCGGGTCGACGCCGGGCAGGTACTCCGCTGCGTAGGCGGGGACGACGGCGCGCCAGCGCGCGGTGACCTCGTCGACGCCGAGGTCGAGCGCGCACAGCTGCTCGGGCAGGTCGCCGCCGACCGCCCACCACCCCTCGGGGGTGCGGTGCTGATAGGTGCTCGCCCTGCCGGCGCCGCCCTCGCCTTGAGCCAGCAAGGCGCCGCGGCCCCAGCCCGTTGCCGGAATGAGAAGCGGATGTGGTGCTCGAGCACGGCGGGCACATCGATGCCGAGCGGGCGCACAAGCGGCGCCGTTCCGGCGCCGGCCGTGACGACGACGGCGTCGGCCCGCTCGGAGCCAGCATCGGAGACGACGGTGCCGTCGGCATACACCGCGCGCACCGTCACCTGCTCCACAATTGCCGTTGCGCGCAGCAGCGCGCCGACTCTGTTTACATCAATCACCCCGCCTGCCGGGTCGCACATCACCGGCCCGGCAACCGGACCAGGCAGCGTCCCTGGGTCCTCGCCGAGTTGGTGACGGGCGCCCGCTGCCTCCATCGCGGCCGCCCACGTTGGCACGTACGACCCGCTGATGATCGCGCCCTTGCTGCCAATCAACGGCCGATGCGCCCGCCGAGACCAAGCGTCTCAGAGCGGGCGCGAACGCTCGGCGGCGGCCACGAGCTCGGCACGCCCGTGCGCCAACCGGAAGATGCGCGAGCTACCGACAGAGCGCGCGCCCATCGGCTCGCCCGCCTCGAGCACGCGGATGTCTTGGGGATCGTAACCGCCACCGGCGTCGCGTGCCCGGCGGACGAGCGCATCGGCCGCGGCCAGCCCAACCACGCCTTCCCCCACCACCAAGATTCTCATGTGTCCACCTGTCCGAGTTGATGACGTCGTTCACACCTGTCGCGGAACATCATTCACACCCCAGAGCAAGGGGTAGACGATCCCGACCTGCGGCAATCCGTCAGCGCCGACACCGATCGTGGCACAGCGTTCCGGGTGTTCGGGGCGGTCAACGCCTCCTCCGGGGCAGTCGATCCGCTGATTGGCGGCCTGCTCAGCCAGGCCGACGGCACCGAAGTGAGGTAGCGCAAGGTGTTCAGTGTCGCCGACGACCAACTCTCTATCCGGGTCGCGGAGTCGGTCAACCACCCGCCTGCGCAGGTCGTCGCGCAGCCGGTCGGGTCCCAGCCCGCGCCGGTCAACCGCCACTGCACTGAGTCCGGGACGGGTGCCGGACGTACCGTACCTCAACACCAAAATACAGCTGTAATACGGATCACCGGGCACCGCGTAGAACGAAGATCATGCGCGGAGCGCTGGGCGGGGCCTCGTTCGCCTCGTAGTCGCCGAGCACCCGCTCGACACGCAGCCCGGCCCGACCTGCCAGCTCCGTCACCTCCGCCTGGGTGTAGCTGTGCAGAGCGATGGTCGAGCACCACGCGTCGACCTGCTGATTGCCGTCGCGGACCTCATAGGAGTAGTCGATGTGCATCACCGGGGGCTCAGGGCGCTGGCGGCGAACACGGGTCATGTGCAGGCCACCGTCGGCCTCGCGCGTCCAGTCCATAATTCCAACGCCGTCTGGACGCCCTGGGTCGTAGTAATCGGGCAGCGTGCTCGTCGCGGCACGCCCTCCGGCCCGGAAGTCGAACAGGTCGACCACCAAGGTGCCCCCTGGGGCCAGGCTCCCTGCTAGGGCACGCAGGGCTCGCGCGACGTCGTCCGGACCAGCGAGCAACTGCATCGCCTCTTGAGGTACAAGGACGAGATCGAACGTCTGCCCGAGCTCCAGAATGCGCATGTCGGCGACTCGGGCGCGGACCCGGTCGCCCACTCCAAGCGCCCCGATCTCTTCCTCGACGACGTCGATCATTGCGGGCTCGATGTCAGCGCACAGTACGAACCGGCCCGTCCCGGCCAGCCACGCCAGATTACGACCTGCACCGCAGGGGATCTCGAGGATGCTCGCGACGTCGGACGTAACGTGGCCCTCCAACAGCGGGCGGTCCACGTTGGTCTGGTACTCGACCGCGTAATACTGCGCCCGGCGGGAATACCCATCCCACTCCGGCGCTATCACCCTTGGATTCCACCCAGCCCTGCGGCTCGCATCGCGATGTGGCGCTCGAGTTCGGGGTGCACGACCTGCCCGTCCGCGACGATTCGACCGGCCCATGACGTCGGGTCGAACCTCTCGCCGTACACGGCCCGCCCAAGGTCGATTAAATAGGGGGTGGTAAGGCCGCCCACTGCCTGTGACGCAGATACAGGGACCGACGCGGGCAGCGGGTCGATCTTGCAATGCAGGACGCCATGACGCACGTACACCGGGTCTTCGTGAGTGGTCCGCCGGTCAAAGGTGGGCAGGTAGCCTGCCCCATACCCAACGGTAACGTCAACGATCATCGACCCGGGCTGCATCGTGCGGACCAGGCTCTCGTCGAGCATCGGCTCGGTGTCGTAGGTTGAGATGAGGATTGCGCCGACAACGAGGTCAACGGTGGGCAGCTCACGCGCCAGCACCTCTCGCGAGTTCAAGAGGCATGTCGCCATGGGCAGCGACCCTTGGAACCGGCGCAGCCGCTCGCGGTTGGTACCGAGCACCACAACCTCGGCGCCGAGCGCGACAGCGGTGCGCGCCGCTGCGCCGCCGACATTACCGTGCCCGATCACCAGGACGCGCGGAGGCTTTACCCCTGGCGTACTCGCGAGGAGCACGCCGCGGCCGCCGAGGTGGCTCTGCAGATGATATGCGCCGTAGAGCACGGCGAGCTTCCCGGACGTCTCACTATCTGGCACGGCCAGCGGGTAAATGCCATTCGGGGCTTGGAAGAACTCGTAAGCGTAGGCGGTCGCCCCTGACGCGACGAGTGCCGAGACGAGCTCGGCGTTGCCCTCCGCGTGCATGGCCGCCGCGATGTGCATGCCCGGGCGTAGGCGAGGCCACTCCTCGACGCCGGGTGCCTTGTACTTGACGACGTAGTCGCTGCCGGTCCACGCCTCGTCGGTGGACACGATGGTGGCGCCGTAGGCTTCGTACTCCGCGTCGTCGCGGCCGGCGCCGTGGCCGGCTCCGCCTTCCACCAAGATGTCGAAGCCTGCGTCGCGGAACGCGATGAGGTCGGGCGGCGTTACGATCACGCGCCGCTCTCCCCCGCGGGTCTCCTTAAGCACCGACACTCGCTTCGCCGCCATCACGACTACCCTTCGACCGACGCAGCGGGCGTATCCCGCATGCCCCTCTTGTGCTCCACGACGTCCATGCTCGCTGGCGTGAAGCGGGCCCGCAGGACCTTCACTGCGGAGCCGGCGTCAGTTTGCCCGCAGGTGAACAAATCGATGCTCGCATAGTCCTGCTCGGGCCAAGAATGAAATGCAAGGTGGGATTCAGCCAGAAGAAAGAATACCGTTAGACCATGCGGCTCAAACCGGTGGAGTCGAGAATCTAGCAACGCGGCTCCACTGGCTTTTACCGCCTCGTGCAGCGTGTCCATCACGTGCTCAGGGTCGTCGATTTGCGAGCCGACCCACAGGTCGACAAAAATATGCAAGCCCGCATACTCACGTCCACGACCATCGGGTTGAAATAGGCCAGCCAACGGGCGCCCGGTGCCGTCGTCGAGTGATGAGCATCGTGACACCATTGGACCCCTCCTCTGGCGTGCGGCGACGGAGATCCCGGAGAGTGCCCCCACGCCACCGCCCGCGCGCTCAATTCTGCCAGCACCGCCAGTCCATCGCCAGTACAGAAGTCGCCTTAGGGGCGCTTGTCTGCTAGCCCGGGCTCTTCATGAGTAGGTCGGCGTGTCCGCGCATCGATAGACGAAAATGCCTCGCTACCAGGGAAACTGAGCCTGCTAAGGGCTCAGACCAACCTGATGTAGAGGCACTTTCGAAGTACAGGTTACAACGACCCGAGGTCACGTCCTGCGGAGTGGTGTATGACGGCTGCTCCGCGTGATTCTCAGCTGGGACTTTAGGCGGTTATCGCGGTGAGCGGGACCTCCTCGGGTGAGCTGGCCTCGGCGGCGGTGCTGGCGCGGCACCTGGCGAGGACGTCCAGGCCGACGTAGCGGCGCATCTCGGTCCACTCGTCGTGCTGCTCGGCGAGCACGGCGCCGACCAGGCGGATCAGGCTGTCGCGGGCGGGGAAGATCCCGACGACGTCGGTGCGGCGGCGGATCTCGCGGTTGAGCCGCTCCTGGGGGTTGTTGGACCAGATCTGCCGCCAGATCGCCTTCGGGAACGCGGTGAAGGCCAGGATGTCGGCGCGGGCGGTCTCCAGGTGGGCGGCGACGGCGGGCAGTTTGCCCTCCAGCGCCTCGATCACCCGGCCGAACTGGGCGTGCACCGAGTCGCTGTCGGGCTGGTCATAGACCGAGTGCAGCAGCGCCCGCACCCACCCCC